>Ga0137378_10005868_pt1 | contig 10650 bp, 8 predicted proteins | sample SagtaG_21_FD_104813 | JGI IMG/M metagenome (GOLD analysis project Ga0137378, IMG submission 104813) | Vadose zone soil microbial communities from Sagehorn Ranch, Mendocino, California, USA - Sage2_L_60_16 metaG | ecosystem: Environmental > Terrestrial > Soil > Vadose zone | place: USA... | reverse complement strand
CTGCCCAGTTGAGGCCGCGGCTGACCAGAATCGCATCTTCTTCGAGTCTCCACGCTCTTTGATCAAGCGCGGCAGCAGATCGGTACGGATGGCGTCGTACTGGCCCGGATCACGAAAAAAGTATGTCTCGTTGGTGGTCATCGCCTCCACAACCTGGCGGCCAAGGTTACCAGGCTGCGGGCCTTTGAGAAGAGCACACAGGTCGTTGATCGTTTGGAGACCAAGCCGCCGGACAATGGGCACGAGCCTGCTCTCGAATAGATAATGTTTGTCTTCTTCGAGCACGATTCCCGTCTCGGCATAAATATGGCGCTGCAGAAACCGGTAGTTCTCGGCATAGATCTTCTGGGATGATGTTGAGCCGGCCATCCAATCCTCTCAGGCTTGTTCTGCCCTGCGCAGGATTTCCTGTGCGCATTGCGTAAGCGGCACCACACGGTCAGCGAGTCCGGCGTTCGCCACCGCGCCGGGCATTCCCCACACCACGCTTGACTCCTGGTCCTGCGCAAGGATGGCTGCTCCATGTGCTTTGAGGATTTCCGAGCCTCGCAGCCCGTCTTGCCCCATACCGGTCAAAACGGCCGCGACAACCGCGCCGCCGTACACCTCGGCGATGGAGCAAAAGAGCGCGTCAACAGCAGGACGGCAGAAGTTCTGCGGGGGCGATTGGTCCAGCAGCACATGAATTTTGCCGCCGCTCATGGCGACCTTCATGTGGAAGCCGCCAGGCGCAATCAGGATTCTGCCGGCAACCACAGCTTCTCCTTGACATGCCTCTCCCATTGGCATTTTGCATGCGGAATTGAGCCGCTCCGCAAGCAGCCGCGTAAAAAGTGGCGGCATATGTTGCACCACTAATATCGGCAAAGGAAAGTTGGCCGGAAACTGAGGCAAGAGGGTTGCGAGGGCAGTTGGCCCCCCCGTCGAACAGCCAATCACCACGATTCGCGGTCTCGCTGGTGCGATGCCAGATGGCGGACTGCTACACGGGTGCAGAGGCGCTGGTCGCCATTCTGCCGAAGGCAGCGGAGCGGCAGCGGGCACTGGAGCGGGCATTCGGAAAAACTGCTTGATTTTGGGAATTAGCTCTTCGCGTAGCCGGTCAATGGAGCGATCAATCGAGCCTTCGTTGGAAGCCTTGGTAACATAGTCATCCGCGCCAAGGGCCAATGCCTCCAGGGTAACTGCGGCACCGCGCTCGGTGAGAGTACTGAACATGATGACGCGCAGGTCAGGATAATTGCGCCGCAAGTGCCGCAGCGTCTCGATGCCGTTCATCTCCGGCATTTCGATATCAAGCGTGAGTACGTCGGGATCGAGATGCGGGATTCGCTGCAATGCGATGACCCCGTTCGAAGCCGCTCCCACGACCTCGATCTCCGTGTCCTGTTCGAGAGCGTTCGTGACCAGTCGACGAATGACGACGGAGTCGTCCACAACCAGCACACGTATTCGTTCTCCCGGCAGAAAGGATCTCCTGCGCATCGCGGCCATGTTTTTCCCCTTAAATAAAGATAGATCCCGGCGAGTTCAAGTTTTCCAACAAAAATATCCTTGGTAAACGGCTTCATCACGTATTCGTTGGCTCCCGCATCCAGCGCTTCGGCAATGTGTTCCAGCTCGGTCTCGACGGCGACCATGGAACGGAATTCCGGAGCCTCAAGGAGCCTCTTGAGAAGTTCGATGCCATCCATCTCGGGCATATTCCAATCCGCAAGACTGAGAGAGATGGGAGCCTATTCGTTCGCGAGCGCGGCCAGTGCCCCTCTTCCATTGCGGCTTCGCGCATCTCGAACCCGAGCTCTCCCAGAGTTTTGCGGAGGAGCATGCGCATGGGACTCGAGTCGTCGACTACCAGTGCTGTCGCCATCATCCTTCCTCATTGCTTGGGCAAGTGGAGCCGCGGCTGGAGCGGGACCGCTCCAGCCCGCGTTTCACTGCGCCCGTGATCAGAACGTGAACTTGGCAACGACCTTTTGAAGCTCGGCCGCCATGTGGCTCATCTCCTGACAGGCCCTCTGCGTATCGTTCGCGCCCTGCGTCGTGTCCTTCGCGGCGAGAGCGACGCCGCTGATGTTCTTTGCGATGTCACCCACCCCCTTGGCTGCTTCGGCCACGCTGTGGCCGATTTCGTTGGTTGTCGCGGTCTGCTCTTCAACCGCGGAGGCGATGCTGTTGGAGATGTCATTAATCTGGTTGATAATGGTGCCGATCTCCTCGATTGCATTGACGGCGCCCTTGGTGTCGCCCTGGATGGCCTCGATCTTTTGGCCGATCTCTTCGGTCGCCTTGGCCGTCTGCTTGGCTAGTTCCTTTACTTCGTTTGCCACGACGGCGAAGCCTTTGCCTGCCTCGCCGGCTCGTGCCGCTTCAATCGTCGCGTTGAGAGCCAGCAGGTTGGTCTGTTGCGCGATCGATGTGATGACCTTGATCACGTTGCCGATCTCCTGGCTGGACTCGCCGAGCTTTCTCACCGTCTCGTTGGTCGAGTGCGCTACACTGACGGCGTTCTTCGCCACCCGCGCCGACTCGTTGGTGTTCTTTGATATCTCGCGAATGGAAGACTGCATCTCTTCAGCCGCCGAAGCCACGGTGCCGACATTTGCCGAGACCTGTTCGCTGGCTGCCGATACAGCGTTGGCCTGTATGGCCGTCTCCTCAGCGTTCCCCGCCATCTGCTGACTCACGGCCGCCATCTCCTCCGATGAGGAGGCGAGAGCCATGGCGCTTTGAGCCGTTGCCTTCAGCGGCTCAACCACGGTCTCCAGGGTTTTATTGATCCCTTCAATGATCTTGCGATAGTCGCCACGGTGCCGCGAGGCGTCGGCGCGAGCGCCAAGGTTGCCTTCGGCGGCCGCCTTGGCCAGAGTATCGGTATCGGAAATCAGCGCTTCGATGTTGGTCTTGAGCAGAACCAACCACTCGTGAATCTGGTCCTGTTCCGAGGACTTCGCCATTGCGGCTGACATATCCCCGTTCGCGACCTTAGTAACGTACGCAATCAGCGCCGTCAGCCACGCGTGCACACCATTGATTGAATCCTTCATCCTGGCGTGGTCGCCCGTGCAGGCGATCTCCATTTTCTCGCGCAGGTTTCCGCTGCGGATCAGCGAGAGCACCCGGTTGCCTTCGCCGACCGGCAGCAGGATCGCGTCCAGCGCAGCATTCATGCCCTCAATCACCTTGCGATAGTCGCCCTGATGCTTGGCGGCATCAGCGCGCGCGTCAAGCCTTCCGGCTACGGCGGCCGTCGCGAGCGCGGTGCCATCTGCTGTCAGCGCTCGAATGGCTCTGATCACTTCTGCCAAACTATCGTTGATCTTTCCGAACTGATCCCTGACTTCGCGCGTAAAGTCGTCGGCCTCCGCAAGCTTCATGTCCACATCCAGATTGCCGTTTGCAATCTGAACGAGATTGGAAGCCATCCGGACTACCTCACCATTCGTGTAGTCCTTTGCCCGCACAATCGCGGTCAGGTCAGTCACCGTTTCGACAAAACCGATGTGCTCGCCCCTAAGATTGGTCAGCTTTGACGACGACTGCTTGCACTTCTGTCCATTCCAATCGAAGTACGTTTCGCCCACACCTTTGCTGAGCTGGACCAAGCCGCAACCGTCGGTCTTGCAGATGTTCGCGCGGGCTGAGGAACAGGGCATACCAGGCGCGTCATCTCGATTACGGATAATGTTGTTCTTGACCATAAGAGCCTCGAAGGCTCGATTCAGGAATACCCATTTCATGTCCTTGTCAATGACATGGATCGGGAACGGCACGGCATCGATGATGGACTGATACCAATTGAGCTTGTCCACAACGATATCGAGTGTGGTGTTCACGCCGCTGACAACCTCATGGAAGTAGCCCTGGTGCCGGCTCGCGTCAGCGCGCATCGCAAATTTACCTTCGACTACTGCCTGGGTCAGCATGGCAGTATCCTCCAACATCGCACGCAATGCTTGCTTCTGCGGAGTGATGTCGATGGCGTATTTCACCACCTTGAAGGGCTTACCGTTGAGATCGAGGATCGGATTGTAGGAAGCCTGAATCCAGACTTCTCGTCCGCCCTTGCCAATGCGTTTGTATTCCGAGGCCTGGTACTCGCCACGGTTCAGTCTTGCCCAGAATCCCTTGTACTCCGCGCTCTGCCTGAACCCCTCGTCCACAAACATGCTGTGATTCCGGCCCTTGATCTCATCCAACGAGTAGCCGAGCGCATTCAAAAAGTTGTGGTTGGCATCGAGAATCGTGCCGTCCATGCCGAATGCGATCACTGCCTGCGACTTGCGAATCGCGGCGACCTGTCCCGCATAGTCGGCAAACTGCTCGCGGTCAATTCTTCCCGCCACCGGTTGGGAGCTCTTCCGTCCCGCAGCGCGAGGATCTTGACGCACAGGTCTTGTCGGCGACCCACCAGACACCAGCTCATCCAACACGGCGGCGCCGGCGGACAAACCGCGGCTGGGGACGATTCCCCGTTCGTAGCTTCCTTGCTTCTTCATCGCCTTATCTCTCTCCTCTGACACTTCGCTGCGATCGGCGCCCCGGATTAGCTCCACAAAACCTGATACCCGTGGACGACCCGTGAGCAGCCGCCATTTGTTCGCAGAACGCTGCACACAAGCTGCTCTCTCCATCCTGCGGAACGGCTCTTCCTCCGGAATTGCACCCTCCTAGGTTGAGCGAGCTAAGAAGCCTATCGGCTTCGGAACCGGAACTCTTCAGATTCGCGCGCTTTCATTGGCGGGGCGGGACGATTCGAGGATCATTGGGAAATGGAAGTGCTCATTAGGTTCGATAACGGCTCGGATTCCGCTTTTGGGAAGCGGGCATTTCTTCCGAGCAAACGAACGGAACATTACGCATGGGTACGGCGCGGCGGTCCCCGCGCCCCGCGAACCAGCACTCCACGGGCTCACGATAAGTAGCCTTGGTTTTTACTGGGCCATAAACTTGAGCGTGTATGCGGCAGCCGGATCAACTGGAGAATGCAGAATTCCGAGCGTCTTCAACTGACTATAAGTCGCTTGCCACCGGTCAGCGGTCATGCGGCCGATTTGAGTGCCTTCAGCACTGCTTCCGGCAACGAATGCCCCCCCCTTCAACGACGCAGCCGTGTATGCCTCCTGCGCCGGATTGAGTGCCGGGTTGACTGTCAGCAAATAAGCATTCGTGGGAGCGGGATTCCTCAAATACTCCTGCCATCCGCGAATGCTTGCCCGAACGAACTTGGCCACCAGGTCAGGATGCTGGGCGGCAAACTCACGCGTGGTGAACTGAACCCGGTATGGGTCATATCCTGACGTGCTGATCAGGAGAGTACGCACGTCGGCTCCCGCCTGCTTGGCGAAGAAGGGTTCGCTAGTAATGAATATCTGTTGAATGTAATTCTGATCGGCAAGGAAGTTCGCAATTGAAAGGGTCGATGGAATCTGTCGGACCTGGTGCAATTCATAGCGGCTGATGACGTACTTCAACCAGGTGGCGCCAGTCTGGGCGGCGATCGTGCGGCCTTCCAGGTCTTTGAAATCCCTGACCGTTGAACCCTGGTGGACCATGATTGCTTGGGGGTCATGTTGCATGGTGGCGGAAACCGCAAACAGCGGAAGTCCGTTGGAGTTCCATTCAAGCACCTGATCGCTCGATCCCAGACCGAACTCCGCTTTACCGGTGGCCACCTGTTGCGCCACACTCCCGTATTGCGGGAGGGGAAGCATGGTGACGTCTAGACCTTCGGCCTTGTAGAGGCCAAGTTGTTGCGCCGTAAAAAATCCTCCCTGCTCGGGCTGCGGGTACCAATCCAATTGCAGGCGCACGGGGGTCGGGCCATTCGTTGGGCTGGCGTCATGGGGCCGACAGCCGGAAATCAGCAGGAAAGACGACACCACCAACCACAATGCATAACGGAGCACGACTCTTCCGAAGCGCAACTTTGACCTCTCGAGGACAAATCCTTGAGAAAACCGTATCACGCAACCGCAATCGACTAGGCCGGGCATGAACTGCCAGGGACGATTCTTTATCTCGTCTTGACTTCCGGCATGCTAGCTTCAGGCATGGGTTCCGATCTGACCGGGGGCCGACCGACGACTCACGCGCGCCGACGGCCTCATTCGCTTGCGCTCGACCAGGAGCGCATGGCGTCGCTGGCTGCGTTCACTGTGAGATCCATGCGCACCGACAACCCGCGCCCGTTTGGCGCATCGATTTTTCACACCAAGTCCGGAATACCGCTGGCGCGTGCTCTCAACGCTGTTCGAAAGCGATGCGACCCCAGCGCACACGCTGAGGTACAGGCAATCCGGATCGGAACGCGCCGCCTCAATCAGATTTCCCTCGCCGGGTACACTCTTTACACAACCTGCGAACCATGCCCGATGTGCATGAGCACCGCGCTGTGGGCTGGCTTGGACCGCGTGGTTTACGGTGCAACGATTGCCGACGCCAACCGCCACTGCAATCAAATTCAGATTCCCGCGACGGAAGTAGCGGCGCGCAGCGATATGAAGTGCGTGGTCGAGGGGCCAATCTTGCGCGACGAATGCTACGCCTTGTTCACTCACCCGCGCATGCTGCGCGCCTTCAAACTGTGGTCCACACGCAAACGCAAGTAACGCGATGCTTGCTCCCTTGAGGTATTCCCCTTTGGCTGCCGGAATAGCTTCAGATTTAGCGCAACTCGTGTCGGATCCGGCCCGTGTCCTGACGGCGCCGCAGGTCCTCGATCGCCTGTCTCACGATTTCTACTGGTACTCTCCCATCCTTCGCCCGCAACTCGCCTCAAAGGTCGCCGACATCGCGGTGCAGCCGCGCGACACGGATGAGTTGATGGCCATCGTGCGCTATGCCGGCAAGCACGAACTACCCCTCACCGTGCGGGGAGCAGGCACGGGCAACTACGGGCAGTGTGTTCCCCTCGAAGGCGGAATTCTCCTCGAGCTGTCGCTGCTCGACGAACTCGAAGAAATCACGCCCGACGGAGTTGCCGTATGCCAGCCCGGACTTCGCCTCGGCGCTCTCGAGACGGCGGCCCGCACACAGGGATGGGAACTGCGCATGTACCCCTCAACACTGGTGAAGGCGTCCGTCGGCGGATTCCTGGCCGGCGGCTCGGGCGGAATCGGTTCCGTAGCGCACGGGGGCCTGCGCGACTTCGATACGGTGCGTGGCTTTGAAGTCGTTACCATGGAAGACGAACCCCGTGTGGTGATGCATCAGGGAGATGAAGTGCATGAGATTCTGCACGCCTGGGGCACCAACGGAATCCTTACTCGTATTTGGTTTGCACTCGCTCCCGCGGTCGAGTGGACACAGTTCACCGCGGCATTCGACACCTATGATCAGGCCTTCACGTTTGCGGAATCCATCGCCCGGGACACGTCGTGGAGCAAGCGGCTCGTCACTGTATTCGAGTGGCCGATTCCATCCTTCTTCACACCGGTGAAGCAGGTCGTGCGCGAAGGAAAGGCAATTGTTTTGCTGATGATTGCCACGAGCCAGTTGGAGCAGTTGCGTGGCGCGCTCGCGACAGCCGATGGTGAAGAGACCTTCTCCAGGGCCTACGACGGTCCCCGTACCCAGCCTCTGCTGAGCGATTACACGTGGAACCACACCACCCTATGGGCCATGAAGGCCGACCCCGCGTACACCTACTTGCAATGCGGTTTTTCACCCACCGAATGCAGGCAACAATTCCGCCTGCTGCGCGAGCGTTATGGCTCTGAGATTCTCTTCCACATCGAATTCATGAAGAACGGAATGAGCGAAGTAGTGCCGGGCGCAATTCCCGTCGTGCGCTTTTCGACAGAGGAGCGACTAAACGATATGATCGCGTACTGCAGGTCCATTGGGATATTTGTGGCAAATCCTCACGTCAACTATCTCGAAGATGGCGGGCGGTTCCGCGCCGACAACATTCAACTTCGCGCGAAGCAACGATACGACCCCCGGGGTTTGCTCAATCCGGGTAAGATGATCAGCTTCCAAAAGGAGCCCGTGGCGCGGTGAAGACCTGGATTCCCGATGCACGCAATTTTGCCTACCTGACCTGGAAGCAGGTCGACCAACTCCCTCGAGCTACGACTCTCCTCGTCCTGCCGACGGCGGCCATCGAACAACACGGACATCATCTGCCGTTGGCCACTGACACACTCATTAACAATCTGCTGCTTGGCAAAGCGCTCGAACAAATTGACTCGGAACTGCCAATTTACGCCCTGCCTCCCGTTTGCTACGGAAAGAGCAATGAGCACATCGGCTTTCCGGGAACTCTCTCAGTGAGCGCGCAGACGTTTCTCTCAGTGGTGCGCGATCTGGGCGCAAGCATCGCAGCCGGCAGATTCACGAAGCTCGTCCTTTACAACACACACGGCGGCAACACCTCGCTAGTGGATATCAGCGCGCGCGATCTGCGTGCGGAGTTCGGACTGCGCACATTTACCTTGTTTGGCTCGGCGGGAGCATCTTTTCAGGATGTCAGCCCGCAGGAACGCACCTACGGCTTTCATGCCGGAGAAATTGAGACCGCTTTCCTTATGCACGGAACCCCTGAATTGGTTCATACCAGCGAATTCACCTCCAATTACATCGCGCGTCTCGATGAGCCCGACCTCCTGAAGCCGGAAGGCTCCTCTGCGAACTTTGCATGGCTCACCAAGGACATCGCACCGAGCGGTGTTCTCGGCGATCCGACCGGGGCAACGGCAGAAAAAGGGGCGCGATGGGTCGCCGAAGCAGCCGCCCGCGTCGCAGATGCCCTTTTGGCGATGTACCACTTCGAGCCGCGGCACGGAGCGTAAGCCATGGCGCTCGTCGACTGCGGAAACGGAGTGCGCCTGGAGCGCGCATTGAAGTGCCGCCTGAACGATGGCACGATCCTTGTCTCCGACCACTACTATCCCGCCGGCCCCGGTCCGTGGCCCACCCTCTTCATGCGCCAGCCATACGGCCGCGACATCGCATCCACAGTCGTGTACGCGCACCCGGTCTGGTTTGCACGCCATGGTTACCACGTCGCGATCCAGGACGTGCGCGGCCGCGGCGATTCGACCGGTGACTTCTATCCCTTTCGACATGAAGCTCTCGACGGCGCCGAATCAATCGCCTGGCTGCGCACCCACCCGGCCTGCAACGGCCGCCTCGGCATGTACGGATTCTCCTATCAGGGTGCAACGCAGTTACTTGCCGCAGGGGAGCAACCCGAAGGCCTCGAGTGTATCGCCCCGCACATGACGGCAGCGGATTTGTACAGCGGATGGTTTTACCACCATGGCGCGTTGCGGTTGAATTCGACTCTTAGTTGGGGAATCCAGATGCTGCGGGAAGACGCGCGTAGAAAGGGCTTGCGCAATGCCAGCAGCAAACTCGAGGAGGCATGGAGAGCCGTCCGCATGCAAGCCCTCTATGCCCCATATGACGCCCATCCCGCTTTGGTCGACCCCGAACTCCCAACCTACGTTCAAGACTGGTTCTCCCATCGCCACCCGGGCACGTATTGGAGTGAGCAAGATATCAGCGCTCACTATGATCGAATCGGCATCCCTGCTCTGCACATTGCCGGTTGGTTTGACACTTATCTCGAAGGAGCGATCGCAGGCTACTTGGCATTGCGGAATCACGCCGGGAGTGAGTTCGCACGCGACAATCAATATTTGATTGCCGGGCCATGGGTGCATATCCCCTGGGGGGATGGTGTGGGCGACGCTGTCTTGGGAGAAGCGGCGAACCTGGACACGAATTGTGTGCTGCTGCGGTGGTTCGATCACTGGCTGAAAGACACTGGCGCGTTCGCGGAGGAACCGCGGGTCCGCTACTTCGCGCTAGGGCCGAATGAATGGCGTCAATGCGACGAATGGCAAACGGACCTCGAGTGCACACTCTATCTCCACAGTGAGGCCAATGCAAATTCGCGCAAGGGCGATGGCAAACTGTCATGTGCGCCGCCGGATTCCGAACAGCCGCGCGACGTGTTCGTGTACGACCCGGAGGTTCCGGTCTTTGCGCCCGGGGGCATTCAAGCGCTGAGCGGCCCGTTCGATCAGGCCGCCATGGAACTGGGAAACAACTTGCTCGTCTACACCTCAGAGGTGGCAGTTCGGGAGATGGAAGTCGTTGGGCACCCCCGAATGAAAATCCACGCGGCCACGTCGGCTCCTCACGCCGATTTCACCGCCAAGTTAGTTCGCGTACTTCCCGGTGGTCGTGCAGAATTTCTATGCATCGGCATCGCACGGAGTTCATGGCTGTTTCGCGACTCGCGTTACACGGCAGACGCGGTTCACGAATGGGAATTCACGCTGGAGCCGATCGCATTCGTGCTTAGTCCCGGCGAACGGTTACGGCTTGAGGTCGCCAGTTCCGCATTCCCTCTGTACGATCGCAATCCATCCAGCTCAGTCCCTCCGCAGTTAGCCGACCAAAGGAGTTGGTCTCGTTCCACGCAGCAAGTTCTCCATACTCCGCGGCACCTGTCCGTCCTCCTGTTGCCAATCAAGGGAGAAGCGGCATGGTAGGTGTCCCCGAGATCGCGCTGCATGGCGTGAGCAAGCGATACAACACAGGAGCTGTTGCCCTGGAGGGGATCTCGTTTGTCGTGGAACGAGGTGAATTCGTTACGCTTCTCGGGCCGTCAGGCTGCGGGAAATCCACCCTCCT
>Ga0137378_10005867_pt1 | contig 10650 bp, 9 predicted proteins | sample SagtaG_21_FD_104813 | JGI IMG/M metagenome (GOLD analysis project Ga0137378, IMG submission 104813) | Vadose zone soil microbial communities from Sagehorn Ranch, Mendocino, California, USA - Sage2_L_60_16 metaG | ecosystem: Environmental > Terrestrial > Soil > Vadose zone | place: USA... | reverse complement strand
GTGGTGAGCACCGCGGCGGTGAGGTCCTTGGTGCAGGTCTTCCCCGACGACCCGGTGACGCCGACCACCGTCGCCCCGAGTGCGTCCCGTTCGTCGCGGGCGAGAGAAAGAAGCGCCCGGCCGGGATCCTCCACGGCCACCAGCGGGCCCGCGCCCTCCTCGAGCGCCCGGGCCGCGCGCGGCCCCGACACGATCGCGGCGGCCGCTCCTCGGGCGAACGCGTCGCGGACGAAGTCGTGGCCGTCCCCCCGATCGCCCGGGAGCGCCACGAACAGGTCTCCCGGAAGGACCTCCCGGCTGTCGATCGCCGCCCCGGTGATCGGCGCCGCGCCCGCCTCCGGATCGGGCAGGAGCCCGCGCCACAGCACCCGGCCGCGGGTCGCCCGGGCCACGTCGAGGATCGTGCGCGGCCTCATGTGCTCTCCCCCGGCCAGAGCCGTTCCAGCTCCTCGCGCGCCACCACGCGATCGTCGAACGGGACGGTTCGATCGGCGAACTCCTGTCCGGTCTCGTGTCCCTTGCCGGCGATGACCACGACGTCACCGGGGCCCGCCGCGGCGAACGCCGCGGCGATGGCCGCGCGGCGGTTCGGCTCGACCTCGTAGGTGCCGCCTCCCCGGATCGCCCCCGCCTCGATCTCCCCGATGATGGCGAGCGGGTCCTCCGAACGCGGGTTGTCGCTCGTCAGCACCGTGAGGTCGGCGAGCGCCGTGGCGGCTTCTCCCATCAGCGGACGCTTGGTCCGGTCACGATCCCCTCCGCAGCCGAACACGACGATCAGCCGCCGGGCTGCCAGCGGCCGGGTCGCCTCGAGCACGTTCTCCAGGCTGTCCGGGGTGTGGGCGTAGTCGACCAGCACGGGGAACGGCTGTCCGGCCTCGACCGGCTCCAGCCGGCCCGGGACACCTTCCATCGAAGCGATGCCCTCGACGATGGCCCGATCCTCCATGTCGAGTTGACGTGCAGCCGCGAACGCGCCGAGACAGTTCTCGACGTTGAAGCGCGCTCGCAACCTCGACCGGACCTCGACGTCACCCACGCGGAAACGGATGCCCTGTTCCGTCACTTCAACGTAAGACGCCGCGAGGTCCGCGTTCGCTCGAACGCCGAAGCTCAACGTGGGGATGGCCCCGACCTCCAGCAGGCGTCGACCCTCCGGCGAGTCTGCGTTCACCACGGCGCGCGCCGACAGCTCGGGCGTGAACAGCCGCGCCTTCGCCGCGAGGTAGTCCTCCATCGTCCCGTGGTAGTCGAGGTGGTCCTGCGAGAGGTTGGTGAAGACGGCGCAGGTGAACCGGCTGCCGTCCACCCGACGCTGGTGCAGGCCGTGGGACGACACCTCCATCGCCACCGCTCCGACGCCGCCCCCGGCCATCTGCGCGAGGAGACGCTGGAGGTCCGGCGCCTCCGGGGTGGTCCGCTCGAACGGCACGGTCCGCCCGCCGATCCGAACCCCCGTGGTCCCCACGACCCCCGGTCGGATCCCCCCCGCCGCGAAGATCGACTCCAGCAGGTACGTGGTCGTCGTCTTGCCGTTCGTGCCCGTCACGCCCACGACGGCCAGGCGCTCCGAAGGCCGCCCGAAGAACGCCGCGGACATCGGGCCCATCGCCCGACGGACCGAAGGGACCAGGATCTGCAAGGCGTCGAGGGCGAGCCATCGCTCGACGACCAGCGCGATCGCGCCCGCCGACACCGCGGCCGGCGCGAACGAGTGGCCATCCGCCTGGAGGCCGGGCACGCAGAAGAACAGCGAACCGGCACGCACGTCGCCGGACCGGTAGGTGACGTCCAGGATCCGGGTCTCCAGGTCCCCCCCGCGAACCTCCACGGGCCGGCCAGGGAACGCCGAAACCAGGGCGGCCAGCGGCCGCCCGCGGTCGAGCGACGGCGGAGAACCGTTCACGGCATGGGACACGTCGGATGGGCGTCCGGTGTTTCGAAGAAGGGCCCCTGACCGTTCGTCGGGGGCCCGGACCAGCGGCGATTCTAGCATGGGCCTCTCCACCTACCCTGGCCGGATGGCATGTGGAGGGGCCGGCAGTCGCGGGGCCGGAGGGACCCGGAGGCGGGCCAAGGCGAACCGGGCGATATCGCGGAACGCCGGGGCCGCGGCGATGCCCCCGAACACCGTCCTCGGCTCGTCGATCACGACGGCGACCAGGACGGCCGGGTCGGCAGCCGGCGCGAACCCGATGAACGACGCCACGTAGCGATCAGCGTAGTACCCCCCGCCGCCCGGGATCGGCTTCCGCGCGGTGCCGGTCTTGCCGGCGGCCCAGAACCCAGGGATCTGGGCCTGCTTCCCGGTCCCGACGTCGACGCCGTAGGCGAGCAGGTCGGTGACGGTCCGAGCCGTCTCGGAGGACACCACCCGGTGCGTCGCCGGCGCGGCCACCGGGGTGAACCGCCCGTCGGCACCTACGACGCCCTCGACCAGATGGGGCTGCACCCACACCCCGCCGTTGGCGATCGTCGCGTACACCGCGCTCATCTGGAGCGGCGACACCGCGATCCCCTGACCGATCGGGATCGTGCCCATGCTCGTCCCCCACCACCCGTCGGACGGCGGGAGGATCCCGGCCGACTCGCCCGGGAAGTCGATCCCGGTGGGCCGCCCGAACCCGAACCGGTACAGGTAGGAGGCGAATCGCTGCTGCCCGAGGAGCGCGGCCACCTTGATCGTCCCGATGTTGCTCGAGTACGCGATGATGTCGCCCAAGGTCATCTTCTCGGTCGGGTGGACCTCGGCGTCGTGGAACAGGTGGTCGGAGACCATCATCTGATCGGGAACGGTGAACCTCTGGTTGAGGTTGAAGAGATGCTCCTGGATGGCGGCCGCGGCCGTGATGACCTTGTTCACGGACCCGGGCTCGTACGCGTCGGTGACGGCCCGGTTCCGCTGGGCGGCCGGGTTGGACCGGTCGAAGCGGTTCGGGTCGAACCACGGGTAGCTCGCCATGGCCAGCACCGCCCCCGTCTTCGGGTCCATGACCAGGACGGTCCCTCCCTTGGCGTGGTTCGTTCGGACGGCGTTCTGCAGCGCGACCTGGGCCCGGTACTGGATGTCGCGGTCGATCGTCAGCACCAGGTCGTCGCCCGGTCGCGGAGGGATCGCCACGCTCCCCGCCTGGGGGATCAGCGTCCCCGACGGGTCCTCCTGGAACACCCGGCTGCCCGAGGTCCCCGCGAGGATCCGCTCGTACTGGAGCTCCAGCCCGGAGAGCCCCGTTCCGTCGAGGCCGACGTAGCCCAGGACCTGCGGCGCGAGGTCGGCCGCAGGGTAGTAGCGGCGGCTCTCGGCCAGGAACCCGATCCCCGCCAGGTCCTGGTCGGCCAGGCGCTTGGCCGTCCCCACGTCCACCCCCCGGTCCAGGTAGACGAACCTGACCGGCCGGCCGTTCACGACGCGCTCCTGGAGGGCGGCGCGCACCGTGGTCTCGTCGAGGCCCAGCGTCGAGGCGATCGCTCGCGCCTCCGCGCTCGGGTCGGTCACGACGTGGGGGTCGGCGTACACGGCCTTCGCCGGGAGGGACATCGCCAGCTCCTGGCCGCTCCGGTCGAAGATCGTCCCGCGCTCCGCCGGGATCGTGATCCGCTGGATGCGCTGACGGAGCGCCAACTGCTCGAGCGCCGACGCGTCCTTGACCTGGAGGACGACCAGCCGGACCAGGATCCCCGAGAATCCGAACGCCATCACGGCGAGCAGGGCGACGAGCCGCCGCGCCGGCGGGCGAACGGGCGGCCGGGTCCTTCCCCCGCCCCGCCCGGACCGCGGCGGCCGGTTCACGGGTGCTCCCCGATCAATCCCTTCAGCGCGAAGGAGTCGCCGCGCCGCCCCGGATCGGGCGGCGCGGCGGCCGGTTCGGACACCTGGACGCTCTGCACGTCGCCGGGGAGCCGCATGCCGAGCCCGTGGGCCTCCCGGGCGATCCTCCCGGGAGCGGAGAGTCGCGCCACGTCGAGCCGCAGGTCGCCGTAGGACTGCCGCAGGGCCTGGGTCCGGTCGGTGAGGTCCTGGATCTTGAACGAGGTCTGGGCCACGAACGCCTGCACGCTGACGACGCCCACGACCAGGACGCTCACCAGGAGCGCCGACAGGATGACGAACGGGATCCGCCGACGCCGGCCGCGCGGCGCCGGCGCCACCCGGAGCCTCGGCGCGGCGCTCACGCGGCCTTCCCTTCGGGACCGAACCCGGCGGGCGGGGTCCCGGGATCGGCCCGCTCGGCCGCGCGGAGCACCGCGCTCCGGGCCCGCGGGTTCGCCGCCGTCTCCTCCGGCGATGGGCGGACCGGCTTCTTCGTGAGACGCCGGAGGCTCGGCTCGCCCAGCAGGAACCGCTTCACGATGCGGTCTTCCAGCGAGTGGTACGCGATGACCACGAGCCGCCCGCCGAGCTCGAGGAGACCCGCCGCCTGAGGAAGGGAGGCGGCGAGCTCCTCGAGCTCGGCGTTGACCTCGATCCGGATCGCCTGGAACGTCCGCCGCGCCGGGTGGGGTCCGCCTCGGCGGGCAGGCCTCCCGCGCACCGCCGCGCCCGCCACGATGGCCGCGAGCTCGTCCGTGGTCCGGATCGGCGCACGCGTCCGCGCCCGGACGATGGCGGACGCGATCCGCCTGGACAGCCGCTCTTCGCCGAACCCGTAGATCACGCGGGCCAGCTCCTCTTCTGGGTAGGTGTTGACGACGTCGAACGCGGAGGGCCGGTCGAGCTCCTGCGGGCCCATCCGCATGTCGAGGGGTCCCGGCGTCCGGAACCCGAAGCCGCGCTCCGGGCGGTCGAGCTGCATCGACGAGACCCCGAGGTCGAACAGGACGCCGCCGACCCCGGACGCCCCGGCCTCGCGAACGGCTTCGGCCAGCCGGGACGAACGGGAGAGGATCGGACGGAACCGCGCGCCGAAGCGGGCGAGCCGGCGAGTGGCTTCCTCGATCGCCTCCGGGTCCCGATCCAGCCCGACCAGGGTCCCCACCCCTGCGTCGAGCAGGGCTTCGGCGTGGCCGCCGGCGCCAACCGTCGCGTCGACCACCACCGACCGGCCCGCGAGCAAGGAGGCAACCTCGGCCACCAGGACTGGTCGGTGGGGGCTATCCAAGCACCCGGACGGCGAGCAGGCCGAGCCCCAGGTACGCGGTCAGGACCGCCGCCATGAGGCCCATCAGGTAGAAGCTCTGCCCGATCTCGGAGACCAACGATCCCTTCACCGCTCCTCCTCCTCCCGGCGGGCGACCCTTCCCCGGAGGGCCCGCCGACCGCTCGCCGCTCCGTCAGCGCCCGCTCGGGCCGAGCTTCCCGGCCCGGTACGCGCCGACGTGCTTCTCCTCGTACTGGTCCCACTGGCGGCTCGGCCAGATCTCCAGGCGATCGAACAGGCCCATGACCACGGCCTCCCGTTCGATCCCCACCTGGGCCCGGAGCTTCTGCGGGACCAGCAGCCGCCCTTGCCTGTCCATCCCCACCTGCTCGGCGGAGCCGAAGAAGAAGCGGAGGTAGGCCTGTGCGTCCGGGTCGTCCAGCGGCCGGGCGCGGAACTCCGCGGCGCGGCGCGAGAACTCCTCGACCGGGAACGCCCACAGGTAGTCGCCCTGGCCGAGCGTGATGTACACGCCATCGGTGAACGCTTCCCGGAACTTGGCCGGCAGCGCGATCCGCCCCTTGTCGTCGAGCTGGTAGCGATGCTGGCCCAGCAGTTCGGCCACACGACGTCCCTTCTCCTCCACCAAGCCCCGTGTTTATACCACTGGTACTCCACTCCGTCGAGTCATATCGACCACGGAGGCGAAAAGGCTTGAGGAGGCGCTCCACCCCGCATCGCCGGGGTGCGGCCCTCGAGCGCGCTCGGGCCGTCCCCTTAGAGGAACTCCTCCCATTCGGGCTCGAGCCGCCCGAGCGAGAGCCGGAACCCGTCCTTCGGGGCGAACGGCTTCCGGTGGAGCCTCAACCCCACCGCATGGGCGAGGTGGTTCTCCTTCTTGGAGTTGCACCGGCGGCACGCGGCCACCACGTTGTCCCACGTGTGGGTCCCGCCGAGCGACTTCGGGATCACGTGGTCCATGTTCTCGGCGGTCGCTCCGCAGTACTGGCACGTCCACGCGTCCCGGGCGAACACCGCCCGGCGGGTCAGCGCGGCGGTGGCCCGGTACGGCACGCGCACCAGGTAGCGGAGGCGGATCACGGAGGGGGCCGGCACCTCCAGGCGCTCGGATCGGAACATGACCCCGTTCGACGCCAGGATCACGGCCTTCTCCTTGAGGACGAGCACGACCGCCCGGCGAGCCGTCACGACTGCGAGCGGTTGGTGCGTCGCGTTCAGGACCAGTGATCTACCCACGGGGAACCCATCGCGAGTATAGCCAACGGCTTCCGGAACCCCGCTGGGGGCGGCGGGCCGTCGGACGGCGGGGGGAAACCGGCCCGCGGTGGCCGTCGTATACAGGGGTAAGATTTCGGTCCTAGGTCCGCTTTCCGGAGGTGGCATTGGAAGCCCGCAGGAGCGCAGATGACTGGGAGCGGTTCGCGTCCGCCTTCGGGGCGATCGCCGACAACATAGAACGCGTCATCCAGGGCAAGCATCAGGGGGTACGGCTGGCTCTGGTCTGCCTGGTGGCCGAAGGGCATCTGCTGATCGAGGACGTCCCCGGCGTCGGCAAGACCATGCTGGCGAAGTCGGTGGCCCGTTCGATCGACTGCTCGTTCCGCAGGATCCAGTTCACGCCGGACCTCCTGCCCACGGACGTCACGGGCGTGAACGTCTACAACCAGGAGCGGGGCGACTTCGAGTTCAAGCCCGGCGCGCTGTTCGCGAACATCGTGCTGGGCGACGAGATCAACCGGGCCAGCCCGAAGACCCAGTCCGCGCTGCTCGAGTGCATGGAGGAGCGACAGGTCACGGTGGACACCGAGACGTACCACCTGGGCACGCCCTTCATGGTGATCGCGACCCAGAACCCGATCGAGCACGAGGGGACGTACCCGCTCCCGGAGGCCCAGCTCGACCGGTTCATGATGCGGCTCTCGCTGGGCTACCCGAGCCAGGAGGCCGAGGCGGCGATCCTCACGACCCACGGCATCGCGTCCACGCTCGACGACATCGAACCGGTCACGGACGCGCCCGGCGTGAGCGACATGGTGGGCATGGCGCGCGAGGTCCACGTGGCCGAGACGCTCCGCCGCTACATCGTTGCGCTCTCCGACGCCACCCGGAAGCATCCCGAGGTGTACCTGGGGGCGAGCCCCCGGGCTTCGATCATGCTGCTCCGGGCCTCCCGCGCCCTGGCGGCGAGCGAGGGGCGCGACTACGTCATCCCCGACGATGTGAAGGGCCTCGCCCTGCCGGTGATGGGCCACCGGGTGATCGTGTCCGCGGATGCCGTGATGAACGGCCGGACACCGGAAGCCGTCGTGGGCGAGCTCCTCCAGGAGGTCCCGGTCCCGATCCGCGGGAAGACCTGATGCCCACGAAGCGCGGCTGGGCTGCCTTCGCCGCCGGCCTCGGCCTGTGGGCGACGGCGCGGCTGATCGGGTCCCGCGACCTCCACATGATCGCGACCGGCGTCGCGGCGCTGCCGTTCCTGGCCATCCTGTTCGTCCGGTGGTCGAACCCGCGGCTCGACGTGCACCGTCACCTCTCCGCGGTTCGGGGGTTCCCCGGGTCGAGGGTCCACGCGACGCTGACCCTGGAGAACCGGGGTCGCATCACCACGTCGTTCCTCCTCCTGGAGGACACGCTGCCCTCGGCCCTGGGCAAGCCCGCGCGCATGGTCGTGACGGGGGTCCCGCCGCGCTGCACGCAGAAGGTCTCGTACACGATCCATTGCCGACACCGAGGCGTCTACACCGTGGGTCCGCTGGTGGTCTACCTCTCCGATCCGTTCGGCCTGGCCCGGACGAAGGTGCAGGCCGGATCCGAGAGCGAGCTGATCGTGTACCCCGAGGTGGAGGACATCGAAGCGAAGGGCCTGGTGGTGCAAGGCGCCGGCACCGGCGAGGCGGCGGTGCGCCGCCTCCACCGCAGCGCCGCCGAGTTCTACACGATGCGCGCCTACGTCACGGGCGACGACCTCCGACGGATCCACTGGCCCAGCGTGGCCCGGACCGGCGAGCTCATGATCCGGCAGGACGAATCCACGCGGCGGTCCTCCGCCACGGTGTTCCTGGACACGCGTGCGGCCGTCCTGGGCCCCCACGGCGCCCCCGGCTTCGAGCGCGCCGTGTCGATCGCGGCGACGATCGGGCGGGCCCTGTCCCGCGCCGGATACTCGCTCCGGCTCGGCACGGTCGACACGCCGCCCACGTCGGTGAGCGAGGAGGTCCTGCTCGAGACGCTCGCCAGCACCGTGCCGTCGAGGGCGAAGGCCGTGGTCCCGGCGCTGACGGGGCTCCGGAACTCGGCGCTCGCCGACACGACGCTCGTGGTGGTGACGGCGCCGCCGCTGGCGACCGAGATCGCCGTCATGTCGAGGGTGGGGACCGGCTTCGGGCGGCGCCTGGCCCTGTTCGTGTATCCGGTGCCGCTCGCGTCGATGCCGGTGGAGGTGGCGGCCGAGCTCGAGGGCCGGGCCACGGTGGCCCGGGCCTCGCTGCAGCGCGCCGGATGGGACGTCTACCTGATCCACGCGGACGGAAAGCTGGCCGAGACGTGGCACGTCACGAGGAAGACGAAGCTTCAGGTAACCGGTACGCCCTCCTGATCGGGCTCGTCGCCGTGGTCCTGGTGGCCGCGTCGGCGTTCGGCAGGGTCTACCAGGGCACGGGCACCACGTTCCGGCTGATGCTGGCGGCCGTGGTGGCCACGGCGCTCGCCCACGCCCTGGCTCGCCGACACGTGCTGCTGGCGACGGCCGTGAGCGCCGCGGGGCTGCTCGTGGCGATCGGCATCCTGGTGTTCCCGGACACCGTGACGTTCGGCCTGCCGACGGTGCGGACGGTGAGGGCGATCGCCACCGGATTGTCGTCGGTGAGCCGCGAGGCCGCGCTGACCGTCGCGCCGGCCCTTCCCGCCGGACCGCTCCTGCTCGCCGGCGTCATCGCGGTGTGGACGGCGGCGTTCGCCTCGCACGCCCTCGCCATCCGGGCCCGCAGCCCCTTCCTCGCCCTGCTACCCGCCGCGGCACTCCTCGGGTTCGCCGGCATCGTGGTGGACGACGGCACCCGTCCCGGCTACGTGGTGTTCTTCCTGGCGGGCGCGCTCACGGTGCTGTTCGCGGACGCGGTGGGGCGCGTCGGTCACTGGGGTCCGGTCACCGTCTGGCACGGACGGAGGTTCCTGGGGCTCGGCTCGAGGACGACGACCCGGGGGGCGTGGCGGGTAGCGATGGCCTCGCTCGGCGTGTCGCTGTTCCTGCCCTGGGTGCTGCCCGGCTTCGGGTCCACCGGGCTGCTCCGGCTCCAGAGCGGTGAGGCGCAGGCCGTGTCGATCAACCCGATCGTCGACATCCGGCCCCGCTTGATCCACAACCCACCGACGCTCTTCTTCTCCGTCCGGACCGACCATCCCTCGTACTGGCGGCTGCTGGCCGACGATCAGTTCGACGGTCGGATCTGGAGCTCCTCCGACCCCGAAGCGTCCCACGGTCTCACCGTGGCGAGCGGGCCGCTGCCCGGGGTCACCACCGGCCTGCCGGCCGACGACGTGATCCAGGCCACCGAGCAGTTCGAGTTCGCCCGGCTCACCCAGCCCTGGCTCCCTACCGGGTACCAGCCGCTGGAGCTGGGGCTCCCCCGAGGCCAGCTCCGGTACGACCCGTCGAGCGGCACCCTCGTCCTGCCCGACCTCACGTACCCCGGGCTGGCCTACGAGGTGAGGGCCCAGCTCGTCTCCCCCACCCCGGATGAGCTGGACGCGGTCCCGTCACTGGACCAACCGGACGCCGCCCGGTACACGACGCTTCCGGCCAACACGCCGCACGAGATCTTCCAGATCGCCCAGGCCTGGAGCGCCTCGGGCGTCACGCCGTTCCAGAAGATCATGGCGATCCAGGAGCACCTGCGGAGCTTCACGTACAACTTGAACGTGCAGGCACCCCGGAGCACGAACGACCTCCTGTACTTCCTGCTGAAGAGCCACCAGGGGTACTGCGAGCAGTTCGCCGGCTCGATGGCCGTGCTCCTGCGAGCCCTCGGGTTCCCCACCCGGGTCGCGGTCGGGTTCACCCCCGGGGCGTACGACGCGCGATCCGGGATCTGGCGGGTGCGCTCCACCGACGTCCACACGTGGGTCGAGGTCCTCTTCCCGCGCTTCGGCTGGCTGGCCTTCGAACCCACCCCGAGCCGGTCCAACCCCGTGGCCTCGCGGTACGACCAGCCCCCGCCGAACATCATCACCGGCGGGCTCACCGGCTGCGCCGAGCTCCCCGCCCAGGGCGCCGCCTGCCCGGCGACCGCCCCGGGCGTGGGGAAGGGCCGGATCCAGCAGCGGAAGGGGGGACCGAAGGCCACGAACCCCGACATCCACGACCTGCGGGGCGGACGGACGTTCGCCAACGGGGGGATCGCCCTGCCCTCGCCCCACCGGCGGGACTGGTCCGGGCCCGCCCTGGTGGCGGCGCTCGCGCTGTTCGGGTTGCTGGCGTTCGGCGTCCCGCTCGGGAAGGCGGCCCGCCGGCGCGCCATCCTGGCCCGGGCCGGTCCCCGGCCGTCGCAGCGCG
>Ga0137378_10005860_pt1 | contig 10653 bp, 5 predicted proteins | sample SagtaG_21_FD_104813 | JGI IMG/M metagenome (GOLD analysis project Ga0137378, IMG submission 104813) | Vadose zone soil microbial communities from Sagehorn Ranch, Mendocino, California, USA - Sage2_L_60_16 metaG | ecosystem: Environmental > Terrestrial > Soil > Vadose zone | place: USA... | reverse complement strand
GCAAAACGAGGAAAAGCGTTGTGCTCTTGTTGGGCGGTTTTGAGGGATACGCGGGAAGGCAGGGCTGTGGGGACTGAAATCCGGATCAGTTAAACGTTTGCAGATTCCCGAAAGGACGGTGTAGATTGAATTTATCGAAGCACTCGCCCGCTTGGCTCAGCAAGCAAGCGCTTTAACAAGTGCTTCCTCTTCTGTATCTACAACACGGGTCAGCACGGTTGACTACTCTTTGACCTCTCATTTGAAGCGCGAAAGAACATTTCGAACCGTTCAGAAGTACACTTGCTATATCCGCCGGACGAAACCTTGCGTCTGGCAGCTCTTTTCCTCATCGGCGCCGACAATGAGCCAAAGGTTGAGCCCGGCAGATTTTAGTCGGGGGCTTAATCGAGAAGTTATGCTGCGTTAGATTCAGGTCAGGACGAAAATCCCATGCAGAATGGAAGACGAAAAATATTCAAGCTCTACCTCGGCGCATTGGCCTGTGCAGTCTTCACAACTGTGACTACCTCCGCTCACGCCGACGTGCGTGTGCCCGCAATCATCGGCGACAACATGGTTCTGCAACAGGATATGAAGGTTCGCATCTGGGGAACGGCGAGTCCTGAGGAGCGGGTCGCTGTTAGCTTCAACTCAAAGACAGTTCAGACGACAGCAGACCAGCGCGGACGCTGGCAAACATTGATCGGCCCATTCAAAGCTGGTGGCCCATTCGTGCTGACTGTCGAAGGCACGAATACGCTCACTTACAAGAACGTGCTTGTCGGCGAGGTTTGGATTTGCTCAGGCCAGTCGAATATGGAATGGCCGCTGGTGAATGCAAAAGGCGGCGCCGAAGCGGTCGCACAGGCAAACTATCCTGAAATTCATCTATTCACGGTCCAGCACAGTACAGAAGCATCGCCACTTGATGACGTGAAAGGCCGCTGGGTGGTAACCACACCGGATCAAGTAGGTCAATTCTCCGCGGTCGGCTACTTCTTTGGACGTGAACTCTATCAGCATCTAAAAATTCCCATCGGTCTGATTCACACTTCCTGGGGCGGGACGCCTGCTGAAGCCTGGACGAGCCACGAGGCGCTCGCTTCTACTCCTGAACTAAAGCCGATCATCGAACGGTATCAGGAGAGCTTGAAAGGATTACCTCAGCGACGCGCAGATTACGAGCGCGCTTTGGCGCAATGGGAGGAGAAAAATATTTATGCCGACCCGGGTAACAAAGGCGAGGCCCTCGGCTATACAGATCCAGGATTCAATACCGCGGACTGGAAGAAGATGAATCTGCCGCAATACTTCGAGACGGCGGGAGTAAACATTGATGGCGCCGTCTGGTTCCGTAAAGAGATCGAAGTGCCTGAAAGCTGGGCGAGTAAAGATCTGATTCTGAACCTGACGGCGATCGACGATTACGATACAACCTACTTTAACGGCACGAAAGTCGGTGGTATTGGCAAGGAGACGCCGGATAGCTATGGCGTTCCGCGGCACTATAACGTTCCCGGCGCTTTGGTCCATAGGGGTCAAAACGTCATCGCCGTACGCGTTTTTGACTCAGGAGGTAATGGCGGCTTCGCCGGAGCTGGACAGATGTCTTTGGCGCCTGCGGGCACCAACGAAACGGAAGCAATCAAACTCGATGGTGCCTGGGATTACAAAGTGGAACTAGGCCTTGAGCCAAAGCGGCCGGATTGGGGATCGCGGCCACAGGCACCCGGTCCAAATAATCAGAACAGTCCCAGCGTGCTTTACAACGCGATGATTGCGCCGCTAACGCCATATGCGATTCGCGGCGCCGTCTGGTATCAGGGTGAAAGCAACGCCAGCCGAGCTTATCAATATCGCACGCTGTTTCCATTGATGATTCGCGGCTGGCGCCGGTCCTGGGGCGAAGGTAATTTTCCTTTTTATTATGTGCAGCTCGCGAATTGGCAGCCAACGAAAGCCGAACCCGGCGAAAGTGATTGGGCCGAACTGCGCGAGGCGCAAACCATGACGCTGCATGAGCCGCGCACGGGCATGGCAGTAATCATCGACATCGGTGACCCTAACGATATTCATCCGCGCAACAAGTTAGAGGTGGGCCACCGATTAGCAGTGTGGGCGCTCGCCGAGATTTATCATCAGAAGGTCGAGCCCTCAGGACCATTATTTGATTCTTATTCGATCGAAGGTGACAAAGTGCGTCTGCGCTTCAAGCACAGCACGGGACTGCATACCGCGGATGGTGGACCGCCAAAAGGCTTCGCACTGGCGGGCGCGGATCGAAAATTCTACTGGGCCAACGCGCGAATCGACGGCGATACAATCGTCGTGTGGAGTCAGAAGGTGGCCAAGCCCGTTGCCGTCCGCTATGCCTGGGCCGACAATCCCGCAGTCAATTTGTACAACGCAGCCAACCTGCCTGCCTCACCTTTTCGCACTGATGATTTGAAGGGCGTGACGGCCGAGCGAAAGTGACAGTCGCTCGTCTCAATGAATCTATCGGCAGTCTACGAAACAACTTCGAACTCCGCGCTGAGCCTGACATCTCGCGACGAACTGCCGACTAAAATCTTGAACTGTCCCGCCTCCACCACCCATTGTTTTCGCCCCGGATCATAGAAGGCCATCGACCGAGCGTCCAGATTCATGCGCACCACTTTCATTTGTCCCGGCCGCAGCATTACTTTCTCAAATCCTTTCAGCTCCTTGACTGGCCTGGCCACTGACGCCTTCACGTCCTGAACGTAGAGTTGGACCACCTCAGCTCCTTCACGACGGCCGGTGTTCCTCACCTGCGTTTCGACTACGACCGATTCGCCGGGCCGGATCCGGCCGCGGCTTAGTTTGATGTTGCTGTATTCAAAGGTTGTGTACGAGAGGCCATGACCGAACGCGAATTGCGGGGCGATATTGTCTCTGTCAAAGTGGCGATAACCGACGAAGATGCCTTCGGAATAACGGCCCAGCCCATTGACGCCGGGATATTGTTCCGGGGTGACAATTCCCATGTCCTGCCGCGTCCGTGCGAAAGTGATCGGCAGCTTGCCGGAAGGATTGACAATGCCGAAAAGCACGTCTGCGATAACTTGGCCGTCGTCCTGTCCGGGATACCATGCCTGCACAATTGCTGGAACGGCATCCACCCAACGGTTGACGAGCACCACGCAGCCCGTATTCAGCACCACGACGGTGCGCCGGTTGGCGTTGACGATTGCGTTAATCATCTCGTCCTGCTCTTCCGGCAAACCGATGCTCGCGCGATCTTCACCCTCGGTTTCAAAGTCCCGAGCGAAAACAAGTGCGATGTCGCAGTCTTTCGCGAGTTGCGCCGCGTCGGCCAGAAGGCCCGCGCCCGTCGTTGGCGGATCGCTCTTCGATAGGTCTTTGCCCGGCACAAATTTGAGAAACTGCATAGTGGCTTTATTTCCGATCCTCTGCGCGATCGCGCCTAGCGGACTGATGGTATTTAACGGCGAAATGCGCGCACTGCCGCCGCCACCGCTCGTCGCCCGGTCAGCATAAGACCCAATAACCGCGATGCTCTTGAAGTTGTTGATGTCCAGCGGCAGTACATTCCCTTCATTCTTGAGCAGCACGACCCCGTCCTCCGCAACACGGCGAGCCACTTGCGCCTGAGCGTTATAATCGATTCGGCCAACCTTTGGCGGGCGCTCAAAGAGTCCGAACCGCATCATCACCCGCAGTACGCGGCGGACTTTGTCGTCAATTGTCGCCTGGCTTACTTGCCCCTGTTTGACGGCTGCCAGCAGCTTATCGCCTAAGTAATCACCCGTGGGCATCTCTAGGTCGAGCCCGTTGTTGGCGGCTTCAACCGTGCTGTGCGTTGCGCCCCAATCTGAGACGACAAAGCCGTCGAATCCCCATTCGCCTTTGAGTATGTCTTTGAGCAGGTGAGCGTTCTCTGATGAAAAGGTGCCGTTTACTTTGTTGTATGCGGCCATCACCGAGCCGACCCTGGCTTCTTTGACGGCGGCCTCAAATGCCGGCAGATAAATCTCGCGCAGCGTGCGCTCATCCACTTCCGCGCTGACGTTGAGCCGTTGTCTCTCCTGATTGTTGGCGGCATAGTGCTTGACCTCGGCGATGACGCCCTGACTCTGAATCCCGCGAATCTCTTCGGTCGCAATCTGGGCAGTGAGATAAGGATCTTCTCCAAAGGTTTCGAAGTTGCGCCCGCCCTCAGGAACGCGCACGATGTTGACCATCGGCCCCAATAAAACATTTTGGCCTTTGGCTTTTGTCTCGGCGCCCAGGGCTGCGCCGTACTGCTGGGCTAACGATCGATCCCACGTGGCTGCAAGCGCTACCGGCGCGGGGAATGCTGTTCCCGGGCCGTGCCGCACACCCGCCGGGCCATCAGTCAAAGCCAGCTCAGGAATCCCGAGGTGAGGGATCGCAGGCACATAACCGATAAAGCCGCGCCGATGCACACCATGGACCATTTGAATCTTCTCTTCCAGAGTCATGCGCGCGATTAGCGCGTCGACCTTCTGTTCGATAGTAAGCTGAGGGCTTCCGCTATCGACGGCGAAAGCACTCGGTGCCTTATGCGCGAGAGCTGCGGCGACACTGGTGAGCGCCGATTGCCTTAGGAAAATCCGGCGGCTAAGTTTCTTTGTCATTGAGTGGCCGATGATAGCAGATAGTGAGTACAATTATGCTCTTGATTTAAGTGAATAAGTTGGAGGTGCCGTGATGAGAAAGCTGGGCCGGCGTGAGTTTCTGGAGGCGGCAGTTACAACTGCCGGAGTTAGTTCGGCGGGCGCCGTGATCTTTAAGCGTTGGCATCCAGCGACGCTTACAGGCATATCAGAGATTGGTGATGCGAACGCCACGTTTAGCTTAGTTCGCTCGATGACGCCGACCAGTCAGGTCTCACTCGGGAAGAGTGGCCTGCGCGTTTCGATGGTTGGCATTGGAACCGGCAGCATTGGCTGGGGCCATCGATCGAACCAGACACAGCTTGGCCAGAGCGAATTCACGCCGCTGATGCGCCATGCGTTCGATCGCGGCATCAATTTCTTTGATCTCGCAGACTCTTACGGTTCGCATCCTTACTTTGCGGAGGCGATGAAAGGCGTCCCACGCGATCGATACGTCATTCAAACCAAGACCGACAACCGCGATTCTCAGGGCGCGCGTGAAGATATCGATCGCTTTCTGCATGAGTTGCGTACCGACTACATCGATTCATTGATCATCCACTGTGTCACTGTAGCTGATTGGACTGCACGTTATCGCGGCGTGATGGATGTTTTCGCCGAAGCCAGGGAGAAGGGGAAGATCCGCGCGCATGGCGTTACCTGCCATAACTTTGGCGCGCTGCAAGCTGCGGCAGCCAGCGATTGGGTGCAGATTAACCAGGTGCGCTGGAATCCGCGCGGCGCGCATATGGACGCCAAAATCGAAACGGCTCTCGCGCTTTTTCAGAAAATGCGCGCGAAGGGCCAGGGTATGATTGGCATGAAAGTCGTGGGCCAGGGCGATTTGCTCGACGGCGCACGGAAGCTTTCGCCAGCCGAATGTTTTCGTTTCCAGGTCCAGAGTGGGGTCGTCGATGCTTTCGTTGTGGGCGTCGAAGCAAGCTCACACATAGACGAACTGCTGCATGGAACACAGATAGCCCTCAATGAGGTTGGCTATCGCGCCGTCACCTGAATAATCTTCTTCAATCGAAGATCCGCTGAAGATCCTCCAACCGCAATCTCGACCCTGTCATGTTCAATCTCATACCGATGCGCGGTCACATTCCAGTACGCAAGTCTGTTGGCGGGCAGGCTAAACGTAACTTTTGTCTTTTGGCCCGGCGCGAGAGGAATGCGGGTGAAGCCTTTTAACTCAAGCAGCGGCCTCTCAACAGATGAATTGAGGTGCTTCACATACATCTGCACCACCTCTTCGCCAGAACGAGTCCCGGTGTTCTTCACATCTACAGTGACGGTAATCGAGCCCTTGCCTGGCACTGCGCCGGGCGTCACTCTCAAATTCGAATACGCGAAAGTCGCATAGCTCAGGCCGTAGCCGAAAGGATAAAGTGGCTCGCCTTTGAAGTACATGTATGTGCGGCCATGGCGAATGTCGTAGTCCATCATCGGCGGCAATTGGTCCAGCGAGCGCGGCCAGGTCTGCACCAGACGACCGGCGGGATTGTAATCGCCAAACAAAACATCCGCGAGCGCATTCCCTTCTTCCTGGCTGCTATGAGTCATGTGCAGGATTGCCGGCACAGACTGTTGGCTCCAATTAATCGCATAGGGGAAACTGGAGATCAGCACGACGATCGTTCTAGGGTTTGCTCTATACACTTGCTTGATGAGCTCTTCCTGTTCGAGAGTAAGCGATTCGCGATCGACTGCTTCGCGACCTTCGCTGGGCACAGATACTTTCGCCCAAGGCATGTTCTCGCCGCCGTTCGGATGGTTGCCGACGCATACAACTGCCACATCCGCATTGCGAGCAACTTCGGCATCTCCTGCGGAGTAATTCACGGTCACGGTATTTCCGAGTTTGTTTCTGATTCCTGCGAGTGGTGTCACAGCATACGGCGGCGAACCACTGTACCAATCGAGGAGCAGTTCGTTGGCGCGCGGGCCGATAACAGCGATGGACTTTATCTTCGTGCGATCGAGGGGCAGAGTATAATTGGAATTCTTCAACAACACGATCGATTTTTGCGTGATCAGGCGAGCGAATGACTTATGCTTTTCTGATAACCAGGGCTCTGGCCCGCTCCCAATTTGCGCATAAGGAACCATGGCCGGCGGATCGAGCAGGCCGAGCTTAATCATTACCCTAAAATTTGTTTTGAGAACCTCATCGATATCCTTTTCAGTTAGGAGACCTCGTTTAACCGCGCCATACACTGCTTCGCGATAATTGTCGAGGAACTGACCAATGCCGGCTTTGATCGAAGCGGCGGCGGCACTTTCAAAGTCGGGTGAGTATTTCTGTGAGGTGACCAGGTTACGCATAGCGCCGGCGTCGGTGCAGATGATTCCGTCATGTCCCCATTCTTTGCGTGTGACATCCTTGAGCACTGGGTTGATGGTCATTGGGACGTTGTTCATCTCGTTGTAAGACGCCATGAACGCGCGCGAGCCGCCTTCAACGATTCCCATCCGAAACGGGACCGAGTAGTACTCACGAAACAGACGCTCGTCAAAATTGGACGACGTTTTGTCCCGATCGTTTTCGTTACTGTTGGCGAGGAAATGCTTCATCAAGGCCGCCGCCCGCCAATACTTCGGATCGTCCCCCTGCATTCCTTTGACAAAGGCCACAACCATCGTTCCGTTTAAGAAAGGATCTTCGCCGTAGCATTCTTCCGTCCGGCCCCAGCGCGGGTCACGGCCCAAGTCTGCATTCGGGGAGCGAATGACGATTCCGCCTTGATGATAATTAGGACTCTGGAAGATATAGCGCGCTTCGTATCCTTCGATTTCTCCAGCCTGACGCAGCATGTCAACGTCCCACGTTTCCGCCATACCGATGCCCTGAGGAAAGATCGTCGTGGGAATGATTCGCGGCGGCCGCCAATTGGCGGGACCGCCCTGCGCCAGGCCATGAATGCCTTCGACGTGCCGCGAACCTCTGATGCCCAGACGCGGGACACTTGGGTCTGTGCCCAGGCAGGCGATCTTCTCGTCAAGGGTCATTAACGAGAGGATGTTGTTGACTCGCTCCTCTATTGGGAGGGCGGGATTCTGAAATGGTAATTGATACTGTGATGACGAGTCAGGGAGTCTCGACGCACTGAAAGCCGGAATCTGAAGGCACGACGAGTAAAGCAAATACAAAACTAAAGCAAACAGTAGGGCGAAGGCTGCGTACTTTACCTCAACGTTTGATTTCGAGGTCTGCAAATGATTTAAGGCCGCAGCCTCCAGCGAACTGGGAACAGCGCACCGGCTTCTTTGGGATCCAGTTTCACTCCGGCGAGCGACGCGGCGTACGCGAGAACCGGATCCGCCTGCTCGCGCAAATCGGCGCCGGTGGGTAACATGGTCTTGTCCGGCGTAACGCCTGTATGCTCGAGGCTTTTTCCGTCGGTCATGATGATATCGGCGTCAGTGATTTGTGCGCCAGAAATAAGAGAGAATGCGAAGCGGTACGCTTCCATTACAGCGCCAGCGGTGACGCCGCCAATGACGGTTCCCCGCTTCTCAATCTGTACCACTCTAGCCAGTAACTCAGAAGCTGAAGCAGAACCGTTATCGACCAGCAAAATCAGTTGGCCGTTGAAGACATCATGGCCGCGCGTCTTGGCGATCAGAGCTTTGGTCTCTTTGCGCCGCTTGCGATCGCCAACTTTGATGTCATGATCAAAAAAGTTACCGATGATCTGAAGCAGCACGTCCTGGTGACCACCGTGGTTTCCACGAAGATCTATGATTAGCATCCGGTACTTCCGGGCATTCCCCATGATCTCATTCACGCGGTCCGCTGTCAGGTTAAAGAACGACGGCATCTTCCAAATATAGAGATCATGGGCAAATCCTTTGAACCGGTGTTCATAAACTCGATCATACTGCTGCTGATCACTGAACAAATCGGAAAGATCGATTTCTTTTTGTCCCTGTCGCGTACTGGCATCATAGTTCACACGACGCGGTTGCTCACCCGGACTCTGCACCACCACGCTTAATCGAGTTTTCGGTTGCAACTCATTGTAAAGATAATTAAACAACCAGAAGTTTTCTCGAGTCAGCTTATAGCCATCAACGACATGGAGGATGTCACCGGGCATTAGCCCTTGTTGCTCGGCGTCCGTCCCGGGCTTTACTGCAAGAATGTAGCACTGGTCACCGATCATCTGAATTTGCCAATCATAGCTTACGCGCAGCGCGTGCGGTGGCGGCAGAAAGAACGTGTGACTGTCATTCAATCTAAGAAGGGCCTTTTCGATGATTCCGAAGATTTGTCCGTTGGAGGTGGCTTTATTGATCTTTTCCTCAGCGTCCTTGAACGCTTCGTCAATATTAACGCCATGAAATTCGGGATCATAGTAGTTCTTCTTGAGACAGTCCTCGAGATCCCGCAGCATCCATCGGCCCATCTCTCGGTCGTGCTTACTTACACTCTGTCCAACGGCGGAAGATAAACATAAGACCAGAAGAGGGATCAGCGAAGTTACTGAGCGGTTACGATGGCTTTTCTGCGTAAGCACCTTTGATTCGTTCTTGTTGAGTTTGAAAAGCGTTCCGAGAGGTGAGGTCTCCGGGCGGTCACATTCTATAGGGCTGCCATCCTCCTTCGCCCTCGACGACCTTAACATACTTGTTGAGCGGCAGGTTCGTGAGCTTGTCCACGCGGCCGCTGGGCCATTTAATCTCAACGCTGTCAATTTTTGTCGCCTGACCAATGCCGAGGATTTCACGCGGATCATGTGTAGCGAGAAAGCTGCCGCCGCTGGTTTTTAGTCGCCGATGCTTCACGCCTCCAGCTTCCCAGGTAATGATCGCACCGACGGCGGCCGGATTGCTTCGGGTGGCGACAAGCTGAACCCCCAGCCAGTTATTACGGTTCCCGCTCTCGTTTCTTAGCAGGATCGGCGCCGCGCCGTTATTGACAATTAGCACATCTAGATCGCCATCGTTGTCATAATCTCCCAGAGCCAGGCCGCGCGCAGGAAAGTCCTTGCTGAAGACCGCTCCGGAAACAGTACTTACGTTCTTAAAAGTGCCGTTCACGTTTTTGAACATCAGTAGAGGTTCTTTGTATTTCACTTTCAATGACTGGACTTCAACCATGTCATCAGGATGTCCGTTGGCGAGAATCAAGTCAGGATTGCCGTCATTGTCGTAATCGAAGAACTTCAGACCCCAGCCACTGAGTAACCGTGTGGCCCGTCCGATTTCTCCCGGCTTATCGATGAAGGTCAGGTCCCGTTGATTTTGGTACAAGCTGAAGAGTTCCTGGTCGATATTAGCTACGAATAAATCCTGCCAGCCGTCGCCATCGAAATCAGCGGCGTCTACTCCCATGCCGGAGCGCGGGGCCCCAGAATCACTGTAGGCCACTCCTGCCATGAGGCCGATCTCTTCAAATTTGCCATTGCCCTTGTTCAGGAAGAGGGAGTTGGCGACTGTATCATTCGCCACGAAAAGATCCATCAACCCGTCATTATTTATATCAGTCGCGACCACACCGAACGATTTGCCGAGCGAATTTGCAATGCCCGACTGTTTGCTTACGTCGGCAAATTTGCCATTGCCTTCATTGTGAAACAGATGACTCGGACGAGGCTTGAAGACGCGCGGCACGCAGTAGTAACGCCGCCCCAGGCGATTATCGCCGCAGAAGATCGTTCCTTTAGCGCTGTATTCGACGAAGCTCGACACGAACAGATCAAGCTTGCCGTCATTGTCATAGTCGAACCAGGCCGCGCTCGTGGACCAGCCGGGCGCGGCCACGCCCGTCTTGTCCGTCACGTCTGTAAAAGTGCCGTTGCCGTTGTTGTGATAGAGGATGCTGCGGTCGTAGCCGGTCACGTACAGATCAACCCAACCATCGCCGTCGTAATCGCCGGCGGCGGCGCCCATGCCAAAAATTCCTGCCGCGACTCCGGCCTTGTCAGTCACGTCCGTAAATGTGCCGTCATGGTTGTTGCGATAAAGCGCGCTCTTCAATGTTGTCTTAGGTGTGAAAAAG
>Ga0137378_10005859_pt1 | contig 10654 bp, 9 predicted proteins | sample SagtaG_21_FD_104813 | JGI IMG/M metagenome (GOLD analysis project Ga0137378, IMG submission 104813) | Vadose zone soil microbial communities from Sagehorn Ranch, Mendocino, California, USA - Sage2_L_60_16 metaG | ecosystem: Environmental > Terrestrial > Soil > Vadose zone | place: USA... | reverse complement strand
CCTTCGCCCTACTCGATGCGGGCAGTGCGTTTCTCTTATTGCTCTTGCTGGGCGCGAGTCCGTGGCGATTTGTTGCAGCCGCTTGTTACTGGCTTAATCCGCTCGCCATCATTCTCTCTGCTTATCACGGCAACACCGATTGCGCGGTCGCATTTTTTCTTTTGCTCGCCCTCTGTTTTATTTCCAAGGAAAAACTAATTCCAGCGGTTATCGTTGTTGGCGCGAGTCTCTGGATAAAATTGCCGGGAGTTGTCGCGATTCCAGCGCTTATCTTTTCATTCCAAAATGGAAACATCGTTTTGTTTTTCTCGCCGTAGTCGGGGTCGTTGCCCTTGTAACTTATCTTCCCGCGCTCATTCAGGACGCGCCCGTCGTTTATAAGAATGTCTTCGGCTACCGCGCGCAAGATCTCCATACTATCGCCGGAGTTGCGACGTGGGGCCCGCGCGTTCTGTTGTTCTCGATCATTGCGTCGCCCGCAAGATGGCCACAGGCGGCGCACGCTCCGATTTTATTTTATCTGGAAAACAGCTGGAAAATCGCCCTCGCGCTTGTCGTCATTTTGAGTTGCTTGCGGCGCCGGCGTCGATCGATTGTTGATCTTGGCGCGAGCATCGCGATGAGCTACGTCCTCGTTTACGCTCTCAACGGCGGCTTTTCGTTTCAATATTTCGCCTGGTCGCTGCCCTTGTGGTTTTTCCTTTCAGCATGGTTTCTTATTCCAGCGGCCGTGCTGACCAGCGCCTACGTTTATGCGCTCTACTGGTATTTGTGTGGCAATCCCTGGCTCCTCGGGGCTTGGGACTTCAACGGCCACCCCTACTGGCCTTCTCTAATCGTCGGGCTTCGTAACGCCGCGTATCTATTCTTTTTTACCGCCGCGGTCTGGTTTGCGATCTCGACTACAGCCCAGGCATTCCGAGTCCGCCCGTGATCTTTTTCATTTCCGATTGGGCCAGCGCTTTGCCTTGCTCAATCGCTTGTTGCACGCCGCTCAAGACAGCTTCCTCCAGAAACTCGACGTCGTTCGGATCGACAATCTCATGTCCGATCTTGATCGAAAGAATTTCGCCCGCGCCGTTTGCGGTAACCTTTATTTTTCCGCCCGCCGCGGTTACTTGGACCGTTTTTTCTTCGAGCTCGGCCTGGGCCTTCGCCATTTGCACCTGCATCTGCTGCGCCTGCTTCATCAATTTGTTCAGATTCATAATTTATTTTTTGATCTTCACCCTCACCTCAATCCCTCTCCCTGAGGGAGAGGCGGATTAGCGCTTGATCTCGCCTTTAAAAATTTCCAGGGCTTCGCGAATTAGCGGATCGTCCGTGTAATTTTCGGATGAGCTCTCGCCGGACGATTGCGCTTTCGACACCAAATTTTCTCGTACGGTTAAGTTCAGTGTCCAATCTTTGCCACTGACTTCACGCAGAAGCGTCTCGATCAGCTTCCGGTTGCTCGCCGTGCCCAAAATATCCATTGGCGATTTTTGATCGGGGGAAAACCCGAGAATGAAATGGCGGCCCTCGCTCGGCAGAACATGCGCGACCGCGGCCGAATTTCGGACAAACGCCTTCTGAGTTGGGATTTTCGAGAAAACGCGCTGCCAAATGTTTTCGGCGTCGTCGCCGCCATCGGGCGATTCAGCGACACGTGGCGCTGTATTGGACGCCGTCCCTGCCACGCCGAAGCTTGGCGAAGGCGGGTCGGCCGCAGCTCTCTTGGACGCAGGCGGGACGGTGCGAGTCGCACTGGCATTTGCCCCCACAGTTTCAGCGCTTAACGTTTTTTTTTCCGGGGAACGTTTTCCGTCGCGGATCTCGCCGAGTCTTTCGATCACTTCATCGAGCGTGGCCTGATTCAAACTTTGGATCGCTTTAATGATCGCCACTTCGAAATGCAGTTTCTTGTTCGGCGCCCATTTCATTCGCCCTTCGGCTTGCGCGAATTGATCGATCAAATCGAGCAGCCGATCGTTCTGAATCAATTCGGCTTGCGCCGCGAGTAGTTTCTGCAGTTCGGGATCGACATCTTCCTGGAGTGCATCCGGCTTCGCTTTGAACACGAGCAGGTCGCGCAGATAGCTGATCAAATCCGACATTAGTCGCATCATGTCCTTGCCGGCTTCGCATTGCTGGTAGAGAACATCGAGTGCGGGTGCGGTTTCGCTGCGAAGAATTTTGCCGGTCAAATCGACCACCGTTTGCTCGCTGGTGAATCCGAAAACATTGAGGACGTCGTTCTCGGAAATCTTGTCGCCGCAAAACGCGACCAATTGATCAAGCATCGACTCCGCGTCGCGCAGCCCGCCTTCCGCGCCGCGCGCAATCGCATGCGCGGCCGCGGGTTCGAGCGTGATCTTTTCTTTTTTGGCGATGAACTGCAAATGATTGGCAATCAGTTTTGCCGGGATCCGATGCAGATCGAAGCGCTGGCAACGACTCACGATCGTCGCCAGGACTTTTTGCGGTTCGGTCGTTGCGAAGATAAATTTCACGTGCGGCGGCGGCTCCTCCAGCGTCTTCAAGAGCGCGTTGAAGGCGGCCGCGGTCAGCATGTGCACCTCGTCGATGATATAAATCTTGTAGCGCGACTTGGATGGCGCGTAGCGCACGTTTTCGCGCAGCTCGCGCACCTGCTCGACGCCGTTGTTGCTCGCGCCGTCGATCTCAAGAACGTCGAGACTGTTGCCGGCCGCGATCTCGAGACAATTATCGCAGGTGCCGTCCGGCGTGACCGTCGGTCCTTTCACGCAGTTGAGCGCTTTCGCCAAAATTCGCGCGGTCGACGTTTTCCCGATGCCGCGCGGACCAACGAATAGGTACGCGTGCGCCAGCCGATTTTGTGCGACCGCATTCTTGAGCGTGCGCGAGACATGCGCCTGTCCGACGAGGTCGTCAAACGTCTGCGGCCGATATTTTCTGGCGAAAACCTCGTAACTCACAAAATCAGTCTAAATGCGTTGCTTCGCGGACGAAAATAGAAAAGCATCCCAAACTTCGTGAGCGCAAGATCGACATCGCGATTTTTCTCAGGTGAAGGGGTCGTTCTTGCCTTGGCCGGTGCGAAATTAATTTTTCACCTGCTTACGGCTGGCCGCTATGGAATTTTTCGCGACGAACTTTATTACCTCGCCTGCGGCGAGCATCTCGATTGCGGATATGTCGATCAACCGCCGCTGATCGCGCTCGTCGCCTGGACCGCCCGACATCTTTTTGGCGATTGGCTTCCGGGTTTGCGTTTTTTCCCCGCGCTCGCCGGCGCCGCAACCGTTTGGCTTGCCGGGAAATTGGCTTGTGAAATGGGCGGCGGAGCTTTTGCACAAGTCCTGGCCGCTCTCGCAGTAATTTGCGTGCCGATTTATCTCGTGATGCATCACTGGCTCACCATGAATGCTTTCGAGCCGCTGGTTTGGATGGCCTGCGTTTGGTGCATCGTCCGCGCGATCAATCACGACGATGCGCGTTATTGGATTTGGTTTGGCGTTTTCACCGGCATCGGCATGGAAACGAAATACGGCATCGCGTTTTTCGTCGTTACTGTTGTGATCGGGCTCGTTCTAACAGGCGAGCGCCGGTTTTTGGCCAAGAAGCAATTTTGGATCGGCGCCGCGATCGCGTTCCTGATTTTTCTGCCGAATCTGATTTGGCTGATTCGCCACGATTTCCCGTTTCTCGAATTGATGCGCAACATCCGGCAAACGCATCGCGACGTCGTACGCGGTCCGATCGCGTTCCTTCTCGATCAAGCCCAGATCATGAACCCGATTCTATTTCCGCTTTGGCTCAGCGGTTTGTTTTGGCTTTTTCTCGGACACGAAGGCCGTCGGTTTCGAGTCCTTGGAATTGTTTACATCGTCTTGCTCGCGACGTTCATCGTGCTCCGCGGCAAAAACTATTATCTCGCGTCGATCTATCCGTTGCTCTTCGCAGCAGGCGCAGTTGGCTTGGAAAACGTTACAAATACGCGCGGGAAATGGGTTCGCGCTCTGTACGCAATTTTGGTTCTGGCGTCGGCAGTCATTCTCGCGCCAACCGTTTGTCCGGTTCTTTCGCCCGAAGGCGCGATCGCCTATCAAAAGAAGCTCGGCTTTGCGCCGCCCAAAGCGGAGAACCAGCCCACCGGTCCGCTCCCGCAATATTTTGCCGACGAATTCGGCTGGGAAGAAATGGCGCGCGAAACCGCGCGAGTTTACAAATCACTTTCGCCGGAAGAACAGACGCGGACGGCAATTTTCGCGAACAGCTACGGTCAGGCGGGCGCGATCGATTTCTTTGGGGCGCGGCTCGGTTTGCCGAAATCGATTTGCAATCATCAAAGCTACTGGCTCTGGGGTCCGCGCGATTACGATGGCAGCATCGTGATCGTTCTCGGCAGCGACGGAACAGGCGACCGCGAACATTTTCGCAGCGTCGAAGCGGTCGGGCGCGCGGAACATCCGTACTCGCGGCGCGACGAGCATTTCGATATTTTTCTTTGCCGCGGATTTACCGGCGACTTGCGGCAATTTTGGACTCGCGTCAAAAACTACCATTGATGAAAAGATCGACATCTTCATTCCTGCTCCCGCTCGTGCTCTTGCTCATGCTCGACTCGCATGCTCGCGAGCCGCAACAATCGCCGCCCGCAAGATCGACAGTCGCAAACAAAATTGTTCGTGCGCGCGATCTCGGCGTTCCATTCGACGGTGCGCCAGGTCAACTAAACGCGATTACAGATGTTGCAGGCGTCGAAATTGGTTACACAACGATTATTCGCGGCGAAGGAAAGCTCGTTGTCGGCAAAGGACCGGTCCGCACGGGTGTGACCGCGATCATTCCGCGCGGGCACGATTCACTGAACGATCCGGTTTACGCGGCTGTGTTTAGTTTGAATGGCAACGGCGAGATGACCGGTACGAATTGGATTGAAGAGAGCGGATTTCTCGAAGGACCAATCGTGATCACGAACACGCATAGCGTCGGAGTCGCGCGCGATGCCGTCATCGCATGGCGAATTAAGCACAGCGCAGCCGACGCCAGCGGATATTGGTGGAGTTTACCGCTCGTCGCCGAGACGTGGGATGGTTGGCTGAACGACACAAACGGCTTTCATGTGAAACCAGAGGACGTTTTTCATGCGCTTGATTCCGCGCACGGCGGCGCGATCGAGGAAGGGAGCGTCGGCGGCGGCACCGGCATGATCTGTTACGAGTTCAAAGGCGGTAACGGAACTGCGTCGCGCAAGATCGACATCAAACCCGGAAAAGATAAGCCGGCGCAGAGCTACACGGTCGGTGTTTTTGTTCAGGCGAATTTTGGACGACGAGCCCTCTTAACAATCGCCGGTGTGCCGGTCGGAAAACAAATTCCGGGCACGGTTTACGGGGAGGATACTGGGTCATGTATTACCGTGGTCGCGACGGATGCACCGCTGCTCCCGAATCAATTGAAGCGACTCGCACGCCGCGTTTCACTCGGGCTCGCCCGCACCGGAACGATTTCGGGAAACGGTTCGGGCGATTTGTTCGTCGCGTTTTCGACCGCGAATAAAAATGTGTGGGCTGCTGACCAGGTCACCCATGCGGTGCAAACGATCCCGAACGATTTGATGGATCCAATCTTCAACGGCGTGGTCCAAGCGACCGAAGAAGCGGTGCTGAACGCGCTGGTGGACAATCAAACCATGACCGGCGCAGACAATCGTCGCGTCGACGCGCTTCCGCACGATCGATTGCGTGAGTTGTTGAAGAAATATAATCGTCTGAAATAGTGATTAACTTCGAAGTCGACGAACCGAAAAAGTTGCTGGCAATCCGCTTCCACGGAGTTGTTCGACCAGAAGAAACCGAGAAAGGCTTGGAGCAAATCCGTAATGACCTCGCAAAATTGCAACGCGGATTTCGTCTCCTGGTCGATTTAAGCGAATTGCAATCGCTGGATGTCGGTTGCGCGCCATTCATCGAGAAAGCGATGGACATGTGCAACGAAAAAGGAGCCTCCATGGTTGTGCGCGTCATTCCCGATCCGCACCGCGACATCGGCTTGCAAATCATGTCGATCTTTCATTATGGCGCTGATGTCCAAATTCTGACCTGCCAAACTTTGGCCGAGGCGGAAGAGATTTTACGCGATGAATCATAAGGCGACCGCCGCCTTGCTGTCGGGCTGAGGCTGTGGCACAAAACGGGGCGTGAATCCGAAGAATTTCTTCGCCGAGCTAAAACATCGCAACGTTTACAAGGTGGCGATTGCTTACGCGGTCGTAGCGTGGTTGCTGATTCAAGTCACGACGCAAGTCTTTCCGTTTTTTGAAATCCAAACTGGGGCAAACATTTTGGATCGACAACGACGTTTGTGAACGCATGACAGCCGAGTCGTCATCCGATGTGAAGTTTGAGATCGGTCACGTTCTGTTGATCGACATCGTTGGTTATTCAAAGCTGCTCATCAACGAGCAGCGCGAGCGATTGGAAACGCTCAATGAAATCGTGCGGACGACACCTCAGTTCCGCGATTCGGAGGCGAGCGGTATGTTGGTAGGGCTTCCCACAGGGGACGGCATGGCGTTGATTTTCCGCGACACTCTGGAGGCGCCAGTCCGGTGTGCGCTCGAAATCGGCAAAGCGCTCAAAAATTACAGCGCGATACCAGTGCGGATGGGAATCCACAGCGGACCGCTGAGCGAAGTCAGAGATGTCAACGAGCGGGCGAACATCGCCGGAGCCGGTATTAACACCGCGCAACGCGTTATGGATTGCGGCGACGCCGGCCACATTCTTTTGTCCAAGCGCATCGCGGAAGATTTAGGCCAATATCGTCACTGGCAGCCGCTGTTGCACGATCTCGGCGAGTGCGAGGTAAAACACGGTGCGAGAGTGCACATTTACAGTTTACACAGCGACGAATTCGGAAACCCGGCGGTGCCGGCAAAGCTCGTCTTCGCAACAGTCCAAGCTTCTGCACGAAAGCGTTCCAGGATATTGCGCGTCGCGGCTCTCATGGCCGCCGTCTGTGTTGTTGCGACGGTTGCCCGCTTGCTTTTGTTACGAACTGAGAACAGGACGGCCTCCGGCAAGAGTTGGAATGCGATCAGCGATAAAAGCATCGCTGTCCTGCCTTTTGTCGATCTTAGCCAGGCCAAGGATCAGGAATATTTTTGCGATGGAATCAGCGAAGAAATTCTGGATGCCCTAGCCAAGATCGAAGGTTTACGTGTGGTCGCACGCACCTCGTCGTTCTCATTCAAAGGAAAAAATGCGGATGTCGGCCAGATTGCACAGAAACTGAACGTGCAAAATATTCTCGAAGGTAGTTTGCGTCGAGAAGGCAACCGCATCCGAATCACTGCGCAGCTAGTCAACGCAGCGAACGGTTTTCATCTTTGGTCCGAAACGTACGAGCGCGAGTTACAAGGAGTGTTCGCCGTACAAGATGAAATCACGCGCGCGATTGTGGACGCCTTAAAGATCAAGTTGGCTATCGCTCCCAGCGTTCAACTGCAACCGAACAGCGAAGCGCACGATCTTTATCTTCAAGGTCTCTATTTTTCGAACAAGAGCGGCGAAGAAGATTTGCGCAGAAGTTTGGATTTTTTTCAACGCGCGCTCCAGAAGGACCCAAATTACGCAAAAGCCTGGACGGGGATTGCAAAAGCCTGGGAATGGCTGGCTGACGTTTACGTAAAACCGCTGGAAGCTTATCCGGCGGCGAGGACGGCCGCCGCCAAGGCGATTGAGCTCGATGACAAAGAGGCGGAAGCGCATGTTTATTTAGGTGACAGCCAGCGCGTCCTTAATTGGGACATTGCGGGCTGCGATGCCGAATTGAAACGCGCCTTGCAACTCGATCCTAACTGCGGCATTGCACATGTCTTCACGGCGCTTTCTCTTGCATCGCAAGGAGGCGCCGAGGCGGGCGCGCTGATGCACATACGGGAGGCGGTAAAAGTCGACCCGCTTTCACCTATTATCAGCACCTTCGCCGGCTTTATTGATATTTGTTACGGACGCTTGGACGAAGCGGTGGCGGAAGGGCGCCGGACGCAATTGCTCGATCCGAATTATCTGTATCAAGGTTCGCAATTGGCTGTGGCGTACCGCGAAAAAGGGATGTTTGCCGAGGCGTTGGAGCTTTATAAAAAAAATGCCGAGGTAACCGGTATCCCAGAACCGGGCCTTGCCATCACCTACGCGAGAATGGGCCGCAAAAATGATGCGGAGCGCGTGCTTAACGGAGTGAAAACATTCGCTGCCACGCATTACTTCGCGGGTGAAGAGATTGCCAGCATCTATGTCGCGCTCGGGGATAACGATGCAGCATTTCAGTGGCTCGAACGCGCCTACAACGAACATTCCGGCTCGCTTCATGGGATCGTAGCGCGGCCGATATTTCGTCCCCTCCATTCCGATCCGCGATTCGCTGCGCTTCTGAAACGGATTGGACTGGATCCCCCCAAGATCCTTGTCGGCGAAAAGAAACCCTGAATTGTCGACGCGTCGGCGAATTGAGGTTGCGCAACGTCTACAAGGTCGCCGTTGCCGCTCGATAGACCAAAAGCGCGGCGGCAATATCTTCCACCGCCATGCCGAGTGACTTGAAGATCGTGGTTTCGTTTGCGCGACTTCGAAAGTCTTCGCGAGCCCCGATTCTTTCGGGATTGTCGATCTTGCCGGCCAGAGCTTCGCCAAGCTCCGCATGGATTTTCGCACCGGAAAGAATTACGTCGCCGGATTCTTTCATGGCTGCTTCACGCGAATCGACGAAAATGACATTTCGCATCACGTCGTCGTCGAGTTCGCGCCAATCCGGCCGGCACGCGCCGACGGCGTTGACGTGACAGCCAGACTTCAACCAGGCGCCGTGCAAGACCGGCGTCGTTGAGCTTGTTGCGGTCACAACGACATCCGCGTCGCGGACCGCAGCTTCAGCCGACATCGTTTTCGCTCCGATCTCTTTCGCGAACTGCTCCGCGTGCGATTTGTTTGGACTCCAAACGCGAATCTCTTCGAATTGTCTCACCAGTTGCAACGCTTCCGCGTGGCTGCGCGCTTGCACGCCGCTCCCAAGGATCGCGAGAATCTTCGCATCCTTTGGCGCGAGAAGTTTCGTCGCCGCTGCCGAAACCGCCGCCGTTCGCATCTCAGTAATCAATCTTCCATCCATCACTGCGAGCGGCGCGCCGGTTTGCGGATCGTTCAAAAGAATCGTCGCCATGTGCGTTGGAATTCCGCGCTCCGCGTTCGGCGGGTAGAACGTGACAATTTTCTGACCGAGTCCTTCCGGAGTTAGCGCCGGCATCATTCCATAAAACCCGCCCGGTGGATCGACCTTGATGACCGAGCGCACCGGTTGCGTCACTTTCCCGGCTGAGAAATCGATCAACGCTTTTTCCATCGCCGGAATCAGATCGGCCATCTGCAAATGCTTTCGCACCTGCTCTTCATCGAGAAAGAGCATCATGTGTGATGTTCTACCGCGGGTTCCACGCATCAAAACAGATTTTAAATGAAACCGGCTGGCAATTATTCTAAGTCGCGGAACAAGATTAGCTTTACACGCAGTCAAAATTGGAGGAGTCCGAGAATACAGATGTCGCTGTTTTCAGCTCGAAAGCCTGACGCCGGTGTGCCGGTAACCCCGGAGCAACCGAAACGCTCATCCACGCCGGCGCAATCCCCCGGCGTTCTCTCAAGAGGAGTTTCGATCAACGGCTCGGTCAAGTTTCATAATGAGCTGCGGATCGACTGCGAGGTGAAAGGCACGATCGACTCGACCGGAACGCTCACAATCGACGAGCACGGATCCGTCCGCGGCGAAATCCGGACGAAATCGGTGACAGTGCGGGGGACCGTCGAGGGAAATGTTTTCGCGACCGAACGCTGTGAACTTCAGGCTGGTTGCACCTTGCGCGGTGACGTCGAAGCGCCGCGATTCGTCGTGGACGAGAACGCGACGTTTCTCGGCAGCGCAAAAGTCGGGACACCCAAGTAACTCCAATCCGGCCCTTTTTCGACAGGACCAACTCCGAAAGCCTTCGCAAGCAGGCAAGATATCTTGGATTAGGAATTCCCTTAATCCGGTGAATCCTGTCTAGGAGTCTTGCGCGAGTTCGTCCTGCAATTGTTTCTTCAAATTGCGCCGCGCCGCTTTTTTGATCGCGCGCCGCTCGGCGGTGACCTCCTGCTTGTCTGCTCGGCGTTGGCTGCGCGTGCGCTTGTCGATCTCGCTCGGCAAGTGCGAAATCTTCGGCCGATTCGCGCCGACTCTACGCTCGTTGGGCTTTGCGTAAGGGTCCATTGGATAATCTCCCCTCTGAAAAGTAGAGATCATCGGGGAAGGTGATAGCTTGCATGGGAGGCCGTTTCTGAAAATACCAAAGCAACTCATTGATTGCTTGAAGGAAAATAAAGTCGACTACGAGATTTTGCATCATCCGGAAGCCGTTACCGCGCAAAGGATCGCCCAAGCCGAACACGTGAAAGGCCGGCGCCATGCCAAGGTTGTAATGGTAAAATCCGGAGACGAGCACTTGATGACAGCGCTCCCAGCCGATCATCAAATTGATCTTAAAAAGCTCAGAAAGATTCTTGGCAAGGCGGTGTCGCTCGACAAGGAAGGGGAGTTCAAATCTCTCTTCCCGGACTGCGCGGTCGGTGCAATGCCGCCGTTGGGCAATCTT
>Ga0137378_10005856_pt1 | contig 10658 bp, 6 predicted proteins | sample SagtaG_21_FD_104813 | JGI IMG/M metagenome (GOLD analysis project Ga0137378, IMG submission 104813) | Vadose zone soil microbial communities from Sagehorn Ranch, Mendocino, California, USA - Sage2_L_60_16 metaG | ecosystem: Environmental > Terrestrial > Soil > Vadose zone | place: USA... | reverse complement strand
TGTCTTTCCGCTGGCAGCTCAACGGTAATCATCGTTCCTTCTCCCTGTCGGCTGCGCACGTTAATTGTACCATTATGATCGCGAATAATCTGATAAACAATCGAGAGTCCCAGCCCTGTTCCGCCCGTGTTTGAGGTGAACGGCTCGAACAGGCGTTCGACCTGTTCGGGTGTCATACCACAACCCGTGTCGGCGAACGAAAGTCTCAGGCGGTTATCGCTCGCCCCTATCAGGGTGATACGAAACGTTCCTCCGTCCGGCATCGCCTGCACGGCGTTGCGCGCGATATTCCAACAGACTTGCTTGAGTTGCTCCGGATCGCCCGAGACAATTACCGGCCGATCAGGCAAATCCTCTTCGAGCTTGTGGCCGCCGCTTAGCTCTGGACTGTTACGCAGCAACTGAAACGTCTCGCGGACAAGGGAACAGACATCGACGTTCTTCAATTCGGCCGGTTTTGGGCGAGCGTAATTCAAATAATCCGCGACGATATTATTTAATCGATCAGATTCGCGCAGGATAATTTCCATCAACTGCGCATGCTCGCTGTTACCGTCCATTTCACCGCGCAGCATCTGAATGGAGCCGCGCATAGCGGCCAGCGGATTTCTAATTTCGTGCGCAATCGAAGCGGCCAGCCGGCCGACCGCGGCCATGCGATCCTGTCGCCGCGACGTTTCTTCCAGGACACGAATGTCGGTCAAATCTTGAAAGGTGATTACCATACCGCTGGTCTCGCCCGATTCGGCGAAGAGCGGCGCGATGCTGAAACCCAACCGCAGGGCCCATCCATTGGGAGTCAGGCAATCAGCTTGAAATCGTGGACTGACATTGCCATTTGCCGCGGCGTTCATCGAGTCGGCAATCTGCCGTGTCATGTCGCCGAAAAAGATCGATGCGTCATGATCGCGCACGTCCTCGAGTTTATAACCGGTAATTTCTTCCGCGGCGGCGTTGAAAGTATAAATACGGCCATGCAAATCCGTTGTGATGACTCCGGACCTGATAGATTCGACAATGCGTTCGTGCAGCGCGCGCAAGTTTGCCAGCGACCGCGTCGCCTCTGCGAGTCGCACGTCGGATCGTACCTGGCGCTCGGCAAGTTTTGCGGCCAGTAGGCCTACCACCATGAACGAAACATCTGATAGGCCAACTGTTTGAATAGCTTCTATCACCGATGTTGCCGATGTTATTCGTACCGAGGCCGGGCCGACCCCGGTTATTGCTGCCAGGGCGCAAGCACTGAAGGCGGCTGCGCTTCCGACCGAGGTAATCATTGCGCCGCGAGGGCCAACAAACAGACTGGCGATGGCAATGATAACGATATAGAGTGCAGCATAAGGAGAAGTGACATTGCCGGTAATCCAGACCAGCCAGGTAACCAGCAGCACATCGAAGAAGAATTGAACACGTGCTTGCGCCAGAAAATTCTTCCAAAACAAGCGTGCAACGCAGTAGAAAACGGTAAGCGCTGCGACGGTGAGAATGATGGGAGCAACGCCGCTGAATGAATTGATGAGACCGTTGCCAAACGCGCTTCGTTTCCAGAGCAATGCGATCAGCAACAACAAAACAGCCGCAACCGCGCGACCCAAAATTAGCCACCATAGCCGCGCACCGAGCGCTTTATTATGCAAAAGCTTGGCGCGATGATTCGCCATGCGAAAAGCCTACCATAAATTGGCAGCTAGTTGGTTGAACTTGTCTTTAGACACGGCTTTTGGTCGGCTCGAAACAGATTGACTAAAGAAAGTTCAACATTCAGGACGCTATCATCAAACCGTGACCGCCGATCGCGCATCTGATAACCTCTGAGCACCTCACACGAGAGTCTCGAACAGGCAAAATATGAAAAGCATGAAGTATTCAGGAGTCCAGGTTGCAATCTTTGTTGTCGCCCTCGCCGGATTGCTCGCCCTGGTGACATTCGAAGCCAACACAAGCCGCGGCCAGTCGCCGAACGCCGGCAAGTCTCCCGGAGGCGAGGCGATCGAATCGCGCGTGAAACCGACGGTTCTAATGACTGAGCCACGCGCTGGGTCTGCTAACGAAGGCGCCTCCACTGCGCCGGGATTTGGTTCTGCGGCCGCGCGCAACGCTGTCCTGCGTAATGAGCTTATGTGGACGTTGGGCGGCAAACAACAGCGTGGTTGGTACCTCTATACGGCACTGATTAAGCGTTTGCTCGACACTGAGGAAGATCCGACTTCTGACCGCTTCGCCGCAGCCCTGGCGCGCTGGCAGAAGAAATCAAGCTTAACGTCAACCGGCGTCCTTGACGAAGAATCACTCTTTGCGATGGCTTCTGAGTGGCAAGGCCACAGGCTGAAAGACCGCAGTTATGCGCGGCCTGAGCAGCTTGTCACGGCCCCGGTTTCCGACTTTTACGACCCCGAACGAATCGACGAACTTCGCCAGGTCGAGCGTGACACCTATGCCGCATACAAGCGCCTGGTTGCTGCCGCAATCACTGACCCATCGCTCGGTCTGGCGCAGGGTTCGGATGGCGGACTCGCGCCCGCGGAAAAGTATTTGAAGATACTCTCATCCTTTCGCTCGCGTGAGTATCAGGACCAATTGCGGCGACAATCTCCGAATGCGGGGAGGGCCGGCCTCGCCATCAACAGCCCGCACTTCACCGGCCGGGCCCTCGATCTCTACGTCGGCGGCGACCCCGTCGATACGAAAGACTCAAATCGCGCGAGCCAGGTTCAGACGCATGTCTATCAATGGCTTGTCCGCAACGCCGAGCGCTTCGGCTTCCGCCCCTACTACTACGAACCATGGCACTGGGAATACGTTGGCGAAGAAAGCAGAAAGCAGAAAGCAGAAGGCAGTAGGCAGTAGGCAGTAGGCAGAAAGCAGCAAGACTGCCCATGTTAACTGATCGGCTATTTCAAACCGACCTAAGCGATGTCTGCTTTCTGCCTACTGCCTTCCGCTTTCTGCCTTTTCGCGCTCCGATGATTGGCAGAACGCGGCCATCTTCGAGCGCATGGCCTTCCTCGATGCTGCTTACTTCAACGATGAATTGTGTGCGGCGTGTTGCCTTCGATAGCATCTGCTTCATTGTCTTTTCGTCGACTCTTGACACGTCAATCCCCGAGGACTCGAGTTCGGCGCGTAGTTGTGACGCCGTGTTCGTGCCGCGGTCGTACACATCCGGATAGATGTGCAGGACGCGATCCTCGACCACCAGCGTGTCGTAATTTATGTCAACCGGCACGGGTTCATCGAGCCGCACAACCAGCATCCGGGAGTTGCGCTTGGCAGTTTCGATGCGTCTGGAGGAGACGCCCGTTTGTCTTGTGGCGATGATCTTCTCGGCGAAGTTGTATAGATCGGATCGCAGCATTCGCACGCATCCATGCGAGACGAGGTTGCCGATGTCGGTTACCTTCGCCGCCTGGTGGATAAGGTAGCGATCGCCCAGCGGAATTTTCACTTTGCCGAGCGGGTTGCGTGGATCGCTCGCCTTAATAACTTCGCCCGGACGGACGCCTTTCCTTTCGCTTACCCAATCGCTCGGGGGCGGTATCCATGACGGGTTCCAGATGATTTCTGTCGCATCACGGTCACCGACGTAGATCGGATAGTCTTTCATTCCCACGCCGACGAAATAAGACTTCACTTCTTTGCCATTCTGCCACAGAGTCAGGCGGAACGAAGGCACGTTTAAGGTGACCCGTACGTCGTACTCGTTGGGATCGAATTCGGCGTGCACGATATGTCCACCCGTCAGCTTGTCCGAACGCTCGGACTCGTTACGGTCGTTAGCCGTTTGTGCGGATGTGGTTTTCCATCCGGCGCTGGTTATAGAGGAAGCAACCGCGAGTACCGCAAAGGCGCTCCTACAGTTTGGATAGAGCGATCTAAAGCGCCGTATAAAACGGAGCAGACAAGGTTCGCGCCCGTCTGATGAGAACATGCAGCCGGCGCTTCTCTGATTTAGTGTTGACAATATATTGGTTTCCTACAGGGGAAACATTCTTAGGTTAGCATTCAGCGGTCACTTTTTCGACCGTCAAGGAACTTGAAGAGAAAGTAGCGGCTTATTTTGGTTTTGTTTCTGCATTAACTCTGCGTGCTCTGGTCAGCCTAATCCTTCTTTTCCCAGTCCGCGCGTGTGACCGGCTCGATTACATCGAGATGTTTGGCGGACAGTGCAGAGTTAATGCCGGACAATTCTTTGGCTAACCAGGTATCGAAACCCTTAACCAGATCAGCCAATTCACGCGCGATGGCATCGGTGCGATCAATTTGCGTCTGCGCGGGCCGGCCTTCGTAGCTATTCACGTTACCGTAAAGATCGGCGAGGTTTTCGCGCAGTCGTTCTTCGCCTGTAATCGCGCCCCCTTCTTTGGTAGCGACAATCTTTTTGCGCAGCTCATCGACCTGCGCTGAGGCGGCGCGCAGACGTGCAGCCAGCGGGTCGTCTGCAGGCAGTCGGCGGGCCCGCGCGTCAAACGCCAGTCGCACACCATTGATTCGATCCACGGTGAACGTCATCTCACCGAGCAGGTGGTAGAGCTTCATTGAAAGATCAAACTGTGCCTTGCGATCTTCGGGAGTGTATTTCGCACGAGGATCTGCCATTACTCGCAACCGGGTCGTATAGACGTTCTTGTCCTTCGTCATCTTTACAGTGTAGGTTCCCGGCAATACGCGCGGGCCGAATGCCGCGCCAAAGGCCGCGCTCGCTGCGGTGGGGACTCGCGGGGCTTTCAATCGCATCGACCAGGTGGCACGATTCAAGCCACGACGCTTGCTGCTGGGGACTGTGCTCAGGAGCTTTCCGTCTTGATCGAAGATTTCGATTTTCAGGTCGCCAAAGATATGACGCTTCTGTTGATAGTAGGTAATCACGGCCTCGTTGGTAGGATTGTCGCCGACGAATACCGCATCGCCATTCACCCAGCCGCCACCGGCAGGAATGTGCTGAACGGTGGGTCGAGCGTTGATGAACGCCGCTTCTTTCGCCAGTGTCTCTGAGGTCAGCACCCGTAGTGGCGTAATGTCGTCAATGATCCAGATACCCCGTCCGTGTGTGGCGATCACCAAATCGTTGTCGCGAGGATGTATCGCCAGATCGCGGACAGCGACATTGGGCAGGTCGCCGCCCTTGTACTGTGCCCACTGCCGCCCGCTATCCAGTGAAACCCAAAGTCCTAATTCGGTGCCGACGAAAAGAAGGTCCTTATTAACGAGGTCTTCTTTCACGACATGCGCATAGCCACGCACAGGGCTGGTGGGCGCAACAATCTCCGTCCAAGTCTTTCCAAAGTCGATCGTCTTGTAAACGTAAGGCCGCATATCGCCGAAAGTGTGCACGTCGAAAGTCGCATAGGCAGTGCCTTCATCAAAATGCCCAGCGTCGATCGATGACACCCAGGCATTCCTAGGCAGTCCCTGGATATTGCCGACGACGTTCTGCCAGGTTTTGCCGCCGTCACGAGTGACTTGCACATTGCCGTCGTCGGTTCCAACCCAGATCAGATTTGGATTCCTGGAGGATTCGCAGATGGAAAAAATCGTGGTATGCATCTCTGCCGACGAATTGTCCACAGTGATGCCGCCGGACTGTTCCTGCTTCTGTTTTTCGGGATCGTTTGTCGTCAGGTCGGGGGAGATACGCTCCCAGGTCTGCCCATGATCGCGAGAACGAAACAGAAACTGGGCGCCGATGTATATCGTTCCTTTTTGCGTTGGGCTGACATGAATCGGCGTGTTCCAGTTGTAGCGCAGCTTCTTCTCTTTATATTCGGGGAGCGGTTGGATGCCGCGCGACTCGTGCGTTCGGCGATTGATGCGCCCGATATAGCCGCCCTGCGATTCGGCGTAAACGTATTCGGGGTCAGAAGGATCGGCGAACACCCAAAATCCATCGCCGCCATAAATATTTTCCCAGCGATCGTTAGTGATACCGCCTGGGTAGGCTGAGTCGCCAATCCACGAACTGTTATCCTGCAAGCCGCCGTAGACATGATAAGGCAGGTCCATATCCAGGCTGACGTGATAAAACTGCGAGACCGGCAGATTGTTTCCTTTCCACCAACGATTGCCGCCGTCATACGAATACCAGACGCCCCCGTCATCGCCGATGATCAAGTTGTCGGTGTTCTCGGGATTGACCCAGACATCGTGAAAGTCACCGTGCGCACCGCCTGAGATATTGCTGAAACTTCGCCCGCCATCATTGCTTGCGATCAAGGAACCGTCAGGTTTGTAGATCTTATTTTTGTCTTTAGGATCAATGATCAGGTTAGCGAAATAGAACGGCCGCCAGATCATGTTCTGACTGCGATCGAGTTGTTCCCAGGTTTTGCCGCCGTCATCCGAACGATAGAGTCCATCCTTCGGTATTTCGGCTTCAATAAATGCGTAAACGGTGCTGGGCCTGGAGGGAGCCACGGCCACAGCAATGCGGCCCCACGGTTTGGAAGGAAGGCCGCTGGCGCTCTTTTCGTCGAGCTCTGTCCATGATGCGCCGCCGTTTGTGCTCTTAAATAAACCGCTGCCGCTGAACGCGTCGGGACCATCGCCACCGGAACGAAACGTCCAACCCTTGCGGCGAAAGTCCCACATGCCCGCGTAGATTGTTTGTGAATTCTGCCTGTCCATTGAAATCATCGAGCAACCGGTCGACGCATTTGGCCCTTTAAGAATTTTTGTCCAGCTCTTACCGCCATCCGTGGTTTTATATAGCCCGCGTTCCTCACTGTCGCTCCAGAGTTTGCCGGGAGCGCACACATAGACTGTGTCGTTGTTGGTCGGGTCCACCAGTATCTTTGCGATGCGCTCCGATTCTTTCAAGCCCATGCTGGTCCAGTTCTCACCGCCATCGACCGACTTGTAAACTCCATCGCCAATTGAGGTGCTGTTACGCGTCCAGGCTTCGCCCGTCCCGATCCAGATAACTTTTGGGTTCTTTGGATCGATGGCAACCGCCCCGATTGATTGCACCGGCTGCTTATCAAAGACAGGCTTAAAGCTCGAGCCGCCGTTAACTGACTTCCATACACCGCCGCTGGCAGCGCCGATATAGATCGTCAAACGCTGACCTTCCTGAACGGCATCAAGCGCGGCAATGCGCCCGCTCATTGTCGCCGAACCAATATTGCGCGCGCCCAGGCCGGAGATCGTTTCGGAATCAAACTTGGGGGACGGTGTTTGCGCGGTGGCAGTGCGAACCATTGAAAAGCACGCAGCGGCTAATACGATCCAAAATTTCCATTTCGTGTTCATGGCCTCGAGTCCTTTGGATGGGTGTGCTAATTACTCTTTGGTTTTACTGGTGGTTTCTTTTCCGAAGGTGGTTCCTGGCCCGGCTTCTTCGGCAATTTCTTGGAAGCGTCCATGTCCGCCGGCTTTTCCGGAGTGACGCTCGTCACGGGCATTTCAAAGCGCTGGTCGTCTATGGGAACGTTGGCGTCGATTTTTTCATAGACGATCTTCGACTTGTCCTGGCTTCCTTTGACGTTGGTCTCGAATGAATAGGGCAGATACCAGCCGGCGACTTCCTTGTAATCTCCCAAAGCCGTCTCGTATTCGCGCTCGGCGCCGCGCACGATGCGTTTGGTATCGACCTTGATCGGCACATAGTAGTCAGTGTCCAGATAGTAGATGTAGACATCACCGTTGGGCTTCGTGAGCTTGAGCCTGAAAGTATCTGTGCCTTCAAACCGATCCATGCCGATGAATTCGAGCTTGTTGCCCTTTTGTTTATAGTTAACCAGCGGCCCATCGAAATCCGCATCCGCCACAATCGATTTCATTTCTGCTTCGCCCAAAGCCTCCGGATCCTTTTTTCCGTTCCAGGGCTCGATCTTCCAGCCCGTCTTTCCGTCATAAGCGTTAATGGCAGTCATACCCTGAAGCGAAAATTCTTCGCGCACGGAATTTCCCCGCTTGTTTTCCTGAGTGATGACCGCTTCGAATCCGCCACCGCCGATATAGTTGCCGGTGCGACGCAGTGTCTGTACAGCCTGAATCTTTTGCATGCCGCCGATAGTCTTAAGGTAATGCCCGACAATCTCATCCACGGATTGCGCGGAAACGGGCAGCGCGAAAGATGCAAAGATGACCAGCAAGAAAGTTATTCTGCGCATGGTTTTCTCCTTCAATTAACGACGGGAACTCTGAGATTCGCTAATACGGTTCTGTAGACGCTTAGGTTTAGACTAAATGCCGGAAGATTTCAAACTTGCGTGCTAGAAATAAAGGCGGCCGTCGCCGGCCGCCTCGGACGAGTGAAATGGTGAACCGTGGATTCGAACCTCGGACAACCTGATCACGAGTGCATTCACAAGTATTCCAGCAGGTAGTGACTCATACAATGTACTAATCCAGAGTTCGGCGTCTCAGGTTCAATCGGGTCAGTCGGGCGAGCGATTTGGTCGCCTTCTTGCAATGACGGCCTGTCCTTCGTTTAAGCTATCAGGTGTAAGATAGTGAGGGTCGAAAATAATCATTGGAAAGCTGAGGCGAAAGGAACCATTATGATCGATTTCAAACGATATGTTTTTATGAGATCAGTGTTGCTGTTTGTCGTCTGTTTCGTACCGGTGTGCGTGATGGGACAGGATTCTGTGACCGTGTTATCGGGCTCAGAACTCACGCAGGTCGTTCCGCAAGGATTCTATTTTCTCGGACGCAACGCACCGACCCAGATGCGAAACTCTGCGGCGGCGCGGTTTGGCAGTAATCGTTACGTAGTCACCGGTATGGTTGATACCTCAGGCTACGCGGCTGACGTGCAACAGCGGTATCAGGGATTCTTGATCACCGATTCGCCGATCAGGATTAATGACTCTGAACTCGGCACCGGCGCCTATGGATTTGGCTCCACAAGCGATGGCAGGCTGTTGATTATGGATCTGGGTGGCAAAGAACTCTTCTCGATCTCAACGGCAATCGACAAGGATCTAAAGCGACCGCGCCCGTTGATGATGAGCAAGTCGGCAGATGGTCTTCGCCTGTACACTGGTCGGAACTACGTCACTATAGCTGCAAGATAGATGCACGAAAGGCGGATGAGCTAGTTAGCGGCTTCTTGTAAGATGCTTCACTAAGCATTCAACATATTGCAGCTCGGAGAAGTTCATCATTTGTGGAGGTCTTGACTTCATAACCAAACCTTCTCTAAAAAACTCAATTAGATCGTTTCGACAGATTCGTGACATCCTAACGCAAATATGAAATCTTTGCGGGCCCCCTTCGTTCTTCTTACGCTGTTCGTTTCCCTGACTATCTCCAGAGAGCTATTGTCCACTAATGATCCACGGACTTGATCTGATCGTTTCTTGATCTGCCTATCCATGAAATCCGCGTAATCTGCATGCTCGGGAGTCGTTATGGAACACATTAGATATTCGGTCGCAGCTTGTCAGGTTGACATGCCGAATCCGATCGAGCGAAAGGGCATGCGCGCGAACACGGATCGGATGCTATCGATGATCGATTCAGCCGTTGCCGGCGCTGCCCCGTTCTTGCCGGTAAGGCTGGTTGTGTTTCCTGAGTTCGCTCATTCAGCACCGGTGTTTGAAACTACCGCCGAGTTGATCGAGAAACTGGCAGTACAAATTCCGAACGAGCATACGGAGCGCCTGGAACGGAAGGCCCGCCAACACGACATCTATATTCAGAGCGGATCAATGCTGGAAGTCGATCCAAAGTGGCCCGGCCATGTTTTCAATGCGACATGCCTGATCGGTCCAGGCGGAATACTTTACAAGTATCGCAAAATTAACACGTGGATTCCTTACGAAGTGCACACCAGCCCGCACGACCTGGACGGTTATGACGAATGCCTCTTTCCGGTAGCCGATACGCCCATCGGTCGCATCGGTTGCGCCATTTGCTACGACTGGCTGTTTCCGGAAGCCATGCGCCAGCTTGCTGCAAATGGCGCAGAGGTTCTGGTAAGAGTCTCAGCTTATATGGATCCATGGGGTGCGACTGAGCCGATGGCCTGGTGGACCGTCATTAACCGCGCCCGAGCGATCGAGAACATGGCCTTCGTTGTGGCCGCCAACCAGGGCGCGAGCCTGAAGCATTATCCACCGTACTCCTGGCCGGGTGGCAGTCAAGTTATTGACTACGACGGACGTTTGCTGGCCGAGGCATCGCCCGGCCCAGGCGAGCGAATTGTAACCGCGCCGATTGACATTTCCGCTTTGCGTCACGAACGCGCGTCGCGCCGAGGGCATCATATGCTGGCGCACTTACGCACCGAAGCGTATCCGGTCTATCAACGGCATCAATATCCAGCGAGAATGCCGGGCGAACATGCGCGCATTTCTTACGAGCGAAATAATCAGTTAATCGATGAAGCAAAGCAGCGATTAAACCCTCGAAAGACCGGGTGAGTAAACCCTTCAAACGATTGAGTGAGCTTTCTGATCGCCGGGCTTACGTCCGGAGCTGCTATCTGCGGCACCTTCGGCGCTTGCTGCTGTTTGCTCTGTTCGTTGCGTCTATACCGAGCGCAATAGCGCAACAAAGCTCACCATCTCCGACGCCAACGCCTCATCCTGGACGCTCATATAGCGCCGGCGATTTGCCAAGAACGCCGCCCCCGCCCGGTCCAAAGGCTCCGTCACCGGTAACGTTTGCTGATATCACAGCCTTATCGAAGATTGATTTCAAACATGCGGGCT
>Ga0137378_10005854_pt1 | contig 10659 bp, 5 predicted proteins | sample SagtaG_21_FD_104813 | JGI IMG/M metagenome (GOLD analysis project Ga0137378, IMG submission 104813) | Vadose zone soil microbial communities from Sagehorn Ranch, Mendocino, California, USA - Sage2_L_60_16 metaG | ecosystem: Environmental > Terrestrial > Soil > Vadose zone | place: USA... | reverse complement strand
TGAAGTCTGCCAGCGATGCGATGAAGCCCGCCCCGGCTCCTGCGCCCGCACCCGCGGACGCCGCGAAGAAGTAGGTAGGACGCTCTGGGAGAAAAAAGCCGGCCCGCGGGCCGGCTTTTTTTGCCGGTCGGTTATTCTGATTCGACGCAACAGACGACTTGGCCGGCTGAATCAGCTTACGCTCAGGGACCGCGATCGACTCAACGCGGTCGAGGATGATCGACTGCGCCCCTGCGCTGCCGCAGCTCAACGCTGAATGTAATCGTGATCGGTGTGGATCTCGTAACTGACTCCGCCGACCACGTCCGGAAGACCTCGCGCGGCGGCAAGTTCAGCAGAACGTTTTTGCACGACGTCGACCAGGGATTCCCGCTTGGGCGTGGCTGGCAGGCGCCGGAAGATCAGCTTGAGGGCTCCCCCGCCATTGTTGGCAAGGATCAGGTTGTCGAAGGTGGCGCCACCCTGGCCGATGATCGCTCGATCAGCATCCATTGTGAAACCGCTCCCGCGCGAACCACCGGCTCGCCATGCCTTCAACAACGCATCGTCGAATTCAACCACGATCTGCGCGGATTCCAGGAACGATTTCGTGACCCGGGCAGTCGGCGATCGGACGACGATGCTCACCGGCCCCTCCGGGTCGGGATTTTTCACGCGCAGCGAAACCTCGGCGCTTGCCGCGGGCAACAGCTCGATGGTGTTGAGATTGCGCCAGATCAGGTTGTTGTTCGCCCGCACGTTGGCGTTGATATCGGGACCTTCGGCCGTTGCCATCGGATCGGCTCCCGACTTCCAACGCGCTATCAGGCAATAATGCCCGGCAGCCGCCGTGGGACTCCAGGGAACCTCCACGATCTTAGTCGACTTTGCGAGAAACCCGGTGACCGGTACCGACGAAAGCAGGGTCCAGTCGGCCGGCCAAGTCAGCGAGGTCGATGAAGTCGCCCAATATAGCTCCAGGTTGCCGCTTGCGTCCGTCGACGCTCCATTGTGCAACTTCACATACACCCAGTTGGGCGAGCCGAATTGCGGATTCTGATGCTCGTGCTGGTGGACGACGCCATCCTGTGTCGTGCGCACCCAGATGTAAGGCGATTTCCACATGTCTTCTCCGGCCGTACCGGGATCGGGTTCCAGGCCGGTATCGTTCCAGGTGTCCTTCATCCAGACGTTGTTGACGGAGGGAGAACTGCAGCGGAAGTTCGCGACGGTGAGTGCGGTGCTGTTCAGTACGCGGTGGTTATCGGCGGTGGCGGCATCGCCCATGGGGTCGCCGCCGATGGGATGGTTCACGTTAGGATTCGACCAGTACTTCACCCTTGTCGAAGGCGGAGCCTGATTGGCCATGATCGTATGCCATGGGACGGCCGGTGCAGTCGGCGATGTGTTGATGAAGCCGTGATTGTAGGGGTACGCACCTCCGCCGAATGCGTTGGCCACATCATGATCGGCGCCCATGATGTGGCCGAGCTCATGGGCAAGACTGAAATAGCCCGTCAGGCAATCGCGCTTGACGACGGAGTAAGCCCAACTCTCGAAGGAGTGAGAGACGACCTGCATGAGGTGACCTTGCCCGCACGGTTGGCGAGCTTCCTCGGGGTACTCCGTGATCAGGGTGACGGTATCGGCGGCGAATGTATCCCTGAGCGTCTGGACATTATCGATGAAGCCGTCGGATCCGTTCTGCAGACGATCGAGATCGGTGCTAATTGAGCCTGACTCTGCGTAGGCCACCTCTTCGACGTGAGCCAGGCGGAGCCGTTGGCTGATGTAGCTATTCTGATAGCTCTCATTCGTATCCGCCACGGCGAGATAAATAGTTCCTTCCATCGAATCCTTGCCGCCCTCCCTTGCACTTGCGGCCGGCGTGTAGACCACCATCGCGTCGATGTCGGTCGGGGGGTCGGTAGCACAGGCGCCGGTGTCAAAAAGTATCGGAGCGGGCTTGACGCCGACTCGAAGCGGTGCCGCCTCGTCGCGGAACTTCGTGCGGTCGATCTCCCGGAAGGAATGCACTCCTCCTCCAACGTATCGAATCTGGTAGACCTTGCCCGCTTCGGTGTCGATGTTGCCGCTGACGGTCTCACCCACCCGCGTCAAAATGGCGGAGCTCCGGGGTTCCTTCGCCACCTTGCCGTACCAGATGAGCCCCTTGCCGGGAATCGGCTCGACCCGATCCAACTCAAGGTCGAGCGTCCCGTTGTCGAAGATGGTCAACCTCAGGCGACGGTTCTCCGCGCTGAGTTGCCCGGGGTCGATGAGAACGTTGATGGCGCGGACGACGGTAGACGACTTGTCGACCGGAAGGGTTCCCGACCGCCCGGTAGGTACGGAAAAGATCTGTTGCGCAAGGGCCGGAATTGCGGCAGCCAGCAGAAGCATGAGCACGCCGGCCTTGAGCAACGAAGTCTTCACAAGCATACGAAGCCCTCTCGCGCGTCCCACCCGTTGTCAGTGGACAATAGGCAACTGCGCCTTAGCATGGGCGCGAGCAGAATGCGCGGCTTCCAGCGCCTGTTAGCATTTCGCGCATGGATACTTCTGCTGGGAACAGCCACCAGTTTGCGGGCACCATGGGGAGGCGACGCACGGCTGGGGAAGGCTGCTACAGTCTGCCACCGTTGGGGGTGGCGCAGGGGTAATCGCTACCGTCAGCGTTCCCGTCTTCTGAACTTGGTTGAAGGCGACGCCGAGCTTTTCATACACCGACGTGTGCGGACCGAAAAAACCATACTTAAGGTCCTTGAGGGTCGGCGAAGGAGGGCCGGACTGTAGGATTTCACAGCCCGAAATGGCTGCGTTCAAGCTCACCGTGCACGCCACTGGTTCTGTCCCCAATAGCGGTCGCAGTGCCTGATCGAACCCCAGTAATTGCTGCGGCGTTCCTGTCACTTTCGCTTCCACCGTGGGCCCGGTTGCAACCAGCGCCGCAGTGGGCGGTGTCGCGCACGAAGCCAGCAATGCGCACGATGTGACGACGATAAGAAGGCCTGTTACATCCAATGTTTGGCGAACCATGATCTCCCTCTCTGTGTAATAAGGACAGCTGCGATCGACTCACGCACAAAAACCGTGACATGGCGTTAAGCTAGGCCGAACACCTAGAAGACCAACCTCGCTCTGACATACACGAACCGCCTCGCGGGGATGTTGGGGAATGTCGGATCGGTGTCAAACAAGTCTATCGACTTATCGAAAACGTTCTTGGCGCCCACGCTCAGGATGCCCAACCTTTGAGGCAATCGATAATCCACAAAAAGATCGGTGACCCAGGCGTGATCTTGTTTGGGGAACTCCGGCAGCCCCTCGTCGATGGAAAATACCCCCTTCTGCCTGACGTATGATGTAGCTACACCTACGGATAGACCGTTGGCGTTGAAGAACTTGATCGCGATAGGTACACGATCCGTCCTCACGTTCTCGATGCCCTCCGGCCCGGTAAAGGTTTGTGGACGGTCGATTCTTTCGTACAGGTATTCGAGCGATGTCGCGATCTGCCAACCGGCTAGGACCGAGGAGCTGGAGATCGGACCGTAGGCTTTGTACCAGTAAAGGCGCGCGGTCTTCTCTCGCCAGTCGAAGTCGCGCTCGAGGTTGATCGAGGGGACGGTCAGCTTGCGTGCCGTGAGTTCGGCGCCCGCAAATGTAGTAGCTGAGAACTTCTGATCTATCGCAAAACATGCGCGCTTTGAGACCGTTCCATCCAGATCGCCGAAGAACTTGTCGAATCCTGTAAAGAACTGATTGAAACCCGCGACCTGCGTCGGCTCGATCGTCTGGCTTGCGATAAATGGGCGTTTGACGGACGAGAATATCGCGGCACGCACTGTCGTACCCGAGAGGGGAGACCAAATCAGCCCCAGCTTCGGACTCAGGCGATGGCGCTTTATCCGTTGGCTAAAGAGCGAATATTCGATGTTGACGAACTCCGCGGCCAGCCCCGCCTCTACGCTGAAATCGTAACCGAGGGGACCCCAGTGGCCGTAGGCATAGGCGTTGGTACTGTCGCTCCTGATGTTGCTCCCATCGACAAATTGATCGTTCGAGTTGAGGTACCCGATTCCCGCGACCACATGGCCCTGTCCGAAACGACGCAAATGCTGAAGTTCGCCGGTATAGGTTCGAGCCGTATCCTGGTTGACGGGAAAGCCGTCGGGAACCGTTTCCACAGCTCTTTCTCGTTCCTCGTAAATCGCGGACCAGATGAAGTCGGATTCCGGGGCAAGGTTGTAGTGGCCGCCAAGACGAACCGAGTCGCTGTCTTCCTTGATCTTTGTCGGAAACATCGAATCGGGATCAAATGCAAAGAACGTCTGGCCTGTCCTGAACCGGGATCGCTTGACGTCCAGCTGAGCGGTAGAGTTGGGCGAAAGCTGACCCTGGACGAAGACGTCGTAGATGTCCTTCCGCGCGTCGTTGTTATCGCGAAACCCGTTCGTTTCGTAATGCAGCTGACTCACGGCGTACCCGATTTTGTCTGTCATCCCGCTGACATTGACTTGATCCGCAAGCGTTTGATGGTTTCCGCCAATCCCGTCAATTTGAAAGCGCAACTGGTCTCGATCAAATAGCTGGCTGAATTCGTTTGCTCCAAGTCGAAATGACCCGGTGTCGCGCAATATGAACAAGTTGTCAGTATTAAGCAGGAGATCAACCGAGGGAACCGAAATAGGTTGCCTCAGTTGTGCCTGAAGCGCTTCACTTACGCGCGCGATGTCGTGTCGCGGTAAATTGGAATATGCATCCGCTAGAAACTGGTGCGCCGAGTCATTGCCCGGATCTGCGGCGAGCGACTTGTACGCTTCGACCAGCGCTAATTGTTCGAACCCGAGATCCCTGTAGATGCGGGCCTGATTGACACTCCGCGCCGCCTGATCTTCATCGAGAAGAAGCCGCGACCTGTACACGGCCCGCCTGTCATTGAGCTCGATCGATTTTTCCAAGTCCTGCAGCGCTTCCACCGGGCGATTCTCGGTCTGCTTCCGGATCGCGTCATAGAACCACGGCGTCGGATCGGAAGGATCGCGCTCCTTTGCCTGGGCCAATTCTGTTCCGGCCAGCTTGTCTCGCTTCTCTTCGTAATAAGCCTTGCCCAGATAGCTCCTGATAAGCGAGTTACCCGGATCAAGACTGGTCGCGATCTCGATTTCCTGACGGCCCTCTTCGAGAGCGCCCTGCCTGATCTTTGCGAGGCCCAACCCGAGCCGCGGCAGCGGGTCCGCCTGATCCAGTTCGATCGCCTTTTCAAACGCCGTCCTGGCCGTTTGCGTATCGATGCGCGCAAGGTAAGCAAATCCCAAGACGGTCTGCGTCTTGGCCAGATCGGGATTCAATTCCGCGGCACGCCGGGCCGCCTCCAGGGCGTGATCGAGATTGCCGGTCGACATTTCGAGCTCGGCCACCCGCGCCCAGGCGAGCGCGTTCTGCGGGTCGAGCTCAACGGCCTTCCGCGCCGTCGCCAGACCCTCCTCGACCTTGAACTGGGCCTGTCGTGCGTAGGACAGCGCAATCCTGGCCGCGGGTGAAGCCGGGTCGAGCTCGACGGCCTTGTCAGCCAGCCTCACCGCCTCGTCCGGGTAGTTCTCGACGACCGCAATGATCGCCTGCAGCGAATACGCGTCGCTGTTGCGCGGGTCGAGTGCCAAGGCGCGCTCGATATCCGGCTTGGCCTCATCGAGACGTCCGACCAAAAGGAGGAGCCCGGAGCGGTAGGTCAAGAACCGGGGATTGCGCAATCCTTGCGGGACATTCTCCAGCCTGGCAATGGCCTCGGCCAGGCTGCCCTTGCGATAGAGTGCAATGGATTCCTGCAGCGCCGCTTCGCCTGGAGCCCCCGCAATCCCGGCTCCGAGGCGGTAATCGAATACGGTCGGAAAGTAGAGCGCCCACTGCACTGCGTCCCTCGGGCGAACCATGATTTCTTTCCTGGGCGCGGAATTCCTTGCCGCGATGGCGCGCTCGCCCGACGCGACAACGACACTACCGCGCTCGTTGTCCGCGGTCACCCGCCCTTCATAGACCGCGACGCTGCCGCTTTCCTCGCCGACAGTCACAAGGAATTCGGTCCCTTCGACGTTCGCGTTGACGAACGGTGTTCTGACCCGGAATGGCCTCGAGGTACGCGTGATAACGTGGAGCGCTCCGGCGAACAAGTCCATCAAGGAGGCCTTGTCGGTATCCGGCGCCGCCAGCGTCAGGGTGGTTCGCTGATCGAGTCGGAGGGTGCTCTCGTTGCTGAGCAAGAGCGCCGCGCGACTTCTCTCGTGAGTGCGTACCATGTCGCCGGGGCACAGCGCGACGTTCAATTCAGCGGCTTGCCAGCCTGCTTCCTGCGAGCTCCCGGCCACGGAGCGACGCAGCTCGACACCGCCCTGTATCGATACGATCTTGGCGATCTCCGGCGTGCAGGGCGCCGCAGCTTGAACGCTCGACAACGACGTGAGTACGACAAGCATAGCCGCCAGGCCGCTTGCTCTCGCGGCCCTCATCGAAGCGCTGCAATGCCCGGTGGGAGCTTCCGAGCACCGCGCTGCTCCGGACCAATCCATACCGCGGACGGTGCTCCCCATTGCGCAGACACTCGGACCGAGCGCCCGGCGGCGCAGATGTGTCCGTAACATGCCACCCCCTGGAGGTCTACGACAGGCGTCAGTAGCCCTTGGTGAGCACTCTAGGACCTGTAAGACGTAGTAAACAAGAATCGGCGCTTGGATGCAATGGGCAAGCACGACTTTGCCCCGGTGGGACGCGTGAGTACCGCCCGTCTCGTGGGAGCGCTATGACTTCGGCGCCCGGGAATGGCATCCGCGGTTCGTCGCAGTGGGCAGCGCCTTCGATGCTCGCGCCCGGTTGGTTGACCACAAGATTGGGTGAATTGCCCCGCGGCAGCTCCTCGGAGAGGTTGGAAAAGGAGCGCGACACGAACGCGAACCGCGCTATGGGCCCCATAGGGCCGCTTAAGATCGAGCCAACGCGTCGGTTACTTGCGCACCGCCCGTACCCTGGGCGAGCGGCTTGGGCGCCATCCGCGTACTCAAGGAGGATTGTGGGAGAATCCGGCCGCCAATGCCTGTTATCGCGGCGTCCCGGCGGCCGGAAACGTACCGCGCGCCCCGAACCAAGGTTTCTACTTCGATCAAGATGCTGGGTTAAGGTCGCACATGCGTCGCCGACTCAAGGGGCTGGCTCTGGGGCTGGCGATCGGCCTGCTGGGAAGCTTGGCGACTTCGCTCCCCCGCGTGTCAGAGCTCGAGGAGGACTTCGAGCTGCGCTGGCTGTTCCACCTGCGGGGCTCCACGCAGGCGCCTGCCGAAGTCGTCGTCGTCGCGATCAATGAGGAATCGGCTCGGAGGCTCGGCGTGGCGGGCAAACCGAGCGAGTGGCCTCGTGATCTGCACGCTCAACTCGCCGAACGTCTGGCGCGAGCGGGCGCCCGGGTCGTTTCCTTCGATCTCACCTTCGATACTCCCAGCCAAACGCCACGCCACGACGAGAAATTCGCCGCGGCGATTGGCCGGGCGGCAAATGTCGTATTGACCGACTCCCTGCAAAAAGAAAGCAGTCGACAGACAGGCGATTCCGGCCGGACCATCGGTGAGATCCACCTCGAGAGGGTTTCCCCACCCGTTCCGATGCTCGAGCAAGCGGCGCTTGCACACGCCCCGTTTCCTCTGCCCAAAGAGTCCAGGGTGAACACCTTCTGGACGTTCAAGCGCAGCGCCGGAGACAGTCCTACGTTGCCCGTCATCGCGTTCCAGATTTACGCCTTCGAGGTGTTTGACGAGTTCCTCGATTTGTTGCGCAAGGTCGCCCCTCATCTCGCAATAGAGTCTCCTACCAGTGCGAGGGCCCTCGTCTCGTCCGGCGACGCGGGCCACTTGATCACGACGCTGCGCAACGCGTTCATGACTGATCCGCAAATCGGAGAGCGGATGTCGAGGGAACTGAGACAAACAAGCGATCGAGATCTGTCGCCGAGGAAGAAACGTCTCATCCAGTCTCTTCTGAGCCTGTATCGGGGCAGCGAAGTAGCCTACCTGAACTTCTATGGGCCTCCCCGCAGCATTGCGACCGTCCCCTATTACGAAGCTCTGAGCTCCCGGGATGACGAGGCGAAACCTGCGTTGGTCGACGACTTCGAAGGCAAGGCAGTCTTCGTCGGCTTCTCTGCGTTTTCGCAACCCGAGCAGGACCGCATACGCGACGACTACCAAACTGTGTTCTCGCAGGCGAGCGGCCTCAACATCAGCGGCGTCGAGATTGCCGCGACCGCTTTTGCAAATCTGTTGGACGACCGACCGGTGCGACCGCTCTCATTTCCTTTTCAACTCGGCGTCATCGCTCTCTGGGGAGCCGCCCTCGGTGCTTCGTGCCGAATGCTCCGTCCGGTGCAGGCTGCCGCGGTCGTTGCGCTCCTGGCGTCGGCTTATGCGTTCGTAGCTTTCCGCCAGTTTGACGTGGCGGGCATGTGGCTGCCTTTGGTCGTACCGCTGTGTCTACAAGCGCCGCTGGCTGTGTTCGGCGGAGTATTGCTCAACTATCGTGACGCGAGGAGGGAGCGCAAGCTCATCAAGCAGGCATTCGGATATTTCCTGCCCGACAAGATCATCGATCAGCTCATCGAAAGCGTAGGGCCCATCAATTCGGCCGATCAGCTCGTGTATGGCGCGTGCCTGGCCACTGATGTGGAGAAGTACACGACGCTCGCCGAGACGATGAGTCCGCGGGAATTGGGCCAGCTGATGAACGAGTACTATGCGGAGCTGTTCGCACCGGTCGAGCGGTTGGGCGGTGTCGTTAACGAGGTGGTCGGCGACGCGATGCTCGCGATCTGGGCTGCGCCTTCCTCGCAGGCATCCGTAAGAAGGCAGGCATGCCAGGCCGCGCTCGAGATCGTTGCAGCGATAGAGCGCTTCAATCAGGCAATCGTCGGCAGGCCCGCGTTGGTGACGCGTTTCGGCCTGCATTCGGGCCAGATGCTACTGGGCAGCATCGGTGCTGCCCATCACTATGAATATCAAGCCGTTGGGGACATGGTCAATACCGCGACCCGCATACAGGGACTCAGCAAGTACCTGGGCACGCGGATTCTGGCCTCGGAGGAAACCGTGGACGGCCTGGAGGAGTTCCTGACCAGGCCCATGGGCTGCTTCTTACTTGCCGGAAAGTCTACGGCGGTATGCGTTGTCGAGCTTGGCGGCCACAGGCAGGACGCCGACCCGCGCGCGTTACTGCTGTATCAGGAGTTCGCTACCGCTCTGGAAGCTTACCGCACCCGTGAATGGCGCAACGCGGTGACCGGGTTCTCGGCAATCATCGATATGTTTCCTGAGGACGGCCCGTCGCGGTTCTACCTTCGGCTCTGCGAGTCTTACGTACTGAAGCCGCCCGACGAACCATGGCATCCGGCGGTGCGCATCGACCAGAAATGAGGATGCTGTACACACTCGTCTCCCACCCTCACAACGGCGCGCCGATTCTCTGCGCCACTTCCCGATACTTCTCGATGACGCTGCCGAGATCGCGCCGGAAGCGGTCCTTGTCCATCTTGTCGTGAGTCCCGTGATCCCAGAGCCTGCAGCCGTCGGGCGTGAATTCGTCGCCGAGGACCAGTGGTCCGCCGGGAGCGTCCACGGGGTGCCCGAACTCCAGCTTGTAATCGACGAGATCGATCCCGGCATCGGCGAACAGCGGCGTGAGCACGGCGTTCACCTTGTGCGTGAGCGCCTTCATCTCCCCGATCTCGGAGACCGTGGCCCAGCCGAGCACGCGAATGTGATCGTCGTTGACCAGCGGATCGTGCAGCGGATCACTTTTCAGGAAGAACTCGAAGATGGGTTCGGGTAGCCGGGTGCCCTCCTCGATCCCATAGCGCTTGGCCATGGATCCGGCGCAGACGTTGCGCACGACGCATTCCACCGGAATCATCTTCATCGCCCGCACCAGCGACTCGCGTTCGTTGAGCAACCGGATGAAATGCGTCGGCACGCCGGCGGCCGCAAGCTTGCCCATGATGAAGGCGTTGAACTTGTTGTTGGTCTCGCCCTTTCGTTCGAGCTTGGCGAGCTTCGCGCCGTCGAACGCCGATACATCGTCGCGGTAATGCATGACCAGCACGTTCGGGTCGTCGGTCGTGTATACCGTCTTGGCCTTGCCGTGATAGAGCTCCTGCCGTTTTTCCATGGTTGTCCTTCAGAGAAATTCGCGCCAGCCAAAGCCCTGTTCCTGATCGGCCACGCCGATCCAGGCGACATCGCAGTCGAGCGCGCCGGCGAGCGCCGCGCAGGCGAGCTCGGGACGATTGTTCTCCCGGCTCAGATGCGCCGCAATGAGATGCCTGAGTCGCGAGGAGTCGATCCTGCTCAGCAGCCCGGCCGCGGCGCCGTTGTCGAGGTGGCCGAGCCTGCTCGCGATCCTCCGCTTGAGTGATTCCGGATAGTCGCCATTGGCGAGCATCGCGAGATCGTGATTGCACTCCAGCACCAGCGCGTCGCAACCCGACAGGCTCGCCTCGACGTACGGAGTGGACACGCCGATATCGGTCAGGACACCCAGACGCCAGCATCCGTCCGAACAGACGAATTGCACCGGCTCGCGCGCGTCGTGCGGCACCGGAAACGGGCGGACTTCGATGGCGTCGATCGCGAAGTGATCATGGCT
>Ga0137378_10005848_pt1 | contig 10664 bp, 11 predicted proteins | sample SagtaG_21_FD_104813 | JGI IMG/M metagenome (GOLD analysis project Ga0137378, IMG submission 104813) | Vadose zone soil microbial communities from Sagehorn Ranch, Mendocino, California, USA - Sage2_L_60_16 metaG | ecosystem: Environmental > Terrestrial > Soil > Vadose zone | place: USA... | reverse complement strand
GTTCGCCGGGAGCGGCCAGTTGGCCGCTACCGGTTTCGACCGACACAACTGCAGGGTATGACAAGGCTGACGCAGCAGATACGTCTTGACTACTCCACTACTACAATCGAAGCAGGCGGCAGAATCCTTCGGTGAGCAAAAGAAGAAGTGCTCCGTCCGACGCAGTGATAGGGAAGGCAGTTACACCGTTTTCGTGCGCAGCCACTGCCGAAAATCTCGGAGAGCTGCAGTTCGGCCTTTTGTAGTGCTTTCTTCAATAAAGTCAGTGAGAACGCTCGCGCTGAGGCCGGGAAAGCATCGGCTGTCTGAGATCTCGATGTACTGTTTACCAGAAAGCTGAAACAGGTGCATGCGGGTTCCTTCGTAACGCCATATTTCAGGAACTCCGAAGCTCGCATAAATCTCGAACTTGTGGGCAGATTCATTGCTGATATCGATCTCTACAACGACGTCGGGAAGCGGATCGGAATCAGGATTGATTTTGTCCTTCCCAATGATGTGTTCCAGGTTGGTCACATAAAAACAAACGTCAGGTTCTGCTCCCTGTTCATCTCGCTTTCGCTTATATGTTGTCGAGCCGAGGTCTTCCATCTCAATGCCTCTGTCATCGCAGAACGCAGCAACCAGGTGGTCAATGAATACCTTGATTCTCTCGTGCTTGGGCGACGGACTCATGACTTCCAGCCTTCCTTTGTTGTACGCGACACGCATTCCGGGCCAGCTCAGCAGGTCTTCCAGCAACTCTTCATACTCGGACCAACTGACGTTATGCAGCACCAGAAGAGCATCTTCAGGAAGGTGTTCCACTGCCTCAAGGTAATTTTCAGTGCGTGTACTCATCGAAGCCTCGCCGTGCTTGAACATAATCGCATTATAGCTCGTTGAAATGAAGCGTGGCTCTGAGAAGGATTCGGCTCGATGAAGTGGTTTCCGACCGTGGCGAAACTCACTGTCCGTACCGAACGCAGGTTTATGGATGATTGGGATTCGCGTTGAGGTATGCGTAAAGGAATTTGCGGCCCGTGGGCTTGGCACTTCCGCCTGGCGGTTCGATCGTCACAAAAACCGAGTCGATTTCCGCCAGAATGCGCGGGTCTTCGAACTTCAGCACCCAGCGGTTCTGTTTTTGATCGTCTACATAGAAGATTCCCAGGCTTCGGGCTGGATTCTGAGCGGGTCCACGCGTCCCCCAAACCTGGAAGGATGCATTTCGCTTTGCGGTGTTCCGATCGCCCAGGTCGTACTTTGGCCAGTTCGGCCTCAGTCCCAGGCCCGGGCGGCAAGATGAACTCCGTCTCCGAGATAACCGGCAACGCGTCATTGATGCTTTTCTTCGCGACCGACACTGGTACTGCCCTGACGGCGCCGGTTATCCGGGTCACGCCGACAGTCTTCTTTATGGCGAAGACAATTCGATCCCTCACCGTGATACTTTGCTTTATCGCCGAGCAACATTGCTTTTTGAAATTGCAACATTGCTCAGCCACCGAGTTAATTTGTTTTATCGCGCGGAAGTTCTTCTCCCTCAATGAGGTAGCGCTACCCGGTCCGGAGCAACATTGCTTCGGCGTGAAGCAACATTGCTCGGGCGTAAAGCAACATTGATTTCTCAAATTGCAACATTACATTGGCGCAAAGCAATATTGGTTTTTCAAAAAGCAAGGTGGCTTCGCCGCAAAACGAAGTTGCTTTTTCATGAACCAACATTGCTTCGTGACGAAGACACTTTGTTCCGCACAATGCAACCTGGTTCCGGTCCAGGAAACCTTGCTTTTTCGCGGAAACAGGCTGTTCCGTCACGAAAACACTTGCTTCCGGGGCGGAGTCAAGTCGTTCCGAACCGGATCAACCTGCCTCTGAGATGGATACACAGGCTAATAAACGCATGAAAGAAACAGAACGTATCGCAGATCAACTGAAGCGTGCCTTCTATGGCGAGGCGTGGCATGGCCCGTCGGTACGTGAGGCACTGGATGGTGTGACGGCCGACATGGCAGTCGAGAGACCTCTGGTCCATGCGCACACGATCTGGGAACTCGTCCACCATATCGCCGCATGGGCGGATATCGCACGCCGAAGGGTTGAAGGGGAAAACGTGAAAGTAACGCCGGAACTGGATTGGCCGCCGGTTAACATTACGACCGAAGCTGGATGGAAGGAATCGTTAAAACGACTGGAGCGCGCAGAGTCGGAATTAAGGAAAACCACACTCCAGATCCCGGAATCCCGCCTGGAGGAACCCGCCGTGGAGGGCGGTTCGCTGGTCTACATCCTGCTCCACGGCGTCGTTCAACATGCTCTGTATCATGCCGGCCAGATTGTGCTGCTGAAGAAAGCCCTCATTAAAAGCTAACCAGGCGTAGTTGAGACACTCCAGCGGCATTCTCACCGAATTCACAGTTCAGAGCTCATTATGTTTTCCTGGAAATCGCCGGAATTCCCTGCCTTCGATTTCACCGGAGATAAAATCGCATGTACCGTAAGGTGTCACTTCGGCTTCCATCGCTCAAACGGATTTTCTGGAGGCGGCAGGTTCGAACCCGCCATATCCTGCCGGATTTCGTATACGAACAGTGCTTTCGGACCCGGAAAACCTTGGGTGCTCATCCAAATGAGGCGAACATGATGACGCCAGAAGTCTTCAAAGACCGCCCAACTTTGGCTGTCCCACCGAAACACGCCATACGATTCGGTGCGCTCGGCTTCGGCAGCATTCACGAAGAGATGTGTAACGCCGCGTTCGTGCAATGACCGCGACATATCGGCTCCATCTCGCGTTTTCCGAGCCGCCTCTACAATTTGTGGAGTATCAAATAGTGAAAAGGGGAAGACGGCAATGCGGGTGTGATAACTGCGTGAGTCTCCGACGATCATCACTTTCGATGCCGCCGGGAGATTTTTGTTCATCCAATCCAACGCCTCGTAACCCGGGGTTGGATACGTGACGTGCTGTTCTTTAAGGTAGTCGTTCTCCGATATCATACCTCCCACCACACGCCAGCCGTCTTTGAGGCCAGTAAGAAGGAACGTGTAGTATAGATTCCAGGCAGCTCCCATTATGCACAGGACCAAGATGGTGCGCCGCGCGATAGATCCGGTGCGAAGCTCAAGCACAGCCTGGGCCAGGAGTAGAGAAATAATGGATAGGAGCGGCATACCGAAACGTACCTGTGCTGTCGTGGTGAATAGCCAAACTACCCAAAGTCCAAGCGAATAGCGGATCAGCACGCCGCAGGCAACGCCGTACGGACGAACCACCAGAAGCAGAGGAAGCAACCCGAGAAGCAGCGGCCCGACGAAGTTTTGTGTACCATCGCTGCCGCTCATCGTGATGAACCAGGGATCCGCGAAAAATCGACGAACAATCCGCAACATCGCTGAGCCGCCCCACAATTGCGGTGGCGCGGTTTCTCCGGCGATGTTGCTCCAGCTCTGCTCCGTAACCCTTGGCTCACCCCAGAATGTCCCAGCGAGTGGGTAGACGGGGTTGCCGTAAAAAACCACGTTCTTCGCGTAGAAGGGAAACATGACCAAACCCGCGTAGAGGAGGAATACCGCGATCTGTTTGAATACGTAGGACCACTCCTGTCGCTGCTGTCTTCGTATCCAGATGATGATGCTGCAGGCTATGGGTATCGTGGGAATACTTGTGAATTTGCACGTAGCAGCTACACCCATGAGTATTCCCGCAAGTCGTATCCATTGGCGGCCGGCGGCTTCGTCGTGATTGTCCACAAGCGCGCGAGTCAGCGCAAAAACAGCCAAAAATTGAAGAGCACTCGAGGCCACGTCAATGCCCGCAGTAGTGACATTGAAACCTACGACAGGCATGCTGACAAAAAGCAATGTTCCCAACAGACCGGCGCCTTGCGACAGATAGCGCTTTTCGAACGCAACGAATGCGAAAAACAGGAGCAGAGCGGCTGCTCCATGGAGAAGCTTGACGGTGATTTCATTCCCGACGGTGAGCGCAAACCCCCAAAATGTCTGGACAACCATGATGAAGCTGGCATATGGGAAATTGGGCAGGTTATAAATCCGATGGTTCAGTAAATACAGATTTGGGACAGCCAAGTGATAATGAAGCGAGTCATAAAAAATTTCGGGCGTGACATCACCCAATAAGAAAAGTAGACCAGCTGCCAGAATAAGCCCGAACGTCACTTGTGACCACCTGTCCTTAAGCGGGGTAAGTGATGGAATCGAACCGTGCCAGCCGGCGGTGGGCCACTTTCTGGGAAGGTATGCGATCAAGGCCACCATGAACACGCACCAATACACGCTGACGTACCACAATCGGAGAAATCCGAGCACAAGCGTCACGAAGGAAACTGCTGTGAAGCCAAGTCCTGCAGAGAACACGGTTTTTTCCAAAGACGACAAGTCCGGCACGGTCAGAATCTTGCCGAGTAGATGTCCGCCACATTTGAGCACCACCCACACGATGCACAATGCCACCGCTGCCGAAGCAATGATCTTCAGTGAGTAGGAGTGCCCAAGGTGGAAATCCTGATATCCCCTGATGAGCGCGAACAGGTCATCCCAAAGCCGCGGTGTTCCGTTGATCTTGAGGAATAGAACGACGGCGAGCCACAGACCTGCAACCGGTATCGCAATCCACTCCAACGCTTTTGATCTCTGGTCAGACGTAGGGTTTTTACGAGACATAAGGCAGCTCACTTCGTTAGGCACAGCGTTGGTCGGGGCGGAGCTATAGACGAAATATGTCACCATGGCCCGCCGCGTCACAACAAAAATGAAAATGGTGGTTGGCTCAACGCAGTTTCATCGCCTTGCCGCTATTTTCGAAGGAGGACCGGACGTAGGCGCGTCATCAAAGCAGAGTACAAAGCCGACGATTGACCGGGATCGAACAACAAGGAACACCACGCTGTCTACGAAGTTGATTTCGGCCATCGACACTGAGATCGCTAAGCCATTGAAATCGAAAGGCGACAAACATGGCTCAACGATTGCAACTGCGGGGGCAGAAAGAAAAGGAGGACCGCGATGAAGACGAGATTTTGTGATTTGATCGTTATCGCTCCCGAGAGTCCGAGCATTTGCAAGATTCGCATCAGCAGTCAGGCGATGCTGATTTTCTTCGGGGCCTTCGTGCTCTCCTTCTCCCTGGCCGTGGCGCTCGCGTACTGTTTTCCAGCCGAAAAACTCAATGAGCTCAACCGATCCCGGCTTCAGGCAGAAAACCAGGCACTTGAGATCGAAAACAAGAACCTGGAGCTTCGAACCCACAAATTGAACTTTCAGCTATCGACGTTAGAACAAACGTCCAAACGAATTACGGATTTGCTTGAAACCGACTAAGCACTCGCGCAAAATAACGTCGCAGAATCCGCTGCCCTGAATCCGACCGGGGATCTGACCAATGCTCAATTCCCAATGCTCAATTCTCATCCGGAGTGGATGTCGGATTGCCCTTCTCCTTTCGGATGAGAATTGAGCATTGGGAATTGAACATTAGTCAGATGCTCCCGAGCCCGCATTCTACCAAGTTATTTTTGCGCGAGCCCTAAGCACTCGATTTCGTAATTACGGTCAAGTACACGAAGGCAGCCCTCAACGAGACCCCATTTTCGCTTGCACGCGCTCGGCAGCGGCCTTTCCGCTGAGGATGGAATCCTCCATCGAATAGTAGTCCCAGCGGCCATAGCGGCCCGCAGTGAAGATATCGCGGGACTCGAGGTACTCGATGAGGTCTTGAAGACGCCTTTGACGATGTTCGTCAAAGACAACATAACCACACTTGATGTCGATCACGTGCCGGGTCAAGATACGGTCGCCTTTCCGCAGGATTCCACATTTTTCAAGGTCCGCGATCGACCGCACGTAAGCTTTTTCGATATCGAGCTTTTCTTCGGGCCGATGCGTAATTTCGATATACATCGAACTGGTTCCTTCGGGCGCGGCGGCCTTTGAGAAATTCTTCGGGAACCCAACGCGCGAGAAGATGAACTCCTCCTCCGGAAAATAGATCCAGTGCTGATCGCTGATCTGTGGCCTGTCGACGCCGATATTGATATTCAACACGGATACCGCGTTCAGCTTCTGAGCATCAGATGTCAGGATGTCCGGCGTGTCCTTCAAGATCCGGTAGGCGAGTGGAACCGGTAACGTGGAAATCAAATAGTCATACCGTTCCTCTCGGCCGCTTTTCAGCCGGACATATTTCTGCTTTGGATCGATGTGTTCCACAGTTTCGTTCGTGTGCACCCACTTGATCGGTTTTGCCAGGGCCTGGGGAAGACAATCGATGCCGCCACTTTTCGGGTAAATGAATCGAGGGTTGTAACCCATGCCTTTGTTCGTCAAGCCCAGTGCGCCGTTGACAACCTCTTCCAATGAGGGTTTCGGAATCGACCAACTGACCCAATCCGCCGTGATTGCGCGCAGATCCTGCTTCCAGAACTTTTCGTTGTAAGGAAGCATGAAATGCTTCGCAATGCCGCTGCCGAACGTGCGGAGAACCCAATCGTGAAAGTTCTTAGGCTCGCCGTTTCCATTGACGTGCATGCTCTCGACGAAGCCCACAACGCATTCCTTGATGACTTGCGGCGGCAACCCGTAGGTGTTCGCCTGGAAGGGATACGGCGTGGTCGTGGATTTCGAGTAGATAGCGGCTAGCCGTTCATGCGAATCGAATGCATCCGGCAGAATACGGGCGATGAGTTCTTTGGTATAAGCATTCTTGAGGTGGATCAAGTGGCCAGTGCAATCGAAAGTAAAACCGTCCTGCGTGAACGACCGGCAAAGCCCGCCGATGGCGCTTTCCCGTTCGATGACGGCGGGTTCGTGCTCAGCGAGATGATGTCCGGCGCTCAGGCCGGCAAGGCCACCTCCGAGGATCACGACCTTCTTCATGACTTCATGTCCACCTTCATCAGGAGGTAAGCGGAAAGACAGGCGAGCGACAGCATGCCGCTCATCGTGGCGATTGCCCACTCCAGTGGGATTTGACTGATGAGGAGGGCGCCGCCAGCCAGCAGCGTGCCGATAATGTAAGCTGTGACGGCAGTCTCTCGCACGGAGAGCTTGCACCGGAGCAACCGGAGAGCAAAATGGTCGGGGCTGCCTTTCGTGACAGGTATGCCGTTGCGCCAGCGAATGTACACCACAAGCGAAAGATCAAACAGAGGAATGCCCAGAATCAGCACTGGACTGATCACGGCGAGAAGATTCACGCGCGTGTACCCGGCGTTCATCGAGAGCGCCGCGAGCATGAAGCCGATAAACAGGCTTCCGGCATCGCCCAGGTAAATCGTGGCGGGGTGAAAATTATGGCGGAGAAAACCGAGCGTAGCTCCGGCGAGCACAAGGCTCAGGAAAGCCACCGAATGGCGTCCGGCCGTAAAATTTGCAACCGCGATCGACAGGGCGGCAATCGTGGCGACCCCTGCAGCGAGCCCGTCGAGGATATCTATGATGTTCAGCGCATTCGTGACCGCCAGAATCCAGAACACGGTCAACGGAATCGCAACCCACACGGGGAGAAATGTGAGCTTGATGTACGTCCCAGACTTTATCAGCACGAGCGCCGCCATGGTTTGGCCAAGAAGCTTCTGGAACGGTGTGAGCACCCCGAAGTCGTCAATCAGGCCGACCGTCAACGCGATACTTCCCGCAAGAAGCAAACCCAGCGTCTCCTGGCCAAAATCTGTGAAGACTCCGACGGACAACAGAAATGCCGCGTATACGGCTATACCGCCGAAATACGGCACGGCCGTTTCGTGATTTTTCAATTTTCCGTCCGGCCGGTCGATGATTCCCAACTGCAACGCCGCTTTTCGCAGTAGTGGCGTCCAACAGAGGGCAAAAACGAAACTCAATATGAATGCGGCTCCATACCGGATCATAGGCTTGCCACACACTCCCTGTAGGCAGATTCGAGCGTCGCAACCGACGTGCTGATATCGAATTGCATGGCCCGGCTTTTCCCTCGCCGGCCCATTTCCAACCGAAATTCAGGATCGGCAATCAGTCTCAGCACGGAGTTTGCCATACCCTCAATGTCGTGCGGCTCATGCAGGTAACCGTTGTCGCCATCCAGAATCGCCTCGCGAGCGCCGTCCACATTGGTTGCAACGATCGGAAGAGCGCACGCCATCGCTTCGGAAAAGACGCACGGTAAACCTTCCCACAGTGACGTCAAGACGACAAGGTCCAGGTTGCGATAGACCTCCGGCATGTCACTCTGCCAGCCAAGCAGCGTGATGTGTTCACCGATGCCGTGTTCGCGTATTCGTGCTTCGATTGCGGGCCGCAACTCTCCGTCGCCCGCCATCACGAAGTGTGCGTCACTGCTTTCTCCGAGAACCCGAGCCGCAATATCGACGAAATCAATCGGTGATTTCTGCGGTTTGAAGCAAGCAACCATTCCGACGACTACTTTGTTCTCCGGGATGTTCCACTCGACGAGCTTGCGGCGCCGTGGGCCGGGCTGCATGAATTGTTCGACAGAGATCGCGTCCCGGCACAGGACCCAATCTTTTCTCTCGAAGATTCCGCTCCTTTCTCCTTTGTCGGCATTCGCGTACGAAACCACGACAAGCTTTGTCGTGACCTTTGTGGTTATGCGCTCCATCCAGAGATAGAAGTTCCGAACCAGAGGCCGTTGAAAATCATTGAAACCGAATCCGTGTGCGGTATGAAAAATGACGGGAACTCCAGCCAGCCGCGCAGCCCAGCGCCCCAGAATGCCGGCTTTTGAGCTATGCGTATGTACGACTTGAGGCCGCTCACGGCGAAACAGATCCCACAGTTTCACGAATGCCAGAGCGTCCTTTAATGGCCGCACTTCACGAACTAACGTTGGAATCCAAACTCGATGGATATCCGGAATCCGGTTTGCCCACTCGACGAGCAGACCTTCGGGTCCGGTGACGAGCCCCACCTCATACTGATCACGTGGCAAGCGCTCCAGTGTCATGAGAGTGACCTTCTGCGCCCCTCCCAATTCCAACTTCGTGATGACGTGAAATACCTTCGTTTTCACCAGCTACTTCCGTTGAACAAAGGCGTAACTTTCCGAAGCTGCTCTAAGACGGCTTCTTTGGCTATATCCACAGTGATTCCACGAATACAGTGCGACTCTCGGGCCGTGCATGCGCCGGAGCATGGAGGGATCGCATGTTCCACAGTCAGTATGCGATGGGGCGCCTTCCACGGCTTGAAACGGTTGACGATACTGGAAGGGACCAATATTGCGGAACGCTCACTCCACGACAACTCAACGATGGGCACTCCTGCCGCGGCGGCGAGATGCTTCGGTTCGGAATCGTTGCCCACGTAGAGCTGACACCGCTTCAGCAAAGCAGCGAATTGACGCAAGGTCGAGCGGCCCGTTACATCGATCAAGGAACTTCCAACGCGCTTTTGCAACTTCATTCCAAGCTCAACCTCGGATGGATCGACTGCAGCCAATATGCGGCATGGATACTCTTTCGAGATCGATGCCGCCAGTTCGGCGAAGTTTTCAAGGGGCCACATCTTGTACGGGTGACGCCCGCCGGCGCCAAAAGCAATCAGCGCTTCGCCCGGCCTGACACTGTGATCTTCCAGTACCTGCGCGGCGTGGGCTTCGTCTTCGGGGGTTGTCCAGAGCTCGAGCGCGTCCGAGAGAATCGAAAACCCGAGATAGCCGAGGAGGTCCAGGCTCCGTTCGACCTCATGCTTCGGCAGGTCATCATAGACGGTATGCGTAAACAGACCGTTGAAACCTCGATTATGCTTTCGTTTTTCGGCGCTGACCGCCTCGGAGTAGCCGAGCCGGTATCGGGCGGCGCTAAAATAGGCAAGGAAGGACGAGTAATACCAATCTGCGTCCCACCGGGGGACGATAGCCAAATCGAAGTGACGAGACTTCAGCTCGCGCTTTGCAAAATCCGAGGCTCGAGCATAGTTACGAAACGCCGGCCAATAGGTTGATGACTTCCAATCGAAGGTCAGAATCTCATCCACATGCGGGCAGTGTTCGACGAGGTTGCGCACCGCTGGTTTGACGACGAGGCTGATATGCGTGTGGGGCAAATTTCGCTTCAATTCCCTCAGGAACGGCGACATCATGATGACATCACCAATCTCGTCGGGGCGCACAACCAGTATGTTCAGGATTTCCGAAATCTCGACGCGGCCGGGCGCGGTTTTCGGGCTTGCCGGAAGCAGAAGACTCGTGATTCGATCCGAGACGGACCTGGTGACACCGCCTACAATTCTGCTGGGTAGACCCAGTTTCGCTTCCATCATCGGTTCCCGATTTTACGTCGGGTGACATTCCGATCAGAAGCCCCGTTTCTTTAACTTTCCCGGTGTATTTCAATCACCGTTGCAGCATGGCTTTGCGGCAGGATTCCAGATAGGCGTCGGACGTCCGATTGCAGCTCGAAGAACTGAAAAAATATTACCCCGAAATCCCCATCGGCGAGCATAAAACGTCGGCTTTGCGCTACAGCGCCGAGAACGTATCGATGGCGGTCTTCAGTGCCGTCAAGTCCACGGGCGGATTGGGAAAATTCGCATTGCCCGTCATGTTGGTTTGAACGTTGGTGCCGCGCGCGACGACATCCGCGTCCGATACGTTGGAAAAACCATCTATTGGTTTGATCGTTTTCGGTTTGGACATGCTTCCTCCTCTTGGTTAGTTGTTATCG
>Ga0137378_10005839_pt1 | contig 10672 bp, 8 predicted proteins | sample SagtaG_21_FD_104813 | JGI IMG/M metagenome (GOLD analysis project Ga0137378, IMG submission 104813) | Vadose zone soil microbial communities from Sagehorn Ranch, Mendocino, California, USA - Sage2_L_60_16 metaG | ecosystem: Environmental > Terrestrial > Soil > Vadose zone | place: USA... | reverse complement strand
GCGAGGTTCTCGGCGTGGGCGGCTGTGACGAGGACCGGGGCATGCTGACCGCGGCGCGGCTGCGCGAGGACATCGGCCCGCGCAGCTGAACTGGATCACCGCGCTGCGCGCCCCGCCGACCCCGCCCTGCCCGGCTTCCGGCTCGTCACCACCCCGCTCCAGCGGCAAGCTCTTGAACTGCTCGACGTCAGCCACCGCCTCGGGGTCGCGTAGGCAGCAGCCCACCCCGCACCACCCAAAAAGCCAGGTAAACGGTCATACGCACGGATCACTGGGGAACTTCGGGTTAACAGCCTGAATCTTGATCACTCGGTGGCACAAGTCTCCCATGTATCTACGGTCCGGCTGCCTGCTCCTATCTCACAGAAGCAGGTACCCGGGCGAGCGCCGCTCTGCTGGAGGCGCTGCTGAACGCCGGTCGGCCGGGGAAAGGCGCAGGCATTGGGGGAAGCATGGGCACGGCTGTCGGCAGGGACCGGTTCTGGGCGATGTTCAAGGGGCGGGCGGTGGTGGTATCGGAGTTGCCCGCTGGGCACAGCAGAGCCCTGGCGAATGCGGCCAACGAGATAGCAGGCCGTGATGACGCGTCGCTGCGCACAAAGGCCGAGTACCTGGCGCTCTTCGACCTGCTGCTTGCGCATGTCCCGCCAACTCCGCCCGCGAAACTGATGCTGCTCGATGAGGCCGGGCGCCCCACTGCCGCCGCGCGGGCGATCGAGGACTATGTCAGCGCGTCGCTGGGAAAGCCAGAGTTCTTCGGCGCGGACATGTACATGTTTCATGTCACTGGATTTCACCCAGGGCGCGGTGTCCTGACGGAGCAGGTGAAGCCCGCCCATGGTGCCAGGCTCGACGTGTGGAAGGCCGATCCGGCCGACGACCGGCGCATTCCTGCCCCACGCGGCGAAGGTGTCTTGTTCAGCACGCCGGCTTTCTCGCTGAAAAACAGTGGAAACCGCACGCTGCGTGCGCCAAAGCGGTCCTGGCGGATAACTCTCGACGCCGAAGGGCACGACAACCGGCTCGCCGGAATGGTTCGGATCAATCTCAAGGCGATGTACAATGATCCTTCTCAGATGCGCGAAGCCCTGGCCTGGCGCCTGTTCGGCAAAGCCGATGTTCCGGCGCCGCGGCACACGTATGCGAGGCTGGCCTTTGACAAAACCTACAGGGGCCTCTTCTCGGTCATCGAGCACGTCGACAAGAGATTCCTGAAAGATCACTTTGGCGAGAACCACCGGGGAAATCTTTACAAGACCGGCTGCCGCGACATCGGGTGCGCGACTCTCGCATACAGGACTGGGTCCGATGGCGACGACACCGGCCGCCAGTATTTCATCCCTGGGCCTCATGAGCGCACCTACCGTCTCAAGACTAACAAGAACAAGCCCGAGGCCAACACGTACGACGACCTCGCCTGCTTCATCAGAACGATCCACGGCATCGGACTCCCAGGCCGCGAGGGACGATTCGGCACGGACGCCTTCCGTGAGTCGGTGGACGGCATCATGAACACAGGCGCCTTCCTCAGGTGGGCAGCCGTCAACATGCTGCTCGGCAGCTGGGACAACTACTACGCAACTCCGTCAAATTATTATCTCTACAACTCGGGGCGCAGGGGAGCGGCGAAGGATTTCGTCAGCTCGCCTTATTTCCACTTCATCCCCTGGGACTACGACAACTGCCTGGGGATAGATTATTCCGGTACACGATGGCAGTACGCAGATATCCTCGACTGGCCGGGCAAAGTGAACCGCCACATCCCGAACATCCCACTCGTGCGGAACCTGCTCCGCAACCACGACTACCGTCAGTACTACTTAGACTATGTGGAGCACATGCTCGATACCGAATTCAATCCGCGGGCAATTGCCGCGCAGATCGGGGCGCGCTCTGAAGGCGGCCTGTGGGACCGCGTCCGGCAGGCCGCCTATCTGGAATCTGACACACCTTACGGGTGGCCGCTCACCGGCCGGCGGTACAGCAACGACGAGATCTACCAGAGCGGCTGCCGGCAGCGCGAACTGCGGTATGGGAAGAAGAGGATGGAGGGTATTGTCCATTATGTCCGCATGCGTCATGACAGCGCCCGCGCGCAGCTGAAGCAGCTAAGGCGGGCAATACCGCGCACTGTCGATAGCTTTGCCCCGGCAGTGGAACAGCTGCCACGGGCCGCCTAGTGCCGTTCGGCCTGCCTCTGACCGGTGATGCGACGGTAGGAGGATGCGAGGATAAGATCATCTGCGGCCGCTGTGGAGTGAGGGGTCATGGATCGTGCCCGACGAAGTCTCGGCGAGGCCAGCACCGGGGAAACCACCGCCGAGCAGGAGGTCCTCTGGCCCGTTCACGCCCTGTTCCAACAACGCGTCGCTGGGGACGATGCGCTGCTGAGGCTCGCCGGGCTCCGCTTCGCCCAGATGGGCGTGGCCGCCGAGGTGTACGCCGACACACCGGACCAGCTCGAGTATGTCCTGCAGTTCGTGCCCTCCCATGCGTGCTTGCCCGTCGTCCACCTGAACCGCGGCGTCAACGTGCTGCACGAGCAGGGCCGCGCCGTGGTGAGGGAATTCGCCGACCGCTTCGCAGGCCGCGTCGCAGGCCTGGTCGTCCACGACAAGCGTGAGATGGCGGCACAGACAGGCCGCCTGCTTGCCGCGATGCGCGAGCTGAATGCCTACCTTTGCGAGCGGCCGGATGGTCCCATCGTTTTTCTCGAGTACGCCGCCGGACTGGATCGTGGCTGGTTCGTCGAGGTGGCGGAGCGGCTCCAGGACGCTGAGCGGGTTAGTTGCTGCATCGACGTCGGCCACATCGGCCTGAGGCAGGTGTCCTCCAGGTTCGGGCGCAGCCATCCTGGCCTGGACCTCAAGAAGCTCGGCCCGGCGGACGGCCGATTGCCCGAGCTGGTAGCGGACGTTCAGGACGCGGTGGGAAGCGCCTTGCCACATGTGCTCGACGTCACACGCTCGCTTGGCCGGCTCGGCAAGCACGTGCACTTTCACCTGCACGACGGGCATCCCCTCATCCCAGGTCTCCGGGATCACTTCAGTTTCCTGACGCGGGTGCCGATTCCCTTCAGCTACCAAGGCCGCCGGTCACTGAGCACGATGTACGGGCCAGACGGCCTGGCCTCCATCGTGTCAACAGCTATCGAGGCATGCCCCCCGCAGGGCGTCTCCTTCACGGTCGAGATCCACCAGGTTGAAGGCCGGCTGCCCCTCGCCGACGCCGCATGGCTCTTTCCGCACTGGCGGGACACCACCAACGCCGAACGGATGAACTACTGGCTCTTGGTTCTGTCTGAAAATGCGATGCTCATATCCCAACATGCTGCCCACAACCCGCGTCTAACCAGCCGGGACGGCCGGATTTGATTCCCTATGGGGCTGGACAGAGCAGCTTCGAGCATTGCGGACCGGGACGGGCTCCCATTTGCGCTCCCAGGCGAGCCTGGGGCGGCTCGTGCCCTATCAGGCACCAGACCACCTCGGGCTGATCACCCTCACTGAACCCTCACCGCCCCAATGCCCATGTGGGGATGGCGACGGTCGAGAACGAGCGTGTCGTGTCCGGCGTTCTGCCTGTCGGGTAGCGGAGGATGCGAGATTCGAACGCGCGAGGGATTGCCTCGGGCTGCAACCCGCCGCGGAGGCTCTAGGGCCATGGGCCACGGTTGTTTCAAGATCGTGCAACGCAGCCGCGACGGGAGTGCTGGGTCTTGGAGGACGATCTGGGAGTGGCCGCGGCCGAGTGGCTCGCCGGGCTGAGCTCGTCTGCGCCGCGCGTTGAGGCGCCCTGGCAGCGCGTTGGGTGGCGGGCAAGCTCCGGGCCAGCCTGCTATCCTCGTTGCTGGCCGCCAATGCCTGGCGGTGCACACCTCGCGCAGGCCCCAGCCTGCTTGGCGTCATAGGGCGCCGGGTGATGACATGAGCGTTGTGATCTTCCTGGGGAAGCGGGCTTCCCCTCTGGCGTGACCAGCGACGCGGTCGCCGGGCATGTCATAGACCTCGGCAGTCGCGGCTACTTCGGTCACGTCTTCAGGAAGCACGGCAACCAGCCCCAGAGCAGCTTCGCCGGGGCGGACCGCGACCAGGATCTGATCCGGTGGCTGCTCAGCTTCGGCAGCGGCTACCCGGTGCACTTGCATGGCCCGGGTGCGTGGCGGCTCGAGGAGCCGATTCGGGCGGCAGGGTTCCCGGCGCAGCGGGAGGAAGAGACACATCCCCGTGTGACCGTGTGCTGTCTGCGCGAAAGCTTCGACGCGCTGGCCATCCAGCTGTACGGCCCGGTCGAGCGCCGATCCACTCCGGTGACCGAGGCAGGGCGTCGTGATCTAGCCGGCTGGCTGCGGACGCTCGGAGCGGTATCCGAGGTCGTGCTCGGAGATCCCTATGGCGGCAGCGCGGAACTTGAGGCCGATCTGCGGGAGCAGGGCTGGCCCGTTCACGTCGAGAAGCTGACCGGCGCGTGGACGGTGTTCATCGACTGCTACCCCGGCAGGTACGAAGCGTCCGCACGTCTTAGCCCCGTTGCGCAGCGGACGTCGGCGCCAGCCAGCGCCGGGGGAAGACAGGCTCTGCTGGCGTGGCTGTCGGATCTCGGACCGGTGAGACGGGTCGTCGTCTACGACGCAGGCCAGGACAGCGCGGACCTCGCCACCGTCCTTGGAGATGCGCTGTTCTCAGTGCGAGTCGAACGTGCCACGCGCGGAACGCTGGCCACGCCACCTGGCGACACCATCGGCGGCGTCCAGATTCAGCTGGCGCTGCGCGGTCTCGGCTGGCTGGAGATGCGCCTGCGCGTCAACGCCGGCTCTTTTGTTCTTGCCGGCTCCTATCTCACCGATGCCTGGCAGGAAACGCTGACCGCGCTGACCGCGCTGCTGCGGGGCGCCGCCGAGACCCAGGCCGTCTGGATCGAGGAACCCGGCTCCCACCGGTTCGCGTTCAGCACCCGCGACCACGGGATGCTCTCGGTCAGGCTCTTCTACCTGGCCGGCGACATGTTCGGCACCGCCACGCCAGCCGGGGATGGTGAACTCGTTCTTGACGCGACAGTACGGCTAGCCGACCTGGCCATGGCCTTTGTGAGCGCATCGCACAGCCTCCTGGCGGCCGTCCCGGACATTGACGTCCGCGCCCGCTGGCATTACGGGCCCCCGCTCCTCGAGCTGCAGGAGATCGAAGCGCTGCTCGATCGCAACGCAATCCAGGCGGACGCCTTACGTCGCCCGGGGCCACGGCCGTTTCAAGATGACGTAAGTCCGAGGATACGTAAGTCCGAGGATGATGAAGGGCCGCTCCATGTAGCGGCTGGCCCAGCGGGTCGCCTCGGTGGTGTCGGGCCGGCCAGCCTGGTGCAGGGCTCCGACGGCTAGGCCGAAGTTACGTCGCCTGAGATTGGTGAACCCCCTGCATTGCAGGGGGTTCATGGTTTCTGGCTGGGTTGGACGACGGGCCGGGTCCATCGGTTTCTCCACGAAGGGACTGGCGCCACCCGGTGAGAAACTAACCTCGCCGCAGTTCCTGGCTGCGTCGAAAACCTGCCAGCCGCTCCTGGGCGGTGGATCGTGAGCGGCACCGTCTGTCCCGGCCAGACGGCTGGTCGGCAGGCCGGGGCAGTCATGGCCGCCGAAGCCGGCGGCATTCACCGGGCTGGCCGACGGCGCCGGGTGGCCACCAGCGCCGCGGACGTGGCCGCCGCCGTGGTGGCCGGGACACCGGTACCTTGCGGCCGGCCCAGCCATGGGATACCGGCAGCGCCTCCCACACCTTGGCCGCTACGCCGGTCACCGGCCGCCGGTGCCGGAGATTCACACGCAACTCACGCGCAATCCGCGCGGCGTCTTGAGGCTTGCCGACGATGATGATTGCCGGCAGCGTCAGCTACGCGACTCCCAGGGATGACGGCATGAACCATGGCACCGGCGGCGGTGGCGGCCGGCGGCGGGCGGGGCCGTGGCGGGCAGTCCTGCCCGCCGTGGCCGGGATGGCGGTGCTGGCGGCGGCATGCGCGGGCGGCGGCTCGTCCGCCGCCGGAGGATCAAGCTCCTACCAGAAGGCGGTTGCCTACGCACAGTGCATGCGCTCGCACGGCGTGCCGGGCTTTCCCGATCCTGACAGCAAGGGGAACTTCATCATCAAAGGGCCGGAACTCGGCGGCTCTGGCCAGCAGTATCAGTCGGCCGACAAGGCCTGTAAGCACCTGCTGCCGAACGGGGGCCAGATGACTGCGGCGCAGCAGCAGAAGGCCCTCAGCCAGGCATTGAAGTTCTCCGCGTGCATGCGCGCACACGGGCTGCCGAACTTCCCCGATCCCACCGTGGAGAAAGGCGGGATCAGCTTGCATCTTGGTGGCAGTGGCATCAGTCCCAACTCGCCGCAGTTGCGGGCCGCGCAGCAAGCCTGCCGGTCGCTGCTGCCTGGAGGTGGACCGTGAGCGGCACTGTTTCTTCTGGCCGGGCAGCTGGCCAGCCGCCGGGGGCGGCCATGACCCCCGATACCAGCGGCGAGGGCCGGCGTGGGCTGCGCTGGGTGGTGGCCACGGGAGTGGTTGTGGCCGTGGTGGTCGTGGCCGGTGTGGTGGCCTGGGTGAGCGGCGCGTTCGGGAACTCCGGTTCGTCTGGGGCGGGGGCGGCCGGTGGCGCGTATCGCACCTCGACGGCGGTGGTGCGGCGGTCATTGTCGTCGCAGACTCAGGTGAGCGCCACGCTGGGGTTTGCGGGTTCTTACAGCGTGGCCGCCAAGGGCGGCGGCACGCTGACCTGGCTGCCGTCGCAGGGGCGGGTGATCCGCGAAGGCCAGGTGCTGTACCGGGTGGACAACGGCACACCGGTGTTCTTGCTGTACGGGACGGTCCCGGCGTGGCGGGACCTGTCGGTGGGGCTGACCGGCGCGGACGTGGCTCAGCTCAACCGCGACCTGGTGAAGCTGGGCTATGCGACCAGGAGTGCGCTGCTGGCTGCGGGCCTGGGCCTGGACTATTTCAGCTCCGGGACCTTCTCCGCGCTGGAGGGCCTGCAGGCGCATCTGGGACTGCCGGTGACCGGGAGCCTGCCGCTGGGGCAAGCGGTGTTCTTGCCGTCGGCGCTGCGGGTGAGCGCGGTGAATGGGTCGCTGGGCTCAGCGGCCGCGGGGACGGTGCTGACGGGGACCTCGACCATCCCGGTGGTGACGATCAACCTGGATGCCAGCCAGCAGGGCGAGGTCAAGGCGGGTGACAAGGTGAGCATCACCTTGCCTGATGGCGGCACCACGGCGGGGGTGGTGTCGTCCGTCGGTAAGGTCGCCAAGGGGACGGGCTCCTCGGCCACGATCACTGTGGAGGTCACGCTGGCTGACCCGAAGACGGCCGGCCGGCTGGATCAGGCGCCGGTGACGGTCGCGATCACCACCGCCAGTGTGAGCAACGTGCTGGTGGTGCCGGTGGCTGCGCTGCTGTCGCAGCCCAAAGGCGGGTATGCAGTGGAGGTGACCGGCCCGGGCGGCCATCACCTGGTGGCGGTGACTCCAGGGCTGTTCGATGATGCGGCGGGCCTGGTCCAGGTGACCGGGGCCGGGCTGGCCGCCGGGCAGCATGTCGTGGTGCCCGCGCTATGACCGCCGCCTCGATCCGGCCGGCCGGCGACCTGCGGCCCGGGCGCGGCCCGGACGGCGGGCCGGGCTTGGTGTTGGAGCTGGCGCAGGTGACCAAGACCTACCCCAGCTCACCGCCGGTGACCGCACTGGCCGGGGTCAGCTTCACGGTTGCCGCCGGTGAGCTGGTCGCTATCGCCGGCCCGTCGGGGTCGGGCAAGAGCACGCTGCTGCATTTGATGGGCACCCTGGACCGGCCCAGTAGCGGCACGGTGCGGGTGACCGGCCTGGATGTGGCCGCCCTGTCGGATCGTGAGCTGGCCGGGCTGCGGGCTGGGCGGATCGGGTTTGTGTTCCAGCAGTTTTTCTTGGCCGAGCAGGCCAGCGCGCTGGATAACGTAGCCAACGCCCTACTGTATGCCGGGTACCGGCTAGCGGCGCGGCGCGAGCGGGGCGCCTGGGCGCTGGAGCGGGTCGGGCTGGGCCACAAGCTGGCCGCCCGCCCGACCCAGCTGTCGGGCGGGGAGCGGCAGCGGGTGGCGATCGCCCGGGCGGTGGCCGGCCGGCCGGCGATCGTGCTGGCCGATGAGCCCACCGGCAACCTCGATTCGGCCACTGGCGCCGCGCTGCTGGCCCTGCTCGACGAGCTCAACGCCGACGGGGCCACCATCATCGTGGTCACCCACGACCAGGCCATCGCCGCCCGCATGCACCGCCAGATCGAGATGCTGGATGGGCGGGTCGTTGCCGACACCACCACCCCCGCGGGGCGGCGGCCATGACCGCCCCCGCCCGCCCCGCGCCCGCGCGGCTGCGCCCCGCGGACCTGGCCCGCCTGGCCGCCGTCGGGCTGCGCACCCGCAAGCTCCGCGCCGCCCTCTCCGCCCTCGGGATCGCGATCGGGGTAGCCGCCATCGTGGCGGTGCTGGGCCTGTCAGCGTCTTCCCAGGCGGGGCTGCTGGCCGAGATCGCCAAGCTGGGCACCAACCTGCTGACCGTGCAAAACGGGCAGACCTTCACCGGCGGCACCGCCGAACTGCCCCTCACGGCGCCCGCGATGATCACCCGCCTGCCCGGGGTCACCTCGGTCCAGGACACCGGGACGGTCAGCAACGTCAACGCCTACCGCAGCCCGCTGATCCCCTCGATCGACACCAACGCCCTGTCGGTGGACGCGGCCAGCCTAGGCCTGTCGGCCACTGTCGGCACCAGCATGGCCCGCGGCAGGTACCTGAACGCCGCCACCGCCCGCGAGCCCGTCGCGGTGCTGGGCGCCGCCGCCGCCCAGCGGCTCGGGATCGACAAGATCTGGCCCGGTGAGCGGATCTGGGTCGGCAACATGTGGTTCTACGTGACCGGCATCCTCAAACCCGCCGTCCTAGCCCCCGAGATCGACTCCTCAATCCTGGTCGGCTACCCCGCCGCGCAGAAATACCTCGCCTTCGACGGGCACCCCTCCACCATCTACCTGCGCGCCGCCACCAGCCAGGTCAAAACCGTCGATGCCCTGCTCGGCGCCCAGGCCAACCCCGAAAACCCCGAACAGGTCGACGTCTCCCAGCCCTCAGCAGCGCTGACCGCCCAGGCCGCCGCCAAGGGCGCCTTCAATACCTTGTTCCTGGGCCTGGGCGCGGTTGCCCTGCTGGTCGGCGCCGTCGGCGTGGCCAACATCATGATCATCTCCGTGCTGGAACGGCGCTCGGAGATCGGGCTGCGCCGGGCGCTGGGCGCCACCAAGGGCCACATCCGCACCCAGTTCCTGTCCGAAGCCATCCTGCTCGCTCTCGCGGGCGGCGCGGCCGGCGTCATCCTGGGGGCGGCCGCCACCACCATCTACGCCCACACCAAAGGCTGGGCCACCGTCATCCCCCCACTGGCCTGGGCCGGCGGGCTGGCCGCCGCCATCATCATCGGTGCAGCCGCCGGACTCCTGCCCGCCCTGCGCGCCGCCCGCCTCTCACCCACCCAAGCACTCTGGACCCTGTGATGCCCCGCCCAGCGGAACCGGCCCTCAACGCGATCAAGCAGTTGGGTGTCTCGCCCTGACCAGGTTGGGCACAGAACCACCAATTCTGAACGCCTCCCGAAGGGGCAGACCCATAGCGCCCAGAACGGCGGGTCGGCGCTCGGCTCACCGGCCTCCTGGACCGATCCGCGCTCTACGGCGTCCTGGCTGAGATCGAAGCGCCCGGCCCCGACCTCCTCAAGATCCGCCAGCTCACCCCACAACGCGAATCACCAGAACCAGTGGGGACAGCCGCTCACCGTGATGGCCGCTAACTTCGGCCGCACCCGAACCCTGCAACGACCAGGCGCCGCTCCCATGACCAGTGCCCCCGTGCGCGACCAACTCGCAGACCACCTCATCACCCCGCAGAACGCAGCGCTCCTGCTCATCGACTACCAGCCCGCACAGCTGGCCAGGGTCCGCTCGATGGATCACGCGCTGCTAGTCAAGAACGCCGTCTCGACGGTCAAGACCATCAAAACCTTCGGAGTCCCGGTCGCGCAGCCGACCATCAACGTCGCCTCCGGCCGGGGACAGCCGGCGCTCCCCGAACTCGCCGGCCTGCTGACCGACGACAAGCCGCTCGACCGGACCACGGTCAACTCCTGGGAGAACATCGAATTCCTCCAGGCCGTCCACGCCACCGGCCGCCGCAAGCTCATCATCTGCGCCCCGTGGACCGAGATCCGCATGGCCTTCGCCGCCCTCGACGCACTGCGCGAAGGGCACGAGGTCTACCCCGTCATCGACGCCATCGGCCGCACCTCGCCCGAGGCCCACCGGGCCGGCCTTGACCGCGTCATCCAAGCCGGCGGCCAGCCGATCAGCTGGGTCTCGCTCGCCTGCGAGCCTCAGCGCGACTGGGCTCGCCAGGACACGGCCCCAGCGATCGCCGAGATCGTCCTCACCGACCGCCTACTGAAGGAGCAATAGCGCCCCCGTGGCAGCCGCGACTCACAACGTGGCCCGCAACGCCAGTAACAACAGAGACGTCGTGAATCCCATGTCGATGCCACCTCTTGCCGGACACAAACGCGCGCCTGCCGGGCCTGTTCGCGGCGGGCCGGCGCACCTGCACCTCGGTGCCGTC
>Ga0137378_10005833_pt1 | contig 10675 bp, 9 predicted proteins | sample SagtaG_21_FD_104813 | JGI IMG/M metagenome (GOLD analysis project Ga0137378, IMG submission 104813) | Vadose zone soil microbial communities from Sagehorn Ranch, Mendocino, California, USA - Sage2_L_60_16 metaG | ecosystem: Environmental > Terrestrial > Soil > Vadose zone | place: USA... | reverse complement strand
CTGTCATGTGCCAGCGATTTCTATGAGCTTCGTTTTCTGACTCGAACGGGGGAACGTTCCGAAGTCGACGACGGTCACTTTGGGCCGGATAGTCAGTAGTTCGTGGGCCCTCTTCTCGATGGCGCGCGCGAGGTTGTCGTAGTCGCTCGCCGGCGTCTGCGGGCCGGCTTCCACGACCACCTTGAGCGGAGGCTCCACGCGGGGCGGCGGGCCGTCGAGGCGGATGCGCAACTGGCCGGAGACTTTCGGCTGGAACAGGCTGACCACGTCCTGGATCGAGGCCGGGTAGACCTTGATCCCCTTGACATTCAATAGGTCATCGACCCGGCCGACGATTTCCATGCGCGCGCCGAACGCGCCGCACCCCGGGCATTCGCCCACGTGCAGCTTCAGGATGTCTCCGGTCGCATTGCGGAAAGCGGGTGCCGCCTCGTATTCCAGCGCGGTGTGAATGGCCTCGCCGATGGCGCCGTCCCGCAGTTCTAGGGGAGCCTTTGTTTGCGGATCGACTAGGTCGTAGCGGAAGCAGTAGTCTTCCGCCATGTAATGCATGCCGTGGTAGTCGGGGCTGTCGCAGGAGATCGTGGCGTTGTGCCAGGCGCCCCCGGTGAAATCGAACACCGTGGCGCCGTAGCTCTCGCGGACGCGCTCTCGGAACGCCCGAACCCCGGCCCCCGGTTCGCCGCCGCAAAAAACGATCCGAATGCCGAGGTCCCCCACCGACTTGCCGATCTCCTCCGGCGCCCGTTCGATCAAGTGGCTCACGAGGGAAGGCGTGGCGAACAGCGCTTTGGGGCGCGTGAGCTCCATGTAGCGCAGGATCTTGGGAATCCCTCCCTCCGCACCAACCGCGATCGGTCGCGCCCCGTAAGCCTCCAGGGCTTGGATGAAGGTAAGGCCAGCAAGCCAGAGGCTCAGACCGAAAGCGTGCAGAACCGTGTCGCCGGGTGTTATCCCCGCGGCGCGGAACGAGCGACCGAGGATTGTCGCCGTGATGTCCAGATCCTTCTTGGTGAACACGTAGAAAGTCGGATGCCCGGTAGTGCCCGCCGTGGCGGCGACATGGATCACCCGGTCCAGCGGAACGGTCAGATGCAGCCCGTATGGGTGTCCGTAGCGATCCAAGGAGCGCTGCTGAGATTCCCGATGGCGAGCCTTGTCGAGGAAGGCCGGGAGGCGGCGGAAGTCGTCCAGGCTGTCGATAGCCTCCGGCGAGTCGACGCCGGCTTCGAGGAAGCGCTGCCGATAGTAGTCGACGTTGCTGAAGCAGTAGCGGATCTGCTTCTTCAGCTTCGCGAAGCGCCGTGCGTTGAGCAGCGCCATGTATTCCGACGGATCGCGGGTCAAAATGTCCATGGAGAGACCTCCGCTTCCTTTTGGGGTGCGCCGGCGAGCGTTACTTCTCACTCATACCTGACGCCCAACGTTCACGCCCACCGGCGCGCGGGCACGGCGATTGAATGTGGCCCGCTGCTTCACGCTTGCCGAGCGGGCTCTCGAATCAGATCTATTCCGGTCGAACCCCGGCAGCGCGCAGGATGCGCCGGTAGCTGTCCATCTGCTCCTTGACAAGCACACCTAATTGCTCCGGTGTGCTTGGATTGAGCGCGAACCCCAATCTGTCGATTTGCGCCTGCACGTCAGGACGGTTCATCGCCGCAGCGAACTCCCCGTTAAGGCGTCCTACAATGTCCCTTGGCATCTTCGCTGGGCCAAATAGGCCCGCCCAGGATACGATCGTGAATTGCGGCATGCCGGCCTCCGCGATCGTCGGTACCTCCGGCAGGAGCGCGCTGCGCTTGGAAAGCTGCGTAACGAGCGCGCGTAGCTTGCCACCCTTCACGTGGGGCAGCCCCGTTGCTGGCGTCGCCCACATCAAATGCACTCGACCACCGACGAGGTCGGTGATGCCCTGCGGCTCGCCCTTGTAAGGCACATGTACCATCTCGACGCCAGCGAACGCGTTCATCTGCGCGAACGACACGATACCGGTTGTGTTGCCGGTGGCGTAGTTAAGCTTGCCGGGATTCGCCTTCGCGTAGGCAATCAGCTCCTGGAAGCTCTTCGCGGGCACCTCGGCGTTGACGTAGAGGAAGAAGGTGTATCGACCGATGTCGGTGATCGGCGTGAAGTCGGCGACCGGATCGTAGGGACTCTTTTTCATCGCAGGCACCACCGACATCGGACTGTTGGTCCCGATCAGCAGCGTGTAGCCATCGGGTGCCGAGTGCGCTACCCCGGTGGCACCGATAGCGCCGTCGGCCCCCGCCTTGTTCTCTACCACGACGGGTTGGCCGAATGCGGAGGACACCGATTGGCCGAGGATACGCGAAAGGCTGTCGGTCGTCGTGCCGCCGGGGAACGGCACAATGATCCTAATCGGTTTGGATGGATATGCGTCAGCGACGGCACAAAAAGCCGGAAGCGCGAGAACAACTGCGAAAAAACGGACGAACTTACGCATGGTTCTCTCCCCTGTACTGCCGCATCCGCTGGCTCACGATCACCTACGTTACACCAATTCCCAAGGTAAGCTCCACCGCTTGGGGCATTGTGGTTGCCGAAAGGCCACCGTCTTTGCTGGTGAGTCACGTGTCAATTGATCTGGTCCTTCAAAGGGGTTAGGTCAGACGCGCGTGAATATGATTCAGTACGAGAAATGGATCTACTTGCGTGACAATGTCGTACGCGCTCTGGAGACCTTCGGGCCGGCAGCGCATCCTTATATCGAGCGGCTTTCCTAGCCTAGCGGTACCAATAACTCCCAGTAGTGCCCAGTTTTGCCCTCTACGGGGAGTCGTTCTGCTCTTCCTGGCGTTGGCCTATGATGTATCCGTAGCCCCCCGTGTTACCAGCGCGGGGGCGAGAATTAGAGCAGGGAGGCCGAGCATGATGAACTTTTTCGCCGCATTAGCAGTCGCCTTGCTGTGTCTGGCGAGTAACCCAGCTTTTGCGCAGTATCCGGCTAAACCGATCCACCTCATGGTAACGTTTCCTGCAGGAGCTATCTCCGATAGCGTGGGCCGAATTGTCGGGCAAGCGCTATCACAAAGGTTGGCGCAGCCCGTCGTCATAGATAACAAGCCCGGCGCCGATGGGGCGATCGGAACAGTCGCCGTCGTTAATTCACCGCCTGACGGTTATTCGCTTTTGGTCGGAGTCCCATCTACGATATTGGGCGTGCCGACGCTGCGAAAAAACCCGCCCTTTCGTCCGCTCACAGACCTTACGCCGGTGACATTGATTGGTCGAAGCAATTTTTTGCTTTACGTTCATCCATCTGTTCCAGCGAAGACTCTTGGCGAACTGATCACGTATGCGCGTGCCAATCCCGAAAAGCTTAACTATGGGTCAGGAAACACAATCGCCATTCTTGTAACTTCTCAACTTGCTCGGGCAACTGACATCAAGCTGGTGCACGTGCCGTACAAGGGTGATGCTCAGGCGATCCCTGATTTGCTAGCTGGACGTGTGCAAGTGCTATTTTCAAGTACGGTAACCGCGCTTGTACATGCAAAGGAAGGAAGGCTACGCGTGCTTGCTGCGCTTCAGCGAAGCTCACTTGCTCCCGAAGTTCCCACGATGGCGGAAGCAGGCATACCGATCAGTTTGGTGGACGTAATCTGGGGAATTTATGGTCCCGCCAAGATGCCAAGAGAGATTGTTGCGCAGCTATCTCGGGAATTAAATCTCGTCCTGCAGATCCCCGATGTACGGGCTCAGCTTGCCCGCCAGGGGTTCGAAGCAGAAGGATCTACGCCAGAGCAGCTCGCGGCCCTCGTGAAAGAACAACTCGATGTCTGGACACGAATCACCCGCGAAAGCGGAATTACTTTGGACTGATGTTGAAGCGGGGTAAGCTGTCCATACATTTCCAGCGCGATCAGTTGTCTGGTCATGGCCGGTTGCCGCCATCTCCGGAACCCAAATGAAATACGTGCCGGGAATGTCATCACGCGAGCGGCACGGTTAATTCCCAGGAGCGCCCAGTTTTGCCCTGGTTGGGGACGCATTTGAAATATTTACACTAGCGCTGCGCGAGATAGGCCTTTGCTAGTTGCATTTCGGGCCTCGCGCGATCGGCTTTTGCCGTCAGCGCGACGAATTTCGCGTAGTACGTCCTCGCCTTGTCGCGGTCGCCGGAGAGTGCGGCCGCGCGGGCGGCGCCGTACACGCCGCGAAAGCGGTTAGGCTCGCGCTGAGCTGATGCTTCGAACGCTTTGAGCGCCTCGGCCGGCTGCCTGACTTCGAGCAGCATTTCGCCAAGCAGCTCGCGCGCGGGCACTAACGGACAGGGAGTGACAATGTGTTTTTCCATCGAGTCCTCCAGGTCCGCCGCCGCGCGCATCGACTTGAGCGCGTCGTCCTGCGCGCCTTGCGCCAGCGCGATCCAACCGTTGACAGCGAGTCTCTGGACCTCCACCTGGTTCGACCAATACGTATTTTTCTGCTGCGCGAGCCCGTCGCGCAACTGCGCAAGCCTCGACTCTTCTTTTCGGGCCGATGCCGCATCGCCGCTGCGGGCATAACCGAGGCCGCGGGCGAAGTGGGTGATGGCGTCGGGGAACAGAAACGGGGTCGGGCGCGGCTGCAACATGATAGCTTCTCCCCAGGCGCGGCGTTCCACTGCATACCGCGCCGGTATCGCCGCGAGCGCATAGTGGCCGATGAAAATGGCGGGATTGACAACGCTGATCGAGGCGCTTTCGGTAACGACGCGTTTCGCGTCCGCGTCCTCTCCGAGTTGGAGATAAGCGTGGACCAGATAGTCCATGGCATGCACCTGCTCCTGCCCCTCCGCCTTGGCGGCCGCGGCCGAGCGCAGGTTGGTATCGATCGAATCCTGCCACATGCCGCGCCGCGTGAAGATGTGCGAAGGCATGTGCAGCGCGTGCGGTTGGTTCGGCGCGATCTGGGCATAAAGTCGAGCCGCGGGGAGTCCGCGCTCCGCGATCGACGGGTAATCGTAGCTGTGGATCAGGTAGTGCGCCACGCCCGGATGCTCGGGCTGCTGCTTGAGCACCCTCTCCAGGATCGCGGCCGCCTTGAGCTGGTTGGTGTAGGTTTTGTCGGCGAGCTGCGCGGTCATATTGAGCGACAGCGCATAAAAAATCGCCGCCTCCGTGTCCTCGGGATAGCGCTGCGCCAGCGCTTCCATCGCCTTCTCGTAGGCGAGACGGCGGGCGCGGAATTCGATCTTGTCGGAGTCCCGGTAGATCAGGTCGATGGCGGCGAGGTAATCGCGCTCGCGCTGGGTCTTCGCGCCGATCGCCTTGGCATGGTCGAGTCCCGTTAGCGCGTTTCGCGTCGCCTCGGAGTTGGGCTCCTGTCCCGTGAGCGGATTCTGCTGCATGGCCATCGCGATTCCCCAGTACGCGATCGCGCAGCCCGGATCCTGGCGCGCCACGTCGATGAAGCCTTCGATGGCGTCCTTCGCCCAGAACGAGTGCAGCAGCGCCATGGCGCGGTCGAATTGCTTCTCGACCGCGGGGCTGCACGAGGTGGGAAAGTGCACCTTGCCGAGCTGTTCCGGCGGAGTGCGCGCCGCGCCTTGCTGCGCAAGTGCCCCCTGGGCACCGAACAGCACGGCAACGAGCACCGCGACGAGCGTGGTTAGCATTTTCATGGAGATCCTCCCTGCAAAAAGAAGGCGCGGACCGATTAATCTTCCGCGAGGCGCAGTTTGACAACTTCCGCATACGAAATAAATATGCCATTCTGTAATAGACTATTCCAAAATATGCAGTAATAATGGCTCCCGTGGACAAGCTTCGGGCCATGACGACTTTTGTCCGGATCGTGGAAAAGGGGAGCCTGACCGCGGCCGCGAACGCTCTCGATACTTCCCTGCCGTCTGTGGTCCGAGCCTTGGCTGCGCTCGAGCGTCAAGTTGGCGTATCCCTGCTCAACCGCACCACTCGCCGAATCCATTTGACCGACGAAGGCGCTCAATATCTTGATCGCTGTCGTGTCATTCTTGCTGAGGTGCAGGACGCCGATGCGAAATTGAACTACAGTCAGGCCGAGCCGCAAGGCAGGCTCGCGGTGACCGCGTCGGTATTATTCGGCCGACGCTATGTTGCGCCGATTGTGGGCAAATTCATCCGACGCCATCAAAACGTCAACGTGGAAATGCTGTTCGTGGATCGCGTGGTGGACCTGGTCGAAGAAGGCCTGGACGTCGCCGTTCGGATTGGACATCTCAGGAATTCTTCGCTCGTGGCGATCAATATTGGCCAGGTTCGTCGCGTAGTCTGCGCGAGTCCGCAATACCTTCGCCGCCACGGCATTCCACGCACGCCGGAGGAGGTCCGGGTGCATCGCTGCGTCAGGCACATGGGCCTGTCACCGCGAAACGAATGGAACTTCCGGGTTGGCCGGCGCGGCATAACCGTTCCGATAACCTGTGCGCTTGTCAGCAACGAGATCGACAGCACTTTGGAAGCGTGTACGAGCGGCCTGGGACTGGGCATGTTCCTGTCGTATCAGACCGCACCGTACAGGAAGTTAAACAAGATCCGATACGTCCTGGAAGAGTTTGAATCCGAGCCAGTACCCGTACAGGTAGTTTATCCGCACACCAGGCGGCTATCGACCACGGTGCGCGCATTTGTCGACGAGTGTGTCGCAAAGCTTCGACAGCTCAGCCTTGACTGACAAGGAGCTTCATTGTTTTTGGCGAGACTGGCTATGCCAATAGGAACGAGAGTAATGACGGTCAAGAAAGTCCTGATGCTTCTGTGCCGTGGTCCGCACCTCGGGGCCGGCAATCCTACCAACCAGTGCCCGGATTTGTCCTGATTTTGCCCTTTACGGGGAGCCAAAGCAACGGCCGGAATCGGCCCGAAGCGAACATTATTGATGACTACTGAGAACAGTGCGATGTTAGCGATTCGCCGAGGCGAGGATATGCTCAGAATTTTGCAGCCTGCGGCGCGAGCACGCCATTCGGATCGAATCTCTTCTTGGACTCCGAAAACGTTCGCCACACCTCAGCCCCATAGTGAGACTGCGCTTCCTCCCGCGAAATGACCGGTGACCAAGGGGCATAGCGCTTTCCGCCAACTTCAGTCAAATTCGCAAGCAGGTCCCGTGTGCTTGCGTGCATTGCCGATAAAATCACCCGATCATCAGGAGGTGCACGCCGAATCAGCCAAACTGAAAACATCTGCTCTTCGCCGGGGACTTTGAAGAGCGGACGAGTAAATCGGCGGGTATTCAAGGGCCAGAAAGAAAATCTCTGAAATCCAGCCAGTTTTGGTGGCAGCGCAAGGATTCTGCCGACGAAGTCTTGGGTCGCCGATGCCGGAATCCACATCGTAACAGACGCGCACGGAGCGGATGCTGCCGCGCTCGTGGGGGCGGGTCTCACGCTGGCCAAGTATCCCGCGGCGCGATACAGATAATCGCGAGCGATCATGCGATCCGGCGCTACTTTTGAGTCGAATCGCAAATCCTGCTCAAGCTCAGCGAGATTCGGTTCATCGGGAGGGGTGAAGAACTTCCCCACCTGCATGGTGAAGCTCCACGAACCATCTGCTTTTCTGCTTGCAAATCCATACTGATGGTCGAAGCGTCCCTCCTTCGCGATTCGTGCCTGATCCGCAATGTATTTCTCCAGATCTGCGTACAATAGATTATGCAACACAGCATGGCTGGGCAAAGGGACGAGCCGCATTCTTGCGCGAACGATGATTCCGCATTGACCCATGCCCGCCAGCACCATGTTGAACAGCTCGGCATTGCGATCGGGCGAGCAGGTCACGAAGCGACCGTCGCCCGTGACGACGTCGAGCTCTGTCACGTTGTCGACCAGCGCGCCATGATGTTGGCTCGTGTTTCCCAGTCCCCCTGCACTCAAGGTTCCACCCACCGTCAGCATCATGCATTCCGGCAAAACTGGCGGGGTTAAGCTCTTTGAGAGGGCCGCACCGGCGAGCTGCCCCAATATCACTCCTGGCTGGACATCCACGCTGTCGGCGGTAGGCGCTTGCACGGCGTTTAAGACGCCGGAGTCGATCACGATGCCTGCCTCGGCCTGGGACTGGCCATACTGGCAGTGTGCCTGCCCTTTTACCGCAATCTTGATCGAGTGCTGGTTCGCGTACTGCACGATCTTGACGATGTCCTGAACTGACTTGGGTCTTAGAACCGCCGCGGGGATTTTATGAACAAGGTGGCCCCAATCATCGCTAAGTGCCTTTCGGGTCGTCTCATCGAAAAGGAGTACGCCGTCTAGATTTGGAATGTCCGAAAACGATTGTGTCTGAGCCTGCGCCTGCGTTATCCACGAACGCGACTGGGGATTGAACCCGAAAATTGCCATTCCGCCGCCTACAGCCGAAAGCTTGATGAAATCGCGGCGCGACAAAGTCCTTTTCATTCTTACCCCCTCTTGAGGCTGCAGCTGCGTTCCGGTTACGGTCGTTACAAAGCGGTGGAAGCACCGGCATCTGCGGGCGGAGATTCCCATTAACCTCGGTCTGCAGGCAGTTTACGCCCTGAGTGTCCGCTTTGGGTCCGATTGCGGTAGTCTGAAATCAAGGACCCTCGCTTCTTCTTCTTCCTCTCTGGTTGCGAGCTTGCCCTCAGTCCGCCTTTATGCTCGCCTCTTTCGCGACCTGGGTGAAATTCCGGATGTCCCGCTGCACCGTCCGAATGAAATCGTCGCTGTCGGCGACAATCGGCTCAACACCGATGGCCGCAAACTTTTCAATCACGTCTTTCGTCGCCGTGCTCTTGTTCACTTGATCGCGCAGGCGTTTCAGGACTGGCTCGGGCGTTCCCGTTGGCGCCACTAGTGCGGTCCAGGCGTAGACGTCTAACCCGGAGTAGCCCGACTCGGCGACCGTGGAGACATCAGGAAGCAGGCTCGTGCGCTTGGCAGTCGTCGCAGCGATCGCCTTGATCCTTCCGGCGCGCACCTGCGGTGCAGCCACGACTAGAGTGTCGACCGAAAGCGGGATCTCGCCCGCGACGAGCGCGTTCATCAAAAAGGAGCTGCCCTTGTAGGGCACATGCATCATCCTCACGCCGAGTGTCGAATTGAGCAGTTCACCGACGAAGTTGGAGATCGAGCCGCTGCCGAAGGAGCCGTAAGCGTACTGCCCGGGCTTCGAGGCAAGGAGCGCAACGAGTTCCTTTAGATTGCTCGCGGGGAACGACGGGTTAGCCAAGAGCAGCATAGGCGTTCTGCACACTATGCCGACCGGCGCGAAGCTCTTCACTGGGTCGTAGGGGAGCTTCGGGAGCAGCACCGGATTCGCTGTGAACGTGCTCGATCCGGCGTAGAAGAGGGTGTAGCCGTCCGGCGGTGACTTAATGACCGCCTCGGCGCCGATAATGGTCGAGGCGCCCGGCTTGTTTTCAACGATGACCGACTGGCCAAAGCGTTCGGCCAATTGTTGTGCGAGGATGCGGCCGGTCACATCGTTGAATCCGCCCGGTGGGTAAGGCGCGATCAGCCGAATCGGTTTCGAAGGGAAATTCTGCGCCCAAGCGCTGGCGAGGCCAAGCGCGAGGAAAAGCGCGGCGAAGAGCCGTTCAAGAAGACGGGCGCGGTGCTCGAGCCGGTCGTTGGAGGACGGCATTGGGGACCTCCCCCTTAATGATGGATGGATGCGGGGCTTGGGTTCCAAGAAAATCGGGACGCGCCCCCTTATGCAAGGCTCATCGTACTCTTACATTCGCGCGAGGTGAATCCGCGGTATCCGATTGATATGACCTCTAGCGGATGTCCGCTCTTGGCCGGGCAGAGGTCAGATCAGGATGGCCTGAGGAGTTCGAGCCTCGTGAGTCATCTTGGCTCCTCTGCGATCCGCTCCGCGAGATAACGGGCGTCCTGCCCGACCCCGCAGAGGAACGCCGATGTCACCTTGTGCAGCCATGACAGCCCGAGGAAATAAATCCCTGGCGCAGGCGTTACGCCGCGGCGATGGACCGGCTCGCTGCGCTCGTTGAAGATGGGCAGCTCCACCCAGTCGAAGTCCAAGGCGTAGCCCGTGGCCCAGATGACTGAACGGATCGCGGCGGCGCGTACGTCAATCATACTAGGCGCTTCCGTAGCGCCGGTGGTGTAGGCATGGCTCTGATCGCTTTGCGGCTGTGGCACATCAATGCCTGTTCTGCTCACGTAGTCATCCACCTCGCGGCGGAAGTCGTCGAAGGCTTGGTCGCCTTTTCTTAAGTTCTCCTCCAGATCCGGCGCGAGAGCGGCCCTGCCGTCGCTTATATCTATGAGATGGCCCAGGAGCCTTACCCCATTGGCAGCGGAGCGCCTAAGGTCAATGTCATAGCCTCCGTGGATGCCTGTGATCAGGGGACGGGCCATGCGCCGGGCCTCGGGTGAATCGTCGACGGTCCGGTCATGGCGTCCAAGCGCTCGCCACCACCAGAAAAAGTCCCGGCCTCGATAGCGGCGGGGGAATCTCCGATGCCGGCCGACCGCGAGATAGACGCGCCGTCCCGCTTCGACCAGTTCATCGGCTATTTGGCAGCCGGAGCCGCCAGAGCCCACCACGAGGACCGCGCCCGCCGGGAGCGCAGCGGGATTGCGGTACTCGCTCGCGTGGAGCTGAACGACATCGGCGGGAAAGCCGGCAGAGAGCTGCGGGACCTGTGGTCGCTGATACGGGCCGGTGGCAATCACTACGTTTCGCGCCTTCAGTTCACCGTG
>Ga0137378_10005829_pt1 | contig 10680 bp, 11 predicted proteins | sample SagtaG_21_FD_104813 | JGI IMG/M metagenome (GOLD analysis project Ga0137378, IMG submission 104813) | Vadose zone soil microbial communities from Sagehorn Ranch, Mendocino, California, USA - Sage2_L_60_16 metaG | ecosystem: Environmental > Terrestrial > Soil > Vadose zone | place: USA... | reverse complement strand
TGGGGCGCGGCTTTGCTGCCCTTTAAAGGACAGAACGTCGTCGCCTATCACGACTCGTGGCCATATTTCGCGCACCGCTTCGGTTTAAACATCGACATCTTCCTCGAGCCGAAGCCGGGCATTCCGCCTTCGCCATCGCATCTCACCGAAGTGATCGCGCAGATGAAGGCGCAACACATCAAAGCGATCATTGTCGAGCCTTTTCACGATCGTAGAATCGCGGAGAAAGTTGCGAGTGCGACCGGCGCCAAAGTTGTCGAATTTTCGCAATTCCCAGGCGCCCTGCCGGGAACGGACGGTTACGTGAGGCTCATCGATACCCTCGTCTCGCGACTGGCGGCGGCGCTGAAATGAAATCGAATTTCGTGGCAGGGCGCAACCGGTCCGAGCCGGACTGGCGTTTGCCGCGCCGATTAATCGGATGCAAAAACGGACGGCTCGGCGATCCGTCCCTACCTTAGTTATGTGGGAGGTAATGTTTTGGCCAATCGTGGCCTGCGTGCTTTTGCCGTGGTTGCTTGTTTATCTCGGTCTGCATGTCGTGCAGCGTGGCATCATCTTCATCGACATCGCCATGGCGCAAATGGCGTCGCTGGGAATTTGTCTCGCCGTGCTGTTACACATAGAACTCGAAAGCTGGACTACTTTCGGGATTGCGCTCGGCTTCACGTTGGCCGGCGCCGGAGTTTTTTCAGTGACTGGCAAGAGAACGAGCCAGATTCCGCAGGAAGCGGTCATCGGCATCTCGTACGTGGTCGCCGCCGCGGGAGCGGTTTTGTTGCTCAGTCGCGCGGCCGAAGGTGACGAAGAAATCAAAAACATGCTGGTGGGGAACATTCTCCTGGTTACGCCGCGTGAGGTTTGGGAGCGGTTCGCGCTCTTTCTTGCAGTCGGCCTTTTGCATTTCATTTTACGCAAAAATTTCCTGCTCGTTTCGTTTAACCGTGATGCTGCTTATGTAAAAGGTCTGCGGGTGCGATGGTGGGATTTTCTTTTTTATGCGGCTTTCGGTTTGGTCGTGACGAGCTTCGTCCGGATCGCGGGCGTGCTGCTCGTCTTCAGTTATCTCATTGTGCCCGCAGTTTGCGGAATCAATCTAGCGACAAGAATCAGTCATCGCTTGCTCATCGGATGGATGATTGCGTGGCTCGGCGGAATCGCTGGTCTGTTTCTCTCGTTCTGGTGGGACTTGCCGTCCGGCGCAGCGATTGTCTGCACTTTCGGTGCGCTGCTTGTCGCTGTGTCGATGTATGCATTGATTCGCAATCGATTACGCGGCATTGGCCGCGGTTGAAGTTCGCTGCGGCACGCGTTTCTTGCTGACGTTTCGATAATCGCGGTATCTTCCATCAGATGCATCGGACAGAGCATTCGCGTTTCGGAAAGACGCACGACTTCGTTCCCGATTTTTCCAAGGGCGAACGCCGCACGCGAATAGTGATTGTGATCACCGGGGTAATGATGGTGGTCGAGATCACGGCTGGCCTTCTCTCCCGCTCGATGGCGTTGCTGGCCGACGGCTGGCATATGAGCACTCACGTGACCGCGTTTCTCATTACCGCGATCGCATATTATTTTACTCGGCGGCACGCATCGAACGAACGGTTCAGTTTTGGCACTGGAAAAATGGGCGTGCTGGGAGGCTTTGCGAGCGCCGTCGTGCTCTCGATCGTGGCGTTCTTAATGGCCGGCGAGTCCGTTCACCGGCTATTTGTTCCACTGACAATTCATTTTAACGAGGCAATCGGTATCGCGTGCGTCGGGTTGGTGGTGAATCTGGGTTGCGCAATCCTACTTGGTGATCACGATCACAAAAGCGGACCCGGAAGCGCTCATCATCACGATTTGAATTTGCGCGCCGCCTATCTCCATGTCTTGGCAGACGCATTCACCTCCTTGCTTGCAATTACCGCATTAACGGGCGGCAAATTTTTCGGCTGGGCGTGGCTCGATCCGGTCGTGGGAATTGTCGGCAGTGGCGTCGTTTTTTCCTGGGCTTACACTCTTCTGCGAGATAGCAGTGGCATTTTGCTCGATCGCACTCCCTCTTCATCCGATCTGCCGGAGGAAATCCGACGCACAGTGGAAAGCGACGGCGATTCGCTCGTGACCGATCTGCACGTCTGGCAAGTGGGGATCGGCAAATTTGCAGCGATTGTTTCAGTGGTGGCTCACGAGCCTAAGAGTTCGGACCATTATCGAGGACTCCTTCGTGAACACGACGAGTTGGTTCACCTTACGATCGAGACGCAGCACTGCCGCGAAGATCACGAATCGCTCGCAACTTCTTGAACGGGCAAATCACTTTGTGGCAGGTCGTCGCGGCCTATGCCTTCGCCCTTGTCGGTGGATCGATCAGCACGTCGCTCCAATTGGCGCACAAGCCGCTTTGCGCGTTGATCAGTCTGGCGGCCGGCACGCTCCTCGGCGTAACGCTCTTTGCGATTTTGCCCGAAAGTTTGAGCGACAGTACTTGGTGGGCGGTCGCGTTGGCGGCCGCTACCGGATACGCGCTGTTTTTCTTCATTAGCAAATACGTTCATCACGTTTGTCCCGCCTGCGCGGCCAGCCACTTCGATGCAGACGCAACGCGACATTTTAGCGAAATCGCGACAGTGCTGATTATCGCATTGGCCATTCATAGCACGACCGACGGTTTGGCCTTGGGAATTCAACAGGAAGCTCCGGCGGCAGAAGCGACAAAATGGTCGCTCTTCTCTGCACTCTGCATTCACAAAATTCCTGAGGGCCTCGCGCTGGGCAGCCTTTTAATCGGCGCTGGATTGCAACGGGGCGCCGCGCTCAGCTGGGTCGCCGCGGTTGAAGCAACAACGCTCCTCGGTGGAGCGATCGGCTTTTTCTTCCTGGCGAAGGTTTCCATCTTTTGGCTCGGCTTAATCATGGCGCACGTTGGCGGTGGATTTTTCTATCTGGCGGCGCACGCGGTGCTCGGAGAAATGTTGAAGCACGGAAAGAAACTTGTCGTAACAAGCTTTTCCGCGGGAGTGGCGTTGATCGGGCTTCTCAACATCGGTTTTAGGGCATTGGCCTGGTAGGACGCTGAACGTTGTAGAGGCGCTTGTGCCAAGCGCCTAATATTTTAGCTTCGGCGTTGACACAAACGCCGCTACAACATGCATTTTTTCCATTACCGCGATGGCCAGCTTTACTGCGAAGATGTCGATCTTGCGCGCGTCGCTGAGAAGTTTGGAACGCCCCTTTACGTTTACAGCGCAGGGACGGTTCTCGATCATTATCATCGGCTTGATGCCGCGTTCGCGCCGCTCGATCACCTGATCTGTTACGCGGTCAAAGCCAACTCGAATCGCGCGATTCTGAAGTTGCTCGCTCAAGCGGGTGCAGGCTTCGACATCGTTTCGGGCGGTGAACTTTATCGCGTGCTCGCGGCAGCCGGCGATCCGACTCGCTGCACATTTGCCGGGGTGGGCAAATCGCGTGAGGAGATCGAGTATGCCCTCGAGCAGCGCGTTTACAGTTTCAACGTCGAGAGCGAGGAGGAGCTGGATTACATCGACTGCATCGCTGGCGCGAAAAATCTACGGGCTCCGATTGCACTGCGCGCAAATCCCGATGTCGATCCGCACACGCACGATTACATCTCGACCGGCTCACGCGAGAACAAGTTCGGCATTGCGCTCGATCGCATGGCTGGGGTTTACGAGCGCGCTGCGAACATGCGCAACATCGACATCGTCGGCGTGCAGATGCATATCGGTTCGCAGATTACAGACGCCCAGCCGTTCGCGGATGCGATAAAAAAAATCACGCCGATCGTGCGCGACTTGAAGTCAAAATACCGAATCGAATTTTTCAGCGTCGGTGGTGGACTCGGCATTGTTTACGAATCCTCCTTCGAAAGCGGCGCGAAAGAATGGTGGAATTCGAGGACGATTGCGAGCACCCGCCTCCGCAGGGCTACGGCGAGGCGGGCGAGCAAGAGCAAGAGTAAGACTGCATTGTCAATCCGGGAATATGTCGATGCGATTTTGCCGCCGCTGCGCGAGCTGAAATTGCGGATTTTTCTCGAGCCGGGCCGGTTACTCGTCGGCAACGCGGGCGTTTTGCTCACGCACGTCCGCTACATCAAGCACACCGGTGAGAAAAAATTCGCGATCGTGGATGCGGGAATGAACGATCTCATTCGACCAGCGCTTTACCACAGTTATCACGAGATTGTTCCGGTGGAAGAGCCGATCACGAGCACGAGTAAGGGCACCCACCTTCGGTCGCCGCGGCGAGCTACGGCGCGGCAAGCGAGCAAAAAGGAAAAAATCGACATTGTCGGACCGGTTTGCGAGAGCGGAGATTTTTTTGCGCTTGATCGCGAAATGCCAGAAGTGCGGGAGGGCGATCTGCTCGCCATCATGAGCGCGGGCGCCTACGGATTTGTGATGGCTTCGAATTACAATTCGCGTCCGTTGCCGGCAGAGGTCCTGGTGCGGGGCGACAAATTTGCGCTAATTCGAAAACGCCAAACGTGGAAGGATCTGGTGCGCGGGGAGATCGATGTGTCGTAGCCGCATCGTTGATGCCGGCTGCCGCGATGACCGATCGCCGCTACAACTTGCGCAATTTTGCGTCCTGCATAAATAATGCTTTCGCCAGCCATGATGAAACGCCTCCTGCTCGTTTGCGCATTGTCGATCTTGGCACCTGGCGCGAAGGCAGCCTCGCCCGCATCAGGTGAATACATCATCCTCGTCGGCGGACCCTCCATGTATCAGTGGGAGAAATACAAAGCTTATCCGCACGATCATTGGTGGGCCAACTTTGTTCGCGCCGCGCGATTACGCACTGAACAGTTGCGCACACAGCTCAGCCCGGACGCAAAGATCACCTGGCTTGTTTACAAGCAAGGTTATGAGGATCGCGCGAAGCAGGAACACCAGGATCTAATTAGCTTGATCGATTCCGTGCGCGAAAAATTTAATCTCAGTCTCGTTTGGTTTAGCGCGGGCTCGGATGTGATCAATTACCTAAACAGCGGCCAGCCGCGAGATCAGGTGAAAATTGCCGATTTTGAATATTTCGGACACTCGAATCGGGCCTGTTTCATGTTCGATTATAGCAATAACATCGACAGCGCATGTAAATCGTGGTTGCACGAGGACGAGCTGAGCAAGATCGGGCGGCGCGATTTCGCGCGTAATGCCTACGTCAAAAGTTGGGGCTGCCATACCGGCGAGAGCATGTCGAAGAAATGGTATCGCGCGACTGGCACGCACATGATCGGCGCGCTTGGGAAAACCCAATTCATGATGGAAGAACTGCCGATTCTCATTTCCGAAGACGGCAAGTGGGTTAATTAATTTTCGATTGCCGATTTCTGTAAAGCTAGCCCGTCCTGGCTTCATTCTGTAAATTTGCAGGCGACGCGCCTGCCACTGCAGCTTCAGCTGCTTCAGATTCATCTGTGAAAATCTGTGTTAATCTGTGGCTCAATCTCGATTTTCGATTTAACATCGCGGCCACGCGATGAGATTTGATCAGCTGCATGCACTGTATGATCAGCCGCTCTTCGATTTAATTTCGCAAAGCCGGGCTGTGCATCTCGAGCACTGGCGCGGCGAAGAAGTGCAGCGTTGCAGTTTGCTCAGCATCAAGACGGGCGGCTGCAGCGAGGATTGCGCTTATTGCGCGCAATCCTCTCACTATTCCACGGGCATCGAGCGCGAAGAGTTGTTGTCGCTTGGAAATGTTCTGGCCGCCGCCCGCGGGGCGTGTTCACAAGGCGCGACGCGGTTTTGCATGGGCGCAGCCTGGCGCGGCGTGCGCGATGGCTCCGAAAAATTTGAGCGCGTGCTTGGGATCGTGCGGGAGGTGAGCCGGCTCGGCATGGAGGTTTGCGTCACGCTGGGTGAGATCGGACCGGTGGAAGCGCGCAAACTGAAGGCGGCGGGAGTGACCGCTTACAATCATAACATCGACACTTCGCCCGAATTTTATCCGGAAATTGTGAGCACACACACGTTCCAGGATCGCCTTAACACGATTGCCGCAGTGCAGGGAAGCGGGATGTCGGTTTGCTGCGGGGGGATCATTGGGATGGGCGAATCCGAGGTCGATCGCCTTCGCATGTTGGAAGTATTGAGTAATTTCGATCCGCCTCCAGAAAGTGTGCCGATCAATTGTTTGATGGCGATGCCTGGTACACCGCTGGCCGATCAGTCGCCGGTCGATATTTTTGAGCTTGTCCGGCTGATCGCCGTCACACGGATCGCGCTGCCGAAAGCGCGCGTGCGTTTGGCGGCGGGTCGCACCAGGATTTCGCGCGAAGGCCAGGCGCTCTGCTTTTTCGCCGGCGCAAATTCAATTTTTTACGGCGACAAACTTCTTACCGCAAAAAATCCCGGGGCTGATGCCGACGTTACCCTTTTGCGCAAGCTCGGGTTGAAGACTGAGAGCGAAAGAACTCCATCGCGCCCTGTAGCCACGGCTCTATGAGCCGTCCGTCACTGAGCATTCCTTCACTCCGACCCCACCGCGCGCAAACGCCGATGCGAGCGGCTGGCGGCAGCTAAAATTTAGATCGACAGCTGATCGCCATTTTGCGATGAACCTTCCAGGGCTTTTGGGAGCTCACAAAAACCTCAACAGAAAGAAATTATGAACTGGAAAAAATTCTTTATCGCATTCATCGCAGCGTTCATCTTCATCTTCCTCTACGACTGGATCTTTCACGGCATAGTCCTCAAGGAAACGTATGCTGCCCTCCCGCCAGGTCTCATGCGGCCGGCAGAGGAATTTACGAGGCACTTTTTTCATTGGCTGGTTCTGGGCCAGCTTGTGTTCGTTTTCTTTTTTACAATGATCTTCGCCAGTTTTGGTCGCGGAGGCGCGGGTGCCGGAGCTCGATATGGAATTTTACTCGCGTTGCTGGGGTTTGGCACCAATCTGATTCAGTTTGCAGTGCATCCGCTTACGACGCGGCTCCTCGGCTTTTGGGGAATCGGCGGTCTGATTGAGTTGGCAATCGCCGGGGCAATCGTCGGAGCGATTTACAAGCCGAGCGCGCATACGGCCACTTAGGTCTAGATTCATGAAGCGATTCATCGTCGCATTCGTTGCCGCGTACATTTTCATCTTTTTCTGGGGATGGCTCCTTAACGGTGTGCTGCTGAAAGATATCTACGCGCAAACACCAAATCTCTGGCGGTCGCAAAGTGAAATGATGAGCTTGTTTCACTGGATCATTATCGGCCAGGCGTTGGTCGTTTTTGCATTCGTGATGATTTATACGAGCGGTTTCGCTGGCGGCGGCGTAATCGCGGGAATCCGCCTTGGTATCCTGTTGGAAATCGCAGCGATCGGCATGCGCATGGGCATTTACGCAGTGCAACCTTTTCCCGGAAAGTTGATCGTTTACGGCAGCGTCAGTGGCCTGGTCGAGATGATCATCGTCGGCGCGATGGTGGGCGCGATTTACAAACCGGCACCTGCGCGGGCGCCTTAGCGGGGGGAATCGGTCCCACGAGGGCGGAGCTTCTGGGGAGCGCACGCGCCTGGCGTGCTGTTCGCGACGCACTCGCCGCAAACCATTGCCCTGGCGGGGCTGCGATGAGTGGCTTTGGTATTTTCCAGCGATTGGCGAGGGCGCCAATCGCCGCAGGCGAGGCGCGTGCGCTCCCCAGAACCGTCACTGCGATTTCGAAGTTGGACGTTGAGCGTTCGGCGTTGGACGTTTGCCGGATGACTTCACAGACTCCCGCGCGGCTTGGCTATCGCATGCCAGCGGAATGGGAAGTTCACGCTGCCACCTGGCTTTCTTGGCCGCGCCGCGAAGGAATAAGTTTTCCAGATTCATTCGATCGTGTTTTGCCGGCTTTGCGGGCGATGGTCGAAGGGCTTATCGAATCGGAGCCAGTTTGCATCAACGTTTGCAACGTGGCGCACGAAGCCGAGGCGCGCGCAGCGTTGCGGGGACTCTCGATGGAACGCATCACGTTTTATCGGATTCCAACGAACGAACCGTGGTGCCGGGACCACGGGCCGGTTTTCTTGACGCGCGATGATGATCCGCGTCTCGCGATTGTCGATTGGGATTACAACGCCTGGGGTGGCAAGTATCCGCCCTTCGATCTCGATGAAGTTGTGCCCACACGCGTCGCCCAACTTCTCGATCTGCCGGTTTTTTATCCACGCATGATATTGGAAGGCGGCTCGATCGAGGTAAACGGCGGGGGCGCATTGCTTACTACCGAATCGTGTCTCTTGAATCCAAATCGCAATCCGCAGCTGAGTCGCGATGAAATCGAGAAGCGCCTCCGGGATTTTCTCGGCGTATGCGAAATTCTCTGGCTCGGCGACGGCATCGCCGGCGATGATACCGATGGCCACATCGACGATCTCGCCCGCTTTGTTTCCGAGCGAACCGTTGTGACCGTTGTCGAAGAAGATCACGACGACGAAAACTACGGGCCGCTCCGAGAGAATCTCGCGCGTTTGCGCGAGATGAAAATCGGCCAGCGCAAGGTAGAAATTGTGACCCTGCCGATGCCCAGGAAAATTGTGCGCGAAAACCTGCGCCTGCCCGCTAGCTACGCGAACTTCTATATCGCAAATTCCTGCGTGCTCGTCCCGACGTTTGCCGATCCAAATGACCAAGTCGCGTTGTCTACATTACAAAATCTTTTTCGGGACCGCCGCATCATCGGAATCGATTCGCGTGAATTAATCTGGGGCCTCGGAACATTTCATTGTCTGACCCAACAACAGCCAGCCATTTGATTTCTGTAGCGGCGCTCTGTGAGCGTCGGACCAGAAATCCGGCGGTCCCAGACCGCCGCTACAGTGTCATTCCGCCGTCAATCCCGGTTTGTAACCGCTTTTCAGAATCGCGTCGTGAAGATCAGGCGGATGAGTCTTGCGCGCATCAAATGTGACGATGACGCGCTCGTGTTTGAAATCGACTTTTACACTGTGCACGCCTTTGATTTTCATGAGCGGCCGGCGTAGCTTTCGCACAGCATCGTGGCGATCCTCGCCTCGGGTTGCGATCTCGATCGTTTCCAAAATCGCGTGATCTGCCCGTTCGGGATAGAACGGATCGGCTGGGTCGGGATCGTTTGGTCGCGCAGGATCCATCGTTTTTCTTTATCTAACGCGCGAGAATGGCGTTGCGGTCGTCCCTCGCGTGCCGTCCATCCTGAACGAAGCGGAGGATCTCGCAGTTGCATCGAACGCCCTCAGCGAACGCAAGGGAGGTCTAATGTTCGATTGAGAGGTCCCTCGCCCCGAAAGCGTTCGGGGCTCGGGATGACCCCTTGGAAACCTCGCGCGCGATTGGCTCGAGGACGCGCCAGACGTTTTCGGCAAGTATTCTTTGGCCGTCGGCGTTTGGATGAATTCCGTCGGGCAAATTTAATGATGGATCGCCTGCCACGCCATCAAGGAGGTACGGCACCAACGCCCCGCCGCGTTTTGCGGCGAGATCACCGAACATTTTGCCGAAGGCGGAAACATAGTCGTCGGCTGCGTAATTCGGCAGCTGCATTCCCGTGATCACCACGCGCACATTTGGATTTCGTGCTTTCACTTTATCGATCATCTGCTTGAGATTGTTTTGGATTTGGTCGACCGGCACCCCGCGAAAGGCATCGTTGATTCCCAGCTCGAGAATAAAGATGTCGATCTTGCGTTTCAAGTGCGCCGGGAGCCGTTCCAGGCCTCCCTCGGTCGTGCCGCCAGTTTGGCTGGCGTTGGTCAGTTCAAAATTCAGGCCGGCGGAGCGCAATCTGTTTGCCAGTAAAGCCGGATAAGCTTCGCTCGGCTTCAGGCCGAATCCTCCTGAAAGACTGTCGCCAAGCACGAGGATCGTTTTCATTCCTGATGGATTATGTGGCGCGGCGTGCGCACACAAGGCCGACGCAACGAAGCAGCCGGCGATGAGAATGCTCTTTTTTGTCACTGAACTTCGATGTTTGATGGTTGCTGTTCGATGTTTAACGGTTTAACGATTCAACCTCTTTAACGTTCTAACCTCTTAACATCCCTTCTATGGCAAATTACGCTATCAACGGCTTCGGGCGCATCGGACGCAACGTGCTTCGCGCGATGACGCAAAAACAAGTCCAGCAGATTCGCGCGATCAATGATCTTACCGACACACATACACTCGCCCATCTGCTCAAATGGGACTCGGTGCATGGAGAATTCGACGGCGAAATCGGTTATGACGATGAGAACATCATCGTGCGGGGCCACAAAATTAAAATTTTGAAGGAGCGCGAGCCGGCGAACCTGCCGTGGAAGAAACTTGATGTAGATGTTGTCCTCGAATCGACCGGATTTTTCACCAGCCGCGACAAAGCCGAGCTACACTTAAACAAAGCAGGCGCGAACCGAGTGTTGATCAGCGCGCCGGCAAAAAATCCGGACGTGACGATTTGCATCGGCGTGAACGACGATCTTTTCGATCCCGCGAAACACAAAATTGTTTCAAATGCGAGTTGCACAACGAATTGCCTCGCGCCGATGGCAAAAGTTTTAAACGACAAGTTCGGCATCGCGCATGGATTCATGAGCACCATCCACAGCTACACCAACGACCAGCGCATTCTCGATTTCCCCCATAAAGACTTGAGGCGCGCGCGAGCGGCCGCGATCAACATTATTCCGTCCACCACCGGTGCGGCCAAGGCGATCGGCGAAGTCATTCCA
>Ga0137378_10005826_pt1 | contig 10682 bp, 8 predicted proteins | sample SagtaG_21_FD_104813 | JGI IMG/M metagenome (GOLD analysis project Ga0137378, IMG submission 104813) | Vadose zone soil microbial communities from Sagehorn Ranch, Mendocino, California, USA - Sage2_L_60_16 metaG | ecosystem: Environmental > Terrestrial > Soil > Vadose zone | place: USA... | reverse complement strand
CGCCATCGTGGCCAGGGTCATCGCCGGCTGGACCTGGCCCGCTGGATCCAGGAGCACCCTCACCGTGGTCGGGGCGTACGCGCTGGTCGCGGTGGCCAGCCTCCTGTGGACGGTGGATCCGGGAGGAACCGTCCAGGCACTCGGTTCGCTGGGGATCGCCCTGGCGTTCATGGCGTCGTTCGCGATCCTGGTCGACGACGAGCGCGACCTCCGCCGGCTCCTGTGGGTGGCAGCCGTGGCGGCCATCGTGCTGGCCCTCGTCTACATCGAAGGCTACCTGAGCGGGATCAGCCGTCAGTCGAACCCGGTGGGCGACGCGAACTTCTTCGCCGCCTTCGAGGTCCTGGCTCTCCCCCTCGTGGTCGTACTGGCCTCGTCATCGAGGAGCCCGGGGGCGCGCGTCGGTCTCTTCGTGGGGGTGGCCATCATGGCCGCCTCGGTCATCGCGACCCTTTCGCGCGGAGGGTTCGCCAACCTGATCGCCATCGTCTTCCTGATCGTCGTGCTTCCGTCGCGCACGCTCTTTCGGTCGCGGGAGCAGAAGGTGCTCTTCCTCACCGCGGCCGCCCTGGGGATGACCGTGCTGCTGTCGACGGCCTGGGTCTCGCTCCAGTCCCGCTTCCAGCAGGGGTTCCACGAGGCGACCAGCGTGGCCGGTGGACGGGGCGACCTCTGGGAAGCGGCGCTGCTCCAGTATCGCGAACATCCCATCACCGGGATCGGGTACGGATCGTTCCGGCCGAACAGCTTCGAGTTCCTCACCGAGACCCCGGGGGTGAGCCTGGACTCTCATCTCCGAACGTCCGTGCTGTCCGGTGAGCCCGTCCACAACTCGTACATCGAGTCCCTGGCGGAGCTGGGGCCGGCCGGGCTCGTCCTCTTCCTCGGCCTCCTGATCGCGCCTGCGGCGAGCCTCCGGCGAACCTCGCGACGGGCTGCCGCGGCAGGCCTGCCGTTCGTGCGATCGGTGGCCAACGCCTTGTTGCTCGGTCTTCTGGCCTTCGCCGTCGCCGCGACCCTGCTGTCGGCCGAGACCAGCCGGATCCTGTCGCTGGTGGTGGGACTGAGCGTGGTCCTCCCACGAATGGCACGCGCTTCCTCTGACGGTGCATCCTCCGGCTGACCGCTCCCCTCCGGCCTCGGCGCGCCGACGGGCTCTCTTCGCCCTGACCACGGACTTCGCCTCGCTGCTCGGGCACCCCGTGGAGCGACTGAGCACGTCGTCGCTGGAAGTGAAGAGCCTGGATCGAACCGGTCTCTCGGCGGCTCGGACCCTGAGACGGCTCCTCGCCGGATCTCGGGGCTTCGACGCCGTCGTGGTCGATGGCTCGACGGGCCTGCGCGGCGGCTACATCGACCTGGTCGCTGCGTCGATCCTGTCCCATCGACGGGATGGACCGGTGGTGGTCGTGGCAGACGCCACGTGGAAGAGGAGGACCATCGTGGACAGGATGCTGGGCGGCCTCGCCGTCCGTTTCCTGGATGGACCTCGGGTCGTGTTCGTCGTTCACTCGACGGAGGAGACGCGGCTTTTCCCGAAGACGTGGGGAGTGAACCCATCCCGGGTCAGGTTCGTCGCCTGGAGCCACATCCTGAGGCCGGACGAACTGGCCGCTCCACCGGGGGCCCGATCCGGAGTGTTCGCGGGTGGGGACTCCCTTCGCGACTACGACCCGCTGATCGCCGCGGCCGGCGGCCTCCGCGATCCCGTCACGATCGCAACCCGGCTGCGGTCGGTCGGCCGGCGGCGGCGCCTGCCGCCCAACCTCACGATCGGGCCAGTGCCGGATGGCCGGTTCACCGACCTCATGCGACGGGCCTCGGTGGTGGTCGTACCGGTCAGAGCGGGCATCGAACGCAGCGCCGGCCAGACGGTCTTCCTGAACGCGATGGCCCTGGGGACGCCGGTCATCGCGACGGACAGCTTCGTGGCCCGCGACTACATCTCCGACCACCAGACCGGAGTGATCGTCCCTCCCGGCGACGCCACGGCCTTGCGCGCGGCGGTCGATTGGATCCTGAACCCGGCCAACAAGGCTCGCGTCGAGGCGATGGCAGAGCGTGCCCGCGAGGTGGTGACGAGCACGTTCACGCCTCGCGGGTACCTGGAGGGACTGATCGGGGTGATCGGGGAGGCGCTGGTGGGAGGCAGCGCCCCTCCGTCAGGCCTGCGGACGGACGAACACGAGTAGATCAGCTCGCCCGGATCCGAAGGATCTCCCAGACGACCGCCGAGACTTCGGAGACCGCCTGGTCCACCTCCCCGGCTGTGGACACCACCCGAGCCCCCCGCGGACGGAACTCCGTCTCGTACGCGCGGCGCCATCGATCGAGCCTCTCGACGGGGTGCTCCCCCTTGCGTTCGAACAGAACGCTCGCCGGCGCATCGAGGACCACGATGGCGTCGGGCCAGGGAACCAACCGGGTGAGCACGAACCGCTCCAGGGCGGCGGGGCCCCCGCCGCGTTCGGGGCGGACTGCGAGGATCTCGATCGGATGTCGGTCGAACAGAACGACGTCCCCTCGCCACGCTGCCGAGTACCCCCGAAGAAGCTTCCGCCATGCCCGCAGGAATCCCGCCATGACCAGCGCCGACTCCAGGAGCACGCCGGCCCTGGGCCCCACTCTGGCTTGAACCCGTTTGGCCCGGCCTCGGCGAGGCCCGCCTCCCATGTACGCCACCGTCACCGCGACCGGGATGCGGTGGCGCACCGCCTCGATCACGGTTCCCTTTCCCGCCCCGTCCGGCCCCAGGAGGGCGATCACCGGCCCCCGTCGCCGTTTGACGCTGGCCGGCCGCCGTCGTCGAGCTCCGTTCACGACCCGGCGCAGAGGCCCGGTCCGGTCGGACCCGGGAGCGATGGCCTCTCTCTCCTCGCTTTCAACGGATGCAGACGCGCCTCGCCCCATCACCTTCACATCGAGCTTGATCCACCGGCTCCCATCGAACCCCACATAGAACCGATGCGGTTCGTGGCCCGGCGCTGCCAGATGGAGAAAACCGGTCCGCCGCAGCGTGGTGTCCAGGGCGAGCGTGGCCGACGGCCGAATGGCCAGATCCACCTCTCCGCCCCGAGGCAGATCCAGATCCGTGCTGGGGCCCTTCCGGACCCAGAATCCGATTCCCGCCGCGCGGAGCGCGTCCAGACTCTCGTCGATCATCCCTCGCGGCCGACCCTACACCCGCCGCAGACGAACCCGCTGGCTCGATCGAGCCGGCGCGAACCCGAGGACCGAGCCCGGTCCCCGGCGCTCCTACTGACCGTAGCCGAGCTGGATGACCTCGTAGTCCGATAGCGGGAACATGTCGAGGGACTGCCAGTCGAGGACCCCCGGCCAGAGGCATCCCTTTCCCTCGGCCACGGTGTTCTCGAGACCGGTGGTCACGACCCCGCCGGCCCCGTCACCGATGACGAACCCGTAGTCCTGCGCCGCCTTGGCCAGCGCGTACGCCGCCGCGCTCAGGCCCATCGAGTCCAGGTCGATGCTGGTCTTGAGGCGCATGCGGGCCCCCTCGGGCGGCGCACTCGCATCCGTGCTCGAACCATCCGTGCCGGACATGGGGAAGACGTAGGAGTTCGAGGGGTTGGGGATGGCCAGCCGAAGCACATGTTGGATGACCCCCGCCTGGATCTCGTCCCATCTCGCCATCATCGACGATGGGGGGAATCCTCTGTGCCCGGTGTTCCGTGAGTCGTCCGATTCGGAAAGGGTCCCTTCCAGGCCGTTCGACGGCGTGTAGTAGACGCCACCGCCACCGGCCGTCCACGAGTCGGTAGCGGAATCGTATTTCGCCTGCCACACGTCGGCGACGTACCCGTCGGGGAGATCGATCAGGATCATCTCCGCGTCCGAGTCGAGGCTGGGCTGGGCTCCCTTCGGGATCCGTAGCGAGGAGAACTGCGGAGGCAACGCCCAGCGGCTCGACGTGACGTCGTAGAGCGGGTCGGTCGCCTGTGGCCAGTACACCGCGTTGCCCCACGCTCCCGAGCAGTCGGATCCACCGACGTCGATGAAGTCGAGGCTCGAGTTCGACACCAGGTAGGAGATGAAGCTTCCCGACTTGGGGTCGATGGGAGCGTCGGCGGGAAGCGCCGTGTTCCAGTAGCTGCCGTCACTGAACGCCCGGTAGGGGTCGGAGCCGCCTGAGCCACCTCCACCCGAACCGCCGCCGCCCCCGCTGTCGCTCGGCGGCAGGGCGAGCAGTTGGCCGACGTTCCAGGCCTTGTCGGTGGCGGTGGCGATCTCGTCTCCGGTCCTGCTCGCCGTGGCCTGCACCTTCTCCGAGACCTCCCAGTTGATGTGCTTGCCGTTGCCTTTCGTTCGCCGGTCGATCCGTTCGGTGAACCCCGACGCCGGGCTGGTGTGAGAGTCCTCCCCGATGCCGTAGAAGGCCACGATCATCGCGCTGCTGACGGTGGTGGTGGCCGACGGAGCCTTGATGCTCTTGCCGTCGTTGTCCTTGTGTCCGGTGTCGTCGTTGATCGGATTGCTCGTGTCGACGCCCCGATAGACCACGATGGACCCGCCGTTGCACTTCCGCTCCGAGAACTTCCACTTGTAGGAGTCGGCCTCGGTTCCGTCGGCGATCCGGTAGTACAGGCGGCCGTGTCCGTTCCGGCGGATGAAGGTCCAACCGCCCGGAGAGGTGAAGTGAGGATCGCCCCGAACGTACACCGCAGCCAGCATGACGTCGCCGGACTCGATCCCGGACGGTGTGTCGATCTTGAGGCTCTTGCTCTTGTCGTTCGACTTCGAAGAGTTGGACACGTAGGTGACGGCCGGTGAGGCCTTCGCCGGCACGGAAAAGTGAACTACGAACGTCAGGACCAGGATCGGCAGAAGCGAGAGGAGCGCGATGGTCCGGCGGGGGGCCGGGAGACGAACGGTGGCGACGGTCATGGCCTGCTCCCTTCGGTGGCCCGGCTCGCTCCGGAGGAGCTCCGTGGCTTTGCGTCCCCGCCTCCCGGCGGGTTTGCCCTTCTCGTGGAGCCCGACTTCCGGGCCCTCTCGGGTGCATCGGAGGACGCCCCTTGGGGTTTGACACCTAGGAACTCGAAATCCCCTGCCGGAGGGGCACTCTGGGCGGAAGAAGTAGGCGAGCTTCCCCGCAGGGGGTTACCAAGGGCCTAGACGCGCTTCGCCTGGACTACATCCTTTGGCCGGGGGAACCGAAACCAAAGGGCCGGCCCGATGTGGGCCGGCCCTTTGGAGGAAGCGGAAGCTCTAGCTCAGGTTGACCAGGCGGTGCGTTACCTGCCCCCTGTGGATCTCTTCGCCGTGGGCTTTTTCGCGCCGCCTGTGGACTTCTTGGCCGTGGACTTCTTGGCCGTGGACTTCTTGGCCGTGGACTTCTTGACGCCGCCGGTGGCCTTCTTCGCGGTCGCCTTGGCCCGGGAGGTCGACTTCTTGGCGGTCGACTTGGCCCGGGAGGTCGACTTCTTGGCGGTCGACTTGGCTCGAGCCGTGGATCTCTTCGCCGCCGACTTCGCGGCGCCCGTGGCGCGCTTGGCGGTCGACTTCGCCGCACCGGTCGCTTGCTTGGCCGTCGACTTCGCTCTCCGGGTCGACTTCTTCGCCGCCGACCTGGCCTGGGCGGTGGTCTTCTTCACCCTGGACCTTGCGGTCGCCGTGGACTTCTTCGCGGCGGCCCGCACCCGACCCCTGGCCTGCTCCGCGGTGGCTCGGGCCCGGGTGGCCACCTTGCCGCCCGCCTCGGCCGCCCGGACGGCCGCGGTTCGGGCCCGGGCCCTGGCCCGGCCGGCCACCTTCTCCCCACGCTCCACCGATACCTCCACCGCCTCGCTCGCGGATTCGGCCGCGCGCTCAGCCATGGTCCGGAGGGCGTCCGCCTGTTCCTTGACGGCCTCGACTGCGGCCTCGGCCGCCCCGAGCGCCACGAACCCCGCTTCCTTCGCGGTTCTCTTCATTTCCTCACCTCCCGAAGTGGCATGCATGCCCGAAATGAGAATGCCCGAAACCGCACCGGGAAGCGAACGCGACTCAATCGAGCAGGGCGGCCAACTGCCTGGCGTTGTTCACCGCGTAGTCGCGATAGCAGTTGTTCATCACCACGTGGGTCTCCCGCGCCTGGGAGGCCAGCTCCTGGATCTTCGGAACCCACGGCAGCAACTCGCGCCGGGAGTACTCGTACTCGAAACGCTCCGCGGCGGTGTTCGTCTTCTTCTCCCACGTCTCCCGGTTGCGTCCGTGGAACCTGACCACCGCGAGCTCCCTCGACGTGGCCGCGGCCACCGGCGGCAACGAGGTGACGAACCCCTGGGGCATGTCCACGCACACGTAGGGCAGGTCGTGGTCCTCCAGGAACGAGATGGTCTCCTCCTGGTTCCGCTGCTCCATCCACGACTGGTGGCGGAACTCCACACAGATCCGGTAGTCCGGCAGGCGCTCCTTGCACTCCACGATGTACTCCTTGTTCTTGCGTGAGATCACGAAATACTGCGGGAACTGGAACAGGATGCACCCCAGCTTTCCCGCCGAATGCAGGGGCATCAGCGCCGAACCGAACCGCTCCCACACCTGGTCGACCAGCTCGGACGGCATCCGTTCCGCGTAGACGTTCCGCTTGGCCGCCAGCTCCTGGGGGAGGGCCTCCCGAACCTCCTTGAACAGCGAGTCGACCTTCGTGGGGTGCTGGGTCAGCAGCGAGTAGGCCTTGACGTCGAACGTGAAGTCGGCGGGGCTCCGCTCCGACCACAGGGCCGAGTTCCGCTCCGACGGCGGGTAGTAGTAACTCGAATCCACCTCCACGATGGGGAACTGCGACGCGTAGAACTTGAGGCGGTCCTCGGCGCTGCGAGCCTCCTTCGGATAGAACGTTCCGGCCTTGACCAGGGTGGGCTCGGTCCACGAGGAGATCCCGACGAGGATCGTGCCACGTTTCGGGTTCGAACCGGCAGGCGTCACGTGCCCGAGGGCGGCCGGTCGTACCCGCCCTGGATCACCTCGAGGTCGTCGAACGACACCTTGCCGCTCATGCAATCCGAGGTGACTCCGAGGTCCGACCACCGACCGGTCTCACCGTCGAGGCCCACGTTCTCCAGATCGACCGTCAGGATGTTCGCGTAGTCGTGTCCGCCGGTGTCACCGATGACGCCGCCGTAGTACTGGAGTCCCTGCGCGATGGCCAGGCAGCCGCCGGTGAGGCCTCGCGCCGACAGATCGATCTGCGGCTTGATCCGCAGCATGTACCCCTCGCACAGGAGAGGGTCCGAGTGCCCCTCGTCGCCGGCCATCGGCCAGAGGTGGCAGGCGGCGTTGTCCCACGAGACGAGCTCGACGACGTGCTGCACGGGCGATCGGGCCGCCACGTCGGCCGCGACCTCGTCGTAGCGCAGCGTGAGCAGCGATCCGGGGAGCCCCCGCCAACCGTCGTTGCGAGCGTCGCAGTCGAACTGGCAGGCCACATCGCCCTCCAGCCCGCTGCTACCCATGAAGTAAACGCTGGACCAGCAGGCCGACCACGAGTAGTGCCCGGGGCCGCCGCTCTTCACCGCCTCCCACAGGCGAACCACCTTCCGCTGGACCTGGTCGTAGACGAGCAGCTCCGAGTCGTTTCCGGACCCCGGCTCGGCGTCGTCGGGGATCCGGAGGGGATTCAATCCCGGCGGGAGGTCGCACCCGTCGGCCGGGGCCACCGTCTCCGCCGGGTCATTGCTCGTTCCCAGCCATACGCCGCTCCCCCCGTCGGTGGCGAGGTAGGGATACTGATAGCCGGAGAGCCCGTCGAGCTCGGCGACGATGCCGTCGCTTCGCCGGTCCACGGGGGCGTCCCGGGGAAGGGGGCTGTTCCATTCGCTGGTCTGCGAGAAGGGGAGCCAGCTCGGGTTGGCGGCTCGCGCCGCCGGCGTGCTCACGGCCACCAGGACCATCGCCACCAACGCGACTGCTCTCTTCACCTGGCCTCCCGCGCCCAACCGGCCTGAGGGCGAACGACGCCTCGACTCCTGAAAGCGCGCGGTACGTATACCCCACGGCGACCAAACCAAGCACATCGGTCCGGCGCACCGGCCTGGACCCGGTCAGATCCAGCCGGCGGCGTTGATGATCTCGGAGTTTCGAAGCTTCCGCAGGGCCTCGCGTTCGATCAGCCGGACCCGCTCGCCGGACAGGCCCATCTGCTTGCCCACGTCGCGCAGGCTCATGGCGTGCCCGTTGCCCAGGCCATATCGGAGGGCGATGACCCGGCGCTCCCGGGAGTCCAGCACGTTCAGCACGGCGTTGCCGATCTCCTCCCGGAGCATGGCGTCCTCCACGGCGTCCAGGGGGGACTGCTCGTCGGCCTGTTCCAGCAGGTCGCCCAGCTCGGTGTCCTCGCCCACGGGCGCCTGCAGCGACACGGGCTCGCGGCGTTCGGCCTCCAGGAGCCGTTCGATCTCCTCCTGGGGCAGGCCGAGGGCAAGACCCAGCTCCTCGGGCGTGGGGTCGCGGCCCATGCGCTGGCTGAACTGGACGTAGGTCCGGCGGAGCTTGCGGATCTGGTCGTGCACGTGCACGGGAAGCCGGATCTGCCTGCCCCGGTCGGCGATGGCCCGGGTGATGGCCTGCCGGATCCACCACGTGGCGTAGGTGGAGAACTTGAACCCGCGGCGCCAGTCGAACAGCTCGACCGCCCGCATCAGCCCGATGTTGCCCTCCTGCACCAGGTCCAGGAATGGCAGCCCCTGGCCCTGGTACTTCCGGGCGATCGACACCACCAGGCGGAGGTTCGCCCGGATGAACCGCTGCCGGGCCTCCCGCCCCTTGCGGACGTTCTCCTTGGCCCGCCGGATGCTGACCTCCGACTTCAGACGGCCCTGGGCCAGCTTCGCCTCGCCCTCCTCGCCCTTCTCGATGGCCATGGCCAGCTCGACCTCCTCCTCCTTGGTGAGGAGAGGCTCCCGGGCCGCGGCCTCCAGGTAGAGCCGGACGTCGTCGGCCTCGCCCAGGGCCCGGGTGGGCTCGGAGCGCCGGGACGGCTTCGGCTTGACCTGCGGCGGCGCCGTTTCGACGTCTTGTTCTGTGGGTTCGGGATCAGCCATGTTCGATTTCAAGGGTCGCCTGCCCAGCCTTCCCAAGTGACAACGCTCGACCGGGCAGTGGGGATTCCTGCTCCTGGACGCACGAAAAAGACCGGGCTCGCGCCTGGTCGGTCCGCTTTCGCGATTCTACCCCGGCAGGGCCCAAAAGATGAAAGTGGCCGGCGCCTCCGGAGCTCAGCCCGCCGGCTGGACCAGCACCTTCACGCCGCCCCGGCCGTCGGTCAGGTCCTCGAAGGCCCTGGCGATCTCGTCCAGGCCCACCACGTCGGTGATGGCCCTGCGACCCTCGGGGCGGTCCCTGAGCAGGCCGATGGCCCGGCGCATCGCCTCCATCGAGGGGCCCTGGATGCTGAAGGCCGTGAGCTCCCTGAGGGTCATCCGGAGCAAGAAGGCCGGCCCCATGGGGATGCCCAGGATGCCCACCACGCCCTCGTAGCCACACGTGTCGAAGACCTGCTGAAGGGACTGGGGGGCGCCGGAGCACTCGAAGGCCAGCCTGGGACCGTGGGGGTCCATGGCCAGCGTGGCCGTGACGGTATCCTCCTTCGTCGGGTCGATGACGGCCTCGCAGCCCACCTCGATGGCGAGCGCGTGCCGATCCGCCCGGGGATCGGCCCCGAGGACGCGGCAGCCCCGGGCGACCAGCCCGGCCACGGTGAACAGGCCGATCGAGCCGAGGCCGCTCACGTAGGCGAAGTCCCCCGGCCGGGCACCTGCCAGCTCGATGCCCCGCAGGGCCACCCCGAAGGGCTCGGCCGCGGCGGCGGTCTGGTCGTCGAGGTCGTCGGGGAGGGGGATCACGTTCTCCACCGGGGCCACGGCGAACTCGGCGAAGCCGCCGCCGTGGTGATCGGGGGGGTTCAGGCAGTACCGCCGCTTGCCCTCCCTGCACCACAGGCACTCCCCGCACCCGCGGTTCGGGTAGACGGTCACCCGGGCCCCCGGCTGGAAGGTCCCCGTGGGGTCGGCGTCGACGGCGGCCGAGACCTCGTGGCCGAGGATGACGTCGGGTCCGGCCAGGACCCCGGTCTTGTACAGGGACAGGTCGGAACCGCAGATCCCGCAGTACCGAATCCGCAGCCGGAGCTCCCCCGGCCCCGGCTCGGGCACGGGCGCGTCGTGCACGCTGATCGAGCGGTAGCCCTCGAAGAAGGCCGCCCTCATGGTCGCCCCCACCAGTACCGGACTATAGGCCGTCCGGGAGCGGCCGTTCGTACACGCCGAGGGTCTCGTATTCCTCCGGTGCGGCTTCCCTGATGGTGACGCCCGGCCGATCCATCCCGGCGTATCCCTCCGCTGGATGTGATGAGCGGTCTCTCATGATGGGCCCGAAGCGCTGAACTCGATGCGAAGCGGCCGGCCCGGCCTCGCCGATTCCGGCGAGATCCGGAGCGCGATGGAGATTGACTGGCCCGTCCCACTTACGTACGCTCCTCCGGATTCCTGTCGTTCGAACGGGAGCGTCATGGGGAGATCGCGTGGGGGCACGACGGCGTGTTCGGCCGGCGGCCTCTGAGAGGGGGAAGCAGATGAAGGGTCCGAGAGGCACCGTCGCGACCGCCATCGCGTTGGGGATGCTGGCCATCGGGGTGCTCGCAGGGGCCGGCCCGGCGTGGGCGAAGGGGTCGACCACGCCCGGCT
>Ga0137378_10005817_pt1 | contig 10685 bp, 9 predicted proteins | sample SagtaG_21_FD_104813 | JGI IMG/M metagenome (GOLD analysis project Ga0137378, IMG submission 104813) | Vadose zone soil microbial communities from Sagehorn Ranch, Mendocino, California, USA - Sage2_L_60_16 metaG | ecosystem: Environmental > Terrestrial > Soil > Vadose zone | place: USA... | reverse complement strand
TTCATCGACTGCTGGAAAAGTGAGGCGAGTTCAGGACCTCTGAACTTTGGGCAATAATCCAACAGGCTAGCCCTTTCGGGCTAGTCCGGCGGGAATACTTAATACGCGAACGAGGCGGCCAGGCAATCTGGAATTTTGCAAGATGAGTGACCCCGGTGCTCGACCGGGGTCACTGAATCAGTCGCGGAAATAATGATTCCGCTCAGTGCCATCGAACCGGCCTGAACGCAGGCAGCATTTCTTGAAATCTGCGGCCCGAACCGCATGGGCACAAATCATTGCGTCCAAGCTTCTCTAGCAGTTCTTTGTCACCGTGTACGATGCGCTTATCACGGCGCACCTTGGTTTCGGAGGGATATCCCCTTCCTCCGCTTACTGATTGGCTCGAAAGCGGGGGAGGTTATCGAATTCATCGTTGTGTCGCATGACGCACCTCCAAGGGTAAGAATGAACTTTGGAAACAGCCGACAATAGCGGTTCCAAAGCTTGTATTGGCCTGTTTTCGTAAGCGCCTCAAGCGCCGGGCCGCGCCGGGTTCGGTGTTTTGAGGATTTTCCTGGCGTCGACATTCCGTCCGGCGATAACGGCAAAGAACGGCGACATCATTTCTTCCCACGCCTGGTCGCCCCAGTATACCGTTCTATTCGGATCGGGATTCGCGCGGTTGCTCGGCGAATTGTTGTAGTGCGCAATGACGGTGAGTTTTGTGCCTTTCGGCAAGCGGATCGGTTTGAATTGATAACCGAGCTGCCAATTGTAGTCGTAGTTTTGGATGCTGAGAATGGTCTCGACCCTTCCGTCCGGATACGTCAATTTGTACGTCATGTCTTTTCCCCGGACATGCATATGCGCCATCGCCCAAACCAGATCCACATCTTCCAGGAACGTCGCTTCCGAGATCGGAGCCTGCCAGTTGGGGTCGTTCGGCGGAATCGCGAAGACGGCCGGCTCCTGCGCCGAGTTGATGACGAAGTTCACATATTGACGTTGGGGCGGTTCCTTGGCGACAGTCAATCCAACCCTGGGCCGATCGATAACTTCCTTTCCGTTCGCCGTGTAATGTAGCCGGAATTGGATATCGGTCCCTGCCGGTACGAGCTTTCCCGCACCAAAGGGACGATAGTCCTGAAATTGTGTTCCCGGCACATAGCAAAATTGCAGCGTGTCGTTTGCGCCGCTTGGCGTGACCTGTTGTCGCGTGTCAGGAATTTCACTTCCGTCCGCATCTCTGACTTTGTCCGTCCACGTCGGAACGTAATAGACGACGTCGGGCGTATGCGGTTTGAACGCAATGCAAATGTGATGCGTGACGCTGCGGTCACCGGGAAGCAGCTCCATTGAAGTGATCCACGTATCCTTCGTGAAACCGCCCGGAACCATTATGTTGGTCCATTCGATGATTCCCTTCGCCGGGACTTTGAATTCGGGACCGTCAATGATGATATCGGGCTTGATCTGCCAACCCTCGCTGGGCCACTGGACCGGAGGCGGCGCGTCCTTGGCGTCGCCTTCCGGAGCACCCGCATCCGCCCATTTCGTGATGATGTCGATGTCCTTTTGCGGCAATGTACGGTCGTTCTGAAATTCGCCAAATTGATGGTCGGCGAACCAGGGCGGCATTTTTCTGCTCTCCACAGCGGTTTTCATCGCCTTGGCCCATGGACGCGTGGACTTATAGTCGAGGAACGACATCGGCGCGATCTGACCTGGGCGATGGCATGTTTGGCAATTCTTTTGAAGGACCGGAAGAACATCCTTATTGAAAGTAGGTCCAGAAGATACCTCGGCAGCCATCGCTGCTCCGCCCGGCATCAAGATGGCGAGCACAAGATTGATAAACATTCCGGAACCTCCTCGTGGCTGACGTTCGCTTGGTCGATACTAGTCGATACTAATAGTCCGTAACGCTTCCCGCAAGATCCGATCAGCTTCGACCTGCGGGACCGTATGATGTGTCAGTAGTTGGTCCAAAGTGCTTCTACACGCGATCGTTTTACGGAATGACAAGTCTTCGCCTTTGAATCTATGCGCTTCCAATCTTTATAGAGTGAATCCATAAGGTCACACCTGTAGCCGGAAACTGCGGCCTTCCCTGTGATCGCAGATAGTGTTTTCGCGAAGGTCGCGTGTTCTTTGTCGCTTAGTTCATATGCGTAGGCCTTAGAGTCTCCGCGCGACGCGTGGATGTATGGTGGATCACAATAAAAGAGAGTATGTCTGTCGTCATAAAGCCGAATGATTTCAAGAGCCGGGCGATTTTCGATCTGAACGCGCAGCAATCGTTCTGCGATAGCGGGAAGCATCTCAATGCTTCCGAGCCATCGGGACACAACACCGGACATGCCCGCTCGACTGGTATTCTTGCAATTCGCCCAACGGCCTAACGATGCAGTTTGAGCGAGTCCGGTTCGCACTTGCCGAGCTCGAACGAAGAACCGACGCGCTTTTTCAACGTCATTGGCGACGTTTTCCTCCGACAGCGCCCGATAGAACTCTTCTCTCGAAAATGGCGTAAGCCCTATTTGCTCAACTAATTTTTCTTTCTGGTCTCTCAGGACTCGAAAGAAATTAGTCACCTCGCCATCGATGTCGTTGTACGTTTCGACAGGCGATGGTTCCCGATTGAGGAGCACCGCAGCGGAACCTGCAAAAGGCTCTACATAATGATGGCAGGCTGGTAGCAAAGGTAGCAGCCAATCGAGATGGCTGTATTTACCACCGTACCAGCCAAAAGCGATAAGTTTTCTCTTGGTTCCTGAAATTGGAGACGATCCCGTGAGAATGGGAGAAAGATTTCTCATCGTAGACATTTACTAACTGCCTAACGGTCCAGATGAGGTCTGTATGAAACGCAACCCTAATGGCTCGCGGCACTGCCTGCCTGGGTACTCTGGGCGGGCGCGATCTCGGCTGGGAAACGGGACGAGGCGGCTAGTGTCAAAGACCCGAAGGCCACCACCGCCAGAAGGCTGGCGGCGTAGAATGCATATCGGTAGCCGCCAAACGCGTCGTAGACCCACGCGCCGATCATGGGTCCAATGATGCCCGCAGCGCCCCAGGCGGTAAACAAGAGGCCATAATTCATGCCGAGGTTGCGGGTTCCGTAAATATCAGCCGTGGTTGAGGCGAAAACTGAGAGCTGCGTACCGTAACACCAGTACACAGCGACGACAAGGATGTAAAGCAAAAGCGTCTGTTCGCGAAAAAGGAACAAGGCGGGCATTGCGATGGCGGATCCCAAAATCATGATGCGCAGGGTCGTCAGCCGGCCGAGAGTGTCGGACAACCAGCCGGAGAGAATTCGCCCTCCGGCGTTTCCAACTGCGCCGACGGTGATCGCAAACGTTGCTGCCGCCGCCGTCAGCCCGGCCGATCGGGCAAAAGGCACCAACTGGCTGATCGTCATCAAGCCTGCCGTTGTGCCCAGACAATAGGCGATCCACATTTCGTAAAATCGCGGCGTGCGCAACATTTCAAGCGGCGTGTAGTCGCGCGAAGCGCTGAAGCTGGTGGCTTTCGCCATCCAGCCCGCAGGGCGATAACCTCGAGGCGGGTTGACCATCAGCCCCGTGCCCAGCATTCCCAACACGAAGAAGGCAGCGCCGAGAAGTTGGAATGTCGGCCGCCAGCCCATCGAGTCAATCCATCGTGTCGCCATCGGGCCAATGATTGCGGAACTCGCTCCGTACCCGCCGACCATCAAACCAACCACGAGGCCGCGCTTGTCCGGAAACCATTTCGACGCAACGGGAATCGGAGTGGCATAGCCGAATCCGTTTCCGGCGCCCACGATCAACCCAAATACGACATACAAGAAAATCAACGATGTCGTCATGCTGGCGAGAAAAAAACCGATCGAGACCAGAAGCGCCCCGATCAACGCACATGGACGCGGCCCGAGTTTGTCTTGAATGCGGCCGGCTAGAATGAAAGTCAACGCGAACGTCACAATAGCAATCGTGAAGACCCAGGAGGTCTGAGCGCGCGTCCATCCGAATTCTTTTTCCAGTGGGAGTACGAACACGCTCCAGGCGTACAACGAGCCGAGCGCCAGATTCATGGACATCCCGCCAATGACTACACGCCAGCGATTCATAATTTGGCCTTCCGGAGGCGCCCATTATATCGAAAACCGTGTGACGGGAGTGTCCTATCAGTGTTCTAATGGAGCTTAGCGGTAATTCCTCTCATCGTTGTTGCGAGTGATTTCATGCGAGCCGCATCCTGTCCGGCGGCTTTAGCCGCATCTCCTTCGAGTGCGTTTGTGAGGGAATTCAAATCCCTTACAAGCGCTGCCGCATTCCGATCGCCGGAGCCGATTTTACCGGCTCGGTCCAGAGCCGCGGCGATGGTACGAGCGCGTTCCGCTGGAATCGACTTCGTACGTGTGAGCTGATCGAGATACGCTCGCGCGACGAGCGGGCTGGCCGGCCAGGCGACTTTCGACTGAGCCTGCGCATTGAACTCCCGGGTTTGCGCGAGCGCCGCAGCATCGATTTCATTTTGCGAGAGAAATTCGCTTGGCGTCAGCTTGAACGCGTCGAGACCACGTGCGATCTCGGACGCGTAGATGAGACCGTTGTACCAGTATGCCGACCAATATCCACCCACGATCAGGTCCTTCGCATCGATGGGTCCGCGGTCGAAGTACGCGATTTCCACCGGATGCTCCGAATCAGTGAAGTCAAACACCGTCAGCCCGCCTTGATACCAGCCTTGAACCATGATGTCGCGACCCGGCACCGGAATCAGGGAACCATTATGCGCGACACAATTCTCCTGCTCTGTCTGAGCTGCCGGCAGCTTGTAATAACCTCTGAACCGCAGCTTCTTGTCAACGATGTCGAAAATCGCGTCCGCCCCCCAGGTCGGCGGGTCGGTGGGGCGGCATCGCGGGCGCGTGCCGCCACCCCATTCGTCGGTGAAGATCACCTTCGTACCATCATTATTAAACGTTGCCGAGTGCCAGTAGGCGAAGTTCTTGTCGATGACTTGATCGAGCCGAACCGGATGCACGGGATCGGAGATGTCGAGCAGGATTCCGTTGCCCGAGCATGCTCCGGCAGCAAGGCCGAGTTCCGCAAAAACCGTGATGTCATGGCATTGATTCGTAATCGACGTTCTTTGAGTTCCCGGTCCGTGATCACCGCCACGCCAAAGACCGGCAATATTTCCGGTGGCGGTATCGGCAAAGATGCGAGGCCGGTTCACGATCTTTGCGCTCTGAGGCGCGGCAAGCGGTACCTGAATGACATCGATACTGAAAAGACCCGTATTCAGATCCTTTTCCGGAGCCTCGCCGGAGCACCCTGCGAGCTCTTGCGTGGAGCGGACCTGGCCGGTCCCTTGTCCGTAGACATAAACGTTGGCTTTGTCTTTCGGATCGACGACGAGCGTATGCGTGTGCGATCCACGGCAGGTTTGAACGGCCGCCACCTGCCTGGGATTTCTCAGGTCGCTGATGTCGAAGATGCGCACGCCGCGAAAACGTTCGTTACTGACGGGCGCTTCTACGCCCTGAGTTCCGCAGTCGATGCGGCCGCGTGTCTGTTCCACCGACATGAAGAGCAAGTTGCCGTAAACGGAAACATCGCCCTGGCCGCCAGGGCACACAACCGAGACAAGAAGCCGCGCCTTCTTGGGATCCTCGACGTTGTACATGTTAAAGCCGTGGAAACTGCCCATGATCAGATGATCGCGGCTGAATGCCAGATCCGAGTTCGCAAAACTCAACGCGGACTGCACCGCCGGGTCAGGTGGTGGGGGTGTTCCTGAGGCAGCAGCGTCTTCCGCGGGCGCTCGTTGCCCGGGCGTCTCATTCGGAGGCCTCGCTTCATTGGGGCGTTCCGGCGGAAAAGGTGTGCCCGCCGGCGCCTTCGGATCGAAGAATCCATCCGGTTTGGGCAGACTCCAAATTAATTCCAGATTGAATGCGGCCGTACCGGCGTCTCGAAATCCGGGCTTTAATCCAACGCGAAGGTCCTGGGCCATCAGGGCCGCGACAAAGAGCGCCAAGATTGCAGTGAAATAAGAAAAGGTTTTAATGAGGACTCTCATTTTGAAGCTCCTCAAGCATCGCTGCCATTCTATCCATCTCCGCTTTCTGATCGGCGATAACATCGGACGCAAACGCAAAGATTTCCGACTCCTGGCCCGCGCCGGGTGTGGAGAAAAGATCGTCCACCATAATCAGCGCGCCGTCGTGGTGCTTGATCATGCTCTGGAGCCAGAGCCGATCAAACTCTGCGCCCTTGGCGGCTGCCAGACGGTCCATTTCCTCCGGCGTCAACATACCGGGCATCAGCCTCGCGGCAGGCGAGTGATGTTCATGAATGTCGGGGACCTCCTGGCCGCGCGCCTCCAGCCAGCGCCGCATCATGTTGATTTCGTCCGACTGCGAGATTTCGATACGCTGCCCGAGGAGTTTCATTCTCTCGAGGCTGGTTCTGGACGGAATCAGCGCAGTCATGTCCAGAGCCTGAGCGTGATGATGAATCATGCCTTGGATGAATTTCACGTCGGCGGGCGTGAACTGAACCCTGGATAAATCGACGGCTACTTTGCGTGCGATGGTCCGGCTCGCCGTTCCCGGAGCGCCGGGTTGAACAATCCTCGGCGAACAGGCGCCCAACGCGGCAAAGAAGAGAACCACCACTAAAATCCGGCAGGTCATCATCGTTCCGAATTATAGCAAGCCGTTTTCAGTTGCGGCCGCATCGGGCGCCCGCCGCTCCAGCCGGGGCGCTCATTATCTTAGAAACTGAGTCACGACCGAGTTAACATTACGGGCGAGTATGGGAGTCGTTTTTGCCGGTTTAATACTACTGACCGGGCAATTTTGGCCGGCCGTTCTTCCGGCCGGCACAGGTTTAGATGCGAAGCTCGAGTCATCGGTGAAAACGGGTAGTTCCGAAGTGGGTGACGACGTCATTGCTGTAGTGGCCAGTTCGGTCCGCGCGTCAGGCAAAGTCATTGTACCGCAAGGCAGCACGTTGAAGGGCCGGGTCGAAACCATACAGCCTGCAACACGGGATGCCGAAGGCCGCGTCCGTCTTGTATTTCGTGAGATCGATCTTCCCGATGGACGCCATCTTTCGACCTGGATTACAAATGCTTTTGGAGCGTCGCCCCCCAAACGCAAATTGCGCTATGTCTTATTGATGGGGGCCGGCGGCGCTGCGGGCGGCTTGGCAGGCGGCAAGACAGCCCGGCTTGCGGGCATACTAGGAGGAACGCTCGTCGGGTTTGTGATGGCCGGAAGCGGCCAAGATTCAAGTCTCTCCAATCTGACGCTGCACTCGGGCCAAACGATTCATCTGCAACTCGGCGAGAATCTGACGATCCCCGCCCAATAGCAATCAGCCCTGCAAAGCATTCACAGCGGCCTGGGCTACTTGCTCATCTTGTGAAGACATGACGCCGCTCACACCGACGGCTCCAATGACCTTGCCGTCTGCCACGACCGGTAGTCCGCCTTGAAGTGGAGTAATGCCTTCCAGCGCCAGGAATACCTGCCGTCCGCCGGCAACAAGATCTTCCAGGGCCTTGGTCGGCCGTTTGAAGTTCAGGGCTGTCTTTGCCTTGCCGATGGCGATATTCACGCTTCCCAGCTGCGTGTCGTCGATCTTTTCAAAGAGGATGAGATTGGCGCCCGCATCCACGATCGCGATGGCGACGGCCCAATTGTTTTTGCGCGCCTCTGCTTCAGCGGCAGTCATTGCTTTCTTTGCATCTTCCAGTGTGATGTATTTTGTTGTGCCGGGCACGGTATTCTCCTTCCCGAATTGCGACGTCGATGATCCATATGGTACAGCGATTCCGCACGCCCACACTATTGATCTGGGGCGCCGAGGATGAGATAACCCCTCTGTGGAGCAACATACCTGCGGGGCATCTCTGCTACGCAGAGCAGCCCGAAGGGTTCAACATCATCGTCCGGGAGTTTTCACGTGAAGATCACAGTAGCTGATGCGCTATTGAAGGAACTGGAGCGAATCGGCGTCGATACAGTATTTGGAATTATCAGCATTCATAACATTCCGTTCTACGATGCCATCAAGCGGCACGGCGGATTTCGTGTCGTCGCGGGCAGGCACGAAGGCGCCGTGGTGAATATGGCCGATGCGTATTCGCGCGTTTCGGGAAAGCTTGGCGTTGCGCTCACCAGCACAGGTACCGGAGCCGGGAATGCGGCCGGCGCAATCATTGAGTCCTGGAACGGCGGAGCGCCGATGCTGCACGTGACAGGTCAGGTGGCTTCAGCTTATATCGAGACTGGGCGGGGGTATATTCACGATGGCAAGGACCAGTTCGGGATGTTGAAGAGCATCAGTAAAGAAGCGCACCGCGTGAGACGGCCTCAACAGGCGCCTGCGATTTTTCGCCTGGCCGTTACTCAGGCGATGACGCCGCCGGCTGGACCGGTCAGCGTCGAAATACCAATCGATTTCCAGGCGAGCGTCATTAGCCTGCCCTCGATCGTGACGGCGGCCAATCCGCCACGAGTTCCTTCCGATGCGGAATTGCTTCCGGCAGTGGAGAGAATGGTTGAAGCGAAGCGGCCTGTCATCTGGGCAGGCAGCGGTGCGATGTTTTCGGATTCGTCTTCCGAAGTCACCGAGCTGATGCAGCTCCTCAATGCGGCAGTGATCACAACACAGTCGGCTCGAGGCATTGTTCCGGAAACGGTTTCAACTTGCATTGGGCACTTCGCCACGTTCCCTGCGGTGCAAGATTTCGTGGCCAAGGCGGATCTGCTGATCAGCATTGGCGTGCGATTCCGCGGAAACGAGACATCGAACTGGAGTTTGACTACTCCCGCCGAACATATCGGAATCGATGCCGATCCGCAGGCCATCAACCGGAACTTCCCTCATTCCATCGCTATCATTGGGGACGCCAAGGCGATCTTGCGGGCGTTGCTCCGGCTCCTAGACGCGAAGCAGCCGAAGCCGAAGTTCGATTACGGCCTGGAAGTGGCTTTATTGCAGCGCGAGCTTCGAGAAGAAGTACGCGACGGCATGGGACCATGGGAAGGCATTCTTGACGCGATTCAAGAGCATTTGCCGGAAGACGCCGTCCTCGTCCGGGACGTGACGGTACCTGCAACGACGTGGGGGAGCCGTCTCATCATTCGCCGGTATCCTCGAACGACCCTGCACGCTTCAGCGGGAGGTATCGGACAGGGATTGCCGATGGCGATCGGCGCTCAAATCGCAGCACCGTCGAAAACCGTGGTTGCACTTTGCGGCGATGGTGGATTGCTAGTCAACATCGGAGAGCTTGCTGTAGCACGGCAGGAGAATGCCCCTGTTATTGTGATTCTGTTCGATGATTCCGCGTATGGAGTTTTACGGAATATCCAGAACGCCCATTTCGAAGGACGAACCATCGGCGTCGAGCTGCAGAGTCCCGATTTTGTGGCCGTTGCTCGCGCGTTCGGCTTCGAATCAGAGCGAGTACGTTCCGCTGAGGAGTTCCGCCGAACCTTTGCGACAGCCGTTAAGTCACGGCATCCCTGGATGATTGTGATCGATTCCGGCGCAATCGGTCCGATGAAGAAGATTTTTGCTGGGCCCGAAGGCGGCGCAGCGTTGTACAAACCGCACTAGGGGATCTCTATGGTTTCGCGGAATAAACCTTTCCCTAGGGGGAGAGGTCGGAGCCATTTCTTGAGAGGGCCGGGTGAGGGTCCCAAGACCGGTGCCCCTCCTTACAAGGTCATAACGCTGAACTCCTGGGAGGAGTATCTTTCCATCATCAGCGATTCCCCATATCAAAACTGGGCGTTTCGAGGACAACGCGACGCCTCGGCTCCCCTATTCAGCGCGCTGTCTCGGTACTTCATGGCGTTTCAAGTCGATCCGCGTGCATGGCCGGAGCAGGAGAAACGGATTTTACGGATCTTCAAACGCAAGGCGATTCATTTTCTGCAACACGTCCCCGACCGCGACGATGATTTCCAGTGGCTCGCTCTTATGCAGGACCACGGTGCTCCTACTCGCTTGCTGGATTTCACGTGGTCACCATACGTGGCTGCATTTTTCGCCTTGCAGAGCACGACTCATGACGGAGGCATCTGGGCTTGCAATCCGGTCGAGATCCAAAAACTCAAACCTGTCGATCTCGAGAAACCGGGCAGTTTTCGAAAATATTTCCTTTCCGGCGCCGGACCGTTTGTCTGGCTGGGAGAGCCTTACGCGATGAATCGCCGGCTGATCGCGCAATCAGGAACGTTTCTTGTCCCGTCGGTTTTGGATCGATCCATAGAAGAGATCTTGAAGGCCTACCCGAACCCGCAGAACACATTGATCAAATTCATTCTTTCCGCGGACAAGGTTCGCGTCAAAGGCATGCGCGAGTTGTATCGCATGAATATCACCCAGGCCACGCTTTTCCCGGACCTGGACGGACTTGCGCGCTCGATGGCTTACGAGCTGGAATTTCATTGGGCCTACGATCCCCGCACCATGAAGCGGATGCGAAAATGAGAATACCCTCTCCCTCTGGGAGAGGGCGGGGTGAGGGTCGCAGGATTTGACGAGCCTTTATCTCGTAATGCCTGCCGCACGGCGTGCAAGTTCCAAATTATCGCGCACGCCCGCCAAATCGGGCTTAATCCGCAAAGTCTCGGTGAACTCGGCGACCGCTTCGGCGAATCTTCCAGACTCATAAAGCACAGCGCC
>Ga0137378_10005815_pt1 | contig 10685 bp, 10 predicted proteins | sample SagtaG_21_FD_104813 | JGI IMG/M metagenome (GOLD analysis project Ga0137378, IMG submission 104813) | Vadose zone soil microbial communities from Sagehorn Ranch, Mendocino, California, USA - Sage2_L_60_16 metaG | ecosystem: Environmental > Terrestrial > Soil > Vadose zone | place: USA... | reverse complement strand
TTTTCCTCCCATGCTCCATTTCATTTCGATCTATCGATTCTTGACATTTATCTCTCCCTTAAACATGGCGCTACACTGGTGCTAGTCGAAGAACAACTGGGCAAAGAACCTGGACGACTGGCTCCGTGGATTGCCAACAAGAAGCTCACCATTTGGTACTCGGCTCCATCGATCTTGAGCCTGCTGGCACAGTTCGGAAAACTGGACCAGCACGATTATTCTTCGCTTAGACTCGTGTTGTTCGCCGGCGAGGTCTTTCCGATCAAATACCTGAAACTATTGAAGTCTTTGTGGCCGCGTCCTCGCTATTTCAACTTGTACGGCCCAACTGAGACTAACGTCTGCACGTTTTACGAGGTGCCACGCCTGGTTGCCGAGTCCCAAACTGAACCAGTCCCCATCGGCAAAGCGTGTCCGCACTGCGAACCGCTCGTGGTCAATGAAGTCGGTACCGAGGTCGCGCAGGGAGCCGAGGGAGAGTTATGCATCGCTGGACCTAGCGTATTGGAAGGATATTGGAATCTACCGGAAAATACTGCCAAGGCATTCCTACCCGGCCGCGACAACCGCTGGTACCGGACAGGCGACATCGTCGTCGAACTTCCAGATGGCAACTACAAATTCCTGGGGCGACGCGACCGTATGATCAAGAAGCGCGGGTACCGGATTGAATTAGGTGAGATCGAGGTGGCATTGTATCGCCACCCGGCCATCAAAGAGGCTGCGGTATTAGCGTTTCCCGACGATGATGGTGTGCCGATCAAGGCTTTCACCAGTACACGCAATGGATCGAGGTTGTCGATCATTGAGCTAAAGAAATTCTGCTCCGAGAACCTTCCCTTATATATGGTTCCGGACCTATTCTGCTGCTTGGAATCGCTGCCCAAGACTTCGACCGACAAGATTGACTATCAAAAACTCAAAAGCTTAAAGTGAGAGGACGATCCGGCGAGGAGCCGGTTTCAGATTTTATCGAATCATCGACATCCTTCACCTCGGAATTAGTTAGACCTACCTGGAACAAATAATGGATTTCGAATTAACGCCTGAACAGCAAAGCTTGCAGGAGGCGGCTACTGAATTCGCTCGCAGGGAGCTAAATGAGGGTATGATCGAGCGCGACGCCAATCAAGCTTTTTCCCGCGACGGTTGGCAAAAATGTGCCGCTTTCGGCGTCCAAGGAATGCCCATCCCCAAGGATTACGGGGGCCGTGGCTCGGACCCGGTTACTACGATCGCGATGATGGAAGGACTGGGATTCGGAGGTTCGGACCAAGGGTTACTTTTCGCGATCAATGCGCACATGTGGACCACTTCGATCCCGTTGCTTACGTACGGGACAGAGGAACACAAAAGGAAATATCTTCCAGGATTATGCGATGGGAGCTTGATTGGCGCCAACGGCACCAGTGAGCCGGACGCCGGCTCCGACGCGTTTTCGATGCAAACGCGTGCCGCGAAAGACGGAAGCAACTATATTCTAAGCGGCAAGAAAGTGTTTGTGACCAATGCGCCGGTCGCGGATCTGTTTGTTGTTTACGCGACACTCGATCCGAAACTGCGCGCAAGCGGTATCTGCGGCTTCGTGATCGAGAAGGGAACAAACGGACTCAGCATAGGGCCAAGGAAAGACAAGATGGGTTTGCGTACTGCTCTCATGGCCGAACTGGTCTTAGACAATTGTCGTCTGCCCGGCACTGCCTTGCTCGGCCGAGAAGGTCGTGGCGCTGAGATGTTCCACTGTTCGATGACCTGGGAACGGGCATGCATTCTCGCGACTTGCCTTGGGACGATGCGGCGTCAGCTTGACCGCTGCATCCAGTATGCACGGAACCGCAAACAATTTGGCCAACCCATCGGGAAATTTCAATCGGTCGCCAATCGAGTTGTCGATATGAAGCTTCGTTACGAAACAGCCCGTCTGCTGATCTATAAGGTTGCCTGGCTCATGCAGGGCAATAAATCTGCAGGCATGGATGCCGCCATCGCCAAGTTATATGCCTCAGAATCTTTTGTGAAGTCGTGCCTCGATGCAATTCAGATCCATGGCGGATTGGGTTTCCTAACCGAATTGGAACTCGAACGCGAGCTGCGCGACTCGGTCGGCAGCACGCTCTACTCTGGAACATCGGAGATTCAGAGAAACATTATCGCGCGAGGGCTGGGGATTTGAATGGCTTCTTCCAGTCACTCATCACAAAAACTCTGGGGACTCTTTATCCGCAAGGAACGCTGGGGATTCTCCTGGCGTGGCCGGCTGATTTTGGCGTTGCTTGGATTTTCGACTGCCGTTCTACTCTTATTGAACGTCCAGCCGTTTCTGGCTGAGACCCATCGCGTGAATACTAATGTCCTAGTCGTTGAGGGCTGGGTACATGAATATGCCATTCGCGCCGCGGCGCAGGAGTTCAAGAGGGGTTCTTACCAGCGTGTCTTTACTACCGGCGGCCCAGTAACTGGAATCGGACACTATGTTAACGACTATCAGACTTCCGCCAGTGTGGGCGCGGATCTTTTAAAAAATGCCGGAGTGCCATCGGACTCCGTGCAAATGGTTCCATCGCGCGTAGTGGATCGGGATAGAACCTACGGTTCCGCGGTGGCCCTGCGGGAGTGGCTCCGGGAGCAAAATATGCCCGTGCATAGTATCAACGTTTTAACAGAAGACGCGCATGCGCGCCGCACTCGCCTTCTCTTTAAGGAGGCTTTGGGGAAGAATGTTACAGTTGGCATCGTTGCGGTGCCGAATCCGGATTATGATGCGCGGCGTTGGTGGCGCTACAGCGAAGGCCTCAAAGACGTCGGCAGCGAAGCCTTTGCTTACATCTATGCCAGATTGTTCTTTCATCCCTCAGAACCGCCACGCGCAGAGAAAGCAGCCGTAGCCTCTCGGGGCGATATCAGACAATGAAAGTAGCTATTGTTGGCCTCGGCTATGTTGGATTGCCACTGGCGATGCAGTTTGCACGCGCGAATGTCAGGGTAGTCGGCCTGGACGTCGATACGGTCAAAGTCGACTTAATCAATCGCGGTCAAAGTTACATCAAACACATCGAGCCGGAAGCCATCGAGGAGGCGTTAAAGGAAGAGCGGCTTTGTGCATCCACTGACTTCACCCAGATCAAAACCGTGGAAGCCGTGATTATTTGTGTGCCAACACCGCTAACGAAGAACCGCGAACCCGATATCTCGTTCGTCCTTGAAACAGGCCGGACGATCGCGCCATATCTCTCTAAAGGCGCATTGGTGGTCCTGGAATCGACGACCTATCCAGGAACCACCGACGAGGAGTTGCGCGGCGTGTTGGAGGAAGGATCGGGAATGAAAGCAGGTTCGGACTTTCACCTGGCTTTTTCACCGGAACGGGAGGATCCCGCCAATGAACAGAGCAAGGTGAAGCTAATTCCGAAAGTCATCGGTGGTTACACTCCCACCTGCCTCGATCGCGCCATGGCGCTTTATGGCAAAGCGATCGATACACTTGTGCCGGTCTCGTCGTGTCGCGTCGCTGAGGCGACCAAGCTCCTAGAGAACATTTTCCGGAGTGTGAATATCGCGTTGGTCAATGAACTGAAGCTCGTTTACAGCGCCATGGGCATCGATATCTGGGAAGTCATTGAAGCGGCCAAAACGAAGCCATTTGGGTTTATGCCGTTTTATCCCGGTCCTGGGCTTGGCGGGCATTGCATCCCGATCGATCCGTTCTACCTGACGTGGAAAGCGCGGCAGTATGGCAAGCACACTCGTTTCATTGAACTGGCGGGCGAGATAAACACAGTAATGCCGGAAAATGTGGTCCATTGCGTTGCCGACGCGTTAAACACCCGAAATAAAGCGGTGAAGGGCAGTCGAGTGCTGATTTTAGGACTTGCCTATAAACCGAACATTGAGGACGAGCGCGAATCACCGAGTTACGTTTTAATGGACCTTCTCAGTCAGCGCGGCGCCGAACTGGATTACTACGATCCCTACATCTCAGTGATTAAGCCAACCCGTGAGCATTCGCATTGGGCCGGTAAGAAATCCGTGGGGTGGGACCGCGCGACTATCGAGAGCTTTGATCTTGTGCTTATCGCAACCAATCACAGCTGCGTGAACTATCAGGAGCTTGGTGATTGGGCGCACTGCATCGTGGACACGCGAAACGCCATGTCAGGGTCACACGTATGTCCTGGCAAAGTTTGGAAAGCATAGATACCTCGAGCGCGGCAAAGTTGCCTTGTCAGCTCCCGGCTAAATTTAACTCAAACGGCCGGTCGGACTCGGATAGAATGAGCGATACGACAGATTCGCACGGATTGCTGTGGACTGGATTTCTGCGGTCTTGTGAGCAGTTTCCCACCCGCGGAGCGATCGACATCGCTGGACGTGAGGTGACTTACCAGCAGCTAAGTTACCGCGCAAAGCGCCTGGCGGCCACCCTTCAGGCGAGCGCGCTGCCCGGCGCAGTTCCACTGACGGCAATCTTCGCTTACCGTTCTGATACGGCGTACGCTGCTGTGCTCGGAGTTTTGATGGCCGGTCATGGATACGTACCCCTGAACCGGACGTTTCCAGTAGACCGAACACGGCTGATGTTAGAGAGGTCGATGTGCCGGTCGATGGTCGTCGATGCCGGGTCCGAATCACAGTTGGAGCGATTGTTATGCGGCATTGCCATTCCATTGGTCATCATCTGTCCGGATCGTACCGACGTGACTGAGCTAGCAACCAAATTTCCTGCGCATCGGTTTATAGGAGCAAATGAGCTGGCTGAGGCCGAGCAATGGTCTCCGGTCGATGTCGCCGTCGATTCGATTGCTTATCTGCTCTTCACGTCCGGGAGCACGGGGCAACCAAAAGGTGTAATGGTATCCCATGCCAACGTGCTTCATTACGTAAAGTACGTCACGAAGCGCTACAGCTTCACGAACAACGATCGTGTCTCGCAAACATTCGACCTTACATTTGATTTGTCAGCACACGACATGTTCGTGGCGTGGGAGACTGGAGCTTGCCTATGTTGCCCAACTCAGAAACAATCAATCAAGCCTGGTGGATTTGTAAACGACGCGCGGTTGACAGTTTGGTTTTCCGTTCCGTCCACGGCAGTGTTCATGCGCCGCCTGGGAGTTCTCAAACCGAATATGTATCCGCGGTTGCGGTTGAGCTTGTTTTGCGGCGAAGCCTTGCCTCTGGACATCGTACGTCATTGGGCGCTCGCAGCGCCCAATTCTGTGATTGAGAACATTTACGGTCCTACGGAGCTGACCATCGCCTGCACCGCTTACCGGTGGGATAATGCAAAGTCACCTGACGAATGCGAGCAAGGAATCGTCCCGATCGGGCAACCATTCGATGGCATGGAGGCTTTGATTGTCGATGAGCAGTTGCGCGAAGTGGAACACGGAACGGGCGGTGAGCTGCTCATGAATGGTCCGCAGCTAACTCTGGGTTACTGGCAGGACGAAGCAAAGACTCGACAGGCATTCGTCCACGTTGCCGGCAGGAACGGCACCTACTATAGAACGGGAGATCGCATCCGTCGATCTGCAGTGAATAAACCGCTCGTCTATTTGGGACGGCTTGACAATCAGATCAAAGTACGCGGCTACAGAGTCGAGCTAGGTGAGGTGGAGGCCGCTGTAAGGCAGGTATCCGGATTGGAAGGAGTAGTTGCCCTAGGATGGCCCACGAGAGAAAGCCGTGCCGATGGAATTGAAGTTTTCCTGGAGACCGATAGTTTCGATACAAAGGCGCTAATGAGTCAGCTCAAAGGAAAGCTGCCCGTGTACATGCTGCCTTGCAATGTTCTGGTTCTGCGCCGCTTCCCGCTAAACACAAACGGCAAATACGATCGAAAAGCATTGCAACTGATTCTTGAAAACAGGTTCGGATCAGATCAGCCTCGATCGCGCTTTCTTCCGTGACACATGGTTTTAACATGGGCCAGCGCATCAGCCGCCCGCTGTTCTCGCAAGCGACAGGCGGCCTGAACGTGACGGCGCCTTCAAACCCCAACATCACTCCGCCGGGCTACTACATGCTGTTTATCCTGAATTCGAACGGCGTTCCTTCAGTGGCAAAGATTGTCCAAATTAATAGTACCACACCTACACCAACTCCGACCCCGACTGCAACGGCGACCCCTCCCCCCACCCCCACCCCAACCCCAACGCCCAGCCCCCTATCTACTCCCCCCCCCACCCCAACGCCCACGCCCACCCCCGCCGCCACCCCCACACCGACGCCGATTTCTCAATGCACTGTTCCTAATTTTATTGGTGTCCGATTAAATCTGGCCCAGTCAATTTGGAACAACGCGGGATTCGCAACCAGGGTCACCACCGTCGGCCCCGGTGGCCATCAGATCACGTCGCAAAGTCTTCCTGCGGGATATGTCAGCTCTGGTATCACGACCACAATCACCGTTACCGCCAGATGAAATTCGCGATCACGTTTTTGCTTTTTTCGTGCGCTAAGCCATTATGAGACATCGGTTCCATTTGTCTCGACGCCGACAGGCGGCATTCGGCGGATTCCGCTACTGCTTGGCGACAACTGCGGGGAGGCGTTCGGCATCAATAAGTACGGCCATGTGGCTGGATACTCTTCGGGTTCCACTGGCTCGAGGGCTTTTATCTGGAGAGGAAGAACGGGGGCAAAAAAATAAAAAAATGTCGTTGACTTCAGGCACTCACATCCTCAGTCTCGGCTTTCGATGTATAGATGAAACCGCTGATCGGCTGGAAGTCACTTCCTCTTCGTCGTCCGCTGGAGGCTTGCTCCTGCGCTTCCGAGCGGTTAAAAGTTCGATCGATCGCACTGCGTTGCTTTGCAGTAGCGCTGTTCATTGCAGTCTCGTCTGCGAAGGCCCAGGATCCTGCTACCGTCGGGCAATTTTCGTCGGTCATGACCTGGCCGTACAAGGCAGTACACGCTCATCTCCTTCCCACAGGCAAGGTGCTTTGGTGGCCCTCGTTCGACAACGGCGACAACCCCACGCTCTGGGATCCATCGGCCAACACCAATACTCCGCTTACGCATGTGGGAGCGAACATATTCTGTTCAGGCCATGCCTTTCTACCTAACGGACAGCTCCTCGTAGCTGGTGGACATATAAGTAGCTGGACGGGACTGCCCAACGCCTACAGATTTGACTCCTCGAATAACACGTGGACGCGGCTGCCTGATATGAACAACGGTCGGTGGTATCCGACGAACACGACGCTCCCGAACGGAGACGTACTCGTGATCAGTGGCATTATACAGCCGGGGGTTAACAATGTAGAGCCTCAGGTATGGCAGACTGCAACGGGATCATGGCGCAATTTGACCGCAGCGCATCTGGCTCTGCCTTTCTATCCATTTATGTTTGCTGCACCTAACGGAAAAGTGTTCTGTGCTGGGCCCAGCCAGACGACACGCTACCTTAACGTCACTGGCACTGGGGGCTGGAGCTCGGTCGCGAATAGCAACTACGGGACTCGCAATTGGGGATCGTCAGTGATGTATGACGACGGCAAAGTACTGCTTATGGGTGGAAGCCCATGCGGATTTTACGCTACCGATTGCACCACCTATCCAACGGAAACCGCGGAGATTATCGATCTCAACAGTCCGAATCCAGTTTGGACCTATACTGGGTCGATGGTGACCGGAGGGCGCAAACTGCACAATGCTACATTGCTTCCGGACGGCAAGGTCCTGGTGACCGGTGGAAGCCGAGGAACTGAGAGTGCGAACAGTAACTCAACTGATCCGGCGTACGAATGCGAACTGTGGGATCCTGAAACCGGGACGTGGAGAACCATGGCGAGCCTGACCATATATCGAGGGTATCACGCCACCGCGCTGTTGTTGCCCGATGGACGCGTTTTATCGGCAGGCTGCGAATACGTGGCGAACTCTGCGGAAATTTACTCGCCGCCATACCTGTTCCACGGCTCCCGCCCAACTATTACATCAGCGCCAACGAACGTTGCGTACGGGCAGTCATTTTTCGTGGGGACACCCGACGCCACGAGCATTTCAAAGGTCACATTGATCGCGGTTTCTTCAGTGACACATGGCTTTAACATGGGCCAGCGCATCAGCCGGCCACTGTTCTCGCAAGCTACAGGCGGCCTGAACGTGACGGCGCCTTCAAACTCCAACACTACTCCGCCGGGCTACTACATGCTGTTTATCCTGAATTCGAACGGCGTTCCTTCAGTGGCAAAGATTGTCCAAATTAATGGTACCGCACCTACGCCTACGCCTTCACCTTCACCTTCACCAACCGCGACCCCGACTGCAACACCAACGCCAACGCCTCCCCCGAGCCCAACGCCAACACCGACTCCGAGCCCAACCCCCACCCCAACCCCAACTCCAAGTGCCACATCAACACCAGCTCCTACACCGACGCCAACATCGACCCCCGCAGCTCCAACAAATCTTACGGCTACCGCAGCGTCATCTAGCCAGATCAACCTGTCCTGGACCGATAATTCGAACAACGAAACCAGCTTTAAGGTGTACCGCTCTAAGAATGGCAGGAACTTTAAGCGCCTCGCGACTGTAGGCGCAAATATCACCACGTTTGCCAACACCGGGCTCAGGGCCTCTACCACATATTACTACCGGGTGCGTGCTCACAACAACGGCGGCAATTCAGACTATTCGAATACTGCGAGTGCCACGACAAACCCCTGATCCCACGACATGAACGCCAATACTGACTCCACTTATCTAAGAAATGCCACAGATTATGAGGTCTGTTTTGCTACAGTTTAAGAGAAAGAAAATCAATGTAACTAGCGTAGTCAGCGTTATTCTAGCGGTGACGGCGGGAGTAGTTACTTTCCGGGAGACATTTGGGGAGACGAACGCGTACACCGTCTCGGAGCTTTCTGCTGGGGCGGTTCCCTGTCGGCTCAATAACCTGGGCGATGTTGCTGGGAAAGCAGGTAATTCTCCCTCGGGAGAGACTCGAGCTACCATCTGGAATCACGGCAGCTTACGGCCAACTAATTTGGGTAATCTTGGTGACGGCGAATACAGTTCCGCTTCGTGTATCAACGACGCAGGAGCGGTCGCAGGAGCTGCGAATACCGCTAAGTCGATCGTTCCATTTGTCCGGACGCCGGCAGGCGGCTTTCGGCAGATTCCTCTGCTGCCTGGCGACAACTGCGGACAGGCGTTCGGCATTAATAAGTACGGCCACGTGGCTGGATATTCTTCTGGCCCAAATGGCAGGAGAGCTTTCCTGTGGACGCGAAGCGCGGGCGCGCGCAATCTCGGCGTTCTGCTCGGCGGCAATTACAGCAGCGCTTGCGACATCAACGATTTGGATGAGGTTGCCGGCACATCGGCAAGCGCGGCGGGCGACCGTGCCGTGCTGTGGACGAAAACCGGCGATGTGCGCGATCTTGGGACGCTGCCGGGAGATACGTCGAGCGAGGCTAGCGCAATCAACAACAATGGGGATGTCGTTGGATACTCGAAAGGTCCGCGGGGCATGCGCGCGTTTTTGTGGACTCAAGCAACTGGAATACAAGATCTCGGGGTGCTCCCCGGTGGAAACTCCAGCCGAGCGCTTGGTATCAACGACATGGGTGCCGTGGTTGGAAGTTCGACAAGCTCGCTGGGAGATCGCGCCTTTATATGGACAAAACAAGCAGGCATGAGAGATCTGAACAGCGCAGCCTCTGTGACTTTTGGGGTAGTGTTTGTTGAAGCACACGCGATAAATCACACAGGTCAGATCCTTGTGATGGGGAGTCCTATGCACGAGTCCCATGGGAGTGGGGAAGCTGCTCCGCAATGCGCGCCGGCCCCTCCGTCGAGCTTCCTGCTGACACCTGCTTCACAATGACGGATTGCTGCGCGCCGACAGTTGCTTCAAAATTAAGCCAGTTTTTGATGCTTGAGGGCTAGCTGCCGAGATGCCGCAACTAAGTCTTCGGAACCAGCCCGGTTCTGCGATTGCTGGTGATCCCGTCGGGATCCTGCCTTGGACGGCACTCCGGCGTCGCCATTTTCCAGAATGATCTGCTGCCAATCGTGTTCTACCGAATGGGACCAACTCCTGCTTAGCGTGAAACCGACCGGCCGATGCTGGCTAGAGCCTATCTCAAGGGCGAGTAGCCGCTGATTAAGACATGAACGACCCAGAAAATATTATTGCCGCGATCTACCGCGGCGTCGATTGGATCAATGGCGAATTGCCACCGGGGCGGCAGCTCATCAAGGCGCCGGAAACGCGACTCCTGGGCCCGCAATCGGTTCTCGATTCGATGCGCTTTGTGAGCCTGATTGTTACGATCGAACGGGAGGTGGAGGACGGGTTTGGCGTGGCACTGACGTTGGCCGACGAGCGGGCGCTTTCGATGAAAGCCAGTCCGTTCCGCTCCATCCAGTCGCTCGCTGATTACATCGGCATCCTCATAATAGACGCCCGCAATGGTTGAGAATAAGGTCGTCTTGATCACGGGGACGCGAAAGGGCATCGGTCGCGACTTGGTCGAGCATTACGCTGGCAGAGGCTGCCACGTCGTCGGATGCAGCCGGTCCCCGTTTGAAGGGGAACTCCTGAACTATCGGCACTGCTGCCTCGACGTTTGCGACGAGCCGGCGGTCAAGAGAATGTTCTCGGAGATCAGAAAGCAGGAAGGCCGGCTGGATGTGCTCATCAATAACGCCGGCGTCGCCTCGATGAACCA
>Ga0137378_10005809_pt1 | contig 10690 bp, 9 predicted proteins | sample SagtaG_21_FD_104813 | JGI IMG/M metagenome (GOLD analysis project Ga0137378, IMG submission 104813) | Vadose zone soil microbial communities from Sagehorn Ranch, Mendocino, California, USA - Sage2_L_60_16 metaG | ecosystem: Environmental > Terrestrial > Soil > Vadose zone | place: USA... | reverse complement strand
TTGGCAATCCGCTTCGAACCCATTACGCGAAGGAGAAGAGAAAACAGGAAGCCGTGCGCCATCAGCCTATCAGAGGCCTGACGCATCAGACGAGAATTCTTCATTTCAGTTCCAATCTGGTCTTTCCACGACTCTTCGTAGCTCGATAGCGGTGTTTGATCCTCAAAGTATCGCACGGCGGCTTCTCCGGCAAGCCTCCCGGTAACGAGCGCCGTCTGTATCCCGCCACCGTTCGTGGGCATGACCATTCCAGCAGCATCTCCCACAGCCATCACCCTCTCTGTATATGTGCGGGCGAGTGGCCCGTCGACTGGTAGACTGTCCGCAATCATGGACACTTTCCTCCCACCCTCGAGTTTCGGAGCTGCAGCCTTATTCTTCTCGATGAAACCTGTCAAAAGGTCTCGAATCTGCCAGTCCCGATGAAGATATGGCGTTCTGACTCCAATTCCAACGTTGGCCCTGCCATTCCCCTTGGGAATAATCCAGCCATACCCTCCAGGAGAATAGCGAGGGTCCATGTACATCTCAGCCACATTCTGTTCGCATGACAGGTCTGACATGAGATATTCCATGTTTGTCGCAATCGAATAGGGACCAGCATACTCTTTTTCCGGGAGACCTGCTAGTTGAGCTGTCTCACTCGGGTAGCCATCGGCCGCGATAACGAGCTCGGAGTGAATTGCTTTTTCAGGGGAGATTCCAACCATGGGTTCGCCGCCCTGGGGGTAGTAGTGGGCCTGGACCCCAACTTCCACCTCTGCTCCATAGCTTCGAGCCTCGTCTCCTAGATGACTCTCAAACACGTGACGGTCCAGAACGTAGGATTCTAGGGGAAACTCGAATACCTTGCCCCTGGGGCTGATAACCCGCACCGTCTGGCATTTGTTGTCGATCGCTTCGGGGGGAACGTCGAAAACATCCGGGCATTTGACACGGGGGAGAAGCTTCATCATGTCCTCCTTGACGACAAAGAACTCTCCACACCTTACAGGTGTGCCGAGAATCTTTTTTTTCTCGAAAACTTTGACCTTGAAGCCTTTCTTGGCCATGTGGACTGCTGCTGCGAGCCCCCCTGGGCCCCCGCCGACAACGACCACGTCGAACTTGGAACCCGTCAAGTGCAGAACAGCCCTAGATCTTCATCTAGGAGCCGTTCTAAAAGCGATTTATGCATTTGGAATTCGTTTCTCTGCTTGTTTGGCGAACAACTTTATTATTGGGCTAGGAGCGGGTCTGTGAAATTCGCGCTGAAACTGTAAGGCTTGAGAGAATGGTTCTCCTCGAATTCATAGTCGGAGTTTCCGTACTATCCCTGGTGGTCGCTGGGCTCCTTGTCCGTTGGATAATGGCGCGAGACCCGGGGAGCCCGAAGATGAGAGAGATATCTGACGCAATACGGCAGGGCGCGGAAGCCTATCTGGCCCGCCAATACAAGACGATTAGCGGCATAGCTGTTGTGTTCGCGATAATCTTCGCCTTCGCACTTCGAGACCCGAACAATGGATACCTCGGGTTGGAGACCGCCTCAGGCTTCATTGTGGGAGCCCTCTGTTCGAACCTAGCCGGATACATTGCGATGTACGTTTCCGTGCGGTCCAACGTGCGAACTGCCAACGCTTCCATGTCCGGCCTCGACCCGGCTCTCAAGATTGCCTTTCGAGGCGGAATGGTGTTTGGACTCGGAGTAGTATCTATGAGCCTACTGGGAATATCAGGGCTCTTCATCTTGTTTGGCGGAGACCCGGCGAAAACACCTTCCCTTATTGTCGGATTTGGTTTCGGGGCGAGCTTCGCAGCCCTCTTCGCCCAGCTGGGGGGCGGAATCTACACCAAGGCTGCAGACATGAGTGCTGACCTGGTTGGAAAAGTGGAAGCAGGGATTCCCGAAGACGACCCGAGAAACCCGGCGGTCATCGCCGACCTAGTGGGAGATAATGTTGGGGACATAGCAGGAAGGGGCGCGGACCTCTTCGAGTCTATCACTGGAGAAAACATTGGAGCAATGATTCTAGGCTCAGGCCTGGCAGCCCTGCTGAGCACTTTTGGGGGGCAGATCCCCGGGTATGACCTCACCAACTGGGTCTTGTTCCCCCTGGTCGCAAGAGCCTTCGGGCTTCTGGCGGCAATCGTAGGCATGTTCTTCGTCTACGCGAAAGGCCGAGAGGACCCATTCAAATCATTGACCCGAGGGCTCTTAGTGACAGCCGTGCTGGCGATGGCCGGCTTTTTCGGCGCAACGGTCTGGTTACTGGGCTACCAGAACGTCAACCTATTCTTCTCGGCCCTGACCGGCATAACAGCCGCCCTTCTGATCACTTGGATCACCAAGTATTACACATCGTACTCCAAGCGTCCAGTCCAGACCATCGCCCACTCAGCAGAATCTGGACCCGCACCTGGGATCGCCACGGGCCTGTCAGTCGGAATGGAGTCAACTGGACTGTTCGTGCTCGTCATCGCCGGTGCGATTGCCGTCTCCTACTTCCTGGGGGGTGGCGTAGACGCGCTGAGACCGCTAGTTCCCCCATACACTGCTAACCCTGTAAAGGTCGGGTTGGGAATCTACTCCACCGCAATCGCGACCATGGGCATGCTCTCAGTCACACCGTTTATCCTAGCAATGGACGGTTTCGGCCCAATTACTGACAACGCTGCCGGCATAGTGGAAATGTCCGGCACCCCAGAGGAACAGCGGGACCTCATGGACCTCATGGATTCGGCCGGCAATACCACCAAGGCCTTGACCAAAGGCTACGGCGTGGCCTCCGCAGCCCTTTCCGCATTCCTCCTATTCTCCGCCTTCCTAGAGGTCGCGGGGCTGGCGTATCAGAAATCGAATATCGGCGGGACGACCTTGGTCCAGGTTATTGGCGTGAACCTTGCACGGCCAACCGTGTTCATCGGGGCCTTGGTGGGAGCCATGCTCATCTTCGTCTTCAGTTCACTAGCAGTGAACGCTGTGAGTAAGACCTCGGCCCGCATGATCAAAGAGGTCCGTAGACAATTCCGCGAAATAAAAGGAATAATGGAGGGAACTGCCAAGCCCGACTATTCAAGAGCCGTTGACATCTCCACCCGGGCCGCTCTACGCAACATGATAGTCCCAAGTCTCCTGGTGGTTCTGACACCAATTGTTGTGGGTCTCGTTCTGGGTCCCGAGGCGGTGGGGGGACTCTTGATGATAGGCACGGTGACCGGGATAATGATGGCTCTATTCATGAACAACGGGGGAGGGGCGATGGATAATGCGAAAAAGTTCGTGGAAGCGGGCAACCTAGGCGGAAAGGGCTCACCCACCCACGCGGCCACGGTCATCGGCGATACTGTGGGAGACCCGCTGAAAGACACCGCAGGACCCTCCCTTCACGTCGTTGTAAAACTCTTGAACACTATCACTCTTGCCCTGGCACCCTTGTTCGCCCTCTTCCTCCTCAAGGTCCTGGCCGGCGGCTAATTATCCGGCCAACCTTGACAACCCTGGACCAGAACAAGCCAGGAACCATGGAAAAGTATGCGAAATCTGGTCCTCGCAATCTTTTTGATAGGTTGCCCACTCTGGGTGGCGGCTTAGAATGAGCACAGCTCTCAAAGGAACAACCCTTCGACTAATTGTCCCTAAGGACTCCTCAAACAATGTACTGGCCACCCTGGGTCCGGCGTCCAAGGTGGAATCGATGGACACAGTCCTTTCCGCGGGGAAGTTGACCACTGACCACATCGTCAGCAACATCAAAGAGTATTCAAGGCTCAGAGACGAGCTCTTCCATACAATCCGCCAATTCGGCCTAGTGAGAAATGCAAGGCCCGCTTCCCCAGAAGCCAGAGACTATACAAGCACTCTGGATGAGGCTCGCAAAGAACTGGACGAAAAGAAGACACACTATCAAGACCTTCAATCCCGCGTTGAGAATCTAGAACGGCAGATCGAAGAGGCGAAGAAACAAACCAACAGAATTTCTGAAGTCATCCAAGCAGGTTTCAACTCCACCGACGTGGACTTTTCCAAGGGCGAGTTCAACCGCATCCTAGGCCGAGTACCGGCAAGAAAACTACAGGACGCCCAACGTGCTCTCCAGAAACAGTTCAGCGACCAGATAGTACTAGCCCCAGGCACCCGAATCAAAGATTGGGTCTACGTTCTAGTTGCCGCGCCGCTAGACAAAATCCCCCAGGCACTCCAAACCCTTCTCCTCTACGATTTCACTCAAGCTGAGATTCCCAAGACTGAAGAGCCGGACCTCAACATCGCCAAGAAAGTCCTCGAAACAGGAGCAAAGGAACTTGCTCAGGACCTAGACGAGGCTAAAGGGGAGATGAAACGTTTCCAGGAACAAGCCAGCGAACGCCTCAATCAACTCGCAGATACCGTCCAAGACTCGCTGATACTGCTGCAGGCAGTTCTGAAGATGGGTGAAGGTTCCATGGCATCACGAGCTTTCGCGTGGCTTGCGAAGACCCCCGCACCGAAGATTCTGAACTCCCTCTCAAAGCAAGGAGCGCTATTTGAAACAGAATGATGCGAGAGCAGACCTGAACTGAGCGATTCGGACCTCGAAGCCCTAGCCAACTCGAAAGTCAAAGAAGCGATACGAGCGGCCGTCGAGAGGGTAGGCATCAAGCAATTCTCAACCATAATCGGCTTGGCCCAAGAGAAGGTTGAGCTAGTTTTGAGGTCTGACGACGAGTACGTGCCAGTCAAGGTCGTCTCGGTCGCATGCCAGATAAACAAGTCCCATGGAGACCCAGATGTCAACCATTCAAGCATCACCGAGTGCCTAAAGGGAACAACTGTTAGACTCCCAAAGTCCCACCAAAACAAGCCTGAGCCAGAGAATGCCGAGAGACGAGTACCGCCTAACCCTCTAGAAACTCGGAGCACCGTCGGCCCAATGTACGACCAGAAGTCACTGAAGCTCCTCAACTTTGGCGTTAACACGATTACGCTGCTAGTCATCGGGTATTTTCTTGGGGGAATAGTGTTAGGCCCGCTTGTCAGCCTTCAAGGATGCGTGGGAGTCTCCTTCTCCCCCGCCATGGCCACGCCATGCGCAGGTTCTGTTCTCGGGCTAGTCCTAGCCGCGTTTGGCAGCCTCGCCTACACCTACTATTACTTCACAAGAAAACTGTAAAGTCCCCTCGACGATTTGCTGAGAGAGCTAAAGGGTCAAGCAGCGACTAAGGGCCTGATCTGCTCAGGCTTCAGGCCTGCTCCGACACCTGAGACTACCGCTGCCAAGTTGCGAGCCTCATTCTCCTTTAGAACCAGGAAGGCCAATTCTATCCCCATAGTGTAGGGAAAGCCGAGAAGAATCTCTTTGCTCAACTCCAGCATGTGCATCCGGATGAATAGCTCGAGAAAGGATAGGGACTTTGTTTCCTCGTAACGTTGCCGGGCTCCAGACAGGAACTTGCGGTAGTAGCGGAGACCCGCTAAACGGTCTAGAGCCAGGGCCAGGTCCTCAGAAGAGGCCAACTGGATGATTGCCTTCCTATCCAACTTCCACTGGATCGGGACCAGGTGGGTTTGAATGTCGGATATTCCGATGAGCTTGGAACGCAGCATGATTGAGAGGTTGAGAAGGTCAATGGAGGATCCCACGATGGGAAGGCAGCTTTTCTTGTCCCTTCCCCCGAGTTTCTCACTGATGAAACCATAGAATCGTTCTTCACCCCACCCGTTGAATATGTCCCGGACGAGGGAAGCCTTGTCGGGCGTCAAGCCTTCCAGCTTAATGCCCTCCAGCCTCGCGGCTAGGTCCTCATCGCCGACAACTGAGGTCAGCGTCTCCAAATCCTCGACTGAATAGAGACGGTGCAACTCCTTCTCATTCATAATGCCCAAGGGTAGACGAGTCGCGAGATATTCTTCCCAGGACTTTCCCTGGGATTTATACAAGACCAGTGCAGCTAGGTCATACGCGTCGAAACGACGATTGTACTCCACCAGGAATTGCTTCACGCCCCCTTTAGCGGTCGAGATCAGGTTCTTGACGGAACGGGCGAAGCTCATTCGAACAGCCCGCTCAACTTCAACCGGTGACGAACTCTCCTGGAGTTTTGAAAGCTCTGGGCCGTACGGTCCGTCAGCGAGAAACCCCAAGATTTCGGTCTGGGTCCTGAACTCTGCGAGGGAATACAGCTGCTGACGCTCTAGCAGGAAGCTCTTTTTTCCACGCACCTTGGCCTCTGTGTAATTGTCCCTGAGAATGTGGACCAGAGTCTCTGCTGGCACGACTATTCGCTTTCTATGCCTGGAGAACCAGCAGCAGAGCTGCTACGAAAGCGTAGATAGCCAGTGCCTCCGCAAGAATGAGTGGAACCACTACTCTGGAGAACAGTTCAGGTTTCTCGGCAGTTGCAGATGCCAGAGCTCCGCCTGACGTTCCGATTCCGAAACCTGCTGCGATAGAGGCTACCCCCATTATGGTCCCTCCGAAGAAGAGTCGGAAACCCGAATCGCTCGACAAGGCCGCTGCTCCAGCAGCTGGAAGCTTGAATATGGAAAGCAAGCCGACCACCAATCCGTAGATTGCCAACGCCTCGGCGAGGATGGTGGCTATGAGGCTCTTAGAGACAATTTCTGGCCTTTCGGTTCCAGCCGCCGCTATGGCTGGCGCTGCAATACTAATTCCAAGGGCCGCTCCAATGACACTGAGGAAAACTGCGAGGCTAATCCCGATAGACGCCCATACGATCGCATCGACCATGTTATGCTGGCACAATCCATCCCGTTGGTTCGGTATAAGGCGCGAAGGACAACCCGGCCCCTTCATAAAACTTGCTAAACCACTCGACCCAGTGAAGCCTCAGAGTCTGCACGAAAACGATCAAACCCTCAATGATCATAACTAGAACATTACCAATCACTGCCCCTAACAATCCCATGGATGTGAAGAGCGCGAATTTGAAAAAGAAATCCGCGATGTTCAGGGCCCAAATTCGAAGGTAAGAGAACGTGTTACTCGCCGAACTCAGCACAGCTTCGAATGAATGAAGACCTCCCTCCTTCCAACCCATAAGTAATATCGGAACTACAATTACAAGCAAAACCAGAGGATTTCCTAGGATAACAGAGAAGTCGAACTTGGAAATCGCGAATTCTGCTACCAAATAGACGCCGGCTAGGTAAAAGACGATCCAGCACACTGGTCCGAAGACAGCTTCAGAATATTCTCGGAGTCGCACCTTGTTGTAAACGCTCAAGCCAAGGCCAAAGGTGATGTGTCCAACTCCAAAAACGAGGACTATCACCATGAACTCCTTGAGGTTCTGTATGTGACCTATCAAGGCTCCCGCTGTAGGGCTGAAGAGGCTGGGGAACCCGAAGATTGATTGAGATTCGAAGCCGAAGAAGTCTCCGAAGACAAAGCCGAAGACTGTGATGCCAATCCCCAAGAGGATGAAGAGTTCGGCACCATTGGCCAGCATTTGAATAATGTCTGACATCTTCTTCCCTTTCTTTCTCAAGCGTAAAAACAGCAGTCCCACTACGATGAAGATGGGACCTTGTCCAAAGTCGCCGAACATTAGCCCGTAGATAATAGGATAGGAGAAGATCATGAAGACCAGCGGATTGGTCTCGCTGTATGAGGGAATGCCAAAGTTGTTGATAATCGATTGAAGTGGCCCTCCCCAAGACGGGACCCGGACCAGGGTAGGGGCCTTCACCGCCTCTTCTGCATTGTGCTCTTGGTGCTTGTTCGAGTGTTCGGGTTTCTCGGCGTGAGGGGTTCTCATGGTTCCTCGGCCGTCTTCCACATGCACGGAGACAAGCCCTTCACAGGCCTTTGCCGCTCCCTCCGTAAACTGTTGGACCTTGTCCTCTGGCACCCATGCCCGTAGCATGTAGGTAGCTTGGGTTGTTGTTGAGCCCGACAATGCCTTCGCCCTTGCCTCGAGCAGCTCCGATAGGGTGTTGAGACTCTTGACGTGAGGGCCAAGCTCCTTGGTGACGCCCTCCCGTTCGTTGTTCAGTCGTTTGCTCGATTCATCGAGTTCTCGAAGTTTGAACTCAATGGCTTTCTTTGCTTCGGCTGGGCTAGTAGGAAAATCAGTCCAAGCCGGCTCCAGCCTCGAACCTAGAGATGTTGTGGCCTGGCGGGCTTCCTCCAAGAAGGCGTTGGGAAAGATGGCGAGGAAGGTTTCAGTCTTGTCCTGGGAACCGGTAATGGCGAATATTACGTTTCCATACGTAATGGTGTCGATGGTTCTTTGGAGTGCTGGAATAGATTCCCGCGGAGCTTCTCCAGCCAACATCGCTGCGAAGCCCTTCCCCGCAATAGCGTCCAGTGAGACTCCAGCGTTTTCGAGGCCTGATAGGAACCTGGATAGTTCCCTAGTTTTCTCGAGCTCGGCTTGAAGCCGGCCCACAGAATCCTCGTGTTGACGAACAATCTGTTCGAGTTCGCCGGTTTCCTTGTCCAGGTAGTTTGCGAGCTCCTCAAGATTGCCTAAGGGTGCTTCCGAGTCTGCCTGAGCTGTCCCATGGCCGCCGATTGTAGATGATAGAACAGTAAGCCTGTTCCTGAGAGTTGCGGACCGTGCTAAAATGCCGGCCGCCTCGTAAGGGTTTGCACCTTCAGGCAAACCCGCCTTGGGAACGTCCACCAAGTGGAGGCTCTGGTCTTGACCTGCGTAAGTCAGAAGGTTGTGCAGTTGATTCTTTGGGACTATGATGCTCAGCTGACGCATCGTTACTGGTCTGAGCAAAAGTCCTGGACCTACTCGCCGAACACTATGGACGATATTACCGTGAGGAGCTGGGTATCCAAGCGGTCCATACGAGCGCGGAACGAATTGTTGTAGGTAACTCGATTACTTGCACCGCTGGCAACGACCCCTCCCAACTGGTCAAGCGCGCCCTCTTCCACAACCAGTTTGGCCCCGCGCGGAAGGTCCTTGCTGAGAGAGTCAAGTCCCTTGCTCGAAGCCTGGTTGAACCCGACTCGAACAACGGCCTGGTCTGCCCCAACAGCTTCCACCGCTTCGTTAACCATCTTCTTCACCATATCCATGAACCCGGGAATGTCCGAAATCACCGAAAGCCTCTCTTCCACACCTGAGAGGATGGACTGGACGATTCGATTCTTCTCCTCTAATAGTCGAAGCCTGTTGGCCCGGACTTTTGAGCTTAGAATTCTTCTTCTCAACGCTTCAGCATCCAACCTGGCCTTTGCCAAGAACGCCTCCGCCTCTTTCTTGGCTTCGGCTTTCGCCGCTTCTTCCGTTTGCTTAGCTTTAGCCTCAGCTTCCCGGACTAGTTCGCCTGCCTTCAATTTGGCGTCGGAAAGTATCCGGTTCTGCAGTTTCTCGAATGACTGGGACAAAGTCTGTCTAACCTCTGAGAACGAGCTCCAGCGCTCGCTCGACCGCAGCATCTTTGCGGTTCTGGAATGCTTTCTGGTAGGTCGCTAGGAGTTGATCCGTATCCGTGTCCGACTTGGCGGCTTCAGCTTCAGCTTCCATTCTAGCCCGGCTCAGGAGATCCTCCCTCTCCTTCCGAGCTTTGGCTAGGACCTCTTGCTTGGCTATCTCAGCATCCTTCGATGCTCGTGTAAGAATGTCTTGGGACATATCCTTGGCCTCTTCGACAATATTTCTAGCCTGGGCCTCTGTCTCGACGATTCTCTTGACAGCGTCTATTCCAGACAAGCGATTACGTTCCTAGTCTTCCTTTGCTGATAGATTTGACCGACGGGGCATGAACGGGTGTATAAAACTATTCAAGGAGTGGACCGTGACGAAAGGCCAGAAACTGGGAGACCCAATTGCCCATCAAGATAGTCCGTCCTGATCATACAGAACTGGTGGGTGCAGGATATGTACTTCTCACTGCTCCCCATGCTGCAGGCCCGGAGGCCGATCTTCACACCGGCCGGATAGTTGAGGACGCCGCCTTGGCATCAAGGGCTTACGCAGTGATTGGTAAGATTAGCAGAGAGTATTTAGACTTAAACAGGATTCAAGCAGCCCAGACCGATTTCAGAAAGAGCATAGACTCGCTGATCGAAGACGACGGAATACGGTGCATTCTGGACATACACGGAAAGAAGGAACCTGGGGTTGACATAGGCACAGGCCTTGGAAGGACATGCGCAGAGGACACCACCAACCTCGTTAAGATATTCCTCTCCAAGAACTTTAACGTCACCATGAACGCAAAGTATCAGGGGCTCAAACCTGGAAGCATTATAACAACGTATGAGAAAATGGACTCCAAGGGCGAATTCCTGGTACAGGCTGTTCAGATCGAGTTTGGACACGAAGAACGAAGCGAGGAGAGGGACAAGGTAGTCAACGATGTTGCAGAGCTTGTGGGTCTGATGAACGTGAAGCTAGGCTTTGTCCCACCCGAGGCTACTGCTAGGTTAGACGACTAAGGTATAGGCGTGGGCACGTTTCTCATCAGAGCACTGGCCGCCCCCTGAGACAATTGTATCCAAGGCTGCGGGTACAGGCCAATCACGAGTGTAAGGGCGGTAGCTACCCAGAGGACAGTCAAATATCCACGAGGCTCAGGCAACTTGGAAGTGTCGGAGGGTTCATCGAAATACATCCTCTTGATAACCCAGCCGTAATATCCCATGCTGAACCCGCTGTTGATTAACGCTGCAAGGGCTAGGTAGCCACCCCAGCTGAAGGGTGAGTATACCGCCCCCGTGAACAGGATTGCCTTGCTGAAGAATCC
>Ga0137378_10005806_pt1 | contig 10691 bp, 8 predicted proteins | sample SagtaG_21_FD_104813 | JGI IMG/M metagenome (GOLD analysis project Ga0137378, IMG submission 104813) | Vadose zone soil microbial communities from Sagehorn Ranch, Mendocino, California, USA - Sage2_L_60_16 metaG | ecosystem: Environmental > Terrestrial > Soil > Vadose zone | place: USA... | reverse complement strand
GAGTCAAACAAGCTGCTTGTTCAGCAAATCTTTCTTATCAATCCAGCTTCTTCAACTTTGAGTCTCTGCCCTGGCTCGAAAGAGCGTCTGCCTGTCATGCCAACTCTATGGCCGTCACAGGGATTGGAATTAGTTCGATAACTAGGTTGAGGGAGTTGAGTCTAGAATTCTGAGAGCGCCTGTTGTTTTCCCGGCACGAGCCAAGTGTCTCTAGCCCACTCAGTTCCAGGTATCTTGGTTAGTACAACATGCTCCACTGAATCAGCGTCTCGCCAGACGCCATCAAGAACATAGAACATAGTGTGAGCTTGAGCCGTGACCTTGGCGGCTTGTCCAAGGGTCCTGTGGTTGAAGAATTCTACCTTCAATCCGTATCTTGATTCAAGACCCGTGGGCAGGTATGATAGTCAATCCTAACCTAAACAAACAGAAGAGGGTGACAAACTAGGCCGTCACTAGTTCAACCGGGACTCCAACACTAAAATACCGACACCGAGAATCCCCCGGAAAGCTGGAGATTTTTCGCGATGGTCGAGTTGCTTGAGAACGAAGTGTTAGTTCTCAAGGCCCTTCGAGACTCGAATGGAAAATCCACACTAGCCAACTTGACTAAGATTACAGAACTGGCTGACTCCGCGATTGCGAGATCTGTTCTCACCCTCACAAACCTAGGTTTAGTCAGAGAAACCGTAGCTCGGAAGACCGAACTTGCATGCACAGATGAGGGAATTACGAGCGCTTGGCAGGGACTCCCGGAGCGGAGGGTTGTTGATGTCTTCCCTGAGGGGGGCGGTCGGATGCCGATAGACCTGGCCGTGAAGCAAGCAGGCCTTGATCCGAAGTTCACTTCGATTGTAACTGGCTGGATTACTCGAAAAGAATGGGGTAGGATTGACAGAGATGAGTCAGGCGTGGTGCTTACGGTTGAGAAGAGGCCTGAGAAGGATGATGACGAAAGGTTTCTTGAAAAGATCGAGCATCATGGACTGATACTCGAAGAACTGCCCGAGAATCTTCAGAGTGCAGCCAAGAGGCTTCTCAAAAGAAATATTCTCGAGGCTAGGCCAAGGAACGAGCGAACCATAGAAATTACGCAAACTGGTCTCGAAACTATTCCCAGCGAATACGCTCGTGGAGAAGTCAGTTCCCTCACGGGTGACATGATCGCTTCGGGAAACTGGGAAAAAGTCCGTCTGAGAAGCTACAATGTCTCCTCTCCCGTCCCAACCGTTCAGCCCGGAAAGTACCACCCCTACACAAGATTCCTACGGCAGGTCAAGAGGAAACTTGTAGCCCTGGGGTTCCACGAGATTTCCGGACCACTAGTCGAGCCGGCATTCATCAACTGCGACTGCCTCTTCATGCCACAGGACCATCCGGCAAGAGAAATTCACGATCTATACTATCTCAAAGAGCCTGAAAAGACGAGCCTCCAAGACTGGGGCGAGGTCGTTGATCGTGTAGCTAAGACGCATGAGAACGGATGGAAGACAGGCTCCACAGGATGGAGATACAAGTACTCAAAAGACGAAGCGGCAAAACTCATTCTCCGCAGCCACGGAACAGCTACAAGCGTCAGAAAACTACTCTCCAAGGATCTGTTGGTCCCGGGCAAGTATTTTTCCATCGCCCGTTGCTACAGGCCAGAATTTCTCGACAGGACCCATCTCACAGAGTTCAATCAGGTCGAGGGAATAGTGGTCGGCAAAGGCTTGAACCTGCGCAACCTGCTCGGGATTCTGGAAATGTTTGCAAAGCAAATCGCAGGGGCCGAAAAGGTCCGGTTCAAGCCAGACTACTTCCCATTCACAGAGCCCAGCATCGAGCTGCAGGCCTACAAGCAGGGGTTCGGCTGGCTGGAATTTGGAGGCAGCGGAATCTTCAGACCAGAAGTCACAGAACCTCTCGGCATCAGGGTCCCAGTGCTTGCGTGGGGTCTCGGAATAGACAGGCTCTACATGATGCACAGGGGAATCCAGGACATACGCCAGATATTCACTCCGGACCTAGGCTGGATCAGAGAGCAGAAGGTAGACTAGAAACGCCTTCCGTACAATTCCAGCTGGGCGACCTTGAAACCCTTCTCGGCACCAAGCTTCCGCGAGACAAGGATGGGCTGAACCGGATCCTTGGCTATGTGAAGGGCGATGTTGATTCTCTCGACGAAGTCAGCGGCAGCGTGAGCATCGAGGTAAAGGACAGCAACCATCCTGACATCTGGTCGGTCGAAGGAATCGCAAGAGCACTCCGTGGATACCTCGGCAAGAAACCCACCACGCCACCCAAACTCGTCGGCCAGGCCTCCCTCAAAATTGTTGTCGATAAGAGGGTCAGGGAGGTCCGGCCTTACATTGCGTGCGCCGTTGTAAAGGGGGTGTCCAACAGCGACGAGACGCTGAAGGGATGGATCGGCCTGCAGGATCGGTTGGACCAGACTTACGGGAGGAAGAGAAAGAAGGCGTCGATAGGCTTCTACCAGGCAGACCTCGTCAAATCACCGATCAGCTACACTGTCGCCAACCCTAGGGACACATCGTTCGTCCCACTGGGCTCTGAAGACCGGATGAGTCTTGCAGAGATTGTGGAGAAGCATCCGAAGGGGATTGAGTACGGTCCCATAATTAGCCCATTCAAAGAATGGCCCCTGCTCGTCGACGGTCAGGGAAAGGTCCTCTCGCTCCCACCAGTAATCAACTCCCACGACCTTGGGAAGGTTACCAGCGACACCAAGAACATTCTCGTGGAAGTAACCGGAACAGGGGCCGATGTAGTAAACGACACTCTGAAAATTGTAGTCACTGCACTCTCGGACCGGGGAGGAAGAATCTACTCCTGCCAAGTCGAGTATCCCTATGGCACGCAGCGAAAAATAGTCACACCTAACCTTGCCTCGAAAGAGGCCACCTTATCGGTGGACTATGTTAACGAACTTCTCGGCGCAAATCTCACCCCCCTTGAAGTAGCGCGGCTCTTACGGAGAGCATCCTACACGATCAAATCGACACGTGGTAATATTCTGCGGCTAGGGGTTCCTTGCTATCGCTTGGATATTATGCACCAGGTCGATCTTGTAGAAGACGTAGCAATCGCGTTGGATGTTAACGAGGTTGATCCGGAGTGGCCTCAAGTCTGGACCCCTGGAGGGTTGACGGTGCAGACCGATAGCATAGACATGGTTGCCGAGGTTATGGTCGGCCTTGGATTCCAGGAAATTCTCACGTACTCGTTGACGTCACGAGAGTCACTGGAGGGCCGGATGAACTCTCTGCCTCCGAAGGATATTGTCGAGCTTAGAAACCCAAAGATGAGCACGTTGACATGTCTTAGAAACTGGCTCCTTCCCAGCCTCATGGAGTTTCTAAGCAACAATACCCACGTCGATTATCCCCAAAAACTGTTCGAGATTGGAACCTGCGCCCGGCCCGAAGGGCACAGCATTGGACAAGTTTCGGATATGACCAGGCTGAGTGCTGTTACGGTCCATGCAAACGCAGGGTTTACTGAGATCAGGGCTTGCCTCGACGCTCTACTCAACAACGTCGGGGTAGACTTCAAAGTGACTCCATGGACGCATCCGACCTTCTTAGAGGGGAGATGCGGAGAGGTCTCCGCCGGCGAAGAGATTCTGGGGGTAATTGGGGAGCTTCATCCGCGCGTGCTCAAGTCTTGGGGATTGAACCTACCCGCCGCGGGTTTCGAGCTGGAGATTTCTCCCACGCGTTTCGCGAATAGAGGCGCAAGCACAAGCAAAGGCTAGAATCCTCACATCTGAACTATGTTCATTCCCGAACATTTTCTAGTCTGCTTCCCGGTGGGATGAATGAGCAAACATGTTAGCCCATTCTCGGATGTACCACTTCTTGATCATACCTTTCTTAAAGAAAGGGTCGCCCTTGATGTATTCCTCTGCTGCCTCGCGCGATGAGAGGACTGCCATCGTAGTGAGTGGCTCACTTGGGTTGTTGAGAAAGGCTCCAGACATCAGGAGTCGGCCTTTCTCGTGCAATTCTTTAGAGCGAGCTATGTGAGCCGCAATGTCATTTGGGGCGTCTAGCTTGGCCTCTTGGAAGTCCTTGTAGCCGAGGACAACGTTCACCACATAGAATACGGGTTGTTTGCTTGACTCCAGATCCATCGCCTTTCTCATAATCTCCTATTTCAAAAGAACAGCTGGTCGGTTCTTCATACGCCCCGTCGTGGCCTTAGATGAGTTTGGTAGGTCTACCGACTCTCTGGACTCCGAGGCGGCTCTGTCTTGAACTGAAACGCGTGGCATCACTTGTTGAGATTCAGGAACCTCAAGAGCCTTGGTCTTCACCTTCTCTGGGGGTGGCTTCGGGTTAGGTATGAACAGGGAGCTTACCGCTCCTAGCGAGACGAAAATTGCTGCTGTGAGAGATGCCCAACGGGTCCCCTGAGTGATCGCGTCATTCAGAACACCCTGGATTATGCCGAGAGTGCCCGGGTCCAAGCCCGAAGGAAGTGCCGCGCCTCCAGCCAGCCCAGAGTTCAGCATCCTCGCGACTGCCAGCTTGACCGTCTGCGACAAACCCGTCGCTGCCAGGTCGGCCTGCCCGACTGATGAGATTTGAGCCACCATGACCGCTCCTAGTACTGCTATCCCGAACGCCGCGCCGATCTGCCTAACGGTGTTGTTCGCTGCTGACGCTACCCCGGCCTTCTGGAACGGGACACTCGTCAATACAGTATTGGTGATCTGTGGCAGCGACATGCCGAATCCTGCCCCGTAGAATGCGAGCACCGGATAGAAGTAGTAGAACGGTGTTGAGTCCCCGGTTATCAGGAACAGCCCGAGTAGAGCGATAGTCTCCATCACCATTCCTGTGGTAACTATTGGTCTAGGACCGAACCGGTTTGAGAGTCGCCCGGCGATTGGTGCGAATGCGAATACGCCTATCGCGAATGGTGAGAACGTTATACCGCTCTGGATTGCAGACAGTCCTCTCCCCACTTGGAAGTAGAGGGAGAAGATGAATATCGCTGCGAACTCACCCATTGCAACTATCCCAACGGTGAACAGGCCGAACCGGAAACCCCGAAACTGAAGCAGGCTGAATGGAAACAATGGTACCTTCCCGGTTTTCTCTCGTCTAAGTTCAGCGATCGTGAAAGCCGCAAGAAAGGCTGCGCCCGCAATGAAGCAGACGGCGGGGAGCGAGAGGCTTGCTAGCGGCCAGGAAAAGCTGCCTAGTGTAAACTGCTCGTTTGGTGTCAGCCAACCATAGGTCTGTGCCTCTATGAAGCCGAACAGAAGACTGGAGAGGCCAAGAGTCACAAGGGTCACGCCCAAGTAGTCCATGGTGTATTTCGGGTCTCTGAATCTAGTTTCCTTTATCGCGATAATCGCTACGATGAGGGCTGCGGCCCCGATGGGCACGTTGATGAGAAACGACCATCGCCAAGTACTGTAGGTCGTGAAATAGCCGCCGAGAAGTGGGCCGAAGACTCCGGAGGCTCCTGCTACCGCGCCCCAGATTCCGAAGGCGGTGTTACGGTTCTTCCCGGTGAATGTTGTTGACAGGATTGAGAGGGTGGACGGGGAGGCCATTGCTGCCCCGAATCCCTGGATTGCCCGGCCGATCAGCATCTGGGAAAGGTTTGCTGAAATGCCGTCGACGAGAGAGCCCACGATGAATAGGACTATGCCTGCCATGAAGATGCGCTTTCGGCCGAACTGGTCGCCTAGTTTTCCCCACGTGAGGAGGAAGGAGCCGAAGATTAGGGCGTAGAGGGCCGTTACCCATTCGATTCCTTGTAGTGAGACTCCAAACTCCTTGCGGATGGATGGTACTGCGTTAACCACTATGGTCGTGTCGATGACGATGATCATTATTGAGAGGCAGGCGACTAGGAGGGTGAGAATCTGCGCGGTTTCTAGCTTTGAGCCTTGGGTCACTGGTGTGCTTCTAGGTGAGCTCATTGTCATACTGGTGGCATCCATGTTACTACTATACAAAGTATAGCTTAATAATCTGCTAAGGGAATGAGAGTATAGCTCCGCTTTGCAGAAACTCACTTTTCAGAAAGACTCGACAAACGGCAACGCAGTCGCACTACGCCCGGACGTAAAGTTCCAGATGTGCCCGATCAAGGCCAGCATGGGCGTCCTGGGAAGGAAATGGGCTATGCTCGTCCTTCGAGACATTGGCTTTAGGAAAATTGACAGGTTCAATCGGCTGCTCGAATCTATTCCAGGTTTGACACCCCGGGTTTTGTCGATGCGCCTCAAAGAACTCGAACAGGACGGAATCATCGAGAAGACGGAGAATGGGACCATCCCCGCCAGTGTAAGATGGACATTGACAGAGAAGGGCAGGGATACTCTGCCAATACTGATGCGCTTCATAGCTTTCGGCTCAAAATGGTACGCGAACGAAGTGTTCGAAGACAAAACGCCTAGGTCAATACAGGAAATCTTTACAAGACCAGAATCGCAAAACTTGATCAGAACACTATACTAGAACTAACATCGAACCATCTGATGATGCTGAGACTCTGAGTCTATTTTTTATCCTCAAGCGAAGCGAGGCTCCCCACGAAAGACTTGTCCCCTCACGAACCTGGAAACGATTCATCGATTGACCCGTGGGGGGAGACAGTTGTAGCAGACTACTCGCGAGTACTGAAAGAATTCGGCATCGAACCCTTTGCCCCAATTCTCCCACAGATCCCGAATCCGAGCATGATGATGCGCCGGGGAGTGGTCTTCGGCCACCGCGATCTGCCAAGGGTTCTGGACGCTCATAAGAAGGGAAAGGAGTTCGCGGTAATGAGCGGAATCAAGCCTTCGGGAGAATTTCACCTTGGAAACCTGCTGACCGCGACAGAAATTGTCTATTTCCAGAAGATGGGAGGCCGAGCCTTCTACTGCATTGCAGATATTGAGGCGTACGAGGACAATAATCAGTCGCTTGAGGATAGCGAGAAGGTTGCGGTCGGTAATATCGCCGATGTTCTAGCTCTCGGATTCGACCCTCAGAAGGGCTACATCTACCGGCAGTCCAAGGAGAACCGAGTCAAGGACCTGTCCTTCGCCTTTGGACGAGCAGTCACGCTAAACATGATCAAGGCCATATACGGAGAACGCCAACTCGGGCTGTACCAGGCCGCACTTGTTCAGGCTGGTGACATTCTTCTACCGCAGCTCAAAGAGTTCGGAGGACCAAAACCTACCGTGGTCCCAGTGGGCATAGACCAGGACCCACATCTTAGGCTAACTCGAGATCTTGCACAGAAGTTCGAGACGAAGTACAAATTCATCCCGCCGTCGTCGACATACCATCAACTTATCAAGAGTCTAGCCGGCACGCCGAAGATGAGCAAACGAGACCCAATGAGCTATTTCACTCTGGACGAGCCGTTAGGCACGATCGAGCGGAAGGTCAAGAGCTCATTCACCGGGGGAAGAGCGACGGTAGAGGAGCAGCGAAGGCTGGGCGCCAACCCTGACATTTGCCCCATCTACGACCTTGCCAGGTTCATCTTCATGGACAGCGATAGGGACCTGGAAAAGATGCATGATGATTGCAAGAGCGGGGCACTGCTGTGTGGAGAATGCAAGAACATGAGGTTCGAACTGGTCGCTGGTTACGTCAAGGAGCACAAGAGAAAAAGAGAACAATTCATCGACAAGGCGAGACAAATACTCGAGACAAACTAGGAGAAGCAAGTCCAGGAAGTGAAATGATTGGGTGACGAGGAAGAACTAGAAGAGGAGATGGACAAGGAGGAAGAGGGAGAGGAAGAGTCTCCGCAGGGCCAGGGCAAGACAATTCTGGACATTAATGTTGTACCGTTCGAGCCAGTCACGACTGGAAGCGGGCAGAACATCGCGGAGAAGGAGGGCAGGCTGAAGAAGGCGATTATGGAGAGGCTAAAACCGGACGAGCTTGCAGAGCTGGCGAAGAACCGTGCCGATCGTCTCGTAACGCTGACGGTGCTGTTCTTCCTCTGGAAGGGCTCGCCGAAGGTCACGAATACGCGGCCCGTTAAAGACCTGGACAATCTCTTGAAGATCGTACTGGATGTTCTGAAACTGGGCCCGCAGGGCCTGGGGATTATCGAGGAGGACAGTTATGTCTGTGAGGTCTACTCGGCGAAGTCGCTTGTTGACAGTGAGAAGGAGGAAGGTTACAGAATCATTGTGGAGGAGTTTCAGGACGATCCGATGCTCGGAGTCTTGAAAAAGTTCCACACGGGCGCAAAGAAGTAGACGAGCCTAGGCAACAAGGTTACTCTTGAATTGATAGTGGTCTCTCACACTCTGAGTGGCCGTTATAGTACCACGTTTGAGAGCGATTTTCTGTACAAGCTTGTTTCTGCCGATTTTGCTGTTTCTAGCCGCGAATACCCCCAGGTCCGATTCTCCTTTTCCCCGAAATCTTCGCACATTGCTTCAATCATTTTTGGCGTGTCTAGAATTTCGGTGCTAGAATCGGGAATGGGGCTTGTTCTGGGCTAGTTGCCCGTTTCAAGGCTCACTGTCTGCCCGCCTGGTCTTTGCCGATGCAACGAACCACCGACACTCGCGCGCCCATGTTGGCCATGCCCGAGAAGTTCTGACTGAAGCAGCCTGGATTTGTCGATTTGCGTTTTTATGAGCATTATATACAAGGCTCACAGGTTATTAGCCATGTTCTGTGTTACTAGAGATGCTTCTTTCTAGCCGGTTAGGCGACTAGGGTAAGGAAACATTCAGAGACAGGTTTCGAACGAGGCCAGCCGAGACGTCGAAGGCCTTTCACGCCTCCAGAAACGGGCTAACGGGACGAGGCCCAAAACTGTTACTCGGACCGTCCGGCTTGACGGTAGGGTCGATGATCAGCTGGCTGAGCTGGCGCGTAAGAATAATGTTAGCATCAACCTGATCGTAAACCAGGCACTCACTCAGCATTTGGAGTGGAGTGTGCCCTCTGAGAATTTCAGGTTCATGACCGTAGCCTCTTCTTCAGTCTCCGAGATGCTGAACGTCATGACTGATGAGCAGGCGAGACGTTTTGGTAGAGGGAGCGGTGCGGAGAGAATCGTCGAGTTCGTGACGTTCTTCTTCAAAAAGTTCAACCTAGAAATGACGCTAGAGGCGCTGGAAATGATTGGTCCGAGATATGGTAAGAATTTTCAATTCGACCACATCGTAGCTGGGAAAATACACACGCTCATCATCAGACATGCAAGGGGAGCAAGAACATCGGCATACTACTCGGAAACGTTCAAGGCCGTTTTCGAACATCTCGGTATGAACGTGCAATCGACCGAGACGGAAGACCAGGTCACGATGAGAATGTCCAAGGGCAACGGTTTGCCAGCCAACCCATTCTAGATCTCCGGACCCGCCCGCAAAATGCCCTACAACATTCACGAATGTACTTCTCGTGCCAACGAAGCAAGATTTTGGCGCTGTTGATGGGAGATATCGTGAAGATGAGAGCTGGGGAGAACAGAACTTCGTCTGTGCAGTCCTCGACGAAAACGGTCAAGGAACCGTGAGGCGCGAGTCTTGCTTTACGAGAAGAAAGAGTTCTTCCTAGGGAGTCCCCGCAATGCAGTATCGCGCCCTTTGCTAGCGTTCTATGGCTGACGAGATCCTAGGATTCACCGGTTTGGTTTCATCCCTCTGATCAAAGCGATGGCAAGAGGGATGTCCCGGGCCGTTCGAGAACTCTTCGAGACCTCGGCCCAAAGTATGGTCCGGACACACACTCGAGGACTATGCTGGCCAGGAGTACAAGCCAGAACGCAGAGAGATAGCTGCTCCAAGGCAGCGCTACGATTCCCAGCAGGTTCAGTCCGCCAACGACAGCGAGTGCGGGTAGAAGCAGGCCATTGACCCAGCAGTGAGCTCGCCCGCATCTTAGCGCGTTCATCAGGCAGCTCGTTCCGAACCAGGCGGTCCCCAGAATCAGCAGGACCCCAACCTGCATGAACGAGAGCAAGTGTGTCTGACTCCCGACTGAGCCCCAAAGAACCAATGCTAGAGGTCCACCCCAGAACCCTAGGACCCTTCTCCCACGTGCAAAGTCGCGACTTGCTGGGGACGGTCTGGGACTGTCGATGACTGGCAGTTCATCTGACTTGTTCAGCGTGATTCGCTTCGATAGGGTCTCTGGAACAGTGAGAGCTGGTGTCATTCTTTGCTAAAGATTTTGCGGGGAGGAGTCGTGGGCCATGGAATTCCCGGCATCGATTGTCGGGTTCCGTTTCGCCAGCCTTTAACTGGGTCTTGATTTGATTCTATAATGGGAGAAAATTGGAGACCATTGTGATGAACTCGGTTGTCTTGAAGGATGGTAGGAAGATTACTCTTCGGGATTACAATCCGTCTGACAAGGAGTCTCTAGTCACAATGTACGCTGAGCTTTCCCCTGAAACGGTCCGCTGGGGTTTGCCCCCGTATGATCGCGCGAAGGTGGAGAGAATGACTCTCAATCTTGAGAACAAGATCGGTGTGGTCGCGCTGTCCGATTCGAGAATTGTGGGCCACCTTCAAATCTACACGCTTCCTATGCAGCAGATGAGCGGGATAGGAGAACTATTCATCTATCTCCATCAGGATTTTCAAAACGTCGGCCTCGGCACCGCAATGATGAGACAGGGCATTCGGGAGGCACGGGTGAGAGGATGGCACCGGGTTAGGTTGACAGTGGTCGCGGAGAACCATCGAGCCATAAGGT
>Ga0137378_10005794_pt1 | contig 10703 bp, 8 predicted proteins | sample SagtaG_21_FD_104813 | JGI IMG/M metagenome (GOLD analysis project Ga0137378, IMG submission 104813) | Vadose zone soil microbial communities from Sagehorn Ranch, Mendocino, California, USA - Sage2_L_60_16 metaG | ecosystem: Environmental > Terrestrial > Soil > Vadose zone | place: USA... | reverse complement strand
CGTCAGAGACAACGTTGCCACGGTCTCGGTCACAGATGAGTTAGGGAAAACTCTGACGCCGGCGGGAAACTGGATCACGACTGCGGGTTCTGCTGACGTATCCTTCAACGGAACATGCAAGGTGACAGCCGCGAACATCGACAGGAGAACCCTTACTTGCGCGTTCCCCCATGGTAACGGCTCGACCAGAGGCGGGACGGTGCAGCGCGCCTCCGCCAGTTCTGTGTATGCTGTTTACGCCACGATCAGCAACGGCTCCGAATCTTCTGGCAACTGGAAGGTTGCCGGCCCATTCGCCGGCCGCGGTGGATCATCCAGCACGGTGATCATAAACCCATATTGTGAGAGCGACGAGCAGACTCCTGATTTCGGGAGCAGGACTTTGGTCCTGGGCGGAAACTGCGACGGCATTGACACTCACTGGAGCCATGGCGGAATTCGCGCCTTTAACGGCGGCTTGATGTTTGACACTTTCGGCTCTTCCGGAATCGCGATGATGAACCGCAGTGACAGTTCAAATTTCCTGCAGATTCACGCCGGAAAAACCTTGGACCAGGACATGGGATTGGCGTTCTACGGCTATGATGCGAAGCCCAGATTCTCCATCTATCGAACTGCCGGCGGGGCGGTATTTTTTCGGGACTGGGCGAATAAAGGGATTGTCCCTTTGTCTTTCAGCAGCGGCGCGGACACTTCGATTACGGCCTCCGGTTCAACCTCTCCTTTAAATCTCCAACAGAATTCTAGCGGCGACCTTATGTTTTACAACAACGCGCCCACGAATACCCGAATGAAATCCGCGGGCAACTTCGTATTTGGCGATCGCACCAAGCCCGCCATCTCCGTCGACACGGGAAAAGAATATGGCGTGTTATACGCGGCTGGCATAAACGAATTGGGCCTCGGTTTCACCGCCAGTAGCACCGCGCAGCCGGCGTCAGCCGTAGCGACGTTCAGCAAGACGACGGGCGCCACGTTTGCGGTCGGCATCAGCGCGCCGAAACTGGCGGGCATCACCGACAGTGCGGTGGTTGCGAACCTAAACGCCGATACGGTGGATGGCAAGCACGCCAGCGCCTTTGCCCTCTCCGGCTTCGCCGAACTCAGCTATACGGCGATGCCAACCTTCGACGGAGGAGCAGCCAACACCTTCAAGATCACTTTGACGGGAAACGTGAGCAGTTCGAAACTGACAAACGCAACCGCGGGAGAGCAGTTGAATTTCATCGTCTGCCAGGATGCGCCCGGAGGGCGGAGGTTCGCGTGGCCGGCGAACGTAAAAGGCGGAGCGGTCTTGGGAACAAAAGCCGGGACGTGTTCTACCCAATCGTTCATTTTTGATGGAACGAACGCCTATGCATTGACGGCCGGAGTGGTGGACCAGTAGATGAGAATCATCCCCTGTACCGGCAAGGTGCTGCGCAAGAGCCTTGCACGGTGTTGCAGTAAACTCCTTGAGATTCGGACGTTTGTCACTTCGGGCCAATTTCCTTGTGTATTGGAATCATCGAAGGTGTCGCATACAAGTCGATCTATTCCTGAATCCCAGACAAATCCAGTCACGAGGGGGATCAGACTTGGCATCCCACGATTCAGATGTCTCTGGAGAAGGGATTGGGGCGGCTTAATTAGAGATTTCGGCAGCGCGCTGACGCACGCCCGGTCCTGCTCAACGATCGCTCGGCCACAAATCCCTGTCACCGAAGAAAACTTCCGCGTGTTAGAATTCGACCACGCGTTAACAGTTGCGGTCCCTCGTCTAGAACCCGGACAATGAAACCCACGCCTCTGCAGCTCCGACACCCAGGCCATACGAGCAGCCCGGCCGACACTTCCATCCAGCTTCCGCCCTCCCCTGAAACGTATATGTCGGTGCTTCCGCGGGAGACCACGATTCGGGACTACTGGGTCATTCTGACTAAGCAGCGCTGGACAATTATTACCTTCGCTTCCGTCGTCTTGATTCTGACCACCATCGCCACATTGAAGACCACTCCAATTTATGATGCGGTTGGCCGGATCGCGATTAATCGCGAGAGTTTGGAGGCGTTGCCCTTCAAGGACACCGCAAACCCGATCGCAGATGAAGATTATACGATCGCCATGGAGACCCAGGTCCGGATTCTGCACAGTGACAATCTGGCTGTGCGGGTGATTCGCAAACTGGGACTGGACAAGAACCCCAATTTCGCAAGTATCTCTAAGCCCCAGACGACGGCCAACGAGCTAGTCGCAACGTCGCCAACGATTGACACCCGGCAGGAATCAATGCTGATAAATACATTTAAGGGTGGATTGAAAGTGGCGACGGTCAACAACACAAGACTAATCGAGATCCACTATTTGAACTCCGATCCTCGCTTGGCTGCGGACATCGTGAACACAATTCTCAGTTCCTACATTGACCAGAATTATCAAACGAAGTACGAATCCGCCACGCAAACTTCTGATTGGCTCTCTCGGCAGCTGGTGGAGTTGAAGCTAAAAGTAGAGACCTCCCAAGAAAAACTGATTCGCTTCCAGCGCGAAAAGGGAATTGTAGGCATTGATGAGAAGCAAAACCTTACCACTTCCAAATTGGACGAATTGAGCAAAGAACTGACCATGACTGAGGCCGATCGTATCCAGAAAGAGGCGAATTACGAACTCGCCGCGACCGGCAATCCAGAATTGATGGCCCGGTCCCCGAGCGAAATGCTAGGACATCTCCGGGAACGAGAGAGTTCCCTCAAGCAGGAATGCGTACAACTGAAGACTCAGTTTGGCGCCGGATACCCCAAAGTGCTCGAGGTCAAAAACCAATTGGACGAGGTTCAGAGCGATATTGATGCCGAAGTGCAGCGAATGGCCACCCAGATCAAGAATGAGTACTTGGCGGCACAGCAGCGTGAAAACATGGTGCTCGCCCGAATGGAGGCGCAGAAGCGTGAGGCTAATGAGCTCAATCAGAACGCCATTGAGTTCAACATCTTAAAAAGGGATGTTGACGCGAACCGCCAGCTCTACGAAGGACTGCTGCAGAAACTGAAAGAGGCTACCCTTGAGGCAGGCCTACATTCCAATAACATCCGAGTTGTCGACTCGGCGCGCGTACCGCTTTCACCCTCGTCGCCTGACATTCCACGCAATCTGGCTATCGGCCTTATCTTGGGACTATGCGGTGGAATCGGACTTGCCTTCTTGTTGGAATCCTTGGACAACACCGTGCGTACACCGGAGCAAGCGGAGATCGCATCGGGTTTGCCTTCGCTTGGTGTTGTCCCTCAGTTCCTACGGGTTGATACGCCCCGTTTGCGACCGGCGAATCTCAGTTTGGCTCACGGTGATCCCTCTACGCGACACGCCGAACTGATCTCGCACCTTCGTCCTAACTCCGAAGCGGCAGAGTGCTATCGATCCCTGCGTACTTCGATCTTGTTGTCCACCGTAGACAGTCCTCCGAAGGTGATAGTGGTGACCAGCCCACTGCCGCAAGAGGGGAAGACCACGACCAGCGTGAACTGTGCAATCGTCCTGGCTCAGCGGGGCTCACGAGTATTGTTAGTTGATGCCGACCTGCGTCGCCCCGGTGTGCATCTGGCCTTCGGCTTCGATCACGAGCGTGGACTGAGTACGCTGCTAACAGGCACGACAACAATGGAATCCGTCGTCAGGTCGTATCCCCCGGTTGCGAACTTGCACATCTTGCCGTCTGGCCCACCGCCTGCCCACCCAGCCGAACTGCTCGACGCAAGCAAGATGAGGTCTCTGATCGCTCAGTGGCGCAAAGATTACGACCACGTGATTATCGACACGCCGCCTGCACTGTCGGTCACCGACCCTGTGATCCTGTCCGTGGAAGCCGATTCGATTATTCTGGTCATTCGTTCGGGGAAGACGACGAAGGATGCCCTCCGCCGAGCGGGAGATCTGCTCTGTCAAGTAAATGCGCGTGTAATGGGCGTCGTTGTGAACGCAATTGATTTGGGATCTCCCGACCATTACTACTATTACTACGGAGCGAAGGCTGGCGGTCACTACTACGATACCGAGGCCGCAGCGGCTAAAAAAATGGACGCTTAAAGGGAGTTTCCGAACCCTTGCTGCAAACAACAGGACTCTCGGCTAATACCTTCGTCAGCGGTCGCACCGCAGACTTGCCAACACATGTACGAATTTTTCGCAGTTACTCCGGGTAGATTAAAGATGAGTTCATCGTTTATCCCCAAAGTTGCTAGATCAGCGCGGCATGATTTCATTGCGGGACAGTGCGAGCACTTCATGCGCAGCTGCGCGAAGCTGAATAATCGGGTACCCAGCCTGTTATTCAACCGGCTCACCCAATTTTTACTGGATAGTGGGTGCGCCGGGCTGGCATTCTTCCTGGCCTTCCAGCTGCGCTTCGATGGCGCCGTGCCGTTGCGATATCGCTCAATCATGTTGGTGTGGCTGGTGGGGCTCGTCGTGCTGCGCCCGTTATGCATTTGGATGTTGGGTGCCTATGCGAGCATTTGGCGCTACTTCAATTTACGCGACATGTTCTCACTGTCTCTGGCAGCCGCCTTGCCCAGCACAGCCTTGTTGTTCGCGCGCCTTACACTGGCGAAGAACTTTCAACTGATGGCGATCCCGATCAGTATCGTGCTGATCGACCTGGGGCTGTTCCTGCTCTTGTCCGCAACATTACGAGCCTTGCGTCGCGCAGGATTCGAATCCTGGAGGGTTACGTCAGCACAACGACATCGTGCCTTGTTGTTAGGCACAGGCGACACGTTGGCTTCAGGGGTACGGCAAGTTAGTCTGCAGCGTGATATCGAGCTTGTAGGACTGCTTTCGCCCGACAAACATCTGCACGGACGAAGGATCGCCGGTTTTCCGGTGATCGAGCTTGGCGAGGCGCTGCCAGACGTATTGGTCAGCTCCGGCGTCGATATCGTGTTCATCGCGGAGGCGAAACTGGATTGCATCGCTGAGATCGTGCAGGCGACAACTCAGTTCGGAGCCGAAGTGCGACTCTTGCCCTCAGCAGCCAACATCATGCGGGGGGATGTCCGGGTTTCCGCGCAGCTTAACCCTGAGCATGTGCTCAATGAACGGAACGGTTCGCTGGAAAAGCCACACTCCGCGGTAGTGAGCGGGTTCGAGAGGAAAGACGTCCTGATCACCGGCGCGGGCGGGTCCATCGGTTCTGAGATCAGTCGCCAGGTGTCCAGGTTGGGGGTGAACAAAGCCATCCTGCTCGATCGCGACGAGAATTCGATTTTCGAACTGCAGAACCAACTGGCCGAGATCGGGTCCCCGTCCCAGATCGTGCCCATGGTGGGGGATATTCGCGACCGCCATCAAATGCAGCATATCTTTGAGCGATACCGGCCTGAGGTTGTGCTCCACGCGGCCGCCTTCAAGCATGTCGGGATCATGGAACAGAATCCGTGCGAGGCGGTGCTGAACAACGTAATGGGTACGCGCTACCTCGCCGAACTGGCAATCGAGTTCGAGGCAAAACGTTTTCTGATGATCTCGACCGACAAGGCAGTAAAGCCAACCAGCGTCATGGGAGCTACAAAAAGAGTGGCTGAACTACTAGTGCGCAGCCTGGCCGCGTCAGGCCATGGCTGTGGTCCGCAAATCGCGTGCGTGCGTTTCGGAAACGTGGTGGGAAGCCGCGGAAGCGTGGTGCCAATATTTTTGCGACAGATTGCTGCTGGCGGCCCGGTGACGATCACCCACGAGGAGATGACGCGTTACTTCATGACGATCCCGGAAGCCGTGCAACTGGTAATGCAGGCTTCGACTCTCGCATCAAACGGGACTATTTACACTCTGGACCTTGGCGACCCGCTGCGAATCACCCATTTGGCACACAAGTTAATTGAGATGTCGGGGCTGCGACCCGAGAAAGACATCAAAATAAAGTTCGTAGGGGCGCGGCCTGGCGAGAAGTTGCATGAACAACTCTGGTACGAAGACTCTCAGGTAACCCCGACCGATTTCGCACGCGTGTTGGCTCTGCAGGGGCAGCCGGTGCCGAGCATCGAAGGGGAACTAAGAGAACTGGAGCAACTGGCATTCGCCCGGCAGGATGATTCGGTATTGCAACTGCTGCGCGATATGCCGATAGACTTCCGCGTGGAAAGTCCTTCCGCGATGATTGCGTGAACCAACAGACCGTGAACCGCTTACACTAGAGCCAGCGTTCAACGAACTCCCACCACAGTAGTTTCTGCCACTCTTTCACTGCGTTTTTGGCCCATTCCCGGTGCCTCCACCATCGGACACCGAATTGAGTGGGGTCACTCGCGGCCGCCACCGACCAGCGATAAGAAGGGAGGCGGTCGGTAAAGATCGACAGAGCGCGCCGCGTGTGATAGTCAGAGGTCGCCAGCAGGATCTGACTGCCCGGCGGTAGGTTCGAAAGACACTTGGCTGCGTATTTCGTCTCGGTCACAGTCGAATCTTCCCGTATCGGGCAGACCCGCACTCGCTTTTTGACGTCCGTCGAGTCTTCCCCCACGAACTGACGTGCCCAGTCAGCATAGGTATGACCGTAGAGCATGACATCTTCAGATGCGTCCAGTAACACCTCTTGTCCATATCCGTCGCGCAATAATTCGATGCCCTTTTGATAACGCCTGTCATTGATGTCTCCTGCCAGAACTAGAATTGCATCAGCTTGGCGGACGTTCTCTACGACAAGAAAGCTTCCCAAATGGAGTACGCAGGTGATCAGGAGTGCACCCACGCCGAGCAACGCTCCGATGAGCAGTCGCGGCTTTTGCGTAGGGAGCAGAAAAGAACGAGCACGACAGGTGAAATTCCTATTCACGGGTCGGACGGGTCTGTACGCCGGGTCTATGAGTGTCATCTCCGACTTTCTGTTGGTCTCCATTTTAGTTTAGCAAGAGCCACATCGCTTCCAAGGGCTTCCCCTTCGCCATCATTCTCGTCGTCCTTAGAACGACGGGCCGCCGGTTGCCTGTTCGGCGCTTTGCCTTCTGTTAAATTGGTCCGATCTCAGCACAAAATGATAAAGTTGTGCTGGCTCGATCGGGTTCAGGATCTGGGCCTGTAGGTGCCACATTTACAATACTCCTGACTCCTAATGCGAATTGACCTCGGCAACTCGCTGCGAAAGATTGTCTTTGCAGTCGCCTGTTGCATCCTCATTGCGTTGTACTTTGCATTGTCTCTGCGGACATACTTTGCCACCCACCTGGCAGCTGTTCCTGACGTTCCAAATCTTCAAAAAGCCGTCCACCTGGAACCGACGAATGCGGAATACCACGAATTGCTTGGTCGCAATCTCGGTCTGTCTGGCGCGAATCTGGACGCAGCGATTGCAAACTATCAGACTGCGGTACGTCTGAATCCCTACAAAGCTCGGTGCTGGCTAGATTTGGCGGGCGCTTACCAAATAGCAGGCCGCACCCGCGAGCAGGACGAGAGTGTGGAACATGCGGTAGAAGCAGACCCGACTACGCCGAATGTCGCGTGGGAGGCCGGCAATTTCTTTCTGCTTCAAGGTGAGCAAGAAAGGGCTCTTCGTTCCTTCAGCGTGGTAATGGCAAACGATCCGCAATTGGTGGACGCGTCCCTTCAACTGTGCTGGCGCGTTACCGGCGACGCGACTCAAATTGTGACGCGGGTACTGCCGCCAAGGCCGGACCTTTATCTTTCATTTCTGCGAATGCTTATTTCCAAAGAGGAGTTAGCCGCCGCGGAAAATGTCTGGCACCATCTGATCGCATTAAACCAGGAGTTTCCAACGAAGCTCGCATTCCCTTATTTTCGGTTTCTCCTCGCGAAGCAAGAAGTCGCAGCCGCCCAAGCGGCATGGCAACAATCAGCCGGCATCAACCGCTCTCTTCAGGCCTACCTCCCTTCTCGCGAAAACCTGGTCGTAAATGGAGGCTTTGAGGAGGACATTCTTAACGGCGGTTTTGACTGGTGGTACCAATCGAATCCGCATGTGGCCCTGGCCATAGACACGAGCGAATTTTCCGGAGGAACACGATCTCTTTCGATCACCTTCGATGGTCAAAATCCAGGCGAATCCGGCATTTCTCAGTTTATCCCCGTTAAACCAAATACCGACTACCAGTTCACTGCCGAATACAGGGCAGAAGAGCTGGATACGGCTAGCGGTCCGCGCTTCTCGATCAGTGATCCTTACACCGGTGTTTCTTATCTTCTCAGCGACGATATCCTGGGCACGAATACTTGGCGCTCGGAACAGGCACAATTCCATACTGACCCCAATGCGAAACTGGTATTGTTGAAAATTGTCCGTGAGCCCGCGGCTCCCCTGATTCGGGGCAAGCTTTGGATCGATGATTTAAGGCTAGCGGAAAGATAGATCAAGGATCGGCAAGTTGAAAATGTCATCGCATATGGTCGTCCACCCGACGACTTCTGTCGCATTGGGACGGCGACGAGGTCGCAAACCAGGATTTCTGGGCTGGGCACTTGTTTTCGGCCTCTGTGCAATTCTAATTTTCGCCGTGATGGCGTTCGGGGCGGTCGATGAGTGGTCTACATTCACCTTCGAAGCGGGTGCGGCCGTTCTTTTTCTTCTGTGGGTCGCAAAGCAAATTGTTTCCGAGCGAATAAAGCTCCTCAACAATCCCCTGTACCTGCCGACAGTCCTTTTTTTCGGGCTCATTCTGGTGCAACTAGCTCTGCGCCGGCCTGCGTACCTCTACGTTACGAAGTACGAGACACTGAAATACGTCTCGTACGGGATTGCGCTCTTGATCGCAACAGAATGCGTGACAGAGGACGATACTCGCAGACGATTCGCACAGATAATGAGTATCTTCGGCGGCATCTACGCATTCTTTTCACTCGTCCAGGCGCTAAGCTCGAATAGCAAGATCTTCTGGATCCATAGTCCAAAATTCAACAGCGGGATGATCTTCGGAAGCTACGTCAACCACAACCACTACGCTGGTCTCATGGAGATGCTGACGCCCATTCCTTTTGTGCTCAGCATGGGACATCTGCTCAAGGGAGGAAAGCGAGCATTGGCCGGATTTTGCGCCGGATTGATGGCCACCACTATCTTTATTTCAGGGTCGCGAGGGGGAATGATTGCTTTTATTTTCGAAGCGGTACTGTTTGGAGCATTGGCTTTCGGAAAAAGGCGAAGTCCTCGTGTAGCGCTAGGATCAATGGCAGTGTGCTTCTTTATCTTGGCTTTGCTGTTCTTCTTAGATAAGGGACAAGCCTTGAGCCACCTCGGAGACTTAGAGCCCGGCATCCGTTTAAATATCACCAAGGACAGCTTAAGAATGTTTTCCCGCCGGCCGGTATTGGGGTGGGGCTTGGGAACTTTCCCGACGATCTACCCGCGTTATCGCAGTTTCTACACGAACCTGTTCATCAATGAAGCACACAATGACTATGCACAGTTGTTGGTAGAGACGGGCCTGCTCGGCTTCGGACTGATGCTGTGGTTTCTCGTGCGCCTGTATCAATACGGATTGCCGACCTCGCGTCGGTGGGAATTCCAATGGGATTGGGCGCTGTCGCTCGCATCCTTGCTGGGGTGTACGGGGATTCTCGTCCATAGCTTCGTGGATTTCAATTTGCAAATTCCGGCGAATGCGGCGTTGTTTTATGTGCTTTGCGGCTTGGCTGCTTCCAAGCCCCTGGAAACGTTATCCAAACCGACGCGGACTCGATCGATCAGCGATGAAAGTACGAGAGGGCATCAAGATCCTTCCGGAAATGGCGACTCGCTAGAATGGTCAACATAAACCCTGGATCGTGTTTGGAAGAACTGCAGTTGAGTGGGCCTGTTCAATCGTGAACGAACAACCGCTATAGTTGGAAAGTGCGCGACGGAAAAGACGGGTCGTGCTAGTCTATCGGAAACTTGGTCAAGCGAAGTCGACTCCGGGAGGAGCAATGTCGGTGAAACAGCTCACCATCGGGGCTTTGTTGGCAGTTTGCACAATCATGTCGGAGGCCGCCGCGCAAAAGAACGAAGTGTCGGGCATCCTTGGACGTACCTTCATCAGCGATCAGGGGATCCAAAGCGCCGCCTCTTTCGATACCAACCTTCACTTCGGCAAGGGATTGACCTTCGAAGTAAATTATGCCCGCCGCGTCATGGAGAGAGACATTTGGTCCGTGGCCTTCGAGGTTCCGCTCCTGGTGAATACGGATGAGGATGTGCACTCGGCGCTGTTCGTCACCCCCAGGCAGTACTCATCTATCTTCGTGACCCCCGCGGCACGCTTGAACGTCTTTCCCCGAACGGCGGTTTCTCCCTGGATCAGCTTTGGTGGTGGTCTCGGCCATTTCAGCGAAAGTTCCACGCTCGAGTTTGGGGGGCCAAACCCGGGCAAAACCGGAACCACTGTCGGAGTCTTGCAGACAGGGTTGGGGCTCGATGTGAAGCTCATCGGAAAATTAAGGCTGCGGGGTGAGGCAAGGGACTTCTATTCGGGTGTGCCCCAATTGAATGTAACCACGGGCAAGAACTGGCAGCACAATATTTTCGTCGGCGGCGGCGTTTCCTGGCGCTTCTGAACGCGAAGCCTCAGTCAGACCTCCGGATAATGAACGGTGACGTTTTGTCGCGACATTGAAAGACGAAAAGGCGCGCTTCCATCAGTGCGAAAGGCAGGTCACTCTACTGTAATGTTCGTCGCGCAAATGAGGTCCCCGAAACAGTGTACGGTCCTTAAGCCAGTTGGCGGGGTTTTGACTGAGTTTCG
>Ga0137378_10005791_pt1 | contig 10704 bp, 5 predicted proteins | sample SagtaG_21_FD_104813 | JGI IMG/M metagenome (GOLD analysis project Ga0137378, IMG submission 104813) | Vadose zone soil microbial communities from Sagehorn Ranch, Mendocino, California, USA - Sage2_L_60_16 metaG | ecosystem: Environmental > Terrestrial > Soil > Vadose zone | place: USA... | reverse complement strand
CGGCATCGGCAATCTCGGTGGCGTCGAGGCCGCACCGATCGCCGCGCACGGCCGCCGATATTCGCTGGTGCTGACGCTGCCGCCGCTCGCCATCGTGCTTCTCAGGCCGGGGACTACCGGGTCATGATCGGGAAGCCGCCGGCTGCCAAGCGTCGCGTCGATGTCCCGGACGGCCGCATGCGCGCGGTCATCGAGGCAGTGAGTCCCATCGTCGATGGCGGCCGATTCCCGATCAAGCGCGCAGCCGGGGAGCAAGTCGTCGTCGAAGCCGATTGCTTCGCCGATGGTCACGACGTGCTTGCCTGCGAGCTGCTCTATCGCCGCACCGGACAGAGGAGCTGGAGCCGCGTCGCGATGCAAGCGCTGGGCAACGATCGCTGGCGCGCCTCGTTCAGCGCCGACACGCTTGGCCGCTACGTCTACACCGTCACCGCGTGGGCCGACGCATTTCTTTCGTGGCGCCATGACTTCGAAAGGCGCGTCGACGCCGACGATATCCGGGTCGCCGCGCAAGTCGGCGCGGATCTCATCGACGCCACCGCTGCGCGCGCGGCGGGTGCCGACAAGCGTCGCCTGAGCGATTGGGTGCGCAGACTTCTCGCCGAGGAGGATGTCGAAGCACTGCAAGCGCTCGCGCTCGACGAAACGCTGGGCGAGCTTGCCGCGCGGTATCCGGACCGCAGCCACGCTGCGACGCACCCGGTCGAGCTAACTGTAACCGTCGATCGCGAGCGCGCGCGTTTCAGCACGTGGTACGAGCTCTTTCCGCGCTCGTGCGGCCCCCACGCCGGCGAACATGGAACGTTCCGCGACTGCGCCGCGCGCCTGCCGTACGTGGCGGCGATGGGCTTCGATGTCGTGTACCTGCCGCCGATCCATCCCATCGGTCGCGAGCGGCGCAAGGGCCGTAACAACACGCTTGCGACCGCGAGCGACGACACGGGCAGCCCATGGGCGATTGGCGCGGACGAAGGCGGCCACACGTCACTGCACCCCCAGCTCGGCACGCTCGATGACTTCAAGGCGCTGCTCGCGAGCGCGCGCGAACTGGGGCTCGAAATCGCGCTCGATATCGCCTTCCAGTGCGCTCCGGATCATCCGTGGGTGAAAACTCATCCGCAGTGGTTCAAATGGCGCCCGGACGGAACCGTGCAGTACGCCGAGAATCCGCCCAAGAAATACCAGGACATCTACCCGTTCAACTTCGAGACCGATGACTGGCAGTCGATGTGGCAGGCGCTCGCCGATGTCTTTGTCTACTGGATCGAACAGGGAGTTCGCATTTTTCGCGTGGACAACCCGCATACCAAGCCGTTTGCATTCTGGGAGTGGGCGATAGATCGCATCGGCGACGAGCACCCGGAAGTGATTTTTCTCGCCGAGGCGTTTACGCGGCCGAAGGTCATGCACCGCCTGGCCAAGCTCGGATTCACGCAGTCGTACACGTATTTCACCTGGCGCAACACCAAGCGGGAGCTCACCGATTATTTCACCGAGCTCACGCGGGGGCCCGGCCGCGAGTATTTCCGCCCGAACTGCTGGCCCAACACGCCCGACATTCTTTCCGAACACCTTCAAGTCGGCGGACGGCCGGCTTTCATGGCGCGCGTCGTGCTTGCGGCAACGCTCTCGGCCAATTACGGCATCTATGGTCCCGCGTTCGAGCTCATGGAGCACACGCCGCGCGAGCCGGGCAGCGAGGAATACCTCGACTCGGAAAAATACGAGATTCGCACCTGGGACCTCGCGCACCCGGACAGTCTCGCGGATTTCATCGGCCGCCTCAACAGCGCGCGCCGCGACAACCAGGCGCTCCAGCGCGACTGGAGCCTTCGCTTCTTTCCCGTCGACAACGAGCAGCTCATCTGCTATTGCAAGACGACGGACAATCTTGACAATATCATCGTCACCGTCGTCAATCTCGATCCGGTTCATGCGCAGTCGGGATGGGTCGAGCTCGACACTTCCGCGCTGGGCGTCGATGTCGGAGCGGCGTATCAGATGCACGATCTGCTGAGCGGCGCGCGCTACCTCTGGAACGGCGCGCGCAACTTCGTCCTGCTCGATCCGGCGCGATCCCCGGCTCATGTGTTCCGACTGCGCCGGCGCGTGCACAGTGAGCACGACTTCGACTATTTCGCCTGAGGCCATGAACAAACGCGCTTCAGTCGTCGAGGACCACGCCGCCGCCGCGGCGACGTCCGACGTCTACGATCCACTGTGGTACAAGGATGCGATCGTCTACGAGCTGCACGTCAAGGCGTTTTTCGATTCCAACGACGACGGCATCGGCGACGTCGCCGGACTCACCGAAAAGCTCGACTACATCCGCGATCTCGGCGTCAACACGGTCTGGCTGCTTCCGTTCTATCCGTCGCCGATGAAGGACGACGGCTACGACGTCGCCGACTATCACAACATCGCGCCGGCCTATGGGACCCGGGCCGACTTCAGGCATTTCGTGCGCGAAGCGCATCGCCGCGGCTTGCGAATCGTCACCGAGCTGATCGTCAACCACACGTCGGACCAGCACCCCTGGTTCCAAGCGGCGCGCCGCGCTCCCCGGGATTCCGACAAGCGCAATTTCTATGTCTGGAGCGACGACCCCAAGCGCTACGCCGGCACGCGCATCATCTTTACCGACACTGAGAAGTCGAACTGGACCTGGGACGATCTCGCGCAGCAGTACTACTGGCATCGATTCTTCAGCCATCAGCCCGATCTCAACTTCGACAACCCCAAGGTGCTCAAGGCGATTTTCAAGACCATGCGCTTCTGGCTGGACATGGGCGTCGACGGCTTCCGGCTGGACGCGATTCCCTATCTCGTCGAGCGCGACGGGACCAACAACGAGAATCTCCCCGAGACGCACACGGTGATCAAGCAGATCCGCGCGCTCATCGACGAGCACTACGCGGGCAAGCTGCTCCTCGCTGAGGCAAACCAGTGGCCGGAGGACGTTCGCGAGTACTTCGGCAACGCCGATGAGTGCCACATGGCGTATCACTTTCCACTGATGCCGCGCATGTACTCGGCCATCGCGCAGGAGGACCGCTATCCCATCACCGAGATCATGGCGCAGACGCCGGACATTCCCGAGAGCTGCCAATGGGCGATCTTTCTGCGCAACCACGATGAGCTGACGCTGGAGATGGTGACGAGCAAGGAGCGCGATTACATGTATCAGATGTACGCGGCGGATCCGCGCGCGCGCCTTAACCTGGGCATCCGCCGCCGCCTGGCGCCGCTGCTCGACAACGACATGGACAGGATCAAGCTGATGAACAGCCTGCTGTTGTCGATGCCGGGATCGCCGTTCATCTACTACGGCGACGAGATCGGCATGGGCGATAACGTCTATCTCGGCGATCGCGACGGGGTGCGCACGCCCATGCAATGGCAGCCCGATCGCAATGCGGGGTTTTCCAATGCCGATCCGCAGCGGCTGTACCTGCAGCCGATCATGGATCCGATCTACGGTTATCAGGCGGTAAACGTCGAGGCGCAGGCGCGCGAGACCTCGTCGCTGCTCAACTGGATGCGGCGCCTGCTCGCCGCGCGCAAGCTGCACAAGGCCTTCGGACGCGGAACGCTCACCTTTCTGCGCCCCGCCAACCGCAAGATACTCGCATACCTTCGTGCCTACGAGGACGATCTTCTGTTGTGCGTGGCGAACCTGGCGCGCTCGGCGCAGCCGGTCGAGCTCGACCTCGCCGTGCACAAGGGCCGCGTTCCCATCGAGCTCATGGGGCGCGCGAGTTTTCCGCCGATCGGCGATGCGCCCTACATGCTTGCGCTGCCGGGCCACGGGTTCATGTGGTTCCGCCTGGCCAGAGGCGAGGAGGTACCGACCCACCGCGAGGAGCGCCCCGCGCGCGAGGAGCTTCCCGTGCTCGTGCTCTTCGACGGATGGCAGAGCCTGTTTCGCGACCGGGTCGTGCCGTGGCGCATTGCGTTGGCGGAAAAAGTGCGCGCGCAACTCGAGCGCGACGTGCTGCCTCCCTACGTCGCCGCGCAGCGCTGGTACGCCGGCAAGGTTGAGAAGCTCAAGCGCGTCGTGCTGGTCGATTACACCGAGTGGGGCAAGGAGCCGGCGACGTGGCTCGTCACGATCGCCCGCGCCGAACGCGAATCCGGTGAACCGCAGACGTACCTGCTGCCGTTGGCGCTGGTGTGGGAGGAGGTCGGCGAGGAGCGGCTTCGCGGCATGCAAAACGCCACGATCGCGCGCATCCGCCAGCAGGCCCGGGTCGGTGTGCTTTGCGACGCGTTCGCCGACGATGCATTCTGCCGCACGCTCGCCGTGGCCATCGGCGCAAATCAGGAAGTGCGCTGCGCGCAGGGGAGGCTACGCTTCGTGCGCGGAACGCTTTTCCCGAAGCTTGCCGGCACCGACTACGCTGATCTTCCGGTTCGGCCGCTGGGCGCGCAAAGCAGCAACACCGTGGTCGCGATGGGCGAGCGGCTCCTGCTCAAGGCGTATCGGCGCCTGCAGCCGGGGATCAGCCCCGAGCGCGAGATCGGCCGTTTCCTGACCGAGATTGCGCATTTCACTCACACCGTACCGATCGCCGGTGCAGTCGAATACGCGGCCGATGACGGCACGACCACGACGCTTGCGCTGCTGCAGGGATATGTGGACAACCAGGGCGACGCATGGGCGTACACGTTGAACTACATCGAGCAATTTCTCGAACAGAAGCGAGGCGGCACGGCGCCTGCGGGAGACCCGAAGGATATTCATGGCGGTTATCTCGCCTTGATGCGCACGCTCGGGATACGTACCGCCGAGCTTCATATGGCTTTGTCCAGGAAGACCGGCGACACGGCGTTCGATCCGGAGCCCGTCGAGGCGCGCGATCTCGCCGCGTGGGCACGGCAGGCGGGCGAGTCAGCTGTGGCGTCGCTCGAGCGCCTCGAAAGGAGACGGGCCGCGCTGGATGCCCCGACGCGCAAGGCCGCCGATCTCCTGCTCTCGCGCAGAGCCGAGCTGCTCAAGCGCATCGAGACGATGGCTCCGTCCAAGGCGCAGGGCATCAAGACGCGCGTGCATGGCGACTATCACCTGGGCCAGGTGCTGCTGACGCAAAACGACTTCGTCATCACCGATTTCGAGGGCGAGCCAGCCAGGACGCTTGCCGAGCGAAGGCAAAAGCACTCTCCGGCGAAGGACGTTGCCGGCATGCTGCGCTCGTTCAACTACGCGGTCTATCAGGCGCTCGCTGATGCGACGGCAGAGCGGCCCGACGCGCTTTCGTCGCTGGCGGCACCCGCGCGCGATTGGGAGCGCGTCGCCCGGCAGGCATTTCTCGACGCGTATCGGGACGGCACGCGTGGTTCGGTACTTTACGGTTCATGGGAAGACATGCGAACGTTCATCGACTTTTTCGAAATCGAAAAGGCGTTTTACGAGCTCGCATACGAAGCGGACAACCGTCCGAACTGGGTCCGCATACCGCTCGCGAGTCTTAGGGATTTGTGGGAACGCGCCGGACGTGACTGACAGGAGGTTCACATGGAACGAATCGACATGTTGTGGGAGCCGGTGCGCTCTTTCCTCGTGCAAATCGGCGAATTTTTCCCGCGGGTGCTGCTCGCGATCGTCATCCTAGTCGCCGGCTGGCTGATCGCCAAGGCGGTCCGCTTCGCGGTGGTCAAGGCATTGCGCGCGATTAATTTCAACGTGCTGACCGAGCGGGCGGGGATCGACGGCTTCCTGCGCCAGGGCGGAGGCGAGACCGACACCACCGGGGTCCTCGGCCTTCTGGTGTACTGGCTCACCATCCTGACCGCGCTGATGATCGCGTCGAACAGCGTGGGACTGATCGCCGTGACCGAGCTCATCGTACGCGTCGTGCTTTTCGTTCCCAAAGTCATCGTCGCAATCGTCATCCTGGCCTTCGGCGCGTACTTCGCGCGCTTCATCGGCATGTCGGTCACGGCGTACTGCAGGAATCTCGACATGCCCGACGCCGAGCTTCTCGGGAGGCTCGCGATGTACGCGATCGTGGTTTTCGTGGCGATGGTTGCGATCGATCACTTGGGTCTCGGTGACATCATCCGTCAGACCTTCCTCGTCATTCTCATCGGCGTGGTGCTCGCGCTGGCGCTTGCGTTCGGGCTCGGTGGCCAGAAGCGGGCCGCCGAACTTCTCGAGCGGTGGTCGCGGCGCAGCAAGATCGAGGAAGCCAAGCGCAGCGACAACTGGCCGGCGCCGTAGCGACTCGTTTACAGGGGCGAGGTATCCCGCAGCAGGGATGCGTCACGCGGTTCAGCCAACGCCCGATCTGAACGCTCGGTAAATGACACCCATCACCGCAATATGGCCGGGACGGCCCGATCCCCACGGCGCGACCTGGGACGGCGAAGGCGTCAACTTCGCGCTTTTTTCCGAGCACGCCGACAGCGTCGAGCTTTGCATCTTCGACTACGCGGGCCGGCGCGAGCTTCAATGCATCCCGCTCGCCGAGCGTACGGACCAGGTGTGGCACTGCTACCTTCCCGAGGCGAGGCCGGGCATGCTTTACGGCTATCGCGTGCGTGGCCCGTATCGGCCGAGCGAGGGGCATCGGTTCAATCGTCACAAATTGCTTCTCGACCCTTACGCCAAGCAGATCGTCGGCGCGTTGCGCTGGAGCGACGCGCAATACGGGTACATCGTAGGCCACAAGCGCGAGGATCTGTCGTACGACCGCCGCGACAGCGCGCGCGGCATGCCGAAGTGCAAAGTTGTCGACCCCGCGTTTACCTGGGGTGACGACCGCCGGCCGGACGTTCCGTGGCACGAGATGGTGATCTATGAGCTGCACGTTCGCGGATACACCATGCAGCACCCCGACGTTCCGCCGCCGCTGCGAGGCACTTACGCGGCGCTCGCCACCGCGCCGATCATCGATCACCTGAAGCGGCTGGGTGTCACGACGATCGAGCTCATGCCGGTGCAAGCCTTCGTCGACGACCGCCGGCTCATCGAGCGGGGACTGCGAAACTACTGGGGGTACAACACCATCGGCTTTTTCGCACCCGATGCGCGCTATTCCTCGTCGGGCAAGCTCGGCGAATTCAAGACGATGGTGAAAACGCTGCATTCCGCCGGGCTCGAGGTGATCCTCGACGTCGTCTACAACCACACCGCCGAGGGCAACCATCTCGGTCCGACGCTCGCGTTTCGCGGCATCGACAACAGCGCGTACTACCGGCTGCAGGCCGACGACCCGCGCTTCTACATCGACTACACCGGAACCGGCAACACGCTGAACATGCTGCATCCGCGCGTGCTGCAGCTCTTGACGGATTCGCTGCGCTACTGGGTCACCGACATGCACGTCGACGGGTTCCGCTTCGACTTGGCCTCGGCGCTCGCTCGCGAGCTGCACGAGGTCGATCGTCTCGGTGCCTTCTTCGACATCCTGCGCCAGGATCCCGTGCTGACGCAGGTCAAGCTGATCGCGGAGCCCTGGGATTTGGGCGAGGGCGGTTATCAGGTCGGCAACTTTCCGCCCGGATGGGCGGAATGGAACGACAAGTACCGCGACACGATGCGCGCCTACTGGAAGGGCGACGGCGGCCTGATCGGTGAATTCTCGCGGCGGCTTACAGGCTCGAGCGATCTTTACGGCAGCAGCGGCCGCCTGCCGCACGCGAGCATCAACTTCATCACCGCACACGATGGTTTCACCCTCGAGGATCTCGTTTCGTACAACGACAAGCACAACGAGGCGAATCTCGAGGACAACCAGGACGGCAACAATCACAACCTGTCGTGGAATTGCGGCGTCGAGGGGCCGACCGACGACTCAGGCGTCAGGGCGCTGCGCGCGCGCCAGAAGCGCAACATGCTGGCGACGCTGCTGCTGTCGCAAGGCGTGCCGATGCTGCTCGCGGGCGACGAGATCGGCCGCACGCAAAACGGCAACAATAACGCCTACTGCCAGGACAACCCGACGAGCTGGGTCGACTGGACGCTCGACGAGGAGCGCAGGAAGCTTCTCGAGTTCGTCAGCCGCATGGTGCACATCCGGCGCACACACCCGGTGTTCCGCCGGCGCAACTTCTTCCAGGGCCGGCCGCTGCACGGCGGCGAAGTGAAGGACATCGCCTGGCTCAAGCCGGATGGCTTCGAGATGACGGACGAGGAATGGAACCAGGATTTCGCGCGCTGTCTCGGCGTCTATCTCGCCGGAAGCGCGCTCACGGAAACCGATGCGCGCGGCCGGCCGATCAGCGACGATGACTCTATCGTATTGTTCAATGCGCATCACGACTCGGTTCCCTTTACGCTGCCGCGCTACGGCGACGGAGGGTGGCTTGCGCTGGTCGACACGGCGCGCGACGACGGGCTCGCGCCGGATGGGCGCTTCGATCCCGGAAGCGTTTACCCGCTCGAAGGTCGCTCGCTGGTATTGCTGATCCGCACGCGTAAGCCATCATGAGGCGCCGGCATGCGATGCCGTTTGGCGCAGAGGTCCTGGCGTCGGGCACGCGCTTCAGGCTCTGGGCGCCCGCGGCGCGCGAAGTCGAGCTGCAGCTTGCCCAAAGCGAATCGCGATCGCAGCTTGCCATGACCGCGCAGGACGGCGGATGGTTCGAGGCGCTGGTCCGTGCGCCCGCGGGTGCGCGCTACGCGTTTTGTATCGACGGCGGCATCGTCGTGCCCGATCCGGCGTCGCGCAGCAATCCCGACGACGTGCACGAGCCCAGCATGGTCGTCGATCCCGAGGGGCACGACTGGCAGGACGAGGGCTGGAGCGGCCGGCCGTGGGAGGAAGCCGTCCTCTACGAGCTGCACGTCGGAGCGTTCACGCCCGAGGGCACGTTTGCGGCGGCGATAGGGCGCCTCGACTATCTTGCGAGGCTGGGCGTCACCGCGATCGAGCTCATGCCGGTGGCGGCTTTTCCCGGCAAGCGCAACTGGGGATACGACGGCGTGCTGCCTTTCGCGCCTGACGCCTCCTACGGTGCTCCCGACGACCTCAAGCGGCTGATCGACGCCGCGCATGCGCGCTCGCTCATGGTGCTGCTCGACGTCGTGTACAACCACTTCGGCCCCGAAGGCAATTATCTACACGCCTACGCTCCGCAGTTCTTCAATCGCGAGCATCCCACACCGTGGGGTGCGGCGATCAACATGGACGGCGAAGGAAGCCGAACCGTTCGCGACTTTTTTATCCACAACGCGCATTTCTGGCTCGAGGAATATCGCTTCGACGGCCTGCGCTTCGATGCGGTGGACCGCATCGTCGACGAGGGATCGCCGCATTTCCTGGTCGAAATCACGTCGCGCCTGCGCGAGGGGCCGGGCCGCGATCGGCACATCCACCTCGTCTTCGAGAACGACCGCAACCAGGCGTCGTACCTGGGTCGCGATGCGAAGCACCGGCCGCTCCACGCCACCGCGCAGTGGAACGACGACGTGCATCACTCGGCGCATGTCGTCATCACCGGCGAAGCCGACGGATACTATGCCGACTACGCCGACCGGCCGCTGTGGTACTTCGGGCGTTGTCTCGCCGAAGGCTTCGGCTACCAGGGAGAGATTTCGGCGTATCGCGGCGAAGCGCGCGGCGAGCCGTCCGTGCATCTGTCGCCCGCTGCGTTCGTCAACTTCCTGCAATCGCACGACCAGGTGGGCAACCGCGCGCTGGGCGAACGCCTGGGTCAGCTTGTCGAAGCTCGCGCGCTGCGTGCTGCGATCGCATGCGTGCTGCTCTCGCCGTCTCCGCCACTGCTGTTCATGGGCGAGGAATTCTCCGCGTCGACGCCGTTCCTGTTTTTCTGCGACTTCGGCCCCGACCTTGCCGGCGCGGTCATGCGGGGACGGCGGCGCGAGTTCGGCCGCTTCGAACGCTTTCGCGGTCCCGCCGCGCAAGCCGCGATTCCCGACCCGAACAGCCCCGATACGTTCCAGAGAAGCAAGCTTGTATGGCGGGAACCCGAGCTTGCGCCGCATTCCGACTGGCTCGCGTTCTACCGCGAGTGCCTGCAGATACGCGCGTCGAAGCTCGCGCGCCGGCTGTTCGGCATGGCGCCTTCGGGAAGCTTCAACGTCGAGCGTGAAACCGTGCTCTATGTGCACTGGACGCTGGGCGACGGCGCGCATCTGCACTTGAGCGCCAATTTTTCTCCCGTCGAGGCGCACCGCGTCGAGCAGCCGGCAGGTGAAATCATCTACGCGACCGATCCTACGGGCGTTGCGGGAAGCGAGCAGCTGTTGCTGCCCTGCTCGGTCGTGGTGCGGCTTGCCGGATGAGCAACGCGCTGCTGCGGCTCGCACAGGCGCATGGCATCGCGCCGTCGTATCTCGACGTGTGGGACAACGAGCATCGCGTGCCGGAGAACACGCTGCGCGCGGTGCTGGCGGCGATGGGCGTCGCCGCCGAAACCGATTCCGCTGCGGAGCGCTCGCTTGCAGCGCGTGAACGGCAACGCTGGCGACGGCTGCTTGCGCCCGTCGCGGTCCTGCGGAAACCGGGGACCATGTCGATCCGGCTGCACCTTCCGCAGCGCTTCGACGCCGCGAGCATCGACTGGACACTGGCCGAGGAATCCGGTGCATCGCGCGCCGGCACCGTCGCGGTCAAGAAGCTGGCTGCGCTCGCGCGAACGACGCACGACCACGAATCGTTTGTCGCTCGCGAGCTCGTTCTCGACGCCGACCCGCCGCCGGGATATCACCGTCTGACGATTCGATCCGGGAAAGAGGAT
>Ga0137378_10005787_pt1 | contig 10705 bp, 7 predicted proteins | sample SagtaG_21_FD_104813 | JGI IMG/M metagenome (GOLD analysis project Ga0137378, IMG submission 104813) | Vadose zone soil microbial communities from Sagehorn Ranch, Mendocino, California, USA - Sage2_L_60_16 metaG | ecosystem: Environmental > Terrestrial > Soil > Vadose zone | place: USA... | reverse complement strand
GAAATGTCCCTCTCCCTTTGGGAGAGGGTGGCGCGAAGCGCCGGGTGAGGGCTGGAAAAGCACCCTCATCCGGCCCCTCGGGCCACCTTCTCCCAGAGGGAGAAGGACACGAGCCTCCATTTCGGCTAATTTGGACACTAGTGCAGCGCATCTGATCGGACTCAAGGCTAAACAAGAGTACCTACGTTTTATGTTGTGACATTCCCACTGTCAACAGTTAAGTCGAGGTCGTGCACTGTACGATGCCGGCAACATTGACACGCACACCGGCAACTCAAATCGGACGATGCTTTACTTTCTGGCGACCGGCGACTTTCTTGTGGTCGTCGTACGTGGGGATACGGTGATTCTGCTGAACAAACCGAAGAAGTACTCGAAAGCCATTCGCGGGCTTGCCCGGAAGCAAATTCCAAACGATTATGTCGAAAAGGAGCGCGAATCCTGGCGCTAGATCGAACCGGCTCGAATCGTTTCTTGTGAAACACCGCAAAATCGGCATCGACACTGCCGTTTTCATCTATCAATTAGAGGAAAACCCGAAGTACGTTGAGCTGACTCAGCGCATCTTCGCCTGGCTTGAAAGTCCCAAAGCCCGCGGCATAACATCGACAAACACAATGCTCGAACTGCTTGTACACCCGTATCGCGACGGCGATCCGGAACGAGCAGACCATTTTTACGCCCTCCTTTCGACCTACCCTCATCTCGAATGGCTTCCGCTGACGTTGACCGTCGCTGATCGAGCGGCGCATCTTCGCGCGGAGCACAATCTCAGGGCGCCTGATGCAGTTCAGGCCGCAACAGCATTAATCGAGAAAGCAACCGGGTTTGTTTCGAACGACTATGCTTTTCGCAAAATAGCGCAGCTCGAAGTATTGACGCTTGACGAACTCCTCGAATTGGACCGGACCCCAAAGCGTTAGCCGGTCAAAAGGCGGCTCCGATGTTCAGAACGTTGAGAGAGCGTTGATCAGCCGTTCAACGTCTGCCATCTCATTGTAGATTTGGGCGGAGACACGTACGCGAAGCCGCTCTTTCCATGCATACACATGCACCTCGATGCCGTGTTCGAACAGCAGAGCATCGCGCACGCGGATACCGTCGTCGCGAGTGGAGCCCAGCCGTGCGGGCAAAGGGACAGCAACCATCGTGCCGATCATGTCTTCGGGGCCCAGCAGCGTGGAGTTCCAGCGCGCTGCCATCTCCCGGCCGGCATTCCACGCCAGCTCGTGGCTGTAGCGTTGTACGTTGTCTACCCCCAGTTCGCACATGAATGCGATGCCCGCCGGGGCGGCCAGATGCGGAGTTGGATCGCGTGTCCCCGGCCAATCGAACTCCTGAGCCATTCCCTGATCGAGGCCCCAGGAAATGACGGTATGATGAAGAGTTGCCTGGCGTTCCGGCGCGGTCCATAGCACTGCGCTGCTGCGCGGCGAATAAGCCCACTTGTGGAGATTTCCCGTGTACCAATCCACGGCCAGAGACGGAATATCAAGGGGAATCGCGCCCGGTGCATGAGCACCATCGACCAGAACCGCGACTCCCCGGCGGTGACACCGCGAGGCGATCTCGGCAACCGGCAGGATTAGAGCGCTTTCTGAAGTGATGTGATCGATCAGAGCCAGTCGCGTTCGAGGACCGATCGCCCGTTCGATAGCTTCGATCACTGCCCCCGGTCCAGTAATCGATTCCGGAAGTTCAACGACTCGCACTTTCGCGCCCCGCAGGCGGGTCGCGTATTCTGCAGCGTTCCGCACGGCGCCATAGGCATGATCGAGAATGAGCACCTCATCTCCCTCACGGAAGTCGAAGGTGCGAAGAACGGCGTTGACGCCACTTGTCGCGTTATCCACAAACACGAGGTCTTTACCATCCGCTCCGACAAACCGGCCGACTTCATCTGCAGCCGCACGGAGCCGAGGCTGCTTGGCGCCGTCTACGCCAAGCCGAATCCCGGCGAGTTCCCGCAACAAAAAGTGCGATGGCTGCCGCTCAATCTCATCACGCAACTTCTGCTGCGCCTCCAAGACGCAGCGTGGAGGCGCACCAACCGTACCGTGATTGAGATAAGTGATATTCGGATCGAGTGCCCAGTGCTCCCGCATGGAATGCCCGAAATGTTTCATACCTCGAAGAATAGAGCACCGCGCTTAAAAAAAACAGGCTCAGAGCCTCACCAGATCGTTTCGACAAGACCTGAGTCGACGATTTGTTGATCGCGCGTGATAAGCGGCATATCCAGCCTGATTGCGGTTCCCACAATCAGCCGGTCGTACGGGTCGATGAGAGAAATGCTGCGCGCCTCGTTCACATCGAGCCAGTCCAGCGGAACGATGTCGAAGCCGCGATGGTTCTGGAGACGGCGGCACCAATGTTCGAAGCTTTGATGAAGATTGAGGCGCCCCAGTTCCATCAGCAGCACGACTTCCCACAGCACCATGCTTGGAATCACGACGACGGCCTGAAGCGACTCGGCTCTAACAAAGATCTGGTTGGCTTTTCTCCCTTGCCGCGAGCTCCTGTTCAGCGTGTGATACACAAGGGCGTGAGTGTCCGAAACGTACATCAACGCTCGGATAGATCTCGAATCATGCGTTTAACACGCTTCTCGGTGGAACGCTGAAGAGATTTACGGACTTCGCGAATCGCCTCATCCACATCGACAGGCCCCCGCCATGTCGCCGATCCGCGCAGCCGCCATGGTTTTTGCTTCGGCCGACCAACCTTTTCCTCAAAGGTTTCACAGTTGACCAAAACCGCCGCCGGCCGCCCTCGTTTGGTAATCGTTACAGCTCGGCCCGACCGCCGAACTTCATCGATCAGCGTGCTGAGCTGCTCTCGGGCCTTACTGAAGGTCACCCGCTTGGAAGACATGAGCTAATTGTACACATTGGCTTGTACAGACCGTAGATTCTTTTTTGACATTTTTTTAGCCGCGAATTACGCGAACGACGCGAACCGGCGCAGAAAAGAACCGATCGATGCGCCGGTTCGCGTCGTTCGCGTAATTCGCGGCTCAGGAATTAATTGAATCCGTCACGGAAGCAAGTATTTGCCCGATGGAAGTAAGTGTTTCCGGAAGGAAGCATAGCTGGCCGGTCCCTGAAAATGGGCTTCACCGTTGAAACAGCCCCAGTGAAAGACGCGTGGCGTTGGAAATCGTTGAGAACGGTTTGCTCGTATCGAGCCCGCCACCGTCTCATGGATCGCACGCTGATACCAAGGATCTCTGCCGCCTGCCACCATGTAATCAACTTCGCCATTGCTTTCAAAATCACTTCTTGTACCTTCATTGCTCGCTCCGCCGTGGCGCTCAGGAAACGCTCCATGCTGTACCTCCGCATCGAGCCTTTTCCTGGCGCCACCCAGGAGCGGACATTTCATGTGCTAATTAAGGCGGACATTTCATGTGCTACCCACACGCACACCTACTACAACTGGACGGCGGAATGCTGGAGCGTGTATACGGAAGTGCTGGGGGCCGAATACTCCACCAATTGCGGTTGGTCACTTGGACGTAATACCGGCTACGCTTCCTTGTGCCGGACCGGCCTGCCAATCGCCCGCGGGGCGGGAAATACCGGCGATATTCTCCTTTCTCCAGCTAGCGGAGTGGGTTATTGTCGTCATAAAAGAATCTATCCCTGCAACTCGAGGAGTTTCCTATGAAGACACCGCCCATGCCTAAAATGACCATGTTCGCATTCATCGCGCTGATCATCGCGGGCTTCGTGGCGCCCCATGCGTTGCTCGAGGGACAAGGAGCGGCGCAGGGCGATGCCGTGCTGCAGCCGGTCCGGCATGATCCATCCAAGGAGCTTGCGCTGAAGATCACCCAGCCGTTCACTTTCGCTGCGGTGGGCGACATCATCATCCGGCGGCCGGTCGGAGAGGGTGAGGCCGGCTATCAGGCTTTGGTGAAAGTGATGCGGGAGGCGGACATGACATACGCCAACATGGAGGGGCCGATCCTCGACGAGGGCAGCTTCCGGGGACCTCTTGCCGGAGGCCCCAAGAGCGTGGTTGATGAGCTGAAGCGCATGGGCGTTCGGATCATGACCACCGCGAACAATCACACGCTCGACGCTGGTCCGGAAGGGATGTTCGAAACCCATCGGCTTCTGGACGAGGCAGGCATTGTCCATGCCGGATCGGGGAAGAACCTTGCCGACGCCAGAATGCCCCGCATTGCGGTGACGCCGAAGGGTACTGTTGCGGCCATCGGCATGTATTCCATTGATGCCAGCTCAAACAATCGGTCGCGTTTCACCGATGCGACCGAGGACATACCAGGTCTTAACCCGTTACACGTGACACCTTACAACGTGGTTACCGCCGAGCACATGCAGGCTTTGAAGAAGATCCGCGATGCCATTTATGCCCGCCGTCCGGAGGTTCGCGTTCCGGTCGCGCCGGTCGCAGCCAACGAGCCGGCGGGGCGGCTGAACCTCTTTCAAACCGCATTCACGGTCGGCGCTCATCCTGGCGACCTCTCGTACGAGATGGACCCGGCCGATCTCAAAAGTATCATCAAGAGCGTCCGAGTCGGTAAGCAACTGGCGGACTTCCTCGTCGTCGCGATCCACTGCCATCAGAACTCGTTCGTGTTTCAAGCGTACAGTCAGGACCATAACACGCCGGACTTCCTGATCGAGTTGGCGCATCAAGTGATCGACAACGGGGCGGACGCCTTCGTCGGACACGGCGTCCACAACCTCCGAGGCATCGAGATCTACAAGGGAAAACCAATATTTTACGGTGTGTCGAGTTTCTTCTACCATCGTGGGGCGGCGCCAGAGATCACCAACCCATCGGCGGTTCCAGGCCCTGGAGTGAACGAACTTGACGACAATCTGGAAACACTCCTGACCACGAGCCGCTTCGAAGACGGGAAGCTCGTGGAGGTGCGCCTCTATCCCGCGGACCTCGGCCAGGATCGAACGCGGCCCATCTCGAGAGGCGGCACTCCCTCGACGCCATCGCCTGAGATGGCTCGCCGTGTGCTTGAGAGACTTCAGACTCTCTCGAAGCAGTTTGGCACGACGGTAACAATTCAGAACGGCGTCGGCGTGATTCGCGTCGCGTCCAAGCAAACCAACTGAGTTCCGCGGAGCTGTCCCTGGCGACTTCTTGACCCACTGGGACATTCGGAACAACTATTCAGCTTGCGGCTTTTTCGATCCCGCACGTCGAATCGGAGAGCGCGGCCATTTCAGATCCGACAGGACAATCCGGATGTTGACCTATCTTCTCATTGGAATAAATGTACTCGTCTCGCTCATCGGTTTCTCAAGGATGAACAGCATGGGAGACAGCTAGCGCCGGGGGGATTCGGCCCGCTCCTTCGCAGAATTCAGAACCTCCTCACCTGAGCGAGAACGGCTTCTGAAAGAAACACCCTAAGCTAAGACGGGCTCCAGGCGCCTCGACACTGCATGTGCGGCATTGCAAGAGAAACGAGCAAGGAAACGGCTGCGACGAAAGCACTTGCCGAGTAACCGTCTACCTTTCACTTTGCCGGACATTTTGTGATCGAGATTCTCAGTTTCCGGGATCCCCACATAACTGGCCAATCATGATGCCCGCGCGGGCGTAACTCAAGCAGATCGAGAGATTTAGGGGCGCGTGCACAGATTGGACCAGTTATGTCGAAAATAACCGGCCAAACTGCTTGGTTATTAAGGCGTTTACGTGCGTTTAAGGTGCAAGCAGATTTGGACCGGTTATTTTTCACTACACGGCAGGAATTCCGGCATCGCACCAATGACGTATTGAAACCAGAATTTCCTTGGGCAGATGAGACACGTCTGGATTTGAGACTTCGAAATCCGCGGCATCGAGGCAGGTCAGCACTGTACGATGCCGGCAGCATTGACACGCACAGTGGCAACCCATAGCATGTGCCGCTAAGAACTAGGAAAATGACCTGATCGTGATTTGTCTCTTCGGCTTGAACGTTATCCGATTGAGAGGAGGATCTATGAAACGCACCTGGATCGCTTTGCTTGTTGTGCTGGTGGGATCCGCTATGACCTGTGCAAGCCTGCGGGCACAGGCGACAGCCCAGATCAGCGGCGCCGTTCGAGATCAGAGCGGGGCGGTGCTGCCTGCCGTGGAGGTGACGGCAACGCAAACGGACACGGGCATCGTTCGAACGGCTGTTACGAATGAGACCGGGTCCTACGTACTGCCGAACCTGGCGGTGGGCCCCTTCCGCCTTGAAGCAGCATTGCCGGGATTTCGTACGTTTGTACAGACCGGAATTGTCCTGCAGGTCAACAGCAACCCCGTGATCAACCCTGTTCTGGAGGTCGGTCAGGTCACCGAACAGGTTGAGGTCCAGGCCAATGCTTCACTCGTGGACACGCGAAGCACGGCAGTGGGTCAGGTTATGGAGAATGAGCGAATTTTGGAGTTGCCTCTGCAGGGGCGGCAGGTCACCGACCTGATTACGCTCTCGGGCGCTGCGGTCGAGACGGGCAAATCCGCCCCCGAGGGCTGGAATAAGGGAACAACTGCCGGTACGTTCATCTCCGTAGCCGGTGGACAGAATTTCGGAGTGATGTATGCCCTTGATGGGGCGATGCACAACAACGGCTATGACGGGACCTCGATGCCAATGCCGTTTCCGGATGCCCTGCAGGAGTTCAAGGTGGAGGCCAGCGGTATGGGCGCTGCGGGCGGAACCAGGGGATCCGGCGGCCAGGTCAACGCGGTAACGAAGTCGGGCACCAATGAGTTCCACGGCAACGCGTTTGAATTTGTGCGCAACTACGCTTTCAACGCCCGAAACTTCTTTGCCTTGAAGAGAGACAATTTGAAGCGCAACCAGTTCGGCGGGACGCTGGGCGGACCGATCTCGAAGAATAAGCTCTTTTTCTTCGCCGGCTATCAGGGCACGAAAACCAGCTCGAACCCGAGTGACAAGATCGACTACATTCCGACAGCAGCGATGATGGCCGGTGACTGGACAACTTTCGCCTCTCCGGCTTGCAATGCCGGCGGGCAGATCAACTTGCCCCTGCCATTCGTCAACAATCACATCGATCCCGCCCTCTACAGCAGACCGGCGGTGGCCATCGCGTCCAAACTTCCGAAGCCTCAGGATGACTGCGGAAAGATCGTTTACTCTGTCCCGGATAAACCCAACGAGTATCAGATTGTCGGCAAGGCCGACTATCAGAAGAGCGATAAACATTCCATCTTCGGGCGGTACGTTGTGACGAGCTACAAATCGCCGCACCCTTACACCCTGACAAACGGATTCCTCCTGGCGCTGGAGCCCATGGACAATGGCGGTAACAGCAACCTTGCCCAGTCGTATGCATTGGGCAGTACTTATCTGATCAGGCCCAACACCGTTAATTCCTTTCGTGTAACGGCGAATCGAACCGTAATTGGCCGCCCCGGCGTGAAGTTCTTTTCCGCACCTGATCTTGGCATCAAAGCCTTCAGTTATACCGAGGGCAGCATGCAGGTAAGCGTGACCGGCGGATTCGGCTTTGGTGCTCGAACGTATCCCAATCATATCGTAACGGACGCGTATCAGATCTCCGACGATCTCAACCTTGTTCACGGAAACCATCAGCTGACGTTCGGTGGGAACTTCGCGAACTGGAGGACCTATCAGCGTGACCATACCAGTGACCAGGGAGTTTATACGTTCACTGGTCAGGCGACCGGTTTGGGAATGGCCGACTTCCTGACCGGAAGACTGACAAGCCTGAATCAGTTGTCGCCCGTGCAGTGGACCAGTCGTCAGTGGTACCTAGCCTCATATGTGCAGGACGTTTGGAAAGCGACGCCAAATCTTACGCTCAACGGTGGAATACGCTGGGAACCATACTTGCCGCTGGCGATCGGTTTCGGTCAGGGATCGAAGCTGCGCGAAGGCGCGATGTACCATTTCAGCGATGAGAGGTTCAGCAAAGGGATCAGGAGCACGGTGTATCCGAGTGCGCCGGTCGGCCTCCTCTATCCGGGGGATTCGGGCTACCCCACACCTGGACCCAATTTCAGGAAATGGGCCTTATTCGCGCCACGTGTGGGACTCGCCTGGGATGTGCGAGGTGATGGCCGGACGTCGGTTCGCGCCTCCTTCGGAATCGCCTATGACTTTAGTGGGTCGCTCAGTTTTGGCGGGAGCTCCAGTGCGCCTCCGTGGGGTTTTGGGACGACTGTTCAAAGCGTGTCCTTTGAGGATCCATGGAGGGACAACCCTGGCGGCAATCCGTTTCCATACGTTCGGTTGTCGAAGTGGCCCACGCTTTCCCAGTATTACTTCCTCGAGCGCCTTGATGCGATGCAGCCCACGGTTCAGACATGGAACCTCAGCATTCAAAGGCAGCTCCCGGGGAGTTTTCTCTTAACCAGTAGCTATTTGGGAAATCACGCGATCCACTTGTGGGTAGGAGGGAACATCAATCGCGCTGTCTACTTCCCCGGGGCTCCCGTTAACGGAATCTGCACGGCCGAGGGCTATGTGTTCCGAACCAGCGGAACCACGTGCTCCACGACCGCAAACACAGACCAGCGCAGGAGGTTGCTCCTTCAGAATCCCCAGGAGGGCCAGTATTACGGAAACATGGCGACGAGAGAAGATTCGGGCACGCTGAGCTACAACGGCCTGCTCATTTCGATTCAGCGCCGTGCCGTCCGTGGGGTGAACATCGCCGGGAATTACACCTGGTCCCACTGCCTCGGCGATGCGGCCACGGCAAACGCGACGGGGAGAGGCGGAGCTGGATATCTCGATCCCAATAACCGGGCCTTCGATCGTGGCAATTGCGGTAGTAATGGTTCCGGTACGGGTTCCGGTCTGGACCGGCGTCACGTCTTCAATGTGACAGCGGTCGCTTCAACGCCGCAGTTTGCGAACCCGACGCTGCACATGCTGGGCACCGGCTGGCAATTATCGACCATATATAGACAGTCATCGGGAACTTACCTGACCATCAGCACCGGTCTGGATCGCGTGTTATCCGGACAGAGCGCTAATCAGCGGCCGAACCAGGTACTTGAAAATCCATTCCTTGATCGGAATTCACTGAACTACCTGAATCCCAGGGCCTTTGCACAGCCCGCTATGGGCACGATTGGAAACATGAGGCCGGCGAACATTGTGGGTCCGGGAACCTGGCAGTTGGATTTGGGACTGTCGAGAATCTTCAAGCCTCGGGAAGCCCAGAAGCTGGAATTTCGAGCGGAGGCGTTCAACGTGACAAACAGCCTTAGAAAAGGAAATCCAAACATCACACTGAATAGCAACACCTTTGGCCAGATCACCACTTCGTCGGATGCCAGAATCATGCAATTCGCGTTGAAGTATTCGTTCTAGAACATAACCAGAGACCGAACGCAAACCGATCCTCCAGCGTTCAAAAACCTGGCCGTTGCCACCAAGTGGGCCAAATCAAGACGGGCTCCATGTCCACGACTGATCGCGTCGCAAAATACAACCAACTCCTTCGCATCTCCGAACGCCTCGGCGAACGAGGCAAGGTTCCGCCGCTGAATCCTCATGACGAGGGCGTTGGGAGTATTCCAATCGCCTTCTTCAGGTTGTCGTACGGCACAGCGCCAGAACTGTGCGTGGGGGCAATCCTTTCCACGTTGAGATTCAGCTGCGTGACATTCCTATACAGGTCGATCCCGTACTCGGGCGTGCGCGCGGGGTCTCTGGGATCATCGCCTGCAGGCGGGTTATACCCGTCGCCGTAGTACAAGAGTCTTTCTCCCGGAAGATAGGCGATGAGAGTGGCGACGTTGTGCCCGCTATTCTGGAGATGGTACAACTCCAGGCGTCGCGAGCCGTCGGTAATAACCTTCTTGTCGCTCACTGTTTCGAAAGTTGCCGGCTTTGGAGATTTTGCTAACAAATCGGGAGCTACTGTCCGCGGGCGGGCCCATACCTGTTCGAAGAAAGCCTTATTCTGTTCGTGAGTGATGACCGTAGCGCCCTGGGCCACATACGTGCGAAGCCCGCCAGCATGGTCGTAGTGCGCATGGGAGTTAACGACGTATTTGATCGTCTTGTTCGGTATCGCCTTGTGCACTGCCTCGTTGACGGCCAGTGATCGCGCTTCCCCATTGGGGCCTTCCACCATCACGACGTAGTCCCTGAACTCCACAGCCCAACTACTGGCGCCGCTCGCGTTCAAGTACCACACTCCATCGGAAAGCTTAGTCACGTTCACGTTGGGCGTCGCCGGCAGGTCCCGCGCCTGCGGGACGTTTGCGGGCACCTCTACTGAGACGGAGACGTTCGGCTTCACCTCCTGGATGGTCACATCCAAAGTTGGGAAGCCATCCTGTGTCTCCACAATGTGCGTCGGGAATTTAACGCCACCATAATCCGCATAGTCGGAGTAGGTGATCTCCACCGGCGAGTCACCAACCACTTCGTTTGTGTCCAGGTAACGCACTCGCTCAACGAGGTTCTGATCGTTGAGGGTCAGCGTGACGTCTCTGTCTTCAATCTTGAAAGTCGCGACTTTCCCATCGACCGTCGCCCCACTGGCGATGGCGGCTTTGATCACACCATGCGGCGTCAGCCACAGCCGGCGCAAGCGTTCGCTGACGGCTCCAGGATTGGCAACCGGCTGGGCGCCGGCTTCGGTCCAGGCATACGCGCGCGACCCCGATGTAGATGCTTTCGGGATGCCGCTCACGACCTGAACCGTTCGCTGTTCACCCGCAACAGGCT
>Ga0137378_10005781_pt1 | contig 10712 bp, 12 predicted proteins | sample SagtaG_21_FD_104813 | JGI IMG/M metagenome (GOLD analysis project Ga0137378, IMG submission 104813) | Vadose zone soil microbial communities from Sagehorn Ranch, Mendocino, California, USA - Sage2_L_60_16 metaG | ecosystem: Environmental > Terrestrial > Soil > Vadose zone | place: USA... | reverse complement strand
GGGCGGCCATCCCCATTCCTTGGCGGCATGCGCGCAGACATACCCTGCGGTGCCGAGAAACATCGCATGCCCGAACGACAGGAGCCCGCCGAAACCGATCAGGAGGTTGAACGCGCACGCGAACAGCGCGAAGCACAGCGCCTTCATCAGGAATACGGGATAGATTCCCGCAAAGGGCGCCACTGCGAGCACCGCGGCGAGCACTGCGATCGCCGCGAGGATGTGTGCCGGCTTGCGCGGAGCGATGGCGGCAGCGGCGATCGGCTCAGCCATGGCTTAGCGCTCTTTGCCGAACAATCCGGCGGGCTTGATGAGAAGAACGATGACCATGATCACGAAAATCACGGTGTTCGAAGCTTCGGGATAGAAGACCTTGGTCAGGCCTTCGATGACGCCGAGGCCGAATCCGGTGAGGATCGCGCCGAGTATCGACCCCATCCCGCCGATCACCACGACGGCAAACACCACGATGATCTGATTGGCCCCCATCAGTGGATTCACCTGGTAGATCGGCGCGGCCATCACGCCCGCCAGGGCAGCGAGCCCGACACCGAACCCGTAGGTCAGCGTCACCATGCGCGGCACGTTGATGCCAAAAGCCTGGACGAGCGGTGGATTCTCGGTTGCCGCACGCAGGTAGGAGCCCAGCTTGGTACGCTCGATGACATACCACGTCCCGAAGCAGACGATGACGGACGCGGCGATCACCCACGCGCGGTATTTGGGAAGAAACATGAATCCGAGGTTGAACGCGCCGCTGAATTCCCCCGGAAGTTGGTACGGCTGGCCGGCGCTTCCGAAGTAATTCAGGAACACACCCTGGATGATCAGCGCGAGCCCAAACGTGAGCAGCAGCCCGTATAAGTGATCGAGCTTGTACAGGCGCGAGAGCATCGTGCGCTCGATGATGACACCCGTTATCGCGACGGCGATCGGCGCGATGAGCAGTGCCCACCAGTAGCCTATGCCCCACCGCTCGAGCAGAAACCACGCGCAAAATGCACCCAGCATGTACTGCGCGCCATGCGTGAAGTTGATGATGTTGAGCAGCCCGAAGATCACCGCGAGCCCGAGCGAGAGCATCGCGTAGAACGAACCGTTGATCAGCCCGACCAGAAGCTGGCCGAACAGGGCCTGGGTCGGGAATCCGAAGATTTCAGTCATGACAGCTCGGACACATTTCGCTGCACATGCTTGTCATCCTGAGCGGAGCGAAGGATCCGCTTTTGCCGCTTGGAAATCCTGTCGCAGCTGCAGATGCTTCGCGGTCAACACATTGTCATCCTGAGCGGAGCGCTTACGCGCTCGCTCAGAACCTGCCCTGAGCTTGCCGAAGGGTTACTTCACTAACGGACACTCGCCGTCCTTCAAGGGCCGAAACGCTTGGTCCGCCGGAATCGTCGCGCGCACCTTGTAGTAGTCCCATGCGCCCTTCGACTCGTTGGGCTTCTTCACCTCGACCAGATACGCCGGATGGATCTTGCGGCCGTCGGCGCGGATCGAGCCCTTGCCGAACAACGGATCGTCCGTCGGCGTTTCCTTCATTTTGGCGATCACCTTGGTGCCGTCATCGCTCTTCAAGGCTTCGACCGCTTTGAGGTAATGAATCAGCGCCGAATATACGCCGGCGTGGATCATCGTTGGATAAATGCCCTTGTCACGCTCGGCGAAGCGCTTCGCGAAGGCGCGCGTCTGGTCGTTGGTATCCCAGTAGAACGTGTTGGTAATGATCAGCCCCTGCGCGGTCGGCAACCCGAGCGCGTGGATGTCGGTCAGGAACACGAGCAGCCCCGCGAGATTCTGGCCGCCCTTGACGATGCCGAACTCGGCGGCCTGCTTGATCGAGTTCGTCGTGTCGCCGCCGGCGTTGGCGAGCCCGATGATCTTCGCCTTCGACGCCTGCGCCTGCAGCAGGAACGAGCTGAAGTCCTGCGTGTTCAGCGGATGGCGAACCTTGCCGAGCACTTTGCCACCATTCTTGAGCACGACGGCCTCGGTGTCGCGCTCGAGCGCCAGTCCGAACGCGTAATCGGCAGTGAGGAAGAACCAGGTGTCACCGCCGGTCTTGACGATCGAGCTGCCGGTGCCGTTGGCGAGCATCCACGTGTCGTAGGTCCAATGGATCGTGTTGGGCGAGCACGCCTTGCCGGTCAGATCGGACGATGCCGCACCGGAGACGAGAAACGCCTTCCCCTTGTCCTTGGTGATCTGGTTCACGGCGAGCGCGACGCCGGAGTTCGGCGTATCGACGATGACATCGACCTTGTCGACGTCGTACCACTGCCTCGCGATGTTGGACCCGACGTCGGGCTTGTTCTGGTGGTCGGCCGAGACGATCTCCACCTTGACGCCGCGTTTTTCGATTCCGGAATCCTCGACCGCCATGCGCGCGGCGACGACGGATCCGGCGCCGGCTAAGTCGGTGTAGAGGCTCGACATGTCAGACAGGACACCGATCTTGACGACGCCGTCCGAAATCTGCGCCTGCGCGACGCCGGCGCCGAGCGCGACAGCGATCGCGAGGCCGACCATGCTGCGTTTGATGCTCTTCATTGCATCTCCTTCTCGTAGGTTGCGCGACCGTCGTCGCGCGTAATTCAAGAATCTGCGGAGCCTGGCCACTCTAAACACCCAGGTACTCGTGCAGCTTCGTCATGTTGGCATCGAGGTCGGCGTTGTGAATCATGTCGACCACGCGGCCGTTCTCCATCACGTAATGCCGGTCCGCGACGGTGGCCGCGAAGTGGAAATTCTGTTCGACGAGCAGTATGGTGAATCCCTGCGCCTTGAGCTGCGCGATGGTGCGGCCGATCTGCTGGACGATGACGGGTGCGAGCCCCTCGGTCGGCTCGTCGAGCAAGAGCAGCCGCGCGCCCGTGCGCAATATACGCCCGATCGCCAGCATCTGCTGCTCGCCGCCGGAGAGTTTGGTGCCCTGGCTCGACAGGCGCTCCTTCAGATTCGGAAACAGCTCGAAGATCTGCGCGACGGTCAGCCCGCCTTCCTTGACCTCGGGCGGCAGAAGCAGATTCTCCTCCACGTTCAAGCTGGAAAATATGCCTCGCTCCTCGGGGCATAGCGCGATCCCCAGATACGCAATCCTGTTCGACGGCAGGCGTATCGTTTCGGCGCCGTCGAGCATCACCGATCCTTCGCGCCGGCCGACGATGCCCATGATCGATTTCATCGTCGTCGTCTTGCCGGCTCCATTGCGTCCCAGCAGAGTGACGACCTCGCCCGCTGCGACGTCGAAGTCGATCCCGTGCAGCACGTGCGATTCGCCATACCACGCGTTGAGACCCCGCACGGCGAGCAGCGGCGCGCGCTCAGGCATGTCCGGCTCCGAGGTATGCCTGGATGACGTCGGGATTCCTCGATACCGCCGCATAGTCGCCCTGCGCCAGGATCTCGCCGCGCGCGAGCACGGTGATGTGATCGGACAAGGTCGAGACGACCGACAGGTTGTGCTCGACCATGAGAACGGTGCGATTCCGCGCGACCTTCTTGATCAGCGCCGCGATCCGGTCGACGTCGGCGTGCGTCATCCCCGCGGTCGGCTCGTCGAGAAGCATCATTTCGGGGTCGAGCGCCAGCGTAGTCGCGATCTCGAGCGCCCGCTTGCGTCCGTACGCGAGCTCACCGGCCGTCATCGCCGAGAAGCCGCTCAAGCCCACGGCATCGATGAGCTCCTCGGCGCGAGCATTCAGCGCCGCCAGCGCGCTTTCCGCGCGCCAGAAGTCGTATGAGTGGCCGCGTTTTCTCTGTAGTGCGATGCGAACGTTCTCGAGCACGGTCAGGTGCGGGAACACCGCCGAGATCTGGAACGAGCGGGCAAGTCCCATGCGGGCGATCGTGGACGGACGCGAGCCCGTGATTTCCTTGCCGTTGAAGTAGATCTGCCCCCGAGTCGGCGTAAGGAAATGCGTCAGCAGGTTGAAGCACGTCGTCTTGCCGGCGCCATTCGGCCCGATCAGCGCGTGTATGGTCCCTCGCCGCACCGACAGGTCGATTCGATTGACGGCGACGAAGCCCTTGAACTCCTTGGTGAGCCCGCGCGTCTCGAGGATCGTGTCGTCGGCCATGGATCGATTCGGGAGCGGTGCCTCGCCCGAGGGCGCCTCTCGATTGTCGCGCGATTATCCGGGCCGGGCGCCCGGTTGGCAATTCAAATTGCGGCGCTTTAGCCCAGGGTATCCCACTTCGGTGCGCGCTTTTGCAGGAACGCATCGATGCCTTCAGCAGCGTCGGGCTCGAGCATGTTGCACGCCATGACGCCGCCAGTGATCGCGTACGCGTTTTCGAGGCTCGATTCGACCTGCTCGTAGAAAGCACGCTTGCCCGTTGCGATCACGCGCGCGCTGCGCCGGCGGATGATGTGGGTGAAATATCGAACTGCGGCGTCGAGCTCGGCTTCGGGAACGACGCGATTGACCAGTCCCCACGCCAGCGCGGTCGGTGCGTCGACCGCCTGCCCGGTGAGCAGCATCTCCATCGCGCGTTTGCGCGGCACGTTGCGCGCCACGCCCACTGCGGGCGTCGAACAGAACAAGCCGACGTTGACGCCGGGCAGCGCAAAGCTGGCGGTGTCGGCTGCGACGGCGAGATCGCACATCGAAACGAGCTGGCACCCCGCCGCAGTGGCGATGCCGTGCACGCGAGCGATCACCGGCTGGGGCATTCTGGTGAGCGAAAGCATCATCGCCGAGCACGCATCGAAAATCTCGCGCTGCCAGGACGCGTCATCGTGCGCGCGCAGCTCCTTCAGGTCGTGGCCGGCGCAGAAACCCTTGCCGGCGCCCGCGATGACGACGGCGCGCAAACTCGTGTCGCTTGCGATGCGATCGAGCTCGTTCTGCAAAGCGGCGATCATTGCCCGTGACAGCGGGTTGTAACGGTCGCCGCGATTGAGCGTCAGCGTCGCCACGCCGTCGCGCTCGTCGCAAAGCACATAGGGCGCCAGGGCGGCTTCGCGGGGAGCGTTCATGACCGATCCACCAGTACGAGGAAGCTCATTCGATCGCGCTCGTCGACCGTGCGCGCTCGCGCAGCAGGAATTTCTGGATCTTTCCCGTCGAGGTCTTGGGCAGCTCGCCGAAGATGATTTTCTTCGGCGACTTGAAGCGCGCCAGATGCCTCCGGCAGTGGTCCATCAGTTCCTCGTCCGTCACCGCCGCATCGGGTTTGACCTCAACGAAGGCGCATGGCGTCTCGCCCCACTTGGGGTCGGGCTGGGCCACGACCGCAGCCGCCAGAACGGCAGGATGGCGGTAGAGAACATCCTCGACCTCGAGCGAGCTGATGTTTTCGCCACCGGAAATGATCACGTCTTTCGAACGGTCCTTGATCTTGACGTAGCCGTCGGATTGCATCACGGCAAGATCGCCCGAATGAAACCAGCCGCCGCCAAACGCCTCCTGGGTTGCCGCCGGATTCTTGAGGTAGCCTTTCATCGTGATGTTCCCGCGAAACATGATCTCGCCCATGGTCTCGCCGTCCCACGGCACCGGCTCCATGGTCTCGGAATCCATGACGGTCATCCCTTCCTCGCAGGTGTAACGCACGCCCTGGCGGCCGTTGCGCTCGGTGCGCTGAGCGATGTCGAGCGCGTCCCACTCGGCGTGCTTCGCGCACACCGCGGCGGGACCATACGTTTCGGTGAGCCCGTAGACGTGAGTGATGTCGAACCCGATCGTCTGCATCCCTTCGATGACCGACGCGGGCGGCGCCGCGGCCGCGACGAGCCCGTTGACCTTGTGCGCAATGCCTTCCTTCATCGCGGCAGGCGCGTTGATGAGCATCGCGTGAACGATCGGCGCTCCGCAATAGTGCGTCACCTTGTGCGCGCGAATGGAATCGAGAATCAACTTGGCCTCGACCCGGCGCAGGCAAATGTTGGTCCCCGCGTTTGCTGCCATGGTCCACGGGAAGCACCAGCCGTTGCAGTGAAACATCGGCAGCGTCCACAGGTAGACCGAGTGGCGTGGCATACCCCAGTCGATGATGTTCGACAGAGCATTGAGATACGCGCCGCGGTGGTGATAGACCACGCCTTTGGGATTGCCGGTCGTCCCCGACGTGTAGTTAAGCGAGATCGCCTGCCACTCGTCGGCGGGATGCTTCCATTCGAATTCCGGATCGCCGCCGGCGATGAAGCGCTCGTAGTCCATCGACCCCAGCGTCTTGCCGCCGGGGCCCAGCGCGTCGACGATGTCGATCACCCGCGGCTTCGTGTCCATCCGCGCCAGCGCGCCTTCGACGATGGGCGCAAATTCGGTGTCGGTGATGAGCGCCTTGGCGCCCCCGTGAGCAAGCATGAACGCGATCGCGTCGGCGTCGAGGCGCGTGTTGAGCGTATTCAGGACGCCGCCCGTCATGGGGACGCCGAAGTGCGCTTCGACCATCTCGGGCGTGTTCGACGCCATAACCGCCACGGTGTCGCCCGTGCCCACGCCCGCCTCCGCCAGCGCCGACGCGAGCTTTCGCGCGCGCGCATAGGTCTCGGCCCAGGTATAGCGCCGGTCTCCGTGCACGACCGCCGGCTGGTTCGGGTAGACGTATGCCGTGCGCGCAATCAGCGACACCGGGGTGAGCGGGGTATAGTTCGCCGCATTTCTGTCGAGATCGCTTTCGAAGGGGTTGCGGGTAGGCATATGGAGCAGCGGATGAAGCAAGGTAGTCGCTCATGGTAACCAATTCGGGCGAAAAGACAATTGCAGCCGCGCGGCAAAGCGGATCTGCGCGACGCGAATGCATCGTGGCGTAGCACTGCATTACGCCGCTGCAGCCACTCTGCGCGCTTGCTGCGCAGAGCCTAATTCTCTATGCTGGCCGCTCCTCACACCTCGCAGCCGCATGGGCCATCGACTCTCCAAGATCGTCACGCGCACCGGCGACGCCGGAACGACCGGACTGGGCGACGGGTCGCGCGTCGGCAAGGACTCGAAGCGCATCGAGGCAATCGGCGCGGTCGACGAGCTCAACTCGACCCTGGGCGTTCTTGCGGCCGAAATACTGCCCATGCCGATCGCGGCATGCATCGCGGATATTCAGCACGACTTGTTCGATCTCGGCGGGGAATTGTCGATTCCGGGTCACAGCGCCGTCTCGGAGGCTCACGTCGAGCGCATCGAAGCCGCCGTCGAACACTTCAATGCGGATCTCCCGTCGCTCAAGGAGTTCATCCTTCCCGGCGGGACGCGCGCGGCAGGCCTCGCGCACGTTTCACGTACCGTTTGCCGTCGCGCCGAGCGGGCGCTGGTCGCTCTCGCGCAAACGGAATCGGTGGGAGATGCCGCGCGAAAGTACCTCAACAGGCTCTCCGACCTTCTCTTCGTGCTCGCGCGCGTGATCAATCGCGCAGAGGGGCAAGCCGATGTTCTCTGGCACAGGGACCGCAAGCACGGCGCGTAGATGGCCATCGATTCCGCGAAGCAGCTCGAACGCAACACCCGGCTGACCGAACTTCTGGGACGCGCGGCGCTGTCTGACCAGCAAGCCTTTGCCGAGCTCTACCGCCTGACGTCCGCGCATCTATACGCGGTCGCGCTGCGTATATTGAGAGAATCAGCTGCTGCCGAGGAGGTGCTGCAGGAGAGCTTCGTCAATATCTGGCACCACGCCGGATCGTACGTCGCCGCGAGAAGCCAGCCGCTGACCTGGTTGACAAGCATCGTGCGCAACCGCTGCCTGGATCAATTGCGCCGACGCGAGATCGACACGATTGCGATGGACGACGAGGACGAGGGCATGACGATCGCCGACGAAGGTCCGACACCGCTGGACATGCTTCTTGCCGGCGCGGATGCGCGCGCGGTCAAGCGTTGTGTCGAGGCGCTGGACGCCGGGCAAAAGCAGGCGATCGCGCTTGCCTTCTATCAGGGGCTGTCACACTCCGAGCTCGCGCGGCATCTGAAGCAGCCCCTGGGAACGGTGAAGTCGTGGGTGCGCCGGGGGCTCGACCGGCTGAGGGCTTGCCTCGACCACGCGGGAATTCGCCGTTAGAGGCCGATCGCGATGAAGTACACGCCCGAACGCGCCGACGCCGTCGCCGCCGAATACGTGCTGGGAACGCTTTCCGCACGCGTGCGTGCGCGCGTTGCCGCCCTCATCGCCAGCGATCGGCGCTGGCAAGACTCGGTCGCCGCGTGGGAGGAACGGCTCGTGCCACTGAGCGCGGCAGTGCCGCCAGTCGCGCCGCCGGCGCGAGTGTGGGCGGCGATCCAGTCCCGCATCGGGCGACGAAGCGCGGATGAAACGTCGACGAGATCGGTTTGGGCGAATCTCGGCCTTTGGAAGGGGCTCACCTTCGCCGGCTTTGCCACGGCGATGGCGCTGGCGCTCGTCATCCTGACACCGCGGCCCGAGGTCCCGATCGAGACGCTCGTCGCCGTACTCGCCGATCAGGATGCCAAGCCCGCCTTGATCGCCTCGGCGGATCGCGGTGGACGGGTGCTGACGGTCAAGGCCCTCGCGCCCGTGGAGCCCGGCCCCGGCCGGGCGCTCGAATTATGGGCGCTGCCCGCCAGCGGCAATCCGCGTTCGCTCGGGCTCATTCCTGCAACCGGTATCGCCCGGCTCACTCTGCCAGCGCCCGCAGGCACCGCGCTGCAGAATATCCCTGCGCTGGCGATCAGCCTGGAGCCCTCCGGTGGATCTCCCACGGGGCTTCCCACCGGCCCGGTGGTGTATTCGGGGGCGGTGCAAAAACTCTACTGAGCATTCCGGACGTACCTAGCTCGGGTGTTTGCGTTGCGGTTGTCCCGCGTCGACAAGCTCGAGCGCGGACCGCGTCCCTTCGACGTCGACGCGCAGGGCGTGCGCCGCGTTCGTGTCGATGCACCCGGCCTGCCGCGCATGGGTGGCAACGATAGACCGGATCTCGGGTTCGGCCAGCAAGAGCTTGGCCTGCACGAACGCCGATAAACCCACGACGATGACGGCAGTGACGAGTCCCGGAATCGAGGACGGCGGCCGCCAGACGGATTTCGAAATGCGTTGCATGTTGTCTCCTTCCTTGGCGCGGTCACGAGTACGCCGGATTGCAATCTAGCCAACGCCCGCCTCCATCTCAATGGCAACGCGACAGAGCGCCGTTTTCGCGGCACGGAGTTGCTACACCGGCGATGGAGCGGCCCACGCAGGCGCGGGTCGACGTACGTTGCAGGTCAAGTCGGATTGCAATGGAGCCCGCGCTGAAGGCATTCTGGGCGCCGGGCGCGCCGCGCTCAAACGGCGATTTCGAATGTCTTGCATGACGATCGCGAATGCGAGCGGACGCCTGCCGCGGCCTCCTTTGATCATCACACGCATCGCGTGTCGGCCGCCCAGCGTCGACTCGCAATTCCCCGTCGATCCCCACGCTACGCGCGGGGCCCCGCGCCGGGTGGCTCGCGCCTCGGCCTCTTTCACCGTCAACACAAAGGCAACAGTCGAGTTGTCGGCCTCAAGCGTCGACTCGCAATTCCCCGTCGATCCCCACGCTTCGCGTGGGGCCCCGCGCCGGGTGGCTCGCGCCGCTACGCGGTCTTGCGTACGGTCTGGTCGATGGCCCCGAAGATCGAGTTGCCCGCGGCGTCGAACATTTCGATGCGGACGCGATCGCCAAAGCGCAGGAACGGTGTGGTTGGCTTTCCATCGGTGATGGTTTCGACGGTGCGCTGCTCGGCGATGCACGAATAGCCTGCGCCGCCCCGCGCGGTCGGACGGCCGGGCCCGCCGCCTTCCTTATTGGAGACGGTTCCCGAACCGACGATGCTTCCCGCTTCGAGTTCGCGCGTCTTCGCGGCATGCGTGATCAGCCGCGCGAAATCGAACGTCATGTCGACCCCCGCGTTGGGCCGCCCGAACAACTCGCCGTTGACGTGCGACAAAAGCGGCAGGTGAAGCTTGCTGCCGTGCCAGGCATCGCCCAGCTCGTCGGGGGTGACCGCAACCGGGGAAAACGCGGATGCGGGCTTGCTCTGAAAAAATCCGAAGCCTTTGCCCAGCTCCGCAGAGATGAGATTGCGTAGCGAGACGTCGTTGACGAGCATCAGCAACCGGATGTGCGATGCGGCGTCGGCGGTCGATACGCCCATCGGCACATCGCCGGTGACGACCGCGACCTCGGCCTCGAAGTCGATGCCCCACGCCTCGTCGGGGAACGCGATATCGTCGCACGGCCCGAGGAAACCGTCGGAACCGCCCTGGTACATCAGCGGATCGGTCCAGAATTCGGGCGGCATCGTCGCGCCGCGCGCCCTGCGAACGAGCTCCACGTGATTGACATACGCCGAAGCGTCAGCCCATTGGAACGCACGCGGCAGCGGCGAGTGTGCCGCCTGAGGATCGAAAGGCTGTGCGCCGGCGAGCCGACCCGCGTCGAGGCTTGCGCTCACCTCGGAGAGTCGCGGCGCGGCGCTCTCCCAGTCGTCGAGCGCCGCCTGCAGCGTGCGCGCGATGTGCGGCACGCGCATGGCATAGGTCAGCGAGCGCGAAACCACCGTGAGCGCGCCGTCGCGGCTTCCGTCTCTGATGGTCGCGAGCTTCATGCCTCGGACGTCTTCTCGCGCGGCTTCAGCGCGTAGCCGTCTGCGCTGTCTTCCATCTCCCATCCTGCCGCATGAAGTCTTGCGCGCAGACGATCGGCTTCTGCCCACTGCTTGGCGCGTCGCGCTGCGGCGCGCGCCTCGGCCAGCGCGCGTACATGCTCGGGAACCGCGACCTCGGGGGGC
>Ga0137378_10005778_pt1 | contig 10714 bp, 10 predicted proteins | sample SagtaG_21_FD_104813 | JGI IMG/M metagenome (GOLD analysis project Ga0137378, IMG submission 104813) | Vadose zone soil microbial communities from Sagehorn Ranch, Mendocino, California, USA - Sage2_L_60_16 metaG | ecosystem: Environmental > Terrestrial > Soil > Vadose zone | place: USA... | reverse complement strand
GGAGTGATCGCTTGGTCGATCGGAACGGACGGGCAAACGAGTTCTACCGATAAGAAAGTAGGAACCGCTGACGACGACGTGATTTCGTGGCAGTGATTGTTGTTTCGGTTGCAATCGAGAATCGGAAATCTACAATCTGCAATTCCGTCGCGGGTGTAATTCAATGGTAGAATGGCAGCTTCCCAAGCTGCACACGGGGGTTCGATTCCCCTCACCCGCTCCCGCCTTCGCTTGGCGTAGCCTAAAATGAAGCGGGAGCGTCCGCCGAAGCCTTGTGCGAAGGCGGACTTTTCAAGAAATTCGGCTATGGCGGGCAAGCGCGCGTTCTCAAAGCGCCACTTCCAATAGTCCCTTCTACGGTCTTCCACCGAAGAATTTCTTGAAAGACTGGAAGAGTTTGTTCGGGATCTCGCCAGCTTTTTTTCCAAAGTCGTTCAGCTTTTGCGCGAATTGCATTTGTTCGCCGCCGTGAACTTCGCAGGCGGCGGCCGGAACTTTGTCAGCCGGAAGATCGATTTCGTAGGCAGTGCCGGCCGCTTCGCACCCCGTGGTCGCGAGGTGATTGGAGAGCGAGCAAACCAGCGCGTGCTGCATCGGCATGGTCGGCTGCAAATCTTGTGGCGGGTAAATCGTCGCGCCTTTGTTCATCACTTGCACCCAAACCGGCAGCGCCAGCGCCGCGCCATAGCCATGCGGAATAATTGTGACCGGCTGATCGAATCCAACCCAAACACCGCAGGTCAACGTCGAAGTGTAGCCAACGAACCAGGCGTCTTTGTAATCGTTCGTTGTTCCGGTTTTTCCGGCGGCCGGCAATTTGAAGCCTAACGAACGCGCCGCTGCGGCCGTTCCGCGCGTGAGAACTTCTTCCATTAACTGCGACGTCATCCACGCCGCGCTTGCGTCCAACGCGGGTACGGAAATATGCGATGCCCGATAAATTGGCTGATGCTCGGCATCATCGATCCGCTCGATGATGTACGCCTGCTTGCGCACGCCGGCGTTTGCAAAAACGGTGTAAGCAGCGGTTAGATCCTTCAGATTTGTTTCGAACGAACCGATGTAAATCGCCGGACCGCGTGGGACATTGTCGCTCAGATTCAGGGTCGTTGCGACTTTTTGGACGGCGTCGAGCCCCGCGAATTGTCCGACACGCACGCTCATGGTGTTACGCGAGTGAATCAGACCGTATGAGCAAGGTTGAATGCCGCCGTACGTGCCATCGGAATTTGCGGGAGACCAGGTTCCGGCGCCGTCGATTTCGCCGAGTTGAATCTGACCATCGCTGATGGATGCGCCGGGAAGCAATCCCTCGGAAAACGCGACGGTGTAAACAAAAGGTTTGAAAGCAGAACCGACTTGTCGATTCGCCGGTGGTAGCGCGCGATTGAACTTGCTTTGCGAATAATCGCGCCCGCCGACGAGCGCGCGGATGCCGCCGCTGTTGTTGTCGATGCAAACAATTGCGCCTTCCAAATACGGCATCGCCGAATCTTCGCCGTTCTCCGGCGGATGATAATTCGCCTTGAGCGGATGATTAAAATTTCCTTGGTGCTCGATTTTGGTGAGCTGGGTCTCCAGCGCCTGCTGCGCCGTGTTCTGCACAGTCGGATCGAGCGTGGTGTAAATAAACAAACCGCCGTTGTCGATCTGGTCCTGGGTTAGAATCAGGTTCAAATCGCGCTGGACCGCGTCCATTGCGTAATTTTCCTGGATCTGAAGCAGGCGCCGCGGATGGGCGTTCACTTTGGCGAGCTTGGCTTGCGCCGCCTCCCCGGCGGGAAGTTTTCTTACATCGACCATCCGATCCAACACGGCATTGCGCTCGTTGGCAGCGCCTTCGGGATTTTTCAGCGGCGAAAAACGATTCGGGCTTCGAATTAATCCGGCAAGAAGCGCCGCTTCGGGAAGATTCAGTTTCGACGCGTTCTTGCCGAAGTACGCCTGCGAAGCTGTTTCAACGCCGTAACAACCGGCGCCGAAATAAATGCGATTTATATATAGCTCGAGGATCTGCTTTTTCGTGAACTCGTGTTCAATTCGGAATGCGACCATGGCCTCGAGGAACTTGCGACTGACGTTGCGGCCGCCGAGCGGAAGACTGTTGCGCGCGAGTTGTTGCGTAATGCTGCTGGCGCCTTCCTTGGCTGAGCCGCTCAAAATATCACGGACCAGCGCGCGAAAAATGCCGCGCCAATCAACGCCCGGATGTTGATAGAAACGCGTGTCTTCACGCGCCAACAACGCGTCGATGAAAAGCGGCGAGACTTCGTCGAGCGAAACGCGCAACCGGTTCGCGCCCGCGAGACGGCTGTAGATTTTTCCATCGAAATCGAAGACGGTGTTGCGCTCTGGCATGGCGCCAACTTTTTTCATGTCGAAGCTCGCAGCCCACGCGCCGTAAAAAAGAAGCAGCGCCAGACCAACTCCGGCGATGAGGACGAAGAGCGTGATCTTCCAACCGTAACGAAAAAGTTTACTGCGCTTTTTCCCACGCGACCGGAACCGAGCCAAAAATTTCATGGAGCAGGAATTGCAATCTAGTCAAAGATCGATATCTGCCAAAATCAGTGCGTTCAAAACAATTCAGCGTGTCATCCTGAGCGGAGCGAAGGATCTCCCAAAAGCTCGAGCGTCGCACTATTTATTTAGTGTGATCTTCGCTTCGACTGTGAGATTCCTCGCTTGCGCTCGGAATGACAATCACCCGAGCAGGTCGCCGTAGCGTTTGGTGGCCAGCTCCAAACAACGACCGAGAATCTCCGAGGAAGTTTGCAGTCGGAGTACTTCATCAACCAGCTGCTGACACTCCGGCACGGCCAAACTTCGCACTGCCATTTTCACTCGAGGAACAGACCTGGCCCCGACACTCAATTCGTCAATGCCAAGGCCGAGCAAAATTGGGATCAGCGCAACGTCGCGCGCCATCTCGCCGCACACTCCGACCCAAATTTTGTTCGCATGCGCGGCATCGGCAATCATTTTTAACAGTCGCAAAACGGCCGGGTGGGTCGGCTCGTAGAGATGCGCGATGCGCTCGTTCACGCGATCGACTGCGAGCGTGTATTGGATCAAGTCGTTCGTGCCGATGCTGAAGAAATCAACTTCATGCGCGAGGGTATCGGCAGAAATCGCCGCGCTCGGAATCTCGATCATCGCGCCCACTTCCATCTTGCCACTTTTCTTCTCGCCAACTTCGCGTCTGCATTCGTCCAGGACAGCTTTGGCGTGACGCAATTCCTCCAAACCGGAAATCATCGGGAACATGATCTTGACGTTCCCGACTGCGCTCGCACGTAAGATGGCGCGCAGCTGCGTTTTGAAGATGTCGATGTTCTCCAGGCAAAAACGAATGGCGCGCCAACCGAGGAACGGATTCAACTCATCGCCGACATCGATCGTGCCGACCGCCAGTTTGTCGCCACCGAGATCGAACGTGCGAATGATGAGCGGGTTCGGCTTCACCTGTTCGGCCACTTTTCGATAGGTCTCGTATTGTTCCTCTTCGCTCGGCAGCGTGTCGCGATTCACGAAAAGAAACTCGGTCCGATAAAGCCCAATGCCTTCGGCGCCATTTTCGGCAACGGCCTCGACGTCGCTTGGCAGCTCGATGTTTGCGGAAAGAACAATGTGGCGGCCGTCGCTGGTGGTCGATGTCGTCTCGCGAAGCTGCTTTAGTTCTTTGGTGACCTGACCTTTTCTGACCTCGATCTCGCCATAGTAAGAAAGTGTTTCCGGCGTTGGATCGACAATCAGCACGCCGGTGTAACCATCGAGCAACACGTGCTGGCCGGACTCGAGTTTCTCGGTCGCGTCGTGCAAACCGACGACCGCCGGAATGTTGAGCGAACGCGCGATGATCGCAGTGTGCGAAGTGCGACTGCCCAAATCGGTGGCAATGCCGAGCACGAGCTGGCGATTCATCGTCGCGGTGTCGGATGGCGTAAGATTGTGCGCGACCAAAATGTGCGGCTCGGCCGCGGATAAAATCGGTTTCGGCGCCTTGCCCTGCAGATTTCGCACAATGCGCCGAGTCACATCCTGGATATCGAGCGCGCGTTCGCGCAGATAGGGATCGTCGATTTTACTCAAGGTCTCGGCGTAGTTACTCGCCACTTCCTGAAAAACCCATTCGACGTTGCAACGCTCTGTCTCGAGCCGGCGCAAAACTTCGTCGATCAACGTGCGGTCTTCGACCACGAGCAGGTGGGCGTCGAAAATAGCAGCGTCTTTGGCGCCGATCGCTTCCGCGATTCTTTGCTGCATCTCGAGAATCTGCACACGCGTTTGCACAAGCGCGGTCTCGAACCGGGCGATCTCGTTTCCAATCTGCGACGGTTCGATGTGATAACGGACAACGTCGTCGAGATCGTCGCGGACGACATGAATGACGCCGTGCGCAAGTCCAGGCGAGACGCCCGCTCCGCGAAACCGAATTTCTTTGTTATCGCCGCTCATCCGCGTGCGATTCTATAGAGAAATCAATCTTCGTGGAAGCGCGCATTGATTAATTCCTCCAATTCGGCCATTGCCTTGTCGGCGTCTGGCCCTTCGCAGCGGATGTGGAGCTTCGATCCCTGACCGGCCGCGAGCATCATCAATCCCATGATGCTCTTGCCGTTGACTTCTTCGCCTTCCTTGGCCACCCAGATTTCAGCGCGGTAGCGGCTGGCAATGCGAACGAACATCGCGGCCGGGCGGGCGTGTAAACCGAGCCGATTTATAATCGGCACGTCCTTTTCAATTCTTTGACTAGGCGAGACATCGCTCGCTCGGCGACTGAGCAAGCCCATTATGTCGATCTTGGCTCCATTAAATTGAGCAACTTCGTGTTAAAATCGACGGCGCTGTTTTGGCCGAGGCCTTTCAGCTTTTGGTCCATCGCCGCCACTTCGATCAGCCGAGCGATATCGCGCCCCGGTCGCACCGGAATTGTTACGTGCGGCACCCTTAATCCGAGAATTTCATACGATCCGCGGTCGATCCCGACGCGATCGATTTCCGTCACGCTCTCCCATTCCTCCAGCGTCACGACTAAATCGAGCCGCTTTTCAGTCCGAATACTGCCGATGCCGAAAACCGAAGCGACATTGATAATTCCGATGCCGCGCACCTCCATGTGATTGCGTGTAAGGTCGGGCGCAGTCGCCATCAATTCGCGTCCTTCCAATGAAGTGATCCGCGTCACGTCATCGGCAACTAAACTGTATCCGCGCTCGATTAATCCCAGCGCGGTCTCGCTTTTGCCAATCCCGCTCGCCCCGCGAATGAGCACGCCGATGCCGAGAATGTCGACCATGCTGCCAAACTCAGTCACCGTCGGCGAAAAATCGACTTCAAGCGCGATCGTCGCCGCGTTGATGAACTTCATCGTGATCATCGGCGTCCGAAAAATCGCGATCTTTTCTTCCGCCGCCGCGGCCAGGAGCGGAGGATCGAGATGGAACCCGCGGGAAACGACGATGCACGGAATTTTTTGTGCGCAGAGGTCGCGGAAACGTTTCAGTCGGACTTTCGGCGTTAAACTTTTCAAATATGAGTGTTCGGCAGCACCGAAAACCTGCACCCGTTTCTCCGCGAAGTAAGTGTAGAAACCGGCAAGCGCGAGACCTGGCCGATTGATGGTCGGCTCGCGGATCTTCCGGTGAAAACCGACCCGCGGCCCCTCTAATTTCATCTGCAGTTTTTCGGCGTGCGAGTTGTAAAAGCTTTCCACCGTCACTACCGGCACAGTTTTTTCCCGCTGATTGCGCGTCGATGAAACTGTCGCTGCCGCTGGTTCGCTCATTGAACGGTCTAACTTCTAACGCGAATGCAGCGCGATTTCCAATTCACAACTGCGCCTTCATTTCGAATTGGAGGGCAGGCGCATCGCCTGCCATTGTTTAGATCGGCAAGCGAAAGCGCTTGCCCTACAACAGTTGTCGATTGCGCGCGAATGCTTACTACCAAAAGTCTCAAACTGATTCCGCATGTTCCGAGACATCTCGTCGCCTTAATGGAAAACGAGGCCGCCTACGAAAAGCTCTCGGGCATGCGCGTTGCGGAACGCGTGCGCGAGTTCCTTTTTTCCGCTTCTCCGGATTTTTTGGCGCAACTTCAGACCGCGACGGAACCCGATCCCTGGAAAATCGGTTTCGCGATTGTACACAAGATCGACAATATCGTCATGGGAATGTGCGGTTTTACTGCGCCACCGGATTCCGGTGGCGTCGTCGAAATCGGCTACGGCATCGCACCGAGTTATCAGGGAAAAGGTTACGCCAGCGAAGCTGCCCAAGCCTTGGTCGACTTTGCATCCCGCGACGCCCGCGTAAGAACAGTTCGCGCGCACACGCTTGCGCAAAACAATGCTTCAACTCGCGTGCTGGAAAAATGCGGCTTAAAAAAATGTGGCGAGACGCTCGACCCTGAAACCAATACTCCGATCTGGCGCTGGGAAAAGGACGCCGGCGCAACAATTTGATTCGCTCTCTTTTTTAATTTGGCACAAGGCCGGCAGAATAGGTCGAACGTGTCCGATGGCGGGACGGTGGCGGCTACGCCATCTTCTTTAGCCACGGTTTTTATCTTCAGGGATCTGGGCGGGGCTGGAATCGCCCGAAGTGCGCGTTGTCTGGCTCCATCAATATACCGACCGCGCTTTTCCGATCGATGCGCGTTTTATTGGATGCCCGGACATCTTTACCGTGCACGGTCCGAGGATTGGAGAAGACGCGGCACAGGTTAGCGCGGGCGTGACCGTCCAGTTCAATCCCATGGTAGCGCTCTACGCCCACTACGACGGAATCTTCGGCCGCGATAATTACGACAGCAACGCCGTCAGCGGCGGCCTCTCGCTCAGCTTTTAGCACGCGACGCCGTTCTACTTGCTGAGCTCGAGCATCCGTAGAATCGGCAACTCAGCGCGTTTACGGATCGATTCCGGCAGAGTGATCTCGGGCTCCATATTGAGGAGCGCGCGGTGCGCTTTTTCCAGCGTGTTCATTTTCATGAACCGGCATTCGCCGCAAAAACAATTGTCGGTCGGCCCCGGAATGAATGTCTTGTCGGGAATTTCTTTCTTCAAGCGGTGCAGCATGCCCGCCTCGGTCACGACAATGATCTCGCGCGCCGGCGAATTCTTGCAGAACGCGATCATTTTTTCGGTCGAACAAACTTCGTCCGCCAGCATCCGAACCGCGTAAGTGCATTCAGGATGCGCGACGACCGGCGCGTCGGGGTATTCTTCGCGAATCCGATTGATGCTGCGCGCGGTGAATTCGACATGCACGTAACAGGTCCCCTGCCAGAGATCCATTTTGCGGCCGGTCCGCTCCATCACCCACGCGCCGAGGTTTTGGTCGGGAACGAACAGAATATGTCGATCTTTCGGCGCCGCGCGCACGATCTTGTCCGCGTTGCCGCTGGTGCAAATGATGTCAGACTGCGCTTTCACGCCGGCGCTGCAATTGATGTAAGCGATCACGTAATAATTCTTGTCGGCGTGCCTTTTCAAAAACTCGGCCAGTTTTTCCGGCGGACACGATTCCGAAAGCGAACAACCGGCTTCGAGATCGGGTAAAATCACTCGTTTGGTCGGGTTAATGATCTTCGCCGTTTCGGCCATGAAATGAACGCCGCAAAAAAGAATGACGTCGGCATCAGTTTTCGCGGCCTGATAACTCAGGCCTAACGAGTCGCCGACGAAATCGGCCACTTCCTGCAACTCGGGAACCTGATAATTGTGGGCCAGGATGACCGCGTTCCGCTCGCGCGCGAGCTCGCGGAGCTCTTGTGCCAGGTCACTGCTACTCCGGCTCAAAGTGCCAGTTCCGCTCGAACCGAAATTTACACCCGGGGCTACCATGAATTATTATCGCGGAAAATGAGTGCTTCTCAAATCTACCGGCTCGGTTTTATTGGCGCGGGCAAACTGGCGGGTTCGGTCATTCGCGGTCTAATGCGCGCTAAATTTTGCCCGCCGGGCGAAATCATCGCGAGCGAACCAAATGAACAGACGCGCACAGCGTTGCAAAAAGAATCGGAGGTTTCGGTGACAGCGGAAAACGCGGAGATCGCAGAGAAAGCCGAAGTTATTTTCATCGGAGTGAAGCCGGCGATGGTCTTGTCGGTTTTGCAGGATCTGAGCGACAACCTTCAACATAAACTTCTTATTTCGCTCGCGGGAGGCGTTCGAATTTCAAGCATGGAGAAAACGGGAAGCGCGCGGTTCATGCGCGCGTTGACCAATACGCCGTCAGCAATTTGCCGCGCCGCAACCGCGATCGCGCGCGGAAGTCGAGCCGCTAACGAAGATGTCGATCTTGCAAAAAGGATTTTTGGCGCAATCGGCGTGGTCGTTGAAGTCGAGGAGGCACAGATCGACGCCGTCACTGCGCTGAGCGGGAGCGGACCGGCTTTCATTTACACAGTGATCGAAGCGCTGGCCAAAGGCGGCACAAAAATGGGACTGTCCGACGACGTCGCGCTTGAACTTGCAGCCCAAACTACACTCGGAGCAGCTGCGTTGATGCAGGAAAGTAAAATGTCGCCGGAAGACTTGCGGAAAATGGTTGCTACGCCGGGCGGCACAACCGCGGCCGGACTTGCGATCATGGAAAAGCTCGGGACAAGCGAGAGTTTGATCGCTGCAATCGAAGCCGCGACCAAGCGCGGGCAAGAGATGGCGGACGAAAACAAATAAATTGTGGTGGCAGGCGTCTCCCGGAACGGATGCAGCCGAAGACGGCCGCCGCCACAGAGAGAGGCTTACAGAAGAGCTTTTCTCATCGTGTCGATCGGCGCTTCCCGTTGAAACCAAATCTCAAACGCGAGCGCGCCCTGATGAAGCAACATCGACAATCCATTGGCCCCGCGTGCGCCGGCTTCAGTTGCGGCTGAAACCAACGGCGTGCGCTCGGCGGAGTAAATTGTGTCGTAAACCATCACATGCGGCGCGAGCAGTCGTGACGGAATCGGCGACTGATCGCCACGATTTAAACCAATCGGTGTCGCATTCACGACAAGATCGACATGTCCGATTTGAAATCGGATCGCTGCTTCTTCCGACGGAATCGCTTGTAAACGCGCCACCGGCCCGAGGACCTTTGGGCCGGTAAAGAAATCGCGCAGTTCGTCGGCAAGCTTCTGCGCTTTTTCGAAAGAGCGATTGGCAATGACCAGTCGCTCGGAATTTTCCTTCGCGCATTGGAGCGCGATCGCCCGCGCCGCGCCGCCAGCGCCGAGCAGCATCACCCGCAGGTCGCGCAGATCGACAGAAAACTCCTCACGAATCGCGCGGGCAAATCCGCGCCCGTCGGTATTGAAACCGCGCACCTTGGCACCTTCGATTTTGATAATGTTGACCGCGCCGATGCGTTTCACATTGTCGTCAGTCAAATCGAGCAAATCAAGCGCTGCAATTTTATGCGGGACGGTCAAATTCACGCCAACGAATTCTAATTTGCGAATAAGACTGAGCGCTTCGCGCAGTTCGTCAGGCAAAATGTGAAAGCGCGCGTACAGCTTGTCGATCTTGCAATGCTTGAGCGCGGCGTTCTGCATTTGCGGCGAAAGCGAGTGCTCAACCGGATCACCAAAAACTCCAAGTCGGATTGGCGGATCGGTGTCACGCCAGCTCTGCAAATCGCTCAGCGTATAAACTTCCTTCCTCGGCTTTTTTTTCATGTCATTCCGAGCGGAGCGAGGAATCTCACACAGACTCGTAGAACGTTCTCAGTAATTTGCGTGATCCAGGCTTCGACTGTGAGATCCTTCGCTTCGCTCACGATGACAAAACGTCGAGCGCGGTCGTTCATCTCGCTAACCGCGTCATCATTCGGTCGAAGCGCTTGAGCACGCGCTCTTTGCCCATCACTTCGAGCATATGATAGAGACTTGGTCCAACGCCTCGCCCGCTCACTGCCACTCGCGCGGGATGAACCAAGTCGCCGGTCTTGCAGCCAAGCTTTTGGGCCAGGGATCTGAGAGTCGATTCCAGCGTCGCGAGATTCCACTTGTCGATCTTGGCGAACTCGCCGCGCAAAGCTTTCAAACACGCGGCAGCTTCCGGCTTTCCAAAAACTTTTTTTACCGCCTCGGAATCAAATTCGTAATCCTCCGTAAAGAAATACGAGGTCCATTCCGGGACATCTTTGAAAAGCTTGATCTTCTCCTTCACGATCGAGAGCACTTCGCGCAGGTATTTTTCGTCCGAGATGTCGATCTTCGCGCGTTCCATGAATGGTCGCGCCAATTCGATAAACCGCTCGAGGGTCATCTGTGCGATGTATTGACCGTTAAGCCAAAAACACTTGTCCAAGTCGAACGCGGCGTTGCGGCGATTTATTTTCTCGAGTTCGAAAAGTTTGACGACTTCGTCGATGTCGATCTTTTCCCGATTGTCCTTCGGCGACCAACCGAGCAGGCAAAGATAATTGCGGACGGCTTCCGGCGCGTAACCTTGCTCAATGTAAGTCGCGACTGCCGCACCCTCGTCGCGTTTGCTCATCTTGGAACCGTCCCGATTCAAAATGAGCGGGATGTGAGCGTAGTTCGGCGGCGCCACGCCGAGTGCGCGAAAGATCTCGATATGCTTCGGCGTGTTAGAAAGATGATCTTCGCCGCGAATCACGTGCGAAATTTTCATCTCGATGTCGTCGATCACGTTCACAAAATGAAAGATCCATGAGCCATCCGGTCGTCGGATCGTCATGTCAGGATGCGTTCCCGG
>Ga0137378_10005777_pt1 | contig 10715 bp, 10 predicted proteins | sample SagtaG_21_FD_104813 | JGI IMG/M metagenome (GOLD analysis project Ga0137378, IMG submission 104813) | Vadose zone soil microbial communities from Sagehorn Ranch, Mendocino, California, USA - Sage2_L_60_16 metaG | ecosystem: Environmental > Terrestrial > Soil > Vadose zone | place: USA... | reverse complement strand
TAGGTCCGTTCGACTCCTGAGACTGTTATTGTGATTGGGTTTGCGATGAAGCTGTACCTGTGTGCGATCTTGTCGATCTCTTTCCGGTTCGTCGCGTTCACATTGTCCCAGCTGAGCGTCGCGTCCACCGGCCTAGGACCCATCTCGTAGACAATCTTCCTCAACGCGCTCGGAACATACCCTCTCCTACGAAGCGCGGCCAGAGTCGGGAGTCTCGGGTCCGAGTAACCGTCTACGAGACCCTCCTCGATCTCCTTGACCATCAACGACTTGCTGAGCTTGATATCCGTCGTCTTTAACCGGCCATAATGGACATACTCTTGAATCTCCCAGCCCAGCGCCTTGTACAGATACTCCGTCCGCAACGCGTTTGTCAAGTGCTCCTTTCCCCGGATAACGTGGCTCACTCCGAGCAGATGATCATCGATGGCCGATCCAAAGTTGAACAGGGGCCAGACCCGGTACTTCGAGCCCACCCTCGGATGAGGATACTTCACAGGATCAATAATGCGAAGCGCAGGCCAGTCCCTGACCGCCGGGTTCGGATGAGCCAAGTCAGTCTTTATTCGAAGTACCGCCTGCCCCTCTCCAAACCCTCCATTCAACATCTTCGCCCAATGAGCCAAGTTCTGCTCCGGGCTCTTGGAGCGATCTGGACACGCTCTACCAGCGTTGACGTTGATACGGAAATCTTCAGGAGTACAGGTGCAGATGTACGCGTCTCCTGATTTCAGAACCTTCTCAGAATGCTCGTAGTAAATTGGAATCCTGTCGCTAGCAATGTACTCGGCATCCCACTGGCATTCCAGCCAGCAAACATCCTCTCGGATCAGATCATAGTACTCGAGCGCCGACTTTTTCAGCCGGGGGTCAGTGTCATCGAACCGCAGGAGAAAGTGTCCCTTGTACATCCGCGCATAGTCGTGTGAGAGGATTATCGCCCGGATAGAACCCAAGTGCAGAACAAAGTCCGGGTTCGGCGCGAACCTAGTCACGATCGCAGTGTACTTGTCCGCGTTCGGCAAGGGAGGCAGGGCCTTGGAACTCGACTGGCTTCGAGACGATACTGCCCTGGTGGACATGAATTGGACGCTGCTCAACTAGATTCTATCTCTTATCTCTCAAAAAGAGAGGTGATGACACTTCTAAGGCGTTGTCTGATTCTTGCTTGGACTTGTTTTGGGACGCGACCAATAGAACGTAAGACCGGCACAGGCGATTGTCGAGCTGATAAGTGCGACAATGTTGTTGATTATGATGGCTATTAGCTGAATTTGTCCATATGGTAAGGGTCCGGAGTACGGCTGGTATCCGACAGTCAACACGAGTCCGGTCCAGCACGGTGCCTCTCCTAGTTCATAACTTGCCTCATTTGCTGAGCTAGTCACGTCTAGGGTGTAGAGAATCCTTGCAACATGAATCCCCTCGAAAGTTATGTTCTGGAATCTGATCGTTACGCCTGTCCGATTTGCTGCAACCACATTCTCCAACCCGCTGAACCCGTCGACCTGATACAAATCCTGAGTAACAGGATTACGTCCGGGCTGCGAATAGAATTGAAACAGCTGTGTGAGATTATTGTTGTCACTCCGGTATATCGCCGTCTCATAAGCTGTAGATCCAGGATGCATGACTAGCTGCATCTGAGAATAGAGAGGAGGCCCCACAACCTGTGCAGCCTCTTTCACATCGTATGAGAGGACTCCGAAGATTAACGGACAACCAATAGTACCGTTCGCGTACGCAACCGCTGGCCAAAACGTATAACAGTTCGCGACAACCAATACAAATCCAAACACAAGCGCATAGCGTTTCCAGAGCATGCTGCGTTTCACCAGATCAGATGGACTAAGACACCTCTGTCCAAGAGCAGAGAGAAGAAAGTAAGTCTTTTCTCTAGTTTAGAGAAATCGTCGGAGTATCCATACTACGATGCTTATGCCGCCGATAGTAGCCATCCAGAATCCTACAGCGGCGATAACAACAAGGGCTGAGCAGGAGGTGTCCATGCAGGCAACCATGCTTTGGCCTCGCGCGTAGAGGTTGCCCGCGACTAGTCCTGAGATCCAGAAAATACCGAAGCCGACAAGAGCAGCAATCACACGGCCTCGGAGGCCTATCCTCGGAATCCTAGACGATCTAGGGAGGTCTACGGGGCGCGGACTGCTCAGCTCTCCGGTTCTTTCCCTAATACTCGGGGTCCAGTACGCTATCCAGCCGACTAGAATAGGAAACCGGAGGTTTGTTGGTATTCGTATCCGGTCGAGATTCAGTATTTTTTCGAGTACCTGTAATACCTGGGGGACTCCGAGCTGTTCGGCCACGCTCCTATCTAGTTCAAACTCCCGTCTCTTCAGAGACTTTCTCAGGGATCTCCGGATCCAGAGTGCGGCGACAAGAAATATGGGACTCGGGAAATAAAGAACGGGACCCGACAATCCTCCTGTGGCGGCAGCGGGGATGTAGAATAGCAGAAGGAAGAATAGCCCGCGTGGCGCGAGAGCGACCTTTCCAAGCAGTCTGCTCATCCTTGTTTGATTGTAGGTCTTGAATCTCACAAGGTGCAATGCGATGAGAATCTTCCATTCATCCAGTGACAGTTTTCCTTTCAGGAATTCCGGCAGCATAAGGTCGGCCTCGGGGAGCGATCCTGGAACAGTAACGGCTTCTCCAGAGGAGACTGTCGGTTTTGATATCATCCAGCCTGTACTGTTATAGCGGTCGAGTCGTCCCCAGACAACCTGCTTGTACCAGTACGGCATCTGGAATTGTACCGAAAGTTCCCTTGTCAATTGTAAAAGCGCGCTGTCCTCTGGGCTCGGACCCGTCTTGATTCTCTCGTACCCGCCAAGCCGTCGCAGTCTATCCAAGAATAGTTACTAGAATTGTGTTTGAATCTAATACATTTAGTGGAACTGCAAGCAAGCTCGCTGTTAGCGATGCCTGAAAGAGAACATCATTCAATTGACCGGAAGCGACCGTGGATAGATAAAGATCAGAACGAAAGTGAATATCGCTAGGTTCTCGGTCTAGATAAGACGCCGCTCAACCAGATTCTATCTCTTTTCCCACCAAAAAAGACAGGCGCGGTCATATTGTTAAGGCGGTGGAGAAACAGCACGAGCAGAAGCTGTGCCAGAGGAAGCGCCGTGAAATCATCGGAGGCATCTCCATCCATTCTAACTGTTGGACACTCGACGCGAACACTTGAAGACCTCATTAGCCTTCTGAAAGCTCATGGAACAAAGTTGGTCGTCGATGTGAGGACGATTCCACGTTCAAAGCGGAACCCGCAATTTAATCAGGAGAGTCTTCCCGGTAGTCTACGAACGTCTGGAATTGACTATGTTCACTTGAACGAGCTCGGTGGACTACGTCATCCGAGGGTCGATTCCGAGAATAGGGCTTGGAGAAACTTGTCTTTTCGAGGCTTTGCTGATTACATGCAGACCGCCGAGTTCGAAGCCGGGTTGGAAAGATTGATCATCTTATCCCACGAAAGGTTTGTTGCTATCATGTGTGCGGAGGCGCTGCCTTGGCGGTGTCATCGGTCGCTAATTGCGGACGCATTAACTGTTCGAGGAATACCGGTGGAGCATATTATGACAGAGAAGACTCGAACAAGACACGTTATGACAAAGTGGGCTCACACAGAAGGCATGAAGATTACTTATCCCTAGATGCAGATAGCTCCTGAAAAGTGGACAGACCAATGGCAAAAGATAGTCTTAAACAATGAACGCCGTTGAGAGGTCTACTATGTCACAGCTTGTAGAGAATCTGACGAACTTGATGCAGACTCTAGACGACGCTTGGAACGCGGGACCCAAGAGTCCACTCTGGGAGACCTTCAGAAAGCGTCATACTGAGGACGTCGCTGTCTACTGGCCAGGTCAGCCCGAACCGACGAGGGGCCGGAATAACCATGACTTGGAAGCTGTAGAATTCTTCAAGACCTTTCCCGATAACCATCTGATAAATCGACCCTACAAGATTCTATTCCAGCAAGGCAATCACACCTGCTCTATAGCCGATTTCTATGGAACAATGAAAGGACAGATGAAAACAGCCGATGGTAAGGTGATTCAGCCTACGGGAAAGAGCTTCCATGTGGAGTTTTGCACCGTCGCCACCTGGAACAGTAGAGGCGAGATCACTGAAGAACGTCTCTTCTACGACCAGGTCGGACTGATGAAGCAGATTGGACTGATGTAGAAAGGATCATCTCTCAAGAACAAATGACTCACAAAGTGCCGTTGACGCGCTATCCCGGCTTTCACTCCTAGGTACTCGAATCCTTTAGCAGGGCGTCTATGATGTCTGTGTTAGTTGCCATCGTCCTTTTTTCAAAGCCTGCTGCTCTTGCGATGTCAATTTCTGGAACCTCTAGCCCCAGGTCTCTGACTGCCTTGAGCATCACGCCTGCGGCCCTCCCCCTGTAACTCATCTTAGGGCCGAGACCCTTTTCAACCGCCGCATCAAGATAGTCATAGGATCGCCGGACCAGTTCCTCTCTTTCGTCGCTGCTTACTAGTCCGCGCTCGGCAAATCCCTCAGCCATGCTTTCAATCTGCCTTTTCGTGAGCTGCGAAACAAGATCCGGAAAAAGTATGATGCTGTCTTGGACCCCGAATGATTTGATGATGCGTTCCTCGGCATTGGCAAGTTTTTCTCTGCCCACAAACATCTTAGACTCAAATTCATGGTCGGTTCTTAGATCTCCCATGGCTTTTGCAGCGAGTGAGACCGACGCAATTAGGAAGATCTCCAGATTCTTGTGATCGGAGTTGTATTCGCCGATCGGCCTTCCCTTGAAGTCCAGATAAAGTGCAACCGCAGCTAGCTTCACCTCGTTTGGCAATCCGAGCCTCTGCATTGCATCGAAGAATAAACCGTGTTCCTCCTTGCTCAGGGATTCTACGCCCTTGTTTAGATTGTAGACCCTTTGTTGAGCCTTCACGGGATCTACATGGGATCTACCTTCCCAAATACTTAGCCGTTCCGTTTGAGCCAGAATTGGCCGCAAATCCCTTATTGTGCTTGATCCGACATGCAAGGTCCTCGAGATAGTACTCTCAGCAGGGACGTACCCGGCTCACATGCGACCCGGCAACGCTTAACCAGCTAATACAAAGACACCCTCCGGTATGTCAGTTACAACCCCTCATCAGATTCACGGTCTGAAGTTGTTAGACGGGAAGGCCGCAGTAATCTACGGAGCCGCAGGAGGGGTAGGAACTGCTGTCGCAAAAGCATTCGCCAGAGAAGGAGCCACGGTCTTCCTCATGGGCCGAACAGAAAACTCGCTGATGAGAATGGCCGATGATATATCGAGCACGGGCGGCGTCGCAGATGTATCAAGGGTCGATGCACTTAGTTCAGAGGCTGTCGAATCGCACCTTAACAGAGTTGTTGCAAGAGCAGGAAAGCTCGACATATCCTTCAACCTCATCGGGACAAGCGTCGCGATGGGCTCGAAACTCACTGACCTCTCCGACCAACGATTCGCGGAAGCAGCCTTCCAAAAAGTCAGATCATACTTCATCACCATGACCGCCGCCGCCCGGATAATGGAGAAACAGGGCAACGGTGTCATCCTTGGACTCACAGCTCCGAACGCACGACTACCCAGACCCAACGTGGGAGGCTTCGCAGTGGGAGGAGCGGCCATTGAGGCGCTCTGCAGACAACTTGCATTCGAAGTCGGGCCCAAAGGAGTCCGAGTAGTCTGTCTCAGAACCGGTGGGACTCCGGACAATCCGGTCCTCCAAGCAGTCTTCACCCATCTCGCCAAGCTTAGAGGAACCACGTTTCAAGCGATTGCCGACTCCGAAGCCCAAAGCACAGCCCTAAAGCGAGCCCCACTTCTTCCAGATGTGGCCAACGCAGCTGTACTGATAGCCTCGGATTACGCGAGTGCAATCACAGCAACGACAGTTAACGCAAGCTGCGGAGAACTCGTGGATTGATCACAGCAAAACCATGCGTCTAGCTTCTCAATGCAAATGGTCAATAACTCCCCTCATCTGCGATAACGGCTGACGAGCACATGAGCGATTGGAACACTGGCGTTATTCAGGAGTTCCGCAAGAACCGTGGAAAAGTAGGCGGCAACTTCGAGGGCGCACCCTTACTACTCATCAATCACACCGGCGCCCGCACCCGCAAGATCAGGATCAACCCGGTAATGTATCTAAAGGACGGCAACCGCTACCTGGTCTTCGCTTCGAAGGGAGGAGCCGACACTCATCCCGACTGGTACCACAACCTCAAGGCTCACCCTGACGTGAAGATCGAGGTCGGGGACGAGACGATCGAAGTACGCGCCGAGGAGATCACGGGCGCTGAACGCGACCGACTCTACAAGAAACAAGCCTCACTCTACCCACAATTCGCACAGTATCAACAGAAGACCAAGAGGATCATCCCTGTGATCGCATTCACACCGAAGACGAAACGATAGTACCCAGAACCCGATAATCCTACGAGGCTGCTTCCTCGATGGTGTAGTTTACAAGGACAAGGTATGATCACCACAAGCAATAATGTAGGCAAGAGGATTCGTGTCGGCATCATCGGCGCCAATCCGGATCGCGGATGGGCTGCTGAGGCACACATCCCTGCTCTGAAGTCGCTCTCGGATGACTTCGAGATCACGGCGCTGTCCACCAGCAAACGCGAGTCTGCCGACGCCGCCAGCAAGCTCTTCGGTGTGCCTCTCGCGTTCGACAATCACCAAGACCTCGTGAACAATGCCGACGTGGACGTCGTCGCCATCACCGTGAAAGTGCCATATCACCTCGAACTTGCGACGGCAGCGCTCGACGCGGGGAAGGCCGTCTATTGCGAATGGCCGCTCGGTAACGGCTTGAAAGAGGCGGAGACCTTGGCCGCATTGGCGAAGAAAAAAGGCGTCCTCGCCGTGGCGGGACTGCAGGCCCGCTCTGCACCATCCGTGGCCTACGTACGTGAACTGATCAAGCAAGGGTACGTCGGTGAGGTGCTCTCCACAACGTTGATCGGTTCGGGAATGGGCTGGGGACCAACGGTAGAACCGTACAACGCCTACGTCAACGACAAGAAAAACGGCGCGACGATGCTCTCAATCGCGCTTGGCCACGCGGCGGACGCGCTGTGTCACTGCCTCGGAGAGGTCCGAGAGCTCTCGGCCACCATGACCGTGCGCCGAAAGTCTTTCACGATCACCGGGACGAGCGAAAGCAAGCCCACGACCGCGGAGGATCAGGTGTTGGTCAGCGGACTGCTCGAGGGTGGGGCCGCGCTATCGATCCACTATCGCGGGGGCGTTTCGCGCGGCACGAACCTGCTCTGGGAGATCAATGGCACCGAGGGCGATCTGCAGCTCACCGCCGCCGGCGGCCAAGCCCAGATCTTCGAGATGACCGTACGCGGCGGCAAGGGCGCGCAGTCCTCGCTTGAAGTCCTGCCCGTGCCAGAGAAGTATTGGTGGGCGCCGCCGCAAGGCCCTTCCACCAACGTCGCCCAAGCGTACGCCCGTTTCGCGCGCGATTACCGAGAGGGAACGCATTTGTGCCCTACGTTCGACGACGCGGTGACGCGCCATCGCATGCTGAACGCGATCGAGAGAGCGGCGGCAACCGGTCAGCGTCAAACGCTCCGTTGATCCGGCGAGTTCGTATGGAAAATACTGTAGTCACCTAGGGTCTGGAAACGACAGCGTGGCAAGCCCCAGTTTCCGACTATGTTACTGCACCGGGTAATGGAGAAGCCGGACGTCCTCAAACAATTCCAACACACGAAAACATGTGCATCAAAGTAATTCGCGCTACTCATACCGCTCAAACGGTACTCCATACCCAGCAGGCCAGAATGGCCGTTCTTTTCTTCTAGAAAAGGTGATGGGAGATAATCTCTGCTGGACCTCCCGGATCAGACGGTATGACCTTGTCAGCTAGCTTCCTGATTCTCCGCTCAACCTTCGAGGCCGACTTGGGTGTCGTATTGATGAACACTGAGGGTCCGGTATCGAGAGAATACCAGACTGGGACCCTGTCCTCCTCTCGGAGCCTCCGGACTTCCACCATGATCCGGATCGATAGCGGGCTGACAAGAATCGTTTCCTGCTGACCGGTCATCGTGATAGCATGCAAGTTCAGCGTGTCCATCTCAGCTAGTCTGCAGATTTCCGAGACATCCTTTCTTCCTATCGCACGCTTCATCCTCCGAAGGACCCCTCGCAGATATGCTAGCCTGGCCCTGAAGAATGGAGATGTCAAAACGTCCGCGTGGGCCCGGTCAGTCTTTATCGCAGATGGAATAGGAACAATCAGCGTCCTCAACCTGATAGAACTCGCAGACGCAAGCCGCTCCGCATATGAGTGTCCCTTCCGGTTCGCATACCATATCGAGAATCCGCCCATGAGACTCCGCGAGGCAGAACCGGCTCCAAGCCTGACAATCTCGGATAATTCCCGAGGCTCAAGACTAAGCCCAAGAGCCTGTGAGGTTGCAAGGCCTAGAGCGGCGAAACCGGATGCGGAGAAGCCCAGACCCTTTCCTTTGACATTCGCGTTCCTCGACTCGACTCTGACCCGAGTCTTGTCGCCCGCGAGCTCTCTGAGCTTATCGATAACAACACGCGCCCTCAACCCTTCGCCTGTCGTCGGAACAGCTCCATTGATCAGTATTCTGTCTCTCTGGAGGCTATTCCCCGTCTCCACCGTGGTAACAGTGTCCAGCGATTTCATGCAGACAGAGATACTGTCATGATAGGGAATCCGCAATTTCGCGTTCTTCAGACCATGATACTTGACCAGTCCTTGGATCGCGTACGCGCGCGCTGAAGCCTTCAACGCCGGCTATCCTATGACGCCAGTCGCTCGGGCAACCTTCTCCGCTGCTCCCTCAGTAACCCCAGTCTCGCCGAGGATCGTGTACCTCTCTGGCCTCAGACTGTGAGCCATCGTCAACGCCTTGACTATCTGTTCGGGTGAAACCTTCAACTCCTTAGCAGTCGAAGGCGCGCCTATCTCCTGTAGAAACTCTCTGATCGATTCCCAGTTGGACCCGTGGAGATAGGCGCACATTATCGCTCCCACCCCGGTCCTCCCACCGTGCAGACTCGTCTCACCCGCCACAATATCCAGCGCGTGGCTAAACAGGTGCTCTGCACCACTACAGGGCCGTGAGCTACCAGCAATGCTCATCGCGACACCACAACTGATCAACGCCTCAACCACCGTGCGGACACCCTCTTTGCTACGCTCAACGATCTCCTTCGAATTCCTAGTGACCAGTTCCGCGCTCATCAACGCTAGCTCCGCCGCGTAATCACCATAGTACTCGTTCTTCAGCTTGTGAGCAAGCTGCCAGTCCTTCACGGCGCTATACTTCGCCACAATATCCCCGCAACCAGCCGCCAAGAGATCATAGGGCGAATGGGCTATCACACCAATGTCGCCTATGATTGCTATCGGGGCCTGCGCCCGAATCGAATAGGGCTTCAGACCACCCTTGATGGAAGCGTATGGACTCGCGATCCCATCGTGGCTCGCGGCCGTTGGAATACTCATGAACGGAATCGACGCTTTCGCGGAAGCTAGTTTGCCCAGATCGATATCCTTTCCCCCACCGACCGCAAGCACGATAGACGGCTTGATCTTCTTGATCATCTCTACAATCTGGTTGAGCGAGGCCTCCGTCGATTCTTTGACAATAATGTTGTCGACTCGAAGTCCAGCTTTCGCCGCCGACTTGGCGACGCCAACCCCCGCGAGAGGATACGTCACAGGTCCCGAGACTACCAGGGCGGTGCCGTGAAACCCTTGCTTAGTGCAGATCTCGCCTACTCTGTCGAGAATGTTGACGCCGACAATGACCTCTCTCGGAAGCTGCATGTAATGGATCGATTCATCAGACTCCAGCCTTCGATCACACCGCCAATACGATTACGACGGCAATCAAGAACGTGGCAATTTCAAGCCTGTAGAATGATCTTCCAATCTGCCGTGCGATCCGGCCTATGAACCCGGTTATCGACTGGAAGGTTTCCGAGCCAAGCACTTGAAGCTGCAAGGAGAATTTGGAAAACCCAGCTGATGACTCTTCTAGATTACTCATCGCCTTCTGGACTGTCTGAGTTATCTTTGTCACAAAGGCGGCAGTTGGCAACGCCGTTCCGACCGGATAGTATCCTAGAGGCGATCTCACGAGACCAGTAACGAGGTGAGTGTCAGTCGTCATAACCTCAGCGTCGCTCACTCCTGTTTCTCTGATCGATTGAAGGATATAGTCGCGGAGACCTTGCTGCATATTGTTTCCATCTATCGTGATGTAGGATGCGGTGTCATTCTCGGTCTTCACCACCATCGCGGACAATCCTCCCGGGCCGATCCCGTCCTTGAGCGTGTAAGAATCCAGGGCGTCGTATGCGGATCCGACGCTGAAAGGTCCCTGTGACAACGCCTTCAACCTGCCAAGCACTCTGATCGCGGCCGCGACGATCCGGTCAGCCTGGAGAGGTGTTATAGAAGTTTGACCCACGATACTATTATGAGCGTCTACAATGAGCACTTCGAACCCGAGTCTCGACGCCTCCCTCTCGATGTCTGCAGACACCGAGGTCGGCAGATCCTCCATCTCCATAGGAGCCAGCGTAATCGTCAGAAGCACAATATTTCCAAAGGCTTGGCCTGAAACGACAGCCTCTTCCTCTTTTTCCCGAATCATCGAGG
>Ga0137378_10005775_pt1 | contig 10716 bp, 5 predicted proteins | sample SagtaG_21_FD_104813 | JGI IMG/M metagenome (GOLD analysis project Ga0137378, IMG submission 104813) | Vadose zone soil microbial communities from Sagehorn Ranch, Mendocino, California, USA - Sage2_L_60_16 metaG | ecosystem: Environmental > Terrestrial > Soil > Vadose zone | place: USA... | reverse complement strand
GATAGTGTGCTGGGTCGAGCGAAAGCATCTCGGTTCACAGTACGCATGCATAAATTAACGCTATTTGTCTGCTCACCAGTGAGAACTACGGATAAAACGGGGTCAGTGTCATTGCTCGGCTACAATGGCCAAGTCCCAAGGCTTCAGCTTGAGTGCCTGCCCAGTCCGCAGCGAAGTGTCAGTCAGCAGATCCGATCCATTGCCATACGGATAGCGAAACGACTGCTCTTCCCCGGAGAAGTTCAGGTAATAGTGCAGTAATTTTCCCTGTACATTGCGCCCATGTCGAACCTTGACCGGCGCCGGAAGGGTTTGATCCGGCCCAGTCAAGCCAGCACGCTTCAGGACCTCGCGAACGATCTCACACTGCAATGCGTCCGAGACCACGGTTCCCTCATAAGTCAGGGCACCATTTCCGTAGTAGTTGCGTGTGATCGCTGGAAATTTCCAGTATGGGTCTTCAAACGAAGCGATCACCTCGGCCGTGTCCAGGATAAGAAATTCCTCCCATATCGCCCCCTTGTTTTGTTCGCCTACTCCGTACGGATCGGGCGTGAGCCGCTCGGGCTCAGGAAGATTTGTGAACTCTTGATAATGAAATCCAGCTGCACGGCGGAGCGGCCCTGGCGCCATGACCTCACGCACCGTTGAATATTCATTTGTGAAACCGCTCTTGAAGGCCATCAACACCTGGCCGCCACTTTTCACGTAATCAGAAATCTGCTGCAAGACCACGTCAGACGCAGTGTACAAGGGGGGGACCAGCAATACCTTGTAGCGTGATAGGCTTGCGTCCCCGGCCGCGACAAAGTCGGGTTCGACGTTCAGCTCATAGAGCGTGCCATACATTTGCTGAAGTACGGTCATGTAGTCTGCGTGATCGCTGAATGGCATATAGCTCAGGGCATTGGCCGAGTCAGCACTGAAGAGGACCGCGACCTGACTGTCCTTCTTAAGATTCACAAGTTGCGGCCCCAACCTCTTCAACTCCTCTGCCACCCGCGACACTTCAGCATAGGTTCGATTTGGTTGCAGATCATGCGAGAGAACGCCTTTCCAGTAAGTTTCCTGTCCATAGTGCAATGAGTGCCAGTGCCAGTACTCGACCATGTTCGCGCCCGCGGCCAGATGCGTGTACACAACCTGCCTAAGCTGGCCTGGATATTGCGGATATTGTGTGCGTGAGTCCCAGCTGATTGTCTGCGCATTTGTTTCCGTCACCAGAAAGTTCGTATTTTTTAGGGAGCGTGCAACATCATCCGAGAGCCAGATCGAGCGCCCGTTGAGCCGCTTCTGGGTCTCGAAATATGGGTTGATTGCGGCTATGTCGAGATTACGCGCAATCGCCCACTGATCAAGGTTGGTGTGCACGCCGCCGCTGAAGTCCTGCGTAATGAACTGGTCCGATCGTTTGTACTCGTTGACGATCTTCGCCTGCCATGCGAGATAGTCAGTCACGATGTCGTGCTGAAAATTCTCCCACTCCAGCTTGTATCCAGGATTGAGAATTCCATCTCGTGACGGAAGATCCTCCCACTTGTCCACCAACTGTCCCCAGTACACAAATCCCCAGGCCTTGTTCATGGCGTCTGGAGTCTTGAATTTCCTCTTCAAGCGGTCCAGAAACACGGCCTCGGAGTACGGGGTGCTTACTCCGGTGGGAAAGGTTTCGTTGTCAATTTGATAGCCAATCACCGCGGGATGATCTTTGAAACGGCTGACGATCTCGCGAATGATCCGTTCCGCGTGCTGCCGAAAGTGCGGGTTGAGAAAATCGTAATTCTGTCGCACGCCGTAATAGCCAGGCGTCCGCAATGGTGGATAGCTAGGCGAATACGGATCAGACAGCGGCGGCGCGGTTCCCACGTGACCAACGACAATATCGGGATGCTCTTGATAAAGCCAGGTGGGAATGGAGTACGTGGGCGTGCCCAAAATGACTTTGATCCCCGCTGCGCGTAGGCGATCCAATACCCGCTGCATCCAGGCAAACTCGAAATCTCCATCGCGCGGTTCCCAACTACTCCATGTCGATTCGCCCACACGAACCACCGTAATTCCCGCTTTCTGCATCATCTCGACATCTTTGTCCAACCGGTCGCTGGGCATGTATTCGGGGTAATACGCCACGCCGTAAAGGACAGTGTCCATCTTGTTGGGAGTGAATGCTTGCATGCTCTGTCCCCTTGCGCTCATCGCGCCTGCAGTTAGGAAAAATACGAGGATTCCCATGATTTCGTGATAACGCGGTCCGTTGTTCATCCAGTTCGCTCTCCTGGTCACCATCTTCGCCATCGCGCAATCGCATCCGCTTGGCACCCGTAGAATACGGACGGCACGTCTGAGTTCTTTCACGGTCCAGCAACTGTCATCCTCTCGCGACGAGCACGCTCGACTCTACGACTCTCTCTGCACGGCTCGACTTCCAGGAACCGCAAGTCTGTAGGTCTAGGGTTACTGGACGACACCAGTGCCGTCGAGCGTCTCAGCACGAAATCTGTCTCTAGCACGTACTCTCTCGGCTCCTTGCCCTTGGTACGATCCAATTCGCCGAGTAAGGCGCGAAACGCGAGCCTTGCCAACTCGGCCTGTGGCACTCGCACCGTAGTGAGGGGTGGAGTTATGGCCCTCGCGAAGGAAATGTCATCACATCCGATGACCGAGAGCTCCTGCGGTACCGCGACACCCAACTCGTGTGCCTGTCTTATTACTCCGACTGCCGTCATGTCGTTGGAACAGAAGATTGCGGTGGGTTGATCTCGGAGTTGTGCGAGCTGCGCGAAAGCGCTCATGCCTCCTTCCACCGTGTCATCTCCAGTGACAATCAGCTTTAAAGACACACCGATGCCGATTTCGGAGACATATCTCTCGAACTCCGAACGCTTGGTCAAGGCTGACGTCGAATGCAAGGGCCCGGTTATGTGCGCAATTCGCTCGTGTCCCAAGGCAGCCAGATGCTCCAGCGCTTGCCGAATACCCCGCCCATAGTCGATCCAAACCGCGCTGGCTTTGGAACCCCGAGGTCCTCCATTGACAGACACCGCGACAATCCCCTGAGCTCTAAGATTCTCAGCGATCAACTCTCCCCACCCAAATGTGAGGATGGCTGCACCTTCGATTCTGCGCTCGACCATGCGGCGCACACACAACTCGATGCCGTTGAAATCGTGGAACGTTGAGGCCACGAGGACTTCATACCCGCGCCGGACCGCGGCGTTTTCAAAGCTCTGAATAATCTCCGTAAAGAAGGGATCAGCGATACAGGAAACGACGAGTCCAAGAGTTCGGCTCTTCCCGGAGGCGAGCCCACGTGCCTGACTGTTGGCGGAATAGCCAAGTTCGGCGACTACTTTCCGAACTCGCTTCGCCAGCTTGCGATTCACTGTTGGGACGTGATTGACTACTCGCGAGACCGTCGCGACCGAAACCCTGGCACGTTCTGCGATCTCACGAATATTCATCTCATTGACCTGGTCGCTCGTTTCGGAAACGAACTGTAAAGGAACCATGATGGCGATACGTGAATTGCCCTGCACCGGTCGAAAGCACTGCAACGACATGGTGGACTAGGTACGGGGGCGCTCATTTTGAACGCCCCGGTTTTTGGTCATTAACAAATCAGTTTCAGAAGTACAGGTGCAATCCAAGCTGAATGATGCGGTTAGGAAGCGAAGTTTGGCTGATTGTCCCCAAGCCAGAACCACGCAGGCCTTGGCTGGAATTCACGGGATTGTAGCCTGTCTTCGGATCGGCATTCGGTTCAGTGAATTGCGCGTGGTTTGGCAGGTTAAAAAAATCCGCCGAGAACACAAGCCGAGTCTGTTCTCCGGCTGGGATCTTGAAGTCCTTCTGCAAGGAGAAGTCGAGATTGTCAATACCCGGGTTCCGGACATTCGAGAAGAAACGCGGAGCGTTGCCAAAGGCAGCCGTGACCTGACAACCAGAACAGAATGTGGAAGGGGTCGAGACCAATCCCGGACCCGGGCATGTCCCCGAGAAGTCGAACGCTTGATTATTAAACCAAAGGTTGGGACTTCGTTGGGATCCCGAGATCGAGGCCGGATTGCCAATCAGCATCGGGCGATTTTCCAACACGCCGGCACTGTTGCAGAAGCCGTAATTGTTGTCGGTAATTCCTAAGGGAGTACCGGCCTGAATCGTATAAATGGTTGCCACTCGCCAGCCCCCCAACACCACGCCGGCAGCGCCGCTGTTGAGCCATTTCTTGCCTGGGCCAAATGGAAGTTCTACAATCGGCGCGATGGTAAAGCGCTTCGGTATATCTCCCGCGCTTACCGACCGCTCCGCTTTGCGGTTATAGAAGTCCTGTCCTAAAACATCTAGCGACCAAAAACCGCCCCAGTCAGACGACGAGTCGTCAATCAGCTTGCTCCAGGTGAAGTTCGCAAGCATGGAGAAGCTGTGCGAGAAGCGATGATCAAATTGCGCTTGCATCGAATGGTAAATCGAACTGGAAAGGCCCCACCACCCGGGAGTCACCGTTAGACAGCAGTAGACCGAAGCCCCCCCGGCGTTCACTGCTGCCGCAGCCGCAGGGCAGTACGGAGTGCTGGTTTCCGAAAACACACCCGGAGAGCCAAAGCCGGATGGCACGAACTGGGCGCTCGCGGGTGTCTGCTGGCACATGTTGTACGCATAATTGATAGGCAGATGGGTGCCTTTGCTGCCGACATATCCCATTTGCGCAACCGTGTTGGCGCCAAATTGCTTCTGCACTGTAAAGTTCCAGAGCTGGGTATACGACGGGGTTTGCTTCCGCGGCGCCCAGGAGGAGAACGACACGTTTCCATTTACAACGATAGGAGTAGTGATTGCCGAAGGGTTGGGACTGGTCACCGTTAGAGAAGTGTCCCAAGAAGTGCCCGCCGGAATACCGGTGCTCGCGAGGAGATTCGGTCCGGGCTGGCCATCGCCGGCGCGACCATGGCCGACGAATCCCGGGTGCATAATGCCGTAGCCCCCACGAATTACGAACCCGCCCTGTGGGTTCCATGCGAATCCGATTCGTGGCTCGAACTGCAGCTTCGAAGGATCGAGCGTCGTATCCGGTGTTCCGTTGACCCCAAATTGTTCCCAATGCGGAACGCACGAGGGGTCTTTCCCGGTGTACAGAATCGCGCAAGGATCGAAGAAAGCATCGCCATGATGGATCTCATGGAAAGACTGATCATACTGATACCGTAGTCCGAGGTTCAACGTCAGCTTTGACGACAGCTTAAAGTCGTCTTGGACAAAGGCGGAATAGGACCACGCTCGCGAGGAAGCGAACGCGTTTTGTACCTCGACGCTGCTACCGCCGGCTACCACGCCAAACAGGAAGTCAGAAAAAGCATTGCCCGTGGCTCCCCCCTTAAAACTGAACTGACCGTCAACCGTGTTCGGCTGGTAATTGTCCATGGAGTAGTGGTCGAATTGTGCACCCGCTTTAATACTGTGCCTGCCCACTAACTTGCTGATGTTGTCACTGAAATGGAGAGTAGAAGCTGGCTCATAGAGCATTCCGCCGTTACTAACACCCGTATAGTTAGTGATACTGACTCCCGGCGTGCCGCACTTGGTACCGCCACCGGTGTCAGGAACGGCGGAGAGACAGTTGGGAATGCCGCTGATTCCAAATGTAGAGGGTGACGTTGCGCCTACTCCGAAAGCTGTCCGGTCACCAATTCGGTGCGTGATACCGAAACGGAAGTCGTTCAGCAGTGCGGCGTTGAAGGTGTGCGTCCATCCGATCGTACCGGCATACTGCTTTGTACGTGCAATTTGTCTACCAGCATTGCCCACATACACGGAGTTGTACGCGTAACCGACGCCGTAATCTGTATGCCACGCTCCGAAAATATGATCGGTTTGCGAGAGGTTCAGATCAATACGTGGGTTAAACCGGTTCAGAGTAGTGCTGCTGGGGGAATTGAGCGACAGCGCATTGACTCCAATCCCTGCTGCCGTCCCGCCACTGGCCCATACTCCCAGCAGCGCTTGAGAAACCGCGCTGACCAGGCTCGTGGCGTTCGCGACATTGTTATATGGAATCGGATTTCCTGTGACCGGATCAACAATCTGCTCGGCCGAATTGCTGCAGATTCCGGAACTGTTAAATGAATCGGGAGGCGCACAGAGAGCGCCCAGGTCCCCACTGCGGAATGCGGCATTGGGAACTAATACGCCAGTTACCGGCTGGCTGCCGTGCGAACGAATTGCTTCATAATCAGTGAAGAAGAATAACTTGCCTTTGATAATTGGTCCGCCGATGCTGCCACCAAACTCGTCATAGGTGAACGGGTTTTTCGGCTTGCCAGGATCTACGAAGTAGTCTTTGGCATCGAGCTTCTGATTGCGGTTGTATTCATAGGCCGAGCCGTGGAACTCGTTCGTGCCGCTCTTGCTGACGGCAATCACGATTGCGCCGCCAGCCTTGCCGTACTCCGCCGACATGCTGTTCTGCTCGATGCGGAACTCTTGGATTGCTTCCACCGTGGGCTGCACGTCTTGCCCGCCAAATACCGGTGGCGTGATCGAAGTGCCATCCAGCACGTTGTCGTCGTTGCGGGGGCGGCTGCCGCTGATGCGCACATTGCCGCTATTCTCGCAGCCACCGACTCCGGTGCCACTGCCCGAGCAGCCGAACTGCTGCGACACACCTGCCGCCAGTGTCAGGAAATTGTAAGGGCTTCGGCCGGCGCCACTTTGCGTCGGCAGCTCCTGCAACTGAGTCACATTCAGAGTCTGTCCGAGATCTGATTGCTGGGTCTGCAACGTTGCCGTGTTGGAGGCACTAACCTCGACCGTCTCGGTCACCGTACCAGGCTGAAGAGTTAAATCCATCTTCGGGTTGGCGCCCACTTCAAGGAGGATGCCTTTGGCGAAGGCGGTCTTAAAACCCTTAGCCCCAGCCTCAACCCGATAAGTGCCCGGGTTCAGGCTGTCGGCGCTGTAGATTCCCGCACTGTTGGTGCTCAGCGTCTTGGAGACGTTGGTATCTATGTTCGTGACCTTGACAGACGCACCAGGAATTGCGGCACCGCTGGAATCCGTCACAGTACCGCTGATGGTTCCAAATAATCCTTGCGCCATCATCTGGGATGGGCATAACAGCCCAATGGACAAACAACAAAACGCGACCGCCGAAGCTACATGGATTCTCACAATGCCCTCCGCGAAGAATAAAATCCGGCTGATCTAGTGCTGGCCAACGACCTTATGTACTCGTTCCTACCTCGGAAACCCACAGCTGTCCGGTATTCCGCCAGTTTCGCCCGCGCTAAGCAATATGCGTGTGCGCTCGTCCACTCACAACATCCCCCTTCTACGCGCCCTTGTTCTCGTCCTTCAAGGTCATAACGGTTAAGGCGGCAGTTATGAGAAGCCCACGGCGCGAGATAGGTTAGAACGTCAGTTTGAATCCCGCGTATTCGAGATCTCGGGTCCCAGAAAAGGCCGCAGCTGATTTGAAAGGTGAGGTGAGCGAGGCTGGCCGGCGCAAAAGCTAACCATTCCGCGTTGAGCAGGCAGGCCGACTAACTGACGTTTGCCGGAATTGCAGCCAAAAGTAACTGCGATTATCAGGCAGATTAACCGTTAATTGACGGTGGGAAGTGGTCCGACCTCAACGCGTTGACTGTCGGGCGCGTTGGGTGTATCGTGCGGCAGTAAATAAAACAGACGTATCGGGTCCTCGCGCAACTTCCCAAGGACCTTCCCGACGTGGGAGTTAGAGTGACGACCTTGCACAGCCCCGTCGCCCTTCCTATATCTCTTTTTGAGAAGAGGGAGGAACTGCGCCGAATTCTCGAAAGCAAACACTTTGCTAGCTCGCCGAAGAAGAGCCGGTTTCTTGAGTTTGTTTCGGAACAAGCGTTTCTTGGCAACGGTGACAAGCTGAACGAGTACCTGATCGGCGTGGAGGTCTATGACCGGGGTCCCGAGTTCAATTCGCAAAAGGACCCAATCGTACGGGTACAGGGCCACGAAATCCGGCGTCTGCTGAAAAAGTATTACGAGGAGGAGGGCAAAGACAGTCTCGTACACGTAGCCCTCCCTTCCGGCGCCTATGTTCCAGTCTTCGGCAGGAACGCGACAGAGGAGGCAGAGAACTCCGAACTCGCGACGGAACCGGCCGCTTCTGGATCACACCGCAGAGGCCGGTTGCACTTGGCATTCACTCTGACCCTGGCCGCTGGGTGCTTAGTGCTTGCACTTCTTCTCGTCGCCCGTGGCTGGCGAAATGGGAAGGTGGCGCAGTCTGTGCCGGCTGTGACTGCTTTACCGGAAGACCTAGAGTGGTTCTGGCGACCCTTCCTCCCACCAGCCGAGCCGCCTCTGATCGTGATCCCGAACCATCCATTGCTGCGGGCCGCGCACGGCGGTGACAGCCCACAAACACTGGCTCGCGGCCACCAGATACCCAAAGCAGACCTGCCGGAGTTTCGCGATACGATCCATTTTCGCGAGCTGAAGCGATTCCTCTTTGTCCCCTCGGTGACCGATTTTACGTCCGTCGGGGAAACGATGGGACTCGTCAGCTTGTGCCAGATGTTCTCCAACGTTGGACAGCAGTATCGGGTGCAGCAATCACGATTGGTGAATTTCGAGGAGATCAAGGGAAACAATGCAATTCTGCTTGGAGGGAATCAGTCTTGGAGTGGCCGGGTATTTCTCAATGTCCAGGGGTTTCATTTCCAGAGCGGCGTGATTACCAACACGAAACCTCAGCCTGGGGAGCAATCCCTATACCGCCCCGAATTTGATCCGGTGACGAACCAGCTTCGGCGTGACTATGCTCTCGTGCTGATGCTTCCGAACGAAAGAAGTGATAAACGCGTTCTCTTGATTTACGGCATCTACACTCAGGGATCTCAAGCAGCGATCGAGTTCCTCACGAACCCTGAACGGATGGCGGACCTCCGCAAAGCTTTGATGGAGCTTTCACTCGACCACAAAACCGTCCCAACGTATTTCCAGGCGCTGCTCACTACCACGGTGGAAAATGCCGTTCCTGGCAATTTCTCGCTCGTTGCCGTCCGGACGATTCCCAACTGACTCGGCGCTGGATTTCAGGACTGGTTCCCACGAATTACTGCGGGTTGACGGAGATCCGTCCAGCGCGTACATCTGGCTTACGCCGAGGTGAAGGACAGAAATTAGGACAGCCTGCCAAACTTGGGTCCGATTTGGTCCAATTACATTTGAACACGTGGAAAAACCAGGGTACAGGACGCAGAGCCGACGTCCCATTACTAATCGCGGCAAGCTGGATCAGATCGCTTCCGTATGGCCGATCATCCGGGCCGGTGACCGAACCAGCTACCAGATGGCGGCGCTTGCTTTCTCTTTGGGGCGCGAGAAAAGTTAAATGCGCAGTTGTTGAGAAGTCGTATCAGCACAGGCGATGGAAGCCTGCCGCCGTTAGAATTGCGCGTAAAATTTCGGATCGCTACTTGGAGGTCTTATGAGCTCGACTCTTTGTTGCGTCTCTGTTTTGATCGGGCTGTACCTCTCGACCGCGCCGGCCGGCGCTCAACAGAGGGAACAGAAACCAGACACGCCGGTCGAGAAGTGGGCCGGGAAGACAGTGCTGTTGATCGGTGCCCATGCCGACGATGACAGGCTTTCACATGGAACACTCGCAATGCTCCAGGCGCACGGGAATCAGGTCTACGTGTTGACCCTGACCACTGGCAATGTCGGAACGCAAGACCCGAATCTGTCACGAACTCAGCTGGCCAGGATTCGCCGCGAGGAGGAATTGGCGGCTCTGAGGGAGCTAGACATTCCGGGAGAACATTACATCAACCTTGGCTACGATGATGGACTTCTCGAATTTGAAGACCGTAAAGCGGTAGTCGAAAATCTGGTGCGCTGGATTAGGAAGCTGCGCCCGGATGTCCTCCTCGCATGGGACCCAGGCAAAAATTATCAACGATGGCACAAGTCTGATCACCGGGCTGCTTCTTATTTGGCCGCGGATGCGGCCCGAGCGGCGATGTGGCGGCTGCTTTTCGAGGGTCAGATCACCCAGGAAGGTCTGAAGGAATACATGGTGCCTGAATATCTCTTCTATAACGACTACGATAATGAAGATGAGAACGTCTGGGTCGATATCAGCGATTTTGTAGAGAAAAAAGTCAATGCCGGGGCAAAATACGTTAGCCAGTTTGGGCCGGGCTGGAAAAACTACAAGGTGGACCTCTCCGAATCAGAGTTGAAGCAAATGAAGGACGGTGTGCGCAGCGGAATCAGGACCAAAGATGGAAAGCCGTCGGAAGGATTTCGCTACTATAAGGGTTTGCCGGATGCGATAGGGAAATAGCTTAGTAACCCACAGATGGAAATAGTGTCGACCGGCGAGGAAGTAATCTGGGCTCCAGCGCCTGATTACGCCAGTTAACTTCCGAATAGCCGGTCATGTCTGCGGGAGGTTTTGCCGCTGCGATGGTCTACCGTTTCATCGCGTGAAGTCCTACGCATTGGCAACGCTGACGGTGCTTGCGGCTGCAAGCACCCAGGGACAGTGGATGTAATCCACGATGCGGTTGACATTCTCGCCGCTCACGTCGAACCGAATCGCCGAGTACGTCGTCCACGTGTCCGCACCACGCCGAAGAACGATCGAACGATGGCCTGATTGCTTGCGCCACGCGCTCACTGGCTCGGAAGAGTCGTTCGACGGTAATGCCTACCACCACGACAGCCATCTTT
>Ga0137378_10005766_pt1 | contig 10729 bp, 10 predicted proteins | sample SagtaG_21_FD_104813 | JGI IMG/M metagenome (GOLD analysis project Ga0137378, IMG submission 104813) | Vadose zone soil microbial communities from Sagehorn Ranch, Mendocino, California, USA - Sage2_L_60_16 metaG | ecosystem: Environmental > Terrestrial > Soil > Vadose zone | place: USA... | reverse complement strand
TGGTTCGTTCTTCATCTGCTTGCTACGAGGTAGCTGAGCGAAGGCGGGTCATTAGGATTGTGTTTGCACTCGATAGTCATATAGGTCTGGATGTGTCTTAATTTAAGAAAGCGACGCGAGGACACGGCGCTCACTCCGACAATCCGCCAGTCGGACGGACTCGTGTCGCCGCGGCGACCGAGCTTACGCGAAACCGAACAGCCTTCTCCATAGATTTCGCACGCAGTGCTTTGGAGTGCGATGCGTCTTCGCATCGCTTTGATTCCGGGCGCAGCTCCTAAAAGCGACGCGGAACGAAGACGGGCTCGTCACGCCGAACTCTTACATGTCATCTGGCTATGTCGAACGCTGGGCGAGCGTCGCGTTGGATTGAAAGCGCCATTAGGCTCAACATGTCTATAGCTAAATTCATCCCGCACCCCGGCCCAGCTCCGTAGAAGCGGCATGGAAAGGCGGCGGCGCTTCCCATGCTACTCCTAAGAAGCTGGGATCGATCTATTGGCTTATGTCCTATAAACATGTCGCGCCTAAGGGCGCTTCCGCGATTTAGCAGGCTCGCCGCAGCGAGTCCGTCCCGTGGCGGACAAGGTAACCGCTCGCCCACAGCCAACGTGGCCGTACTCGGTTATAAAACAAAACAGCCGCCGCGCAGTTACGCGCGACGGCTGTTTATTATAACTGTGTTTAGAAGTGGCTGACTTCTCTACAGACGCTCCGTCAACAGTTTTATCGATTCTCCACGACTTGCGGCGCCGGCTTGATCATTTCAACCTGGGCGCTCACCTTCTGAATTTGCGCGGCCTGTTCCCTGAGGCTTGCGGTCAGGGCCTTAATTTGTCCCTCCTGCAGAGCAATAGTTGCCTGCTGTTTTTCCGCCATGGTCTGCATTTCTGTAACGGTGCGATGCTCTTTGAGAAACTCGTTGAGCAACATCGCGTTCACCGCTTCGTAGTGCACTGAGAGGATTTCGCCCTTCTGATCACGCACGACTAGGTCGGGGTTCACCGAGGCTACCTCCTCGGCGATTAATCCAAATTGCGGAGCGGCGGTTTTGTCGCTCTTGTAATGGAAGGTCACCGGCTTAAGCGACAGGATTGCTTCGCTGGCTTTATCCATCGGTTTAATGTCGTCCTTAAACCGCCGAGATGAGACGATCGTGCCCAGCTGACCATTGGCATCGACGACTACTGGAAGCGCACCACCTGCCGTTGTCACCCCGAAGATGCCGCCGACAAAGCAGGCTACTCCGAAAGTGGGGTCGCCGATACGAATCGTATCGCTTTCGCCATCGACATCGGCCACGCCTACACCGATATAGGTGTTAAAGTCGCCGCTGGTATTGGTGGATCCTACAGAATCACCGATGGCTGTGTTTGCAGCGCCGCTTACGTTAGCACCGAGCGCAAGAAAACCCATGGCATTGTTGAACAAACCATCGACGTTGCTACCGAGCGCATCAAAACCGACGGCGTCGTTCGAATCGCCATCGACATTGCTGAACAGCGCCCCGGAGCCAACGGCCGTGTTGAAGTTTCCAAGGCCGAGTCCGCTTGCATCGTTGTTCTCGAGCGCGAGATCACCCACGGCTGTATTTTCAACACCGTGTTGATTAAAAAAAAGCGCACTCTCGCCAAGAGCGTTGTTGCTGAATCCGTCCACATTTGCCTGGAGCGAATTAGCCCCGACGGCATTGTTGAAGCTGCCTTCCCCAGGATTCACGCTGACGCCGACATTGCTATTGAGCGCAAAGGCGCCGACAGCCGTATTGTTATTGCCGTCGTTGTTAAAGACCATTGCGGCTGTTCCATTGGCTGTGTTTAATGTGCCGGTGGTGTTCAGTATAAGCGCCGCTGTGCCAGTGGCCGTATTTGAATCGGCGACGTTGAGTGCCAGCGTTCCAGCGCCAAGACCGGTGTTAAAGTTACCGGCGGTGACACTGAAGAGCGAAAACCAACCATCTGCTGTATTGGCAGCGCCAGAGGTGAGATGTTTAAGGGCGTTGGTCCCCTCTGCCGTGGTGAAGTTGGGATAGCCACCATCGGGCGGCGGAGTGAGTGCCTGCATTTGCGGCGAAAGCGCAAAGCACACCAGAATAAGCGGGATGAGAAGGAACCCGCGCCGCAAAGGCAGCGAGCGAGCCGGATCTCGTCCGCATGAAACTAACTGTTTAAGTTGATTGAGTGGATACATGAATCTGTTCTTTCTCTTTCCCGGTCGTTTTCATTTTGTTTTGTGGTTATTGGGATCCGAACAGACAAAGAACCTACCGGGTAAAAATCCTCTGCCTGTTTTGGAGCCATCTGCGTTGATAATGAATTTCGTCTTTCGGTGTCAATATCATTTTTATTTTTTTTAATGGAGGGCGCCGCAGGGATCAGACCGGACAAGCTCCGGGAAGCGCACATTCGGCTATTGACGCGCTAGTCGTTCAAAAAGCGACGCGGGGGCGCGGTCGCACTCCGAAGGTCCGCCTCAAGTTAGGGCGCGTTACTCCCCGCCTGCAACGCTGTAGCAACTGCGGGCAGGCTATGCGCGCCGTCGTCGGAACCGGGAGCGGCGTGCAGAGGACTGCCCGCCCTAGCCGTCGGCTGGACCCGTGCGATGCGTTTTCGCATCGCTTTGGATCGACGCGAAAGCTGTCGCTCGGTTTGCTGTTTGCGTTAATGAGGCTGTTCCCGTAGCCTCAGGCGCATGGCACGGTCTGGTCTGGGCAAGGGTCTTGGCGCACTAATTGGCGCTCCCTCAGTCGTCGTACGCACGGATGTCGTGGAGTCGGGTGAGAGAGTGCACCAGATTAATTTGGCCAGCATCGTCCCGAGCGCGTTGCAGCCGCGCAAAGATTTTGGGCGTGACGCGTTGCAGGAATTGATCGCTTCAATTCGGCAACATGGGATCATTCAACCGCTCATCGTCCGCCAAGTTGGCGCGCGATTTGAATTAATCGCAGGGGAACGCCGCTGGCGCGCGGCGCAGGAAATCGGTCTTACTGACGTGCCCGCGATCATTAGAAGCGCGACTGACTTGGAAGTCCTCGAGTTATCCTTGATCGAGAACCTGCAGCGCGCCGATCTTAACCCAATTGAAGAGGCCCAGGGCTACTCCAGGCTGGCCAATGAATTTGGAATGCGGCAGGAAGACATCGCGCTCAAGGTCGCACGTAGCCGCGCGGCGGTGGCCAATGCGCTAAGGCTTTTGGACCTGCATCCACAGGTGCAAGTCTGGCTCGCTCAGGATTTGCTTTCGGTCGGTCACGCAAAAGTCTTGTTGGCATTAAAAGCGCCTGAGGAACAACTTCTGACTGCGGAAACGGTTTTGCGTCGCAATGCCACGGTGCGTTCCACGGAGCGCCTGGTTGCCCGCCAGCTTGGGATTGGCCGGCCACGGCGGAAGTCCCGACGTCTCGGGAACGAACTGGCCGTTTCGTCAACGGCAGTAGAAGATCTGCAGAACCGCTTGCAAGAGTACCTCGCCACACACGTCTCCATCCATCACGGAGACAAACGTGGGCGGATTGAAATCGAGTATTACGGAAATGACGATCTCCAACGGGTCGTCACGGCTCTAGGACTGCCGCCTGGCGCGAGCTGACTTCGCTGCGCTCCGTCGGGGCGTTAAATCGTTGAATCGAGTCGCTAATCTTCTAGCTGGCGTCGGTGATGCTGGTCTTCGAAATGTGCATCCAGCGGTCCAGGATCGCCGATCCCGGCTACAACGGGGCAAACCTCGAGGCCGGGATCAACGATCCCGTGTACAACAGCGATCCCTGCCGGGTCTCGTTTTTCTTATCTTCGTCTTTCTCGTTTCAGTTCTTCCCGCGGAGTCGCCGCACGCTTCTCAAGGGAAAATCTGGGAGGAAATTTCAGGGGAGAAAGCCTTCGCTCATGTTCAGCGATTGGTAGATTTCGGGCCGCGCCCGCCTGGATCTGAGGCTATCGAAAAATCGAGGGAGTACATTGAGAACCAACTCCGGCGCTCGGGCGGGCAGGTAACGCGGCAGGCGTTCAGTGATAACACCCCGCAAGGAAAGGTGCAGTTCGTGAATTTGATTGCCCAATTTCCCAGGCAGGGTAACGAGGCTCCGTTGTTTTTATTGTGCTCGCATTACGACACAAAAACGTTCGACACGATCCGGTTCGTCGGAGCTAACGATAGTGGTTCCAGCACCGGCCTGCTTTTGGAATTAGCCCGGGTGATTGGGCAGCACCCAAATCTGGCTGCGAAAATTGAGCTGGTGTTTTTTGATGGCGAAGAAGCATACGAGCATTTTTCTGAAACTGATGGTTTGTACGGAAGCCGCTATTTTGCGCGGCAACTAGGGGGCGGAGCGAAACGATTTCGCGGCGGAATATTGTTCGACATGGTGGGCGACCGGTCCCTCGGTATCACATTTCCCGCGGATTCGCCTGCCGCAATAGCGCGGGATATTTTTGCCGCAGCGGAGGCGCTCAAGTTGCGAAGTTATTTCACCTTCCTGGATCGGGAGTTGATTGACGATCACACACCGCTGAATGCCATCGGGATTCCGACGATCGACGTAATTGATTTTGATTATCCCTGGTGGCACACGGCAGACGATACAATCGACAAAATCAGTGCGCGGAGTCTCCAGATTGTTGGATCGGTCGCATTGTATTACCTGTCTGAATTTGCACTGAAAGACGCTGGACGCTGAAGTAAAGCGGCGGGTGACCAAGTAATGAGGAAGCACGAATGACGAAGGACGAAGGATGTCTAATCCTAGAACCAGAGAGCCCAGTGCTCCAGGCTTTGTCATTCGTGCTTCGTCGTTTGTTCAAGACTCGATTTCGGAGCTCAACGCCGCCAAATTTCTGCATTGCCTGCCGGCATTTTTCCCGGCAGTTTGATCATCAATTGCGAGCTCAATGGAACGCTTGACGTCTAAGTCCCATCTAACGCGCAAAAATATTGGCGTGATCGGTCTTGGAATAATCGGTCGCGGAGTGGCTGGGAATCTGCGCCGGAAAGGGTTTCCTGTTTTCGTTTGGAACCGCTCTCCGCGTCCCATTCCAAATTTTGTCGGTTCCGCTGCGGAACTGGCTGAAATTTGCAATTATGTCCAGATCTTTGTCTCCGATGACGAAGCTCTGTTGCAAACTGTCGAACAGCTAAGAGAAAAGCTTACGCCGCATCACTTCGTCCTCGCGCATTCGACGGTCGCTCCGGATTCGATGCGTGCCGCCGCGGAAATTGTCGAACGTCGAGGGGCGCGGTTTGTCGAGGCGCCATTTACCGGGAGCAAGGCTGCAGCAGAAAAGGGAGAGTTGGTTTTTTATGTAGCCGGGGACGATACCGCGTTGCGGGAAGCGCGTCCCATCCTCGAAGCCAGCAGCAAAGAGATTATTGAGATCGGGGCGATTGGCCAGGCGAGTGCGATCAAAATCGCGACCAACATGATCACTGCCGCAAGCGTCCAAGCCGCGGCGGAAGCTCTGGCGCTGGTTCAAGTGTTGGGTGTACCGCTTGAAAAATTCGTCGAGGCGCTGCGCAACAATGCCAGTCATTCTACAACTTTGGCGATGAAACTCCCGAAAATGCTCAGCCGGGATTTTGAGCCGCACTTCTCTGTTAAGCACATGCTGAAGGACATGCAGATCGCCAGTCAGATTGGTTTGTCGCATTACCTCGATTTGGGGGTGACCGCGGCGGCCCGCGACCAGCTGCTTGAGCAAATGCAATGGGGTCACGGGGATGACGATTTTTCTGTGGTCGCGCGCAAATATTTGCACGAGCCTGGACTTGCTGTTCAGGAGGAACTGCAAATGGAAAAGCAGGAAGACCAAGCCAGCGTCAGCGAGCCGATCACGGGCGCAGCCGAATTGGAAACGCAAAACCGCGAACCGCAAGATGCGGATGTGGCGGGTTCGCCGCCGCCTTTGCTCAGTTTCGGCGCGGCAAATAGCGGAGCCGCCACTGAAACGACACGATTGCGCCGTGGCTTTCTCAAGCAGCTGCTCAGCCGGCTTTCGTCCGGAAAAGAATGACGCAGCGCTTGCAAGCCGAGCAAGGCGTCTTCCTCGACCTTTCCGGACGCGCAGGGCTTCGTATCAGCGGGACGGACCGGCTTCGATTCCTCAACGGGCAAATTACAAATGATTTGCGCAAAGCGAGCGAAACGGCGGCAATCGAGGCGTGTGTCCTTAATGCAAAGGGCAAGATGAACGCCCACATTTTCGTTTCGGCGCTTGGGGAGTGCTTCTTGATCGATGCAGCGCCCGAACTTCGAGAAACGCTCCGCGCCAGGTTGGAGCGGTACGTGATCGCCGACGATGTTCAGATTGAGGACGCAACCGATCAGTTCTCGCTTTTTCACGTGCTGTCACAAGAATCGCCAACACCACAGCATGGCAGGATTGTTTCTGTGCGCCGTTTCGCCGAGCAAGGATGGGACATATGGAACGACGCAGCGCGTCACGATGCTGTGTCGCAGGAATTATCCTCGATATTCGGCTTTGTCGATTCTGGCCCCGCGGAGGTCATGCGAATCGAACAAGGTATTGCGCGCTGGGGCCGCGAGCTGACAGAGGAGATTATCCCAGTCGAAGCCAATCTGGAACAGCGGACAATCGATTATGAGAAGGGTTGCTACATCGGTCAGGAAGTGATCTCGCGAATGAAGATGTCCGGCCAGACCAATAAACGATTATGCGGGTTAATTTCGTCGGACGATGTTCCGCTTCAGCCGGGTATAAAACTTACTGCTCCTTCCACGGGAGGGAAAGAAGCTGGCTGGATCACGAGCGCAACGCGTAGCGAACGATTGGGTAAACAAATCGCCCTAGGATACGTGAAACGCGGCTTCAACAGCGTCGGCACCAAGTTAGATGCGCTCGTACCGGCGGATTCCGCCACACAAAAGCCCGACGCAATCTCAGTCAAAGTCGTTCCGCTTCCGTTTCTCTGAGGCTCTCAACGCCTGGCGGAACTACTCGGATAACTCGCCCCAGCACGGCTCTTCCAGTTGGACTGCGGGATCCTGGCTTTCGCTGCGATTGATTTTCTCAAACTGGGCCGAGACATCGCTCCACGGCTGTAATGTTAGCGAAATGCGATCGCTTGGTCTCACTCGCGCAGACTTCGTCCACACATTGTCGCGCATGCTCCACAAATATACCAGGCACTCCACATTTTCATTCTCATGTCCCGGCGTCCCGCTCACGTCCACGAGATGAACTGCCATGATATGGTCGGAGTAAGGCGCGCTGCCGGGAAGGGGAACCGTCGAGATCGACTCGACGGTGCCAGTTACGTTGATCTTTTCGCCGGCTTTGGGAACAAAGAAGCGCCCCGGCGGCGGTTGACGCAATGTCATGTCGAGTAATTTCCAATTGCCGAAAGCCAGTTCGCGCATGGCGAATTCCCAGACGACGAACTTCTTGCCGGCCAAACGATCCCGTCCCCGGGCAAGGTCGCGGCTAAGGATTTCGCGCGTGGCGCAAGCCCCATCGCTGTTGCGCAAGATGCAATCGATTGGCCGGCCAACCGCGCGGCTCAAATGTTCGGCCAAGCCAGCTGATTCGCCCCAGCCCATTGCGTCGAGCGAAAAAATGTTGGAGAAACTGTCACCGAGCAGGAGGAGATCGGCGTCCTTGCTCGCTCTCCAAACGCCATTGCCGGCGGTAACTTGGTGGATGGTAATTTCCTGCGCGTAAGCGGCGAGCTGATCAGGCGGGAGTTTCAACATTCGCGCGATGTCGCCCAATCCCTTGATTTTCTTGTCCACAATTTGAAAAGGTGAAGCGCTCCCGCTAACTGGCGCAGATTCGGCCGGACGTTTTGGTCATGCAGACCGGCAGCAATTTGTTCGATTTGTTTGCGGACCACAAGACGGTTCGGCCAGAGCGCGACGCCGCACAGCTGAAGAAATTCGTGGTTCCATTTATCTTGAAGGCCGCTAGCCCTCAGTCGTCCTTAAAAAAGATTTATTGGGTGGCGTCGCCGATTTCGGGAAGAGTCTCGCAACAAGTGCAAGATTTCATAGTCGAACAAGTGCGCAGCTACTTTGGCCCCGCCGCAACTGTGATCGATAGCCGTCCGCTCGTTTCCTACCCGTACCGCCACATGGAGCACGACCGCGAACATTTTGTCGGGGAAGACATGGATGAATGGGCCGACAAGGTATTTGGGATTATCTCAAAGGACCTTTCGGCGCAGTCAGTGGCTTCACTCAAGCCGTTGAGCGAAGCCTTTCCTCAAGTTGCAGCAGCAGCGGATCGGGCTGCTACACCGGCCCAAATTGCCGACAACACGCAGCTCCGCGTAAGCGCACGGCTCGTTTTAAATCGAAACCGATGCAGGTGGAGGAGTTTTTGCCGTATCGGGAATCGATGGTTGGCTTTGTTTATGACGTCCGGCGGGTTCTGGCTGGCAAATATAATGACGAGCAAATCCTTATCATGCACCCGGCCTACATCGGCCTGAAACAGCAATCGCTTCGCAAATACCAGATCGGTCGGACGTACACGCTGCGCCTGCACGAACTGGAAGGGACTCCCTGGGGCACAGTGAAACGCAGAGATGACTCTGGCCGAATCGACTTACAACCTTACATCACAGTTGAAGATGAAGCCAAATATCCCGGTTCAACTCGCACGGCCTGATTGGTTACGAGTAATGCGAGCTGCATTAGTGCCATGTGCTCTGGTCGTTGGCGCATTGGTTCTCGTAGCTACGGTTGTGATTGGCAAGCAGCAGCAGCGGGTCGGCAGCAGCTCATTACCCGCAAGAAGAACCGCTCTTTACATCGGTGATTCTCTTAGCGTCGGTAAGTTCGGTGAACTTCTTCACGATTACCTCGTTGCAACGTTTGGCTCCAGAAACGTAGCTCTGTACGCATCGTGCGGTTCGTCGCCAGAAAACTGGCTGCGCGCGGAGCCGACTTTTTTCACCAAATGCGGCTATCGCGAGCAGACGCCTAGCCGCAACATGGCGATCGATTCGAGGACGCACCAGGCAACTCCCAAACTTGATGAGCTTGTCTTTCGCTATCGTCCGACTACTGCCATTGTTCAGCTAGGGACGAACTGGATGGATAGCCCGTTGCCGGACGCTAGGATCCGCTCAATCCTCGAAAGGTTTATGGACACGATTCATACTACTGCTAACTGCAGAGTCGTGTGGATCGGACCACCCGATTCTTCGAAATTCTCAAGGGTACAGGGCAGAATTTACAAGCTGATCCAGCAGAATCGACGCAGAGGCGATATTGTCATTGATTCACGCAGACTGACACACTATGTGCCCGGCAAAACGGGTGGAGACGGAATTCACTATAACTCCGAATCGTCAGCAGCATGGGCGGCTAGAGTCATTGATCTCCTTGAGCAGGTCATCTCCAAGCCTCGGACTGCTCAAGTGCCTGCTGGCAAATACGCCTCCGCTCTCAGCATGGATTGAGATTGGTCGCTAGCTCAATGCCTGGGAAAGGAAATCGCACTCGAATGTATCAAATGCGGCTCTAACAACGTCGGCACGAGATTAGATGCGGTCGTGCCGGGAGATTCCGTCACGCAAAAGACCAACGCAATCTCAGTCGAATTGGTTCCGCTTCCGTTCCTCTAATGCTATCAAGAGGATCAATCGGCCAAATCCTTTACCGAATATCCCGGTTCGATCTCATGCCAAATCTTCGAAATGGATCGGTAAGCGACGGATGCGTTTGCCGGTCGCCGCGAAAATCGCGTTCGTAATTGCTGGAACAATCGGCGGGACCGGGGGTTCGCCCATGCCAAACGGCTCGGGACCGTTGCTCGGGATAATGTGCGTTTCGATAGTGGGCGTGTCGCGCATGCGCGCGACGGCGAAGTCGGCGTAGGTGCCCTGCTGCGCGGCACCGCCGCGGAAAGTGATCTCGCCGCCGAGCGCAGACGAAATGCCCCAGATGATTCCGCCTTCGATCTGTTGCTCGACGCCGACCGGATTCACGACAATGCCACAATCAACCGCCGCCACGACTCGTTCGGTGTGAACATGGCCGTCGCCGTTCACGCGAAGATCGACAACGTACGCGATGTAAGTGTGACCAAAGTACGCGTTGCACGCCACGCCACGGCCATGACCTCTTGGCACGGATGCGCCCCAGCCGGATTTGTCCCGCACCATTTCGAGAACGCGCCGCAAGCGTCGACGATCGATCGTGACCGTGCCGGCTTTTACAATGTCTGCACCTTTGAGCAGATCGAGACGAAACGCGAGGGGATCGGCGTTGCAGGCGTGCGCCATTTCATCAAAGAACGCTTCCCGGGCGAACACGCTCGACGGCGCAAAGACGGCACGCCACGGTCCGTGCTTCACGGGAAGATCGACGGTAACGTAAGCGGTCTCGATCGCCGGGATTGCATACGGCACATCGTACGCGCCCCACGACCAGTCCTGGTACCACGCGACGTCGCGGACTTCTTTGGGATCGAGCGCGGAAATATTATGAAACGAACCGGCCTTGGTGTGCTTCCAGGCAACGGGCGCGCCTTGAGCGTCAAACCCGGCTGACAGGTAATGAACCGAGGCCGCTTGGAAGTGGCCATGTTTCATATCGTCCTGGCGCGACCAGAGAAGTTGCACTGGCGCCTTGGCCGCACGCGAAATCTCGGCTGCTTCCAAGGCGTAATCGACGCCGAGCCGTCGTCCGAATCCTCCGCCGATTAACGTAACATTTACGTCGACCTTATCGAGAGTAGTGCCGAGCAGATCGGCCACTTGTTTTTGCAGCCGG
>Ga0137378_10005765_pt1 | contig 10730 bp, 9 predicted proteins | sample SagtaG_21_FD_104813 | JGI IMG/M metagenome (GOLD analysis project Ga0137378, IMG submission 104813) | Vadose zone soil microbial communities from Sagehorn Ranch, Mendocino, California, USA - Sage2_L_60_16 metaG | ecosystem: Environmental > Terrestrial > Soil > Vadose zone | place: USA... | reverse complement strand
GTCCAAGCCTGTTCATTTTTGCCACCGAAGATGGCACGATATCCGGCTGGAACCGCAACGTTGATGTGACCCATGCCATCCTCGAAGTAGACCGCTCGACCGTGGGTCTGGGCGCCGTCTACAAAGGGCTTGCTATCGCCAGCAACGCCTCTGGCAGTTTCATCTATGCCACCAATTTCCGCTTCGGAACCGTAGAGATGTTCGATTCAAGCTTTACGCTGGTTCGTTCCTTCACCGACTCGAAGCTGGCAAACACTTGCCCGCTGCCAAACCAGTGTTACGCTCCCTTCGGCATCCAGAACATTGGTGGTAAACTCTTTGTCACCTTTGCCTTGCAGAATGCAGAGAAGCACGACGACGTGTCGGGCCCTGCCCATGGGTTTGTCGACGTCTTCGACACCAGCGGAAATTTGATCCAGCGCCTTGTTTTGCACGGCAGGCTCAACTCTCCCTGGGGCCTGACCCAGGCCCCAGCTGATTTTGGCCTATTCAGTAATGCCTTACTGGTGGGCAATTTCGGCGACGGTCGCATTAATGCGTTTGATCTCAATACTGGCGAGTTTCTCGGCCAACTCAGAGACCAGGCCAACAAACCAATTACGATTGATGGCCTGTGGGCATTGGGCTTTGGTAACGATGTGAATGCAGGCCTACACAACGAACTTTTCTTCACGGCAGGTATCAACGATGAGGCGGATGGGCTCTTTGGGAAGATTGCGTTTGTAAGCTGAGTGGATAGCCGTCACGACCGGATGGCGTGGTCCCTGTATATGAAGAAACGGGAAGGACTCTCGCAAAGAGAGTCCTTTCTCTTTCTACAACTACTTGACCGATGCTTTTCCGCGTACTTTACCTGGAAGCATATAGAGCAAGCTCAAAAAATCCCAAAATAAAATAGAGCAATATGCTCGCTATCTCCTCCACGACACAGAGCACACCCGAAATTGTGGGTCTCAATCTATCCACGTGTGAGTGCAGGGATCGCCCCTACCATGGACGCCATTGCCAGGCGGCTTCGTCGTCCATAGTAGGGGCGATGCCTTGTGCTCGCCCTCTCCCCGTGATGGTGCTCGCCCTCTCCCGTGCCTTGTGCTCGCCCTGGCTACCGACACACCCGACACACCCGACACACCCAACACTCTTGACAATCTTAACACTCTCCTTGACCAAAAGCCTACCAACTCAAGTGATATCATAAAGTTATCAATCCCTCGTACGAAACGTCATACTTGTGGTACATATTACTTGGTAGCATTGCTAATCAGGGCATACTGTGGATACTCGCACCCTACATCTCTTACAACTCACGGCAGAATATTTTAGCAGCCAGCGACAGCAGGCATACCTGGTCGGTGGCTCGCTTCGTAATATCCTTCTCAGTGAACCCTGCAATGATTGGGATATCGTGACCCCTGGTGATGCCCCGACGCTGGCGCGACGCCTGGCGGACAAACTGGGCGGGTTCTACACTCACCTTCATGAAAAGGCCAGTCGCGTCGTTGTTCCTCCTGTATCCCAACAGCAAGATCAGCAGTGGGAGGTTATTTTTGATATTTCCCCGCTGAAGGGCCATACCCTGGAGCATGATTTGCGGCAGCGGGACTTTACAGTGAATGCCATAGCGGTTCCCCTGGAGGAGATCGTGCGCTATATTGAGCTGGGTGGTTTTGGGATACAGGATGGTAAGGAAAAGGGCAGCTATAAACCGGGAGCGCTCTTGCATTTTATTGATCCGCTGCACGGGATGGGGGATATTGTGGCGCGCCGGCTCAGGGCGGTGGATGGCGAAGTGTTCCGCCATGATCCGCTGCGCATGCTGCGCGCGCTGCGCCTGACGATGCGCTATAAGCTGGAGATGGATGGTTGGACGGAGGGACTGCTGATGCGCGACTCGTCGCTGCTGCCGCAGGTGGCGCCCGAACGCGTGCATGATGAGTTGTACGCGATCCTGGCCCCGGATGGAGCCAGGGAGCGCTTGCAGTTCCTGGATGACCATGGGTTGCTGACAGTGCTGATGCCGGAGTTTATCCCGGCGCGCGATATGAGCCAGCCCAGCCCGCATTACTGGGACGTGCTGCAACATTCGCTGCAGACGGTGGGCATGTGGGAGCAACTGGTGGGACTGCTGCAACAATCACCAGAGCAGATCCGGCAAAGCCTGCTGCAACAATTGAAACAAGTGCAACAAACACCGGACAAGATGCCCGAGAGCCAGTTGGAGCACGAGGGAGAGTGCAATCTGGTTGAGATACAGGCGCTGCTGCAAGAGGCAGAGGGACAGGGCGTCTTTTCGTTTGGAGCGTTGAGCGCGCCTGGAATGAAGCTGGCTGCCCTCCTGCATGATGTTGGCAAACCGGCCACGCGCACCATCGATGAAGATGGCGCAGTGCATTTTTACGGGCACCCACAGACGGGCGTGGCGCTGGCGCTGCAGGTGATGAGACGCCTGAGGGCAAGCAGGCTGGATTGCCAACTGGTACAGATGGTGACGGCGCACCATATGCGACCGGGCCAGTTGGGATTGAACGGCCCGGTAACGCCGCGAGCGGTGAGGCGCTACTTCGTTGATCTCGGCCCGAAAGGGATTCTGGTGGCCTTGTTTTCGCTGGCCGACCATCTTGCCACAAAAGGGCCTTTGTTGGGAAACCATGACGAGCCAGCAGGGACACAGGCTGGTTCGTGGGAGCAGCATGTGTCTGTGGTGTGCGGGCTGCTGAAGGAGTACATAAGGAATCGCGAAAGCATACTGCCGCCACGTTTGCTTAGCGCGGAGGAACTGATGAAGCGCTTGAAGTTGAGTCCAGGGCCTATCGTAGGTCAATTATTGGATCAAATTGCGGAGGCGCAAGCGGAAGGCCTGATTCACTCCAAGGAAGACGCATTGTGGTTCGCCGAGGAGAAGCTCAACCAACAGTAGGGGCCGATTGATCGGCCCTCCACCCTCACCCCCAACAACCATTTCATACACCCCCACCGAACCCATATGTTATTATATCCACATACCCGGATTGTTTTTGGATGTGTGCTTCTCAATTTTTAAGGAATACGAACGATGGACACAGCACAGACTTCTCCTCAGTTGGCTGCTTCACAAGAGGGCGCGGCCCTGACTTCGCGCCGCATTGAACTGGGTGATCCAGCGGAGGCGATGGAGTTCTTTTATCAGCAGGGATGGACGGATGGTTTGCCGGTGGCGCCGCCGACGCCGGAACGGGTGAGCGAGTTTTTGGAGTACGCGGGCAACCTGCCGGGCGATATTCTTGGCATGATCCCGGCGCGCAACCGCGTGATTACAGCGGAGAAAGTGGCGATCAACGCGGTGATGGCTGGCTGCCTGCCCAATTATATGCCGGTCATTGTGGCGGCGGTCGAGGCCATGTGCCAGGAGCAGTTTAATCTGCATGGGATTACGGCAACGACCGGCGGGACCGCTCCCCTGTTGATTGTGAATGGCCCGGCGGCACAGCAGTTGAATATTAATTATGGCGTCAATTGTTTTGGGCCTGGGGTGCGGGCGAATGCGACGATTGGACGGGCGATCAGGCTGATTTTGATGAACGTGGGCGGCTCAATTCCTGGCGTGCTGGATAAGAGCTGCCTCGGCCATCCGGGGAAGTACAGTTATTGTATCGCGGAAGACGAAGAGGGCAATCCATGGGAGCCTTTGAGCGTTGAGCGCGGCATACCGCCCGCACTGAGCGCGGTGACGGTTTTCGCGGGCGAGGCTCCTCACTTTGTTAATAGCCAGGTCGGGGGCACGGGTGAACGGCTGGCGGCCTCGATTGCCAACGCCATGATGGGGACGATGTATATGGGCGGCAACTGGGTGCTGGTGCTGTGCCCCGAGCACGTGACGATCTTTAAGCAGGAAGGGTGGACGAAGGCGCGCATACGCGAGGCGGTGTATGAACGGGCCGCGCGGCCGCTGGCGGAGTTTAAACGGCTGGCGGGTTTTCCCGATAGCGCGATCGGCGCGCAGGACGCTCAGGTGATGTATCACAACGTGGCGACGCCGCATGATTTGTTGCTTGTGACGGCGGGCGGCAAGGCAGGCGGTTTCTCCGCGGTGATTCCCCCGTGGGCAGCGGGAGCGGATTCGCGCCCGGTGACGAGGGCAGTGGGCGTGTGCATCGATTGTTAGGCGCGCATTTCCGTAAACTGGTGCGTGTGTCAGAAAATTCTATTGTATAGAGAGGAGATGGAGATGGCCAAACCTTTCGTAGTGCTTGATCCGACGTTGGAGGTGGTGGCGGCGCGGGTAGAGCGAGCGCCGCGCGCGGCTGAGGTGAGACGTATCGGGCTACTGGATAACGGGAAGACCAATTCGGAGAAGTTGCTGAAGCTGGTGGGGGCGCAATTGTCAGAGGCGTATCCCGGCGCGGAAATCAGGTATTACCGCAAGCCGGGGGCGTATCGACCGGCTCCATCGGCGCTGCTGGACCAGGTGGCGACGGAAAATGACGTCGCGGTGGTGGGGATTGGTGATTGAGGGTCATGCTCTTCGTGCAGTGTGTACGACGGATTAATGATCGAACAACGCGGCAAACCGGCGGCGGTGATCTGCACCGAACAATTCGCCAGCTCGGCGCGCATGACGGCGCAGACCTTCGGCATGGCAGGCTTTCCCTACGCCGAGATTCTGCATCCCATTGGTCGTGTGAGTGATAGGGAACTGGCCGAACGGGCCGGGGTAGCCTTCCCACAGGTGCTGGCTATTCTGAAAGCATAGTTGACATCCTCACGCTCATGGCGTACGATTACAGGGGTAAGGAGGCGGATTCGACGTCCCGACGACACAATTGGAGAGAATATTTTTGAAGGCAATCGCGATCTTTTATCAGGGCCGCAAAGAAACCACCTCTGAAGTTGCCAACCGACTCATCCCACTTTTGCAGCAGCAGGGGCATGAAGTCCATGTCGTCGATACAAGGTACGAGGGAGAAGAAAGGCTGGATTTGTCGTTGCAGGGATTCGGCCTGGCGCTTGTGTTAGGAGGCGACGGGACGATTTTACATGCCGCCCGCCTCTGCGCTGTCGCGGGTATTCCGATCGTGGGCGTCAATTTTGGACGGGTGGGATTTCTATCCGAGCTTGAACCAGGCGAATTAGAGGCGCAACTGCCTTTCTACTTGAACGGGGACCAGTCGGTCTGGCTGGACAAACGGGCGATGCTGCACGCGGTCCACCACCAGGACGGGAAGAGCGAAGAGTTCCTGGCCCTCAACGATATCGTTATTGCTCGCGGGATGTGGCCGCGCGTGGTGCAGATGCGTATCTGGATCGATGATTACTATTACAATACGACCTATGCCGATGGCGTGATCGTTTCGACGGCGACCGGCTCGACCGCTTATAACCTGGCGGTTGGCGGGCCGATGTTGCACCCGCAGGTACAGAGCACCGTGATTACACCGGTCGCGCCACACCTGGCCTCGAACCGCTCGCTGATCCTGCCGCCGGAGGCTACTATCAGATTGCAGATCTTCACCGGCTCGCAGAATGGGGTCTTCTCTGCCGATGGGCAGATGAACCGCGAGATCAAAAATGGGGCGACGATAACTGTGCGCAAGAGTCAGTATGTGACGCAGTTTCTCAGACGTAGGAAGCCAACGCATTTTTACCAGATTATCAAAGCCAAGCTGAAAAGCGATGACGAAGAAGCAGACAGTCACTAATTAAAGAGTATGTTACTAGAACTAACCATCAAAGATTTCGCAATTATCGACAGTTTACACCTGCGGCTGCACCGGCTATTCAACGTGTTTACAGGAGAAACGGGCGCGGGTAAGTCGATCATCATTGACGCCGTGAATGCGCTGCTGGGCGGGAAAATCGGCGCGGAGTACGTGCGCGCGGGCTGCGAACGCGCCACCATCGAAGGCGTCTTCTCGATCGAGGCGCTGCCCGACATCTCTGACGAGTGGCTGGAATTGCAGGCGAGCAATGGGGAGGGCGACCCCTACAGCGCGGGCGCGAACGGGGCAAACACCGTTTTTGCGGCGCTTGACCAGGCGGAGACGAGAAGCTTGCAGCGGCTGCAGGTGGATGCCGCCAGCGCCGATGCCAGTGTCGCTCTGGCCGCGCTGCTGCGTGAATATGCTATTACGCCCGACAACGGGCAGCTCATCCTCTCACGCGATATTTTCCGCTCCTCCGGACGCACAGTGGCGCGTATCAATGGGCGCGCGCTCTCGCAGCAGGTGCTGCAACAGGTTGCCAGCTGGCTGGTGGATATCCACGGCCAGAGCGAGCACATGAGCCTGCTGCGACCAGAGCAACATGTGAATTTCCTGGACCGCTACGCTGAGCTATTGCCGCTGCGCGCGGAATTGGGCGCGAAGGTGACGGAGTGGCGCAATGCGCGCAAGACCTTGCAAGCGCTGCAGCAGACCGAGCGCGACCAGAGCCGCCGCGCCGAGTTTTTGCGCTTTGAGATCGAAGAGATCGAGAAGGCTGAACTGCGCCCGGGGGAAACCGAGGTACTGGACGAGGAGCGCAAGGTGCTGAGCAACGCGGAGCATTTGCGCGAACACTGCGAGCTGGCATATGGAGCGATCAAAGGCGGGGACGCGGCTGGTGATGATTTCAAGCCCGCGCTCGACCAGTTGCGCGTCGCGCAGCGGAGCCTCGCCGAGCTGACGCGGCTGGACAAGAGCATGCAGGAGTACGCCGATAACCTGGCGGAGGCGGTTTATCGATTGGAGGATGTGGCGGCAAGCATCAGCAGCTATGAGAGCGATATCGAGGATAACCCACGCAGGCTCTCCGAGATCGAGGAGCGGCTGGACCAGATTGCGCGGCTGAAACGCAAACATGGCGCGTCAATCGAGGAGATTTTGCAGCGAGCCGCCGAGGACCAGGCCGAACTGGAGACGATTATTAACCGGGATGAGCTGATCGCGAAATTACAGGGACAGGATAGCCTGTACCGGCGAGAGATTGGCCAGATCGCACAGGAACTCTCGGCGCGCAGGCGCGAGGCGGGCGCGCGCTTAGCGGTTGCGATGGAGGAGCAGTTGAACGACCTGAACATGAGGCGGGCGCGCTTCTCTGTAGAGATCGAGCAGGTCTCCGATGAAATGGGGGTTCCTGCGCGTGTGAATGGACAGCCAGAGCAGCACTATACCTGCGATTTAACGGGGATTGACCGCGTGCAGTTTCTGATAGCGCCGAACCCCGGCGAGCCGTTCAAGCCGCTGACGAAGATCGCCTCGGGTGGTGAGACGTCGCGCTTGATGCTGGCGCTGAAGACGATCCTGACCTCGGCGGATGCGACGCCGACGCTGATTTTCGACGAGATCGATGCCGGTATCAGCGGGCAGAGCGGGCAGATCGTGGGGGCGAAGCTGTGGGTGCTGACACAGAACCACCAGGTGATCGTTGTGACGCACCTGCCGCAGATCGCCGCTTATGCCGATACGCACTACAATGTGAGCAAGCAAATTCTTGAGGGCCGCACGATGACAATCGTCAATGAGCTGCGGCCAGAGCAGTGCGTGCGGGAGGTTGCGCATATCATGGGGGGCAACGTGACGGAATTTTCGATGAAGAGCGCGGAGGAGATGCTGGCTCGCGCCTACCTGTGGAAAGAGAACTGGCGCAGAAGTGTAATGGAGAAGGCGGGAGTGAGCGGAGGCATGGCGGGAGGTGGGGAGACGCGTAATGGCAGCGTCTAGGTAGGTAGATCCATTTCTCGACGTATCGGTACGATGATATACCAAAAGGGACTTTTTTTCTCATGAATAAGAAGGTACTAAGTACGATTTTATTATTCGCGGTCTTTGTCGGCTTTACGTGGTTGGGAGTGGCGTTGCTTATTTCGCCCAGTGACGCTGAAACGAAAATTTATGCTGTGCTCCTGCTGGGTTGTGCCGGCTATGCAGGGGTTTCTATTTTATTGTTGCCACGAAAAAAACAGCCGTAGGCTTTTTAATTCTTTAACGCGGTAGGACGAAAGAACGAGCATGATCGATGAATCGCCAACAACGGCGTTGGTAATACGCCTGGCCGCCCCTGAAGATATTCCCCAGATTGAGATGCTCGACAGGTTGAGTGTGTCGCCCACGCGCGACATTCATCGCGATATGGAGAAGTATTTTGGTTCGGTAGACCCCTCTACACACGAGAGAACGCTGATTTTCCTGGGGGAAGTAGAGGGCGCCGCGGTAGCGAAGGCCGAGTTGATGCTGCCACCTGGGAGCGGCGCGGGCACTACACCGGGTGTTGGGTATATCAAACGAATCGTCGTGCACCCGGATTTTCGCAAGCAGGGGCTGGCGCGCCAGCTGATACAGCATATCATCGATGTTGCGCGCGCTGAAGAGCAGGTAGAGGCCATTGATCTGCACGTGTGGGAAGACAATGCCGCCGCTATACGCCTCTATGAATCGCTCGGTTTCGAATTGCAACATCGTGAACTGTACTTCCGCTTATCGTTGTAATTGAGCGATACCCCCTTTTACATTTTGTGACGCAACTCAACATCGCTTCGTTCTAAGTGTCAGGCCGAGAATACCCCTTGTATGCTTCTATGAACAGACCAGCTCGGTACTCTGATGGGGAGGAATATGCGCTCAATCCTGAGCATCACAACTGGCCCGGCGTACGCCCGAGTTAGTTCGTGTAATGGGTAAGGAGGAGAAACGCGCACAGATATGGAACAGCGATCTGTACCGGCACAGACCACTCGACCAAAGGATTACCACACCGCGAGTAGATACCAATGGATGAGACGCTTCTTTACGGAGGATGTGTCACCGGACAACCACCCCATCGTTGAACTACAACGGCGGGCTATCTGGATCAGTCTTGCCCTTATTTTACAGGCACTGGATGAAATCCCTCATCTTGCGTATTTGCAATCTTTCACTCCCTTTGGGTCGCTTATCCCCTTTGCCTTGATCGTGGGAAGTTTTATCGCTCTAGCGATGGCATTTCGCCCGGCAAGTAGAAAACAGCAAGCGTTACAGCATCGTCCACGGCGCTGGCAGCGTGTCGTACTGGCGCTGACGTTGATCCTCTCGATTCTTGGCGGGGCGCTCTTGATCGAAAGTACTGTGATGAGCTTTTTGCCACCGCAGTTCTCGAACGATGGGACATCCCTCGATACGAACGCGGCAGTGCTGCTCTTAGAGGGGCGCAACCCCTATACCGATTCGAATATGCTGGACCTTGCCAGGCAATTCTCCATCCAGCCCAATTGGACGACGCCTCTGCAGCGCGGGCAATTCGCCAACCGGGTTGATTATCCCACCATGAACGATTTCCAGGCGGTGCTCGATAAAGATCTGCAAACGGGGAACGCGCCCGAGTTTGAGTCGAAGGTGAGCTACCCCGCGCTGTCATTCCTGACGCTGGTGCCTTTTGCTCTCTTTCATCACCTGAATGTGCTGCCACTCTACCTGTTGAGCTATCTGCTGCTGATGGCTGTAGCGTGGAAAGTTGCGCGGCCAGAGATGCGCATATGGGTGCTGCTGCTGGGAATGGCAAACGTGGCAATGTGGACTTCTACGGTGGGGGCCAGCCTTGATATTTTCTATACGCTGCTGATCGTGCTGGTCTGGCTGTTGCGCGACAGACGCTGGAGCTCGGCCATCTTTCTCGGGTTGGCATTGGCAAGCAAGCAAATCGCGTGGTTCTTCATCCCGTTCTACCTGATTATGGTTTTGCAGCACTACGGCTGGAAAGAATGCGTTTACCGGCTGGCTATCGCGGGAAGCATTGGCCTCGCCATCAACCTGCCCTTTATACTGTGGAATCCGCAGGCATTTATAGCGGGCATTCTGGCGCCTGTCGCTGATCCGATGTTCCCCATGGGCGTTGGCATCGTCAATCTCAGTGTTGCCCACCTGTTGCCCTTCTTGCCCAGGTGGACGTATACCGCACTGGAAGTGGCGGCGATGCTGGCGGCGATGCTGTGGTACTGGCGCATCTGTAAGAGAATACCTGAAGCGGCGATGCTACTGGCGGTGCTGCCGCTGTTCTTCGCGTGGCGCAGCCTGCCCTCGTACTTTTACTGCGCGGCCTACCCGTTGTTCATCCTGATGGCGGCAAGGACGAAAGCAAAAGAGGCCAGGAAGACGCGAGAGGTCGAGCACTGGGAACGCGGCAGGGAGTTTTCCTTGCGCAGGGCGGAGATGCCAGCCCCAGCTTTACCCGCTGCGGTGGGTTTTCGCGCGAGCCTGCACAGCGCGCCGGTGTTCCATTACAGGTCATCCTTTCGCCTCTAAAGATGCCCTACCTCGACTCTTCTTCCTCTTCGTGATACAATCGACATCATTATAACAAGAATTCCGTTATTACGAGGAAAAGATTGAGATCATGACGCGAAAAAAAGCAGATCGGGCCACCACAAAGGTCGCCCCGACAATCGAAGATACCGCCCAAGTGGAGCATTTGCTTGAACAATTTCACCAAATAGCGCGTGAACTGCGCGCCAGCACGAGTAAGGAAGAGTCGGAAACAGTATTGACAGATATCAACGGACTGGCAGAGGCTTCACAGGTTGCGTTGCTCAAGGCGCTGTCGAAAGAACGCGACAGCGATGCCGCTGATATAGCAATCGCTCTCAACGAACTTAGCCCGCGTAAAAGTATTCGCAAAGAGGCGCGCCGCTCGCTAATACGGCTGGAAGAGGCCAGGGTCTACCCGCGGTGGAAACCACCGGTGGCGCAAACGCCGGCCATCAGCATCCCCGTCACTCACCCGCCGCGCTTCTGGAAAGGCTATGT
>Ga0137378_10005763_pt1 | contig 10732 bp, 10 predicted proteins | sample SagtaG_21_FD_104813 | JGI IMG/M metagenome (GOLD analysis project Ga0137378, IMG submission 104813) | Vadose zone soil microbial communities from Sagehorn Ranch, Mendocino, California, USA - Sage2_L_60_16 metaG | ecosystem: Environmental > Terrestrial > Soil > Vadose zone | place: USA... | reverse complement strand
CGGCGGCGGCGAGGTCGCTGTTTTCGAGGACGGCGAGGAGCTGGCCTTCTGTGACTTTGGCACCGCGCTGCACGTAGAACTTGCGGACGGGCGCGGTGATCTTGGGGGCGATGGCGGCCTGGGCGAGGGGAGTAAGAATTGCGTCGACGGTGATGTGCTCGGAGATGGAGCCTTGCTCGGGTTTTTCGGCCTGAACGGTGACTTCGGTTTGAGGGGGGGCTTCTTTTTTGCAGCCTGGGAGGAAAAGAACGACAGCGGAGACGAAGAGCAGAGAGAACGCAAATCGAGCGAATGGGTGGCGGAGACGAGAATGTTCCTCAGGGGCTAAACAGGCTGCGGAAAAACTCATATTCGGGGCTGAAAAGCATCTCTCAGGGGCTAAAGCCCCGCTTATTTTCAGCCACTTACGGCACGACTGAAGTCGTGCCCTGTTACAAAACCAGAGTTTTTCCGCAGCCTGTAAAGCCCACATCGATTTTCCGGGTTTAACGTCCGGGCTAAAGCCCGGACCTACCGCCCGAAAGAGTCTATTTGAAGGCAACCTGGACACAGTATTTGCGGGATGGAGGGACACGATTGTTGTTCCTTGCAGGGTTGTCATCGGTTCACATGGTTCCCGTCAGAGTTTGCAGATCGGCAAGGGCGGCGCGGTAGCGGACGCGTCCGTCTTCGCGGGCATTTTCAGCGCCGAGGAAGGCGGTCTGGGCGTCGACTACTTCAAGGACGGTGGCTTCGCCGCCGGTGTAACGCAGCTTGGTGAGGCGAAGACTCTCCGCGGCGGTGGAGACACTTTGATCGAGCGAGGCAAGCTGGTCGCGGGCAGCGGCGGCCTCGGCGTAGGCTTCATCGAGACGCGCAATGAGGCGGCGTTGCGTGGCGCTGAGAGCGACCTTGACGGCATCGCGGCGAATCTGGCTTTGCTTGATTTTGTGCTCGGTGGCGAGCCAGTCCCATACCGGAATGTCGAGGGTCACCATCGCGGAGTAGCCGAGGTTACGCACGTTATCGGGGCCATTGGCGGCGAACTGCGGGGCATCGATGCCGTAGGTGTAATTGAGGCCGAGGGCGGGGAGATAGGCTGCACGGGCGGCAAGCACGTCGGCGTTGCTTTGACGCAGAGACGCGAGTGCGCTGCGCAGTTCAGGATTGTTTTTGCCGGCGGCCTGCTCGACGTCGGCGCGCGAGGCGAGGGGACCGATGTTGTCGGGCGCGGCGATGGAGTAGGAAGTGCGGGGATCGGGAAACAGGAGCACGCCGAGTTCGAGACGAGCCTTGTCGGCCGCGAGCCTGGCATCGGCGAGTTCGCGCCGGCGCTGCTGCTGCTGTAGTTGAGACTTGACGACGTCGGCGTGGGCGGCTTCGCGGCCCTGTTCGCGTTTGCCGGTGAGGGCGGTGAAGTCGTCGGCTTCGGTGTGGGCGCGATCGGCGATGGCCAATTTGTTGTCAGCCGCGATGACGCCGAAGTAGAGGCTCGTGACAGTGCTCACCAGACCGCGGCGGGCGATTTCGAGCTCGGCGGCGGCAAAGGCGGCAGCGGCATCGGCGCGGCGGACTCCGGCAAGCTGACCGAGGCCGATGGTTTCATCGACGATCGCCTGGCTGGCGTATTCGTGAATGGCGTTGTTGGCAATGAATTTGGGTGCTGGCTGGGAGCCGGTTCCCTGCACCGCGGGACTCGCGAGGCCGTTGGATTGGGTGTAGAGCGCCTGGTTGTGAAAGGTGACGCTGGGCAGCAGAGCGGCCCGGGCGATGGAGCGGTCGAGGGCTGAAGCACGGCCCTCTGCCAAAGCCGCCGCATACGCCGGCTCATTGGCCTGCGCGCGCTTGATTGCCTCATCGAGGGTGATGGATACGGGGGCGACGCCGGAGGGCGCGCTGGCGGAAGCGGCGGCCAGCGGAGGTCCGGCTTGTGCACCGGATTGGGCTGCGGCTGCGACCGGAAGCAGAAGCAAGAAGGATCGAAGGAAACTTCGCATGCGGTAACCGGCAATTCTCCAGTGCGTTGTTTTGGTTCGAAACCTACAAGAGTCCAAGGTAGCACCCGAATCTGAAGCTGAGCTTAAGATGCGGGAAAAGCCTGGGAAAGCGGCGGCGGTTCCCGGGGATGCGGGAGATGGGACAGCGTTCCGGTCATAGCAGGTGCGCACATCGGCTGCCTCTGCGATACTGGTTAGTCATGCCGATAGCCGACCTGCAGCAAGGTGCCCAGAAAATTGCCGGATTTCTCTCTAACCTCAACAAGCTGGGTGGACTGCGCCTGAAGTACCGGATCACGGCAGGCGACGGAGCGCGGGATCCGCTGGGTATCGAAGCCCGTGTGATCTACGTGGAGCTGGCGGGGCCCGATGTGCCGCTGGTAACGCAGCACAACGGCGAGCTGTTGCGCGCCCTGGAGACGATCGCGGCGCAGATGCTGCGGCTCGATCAGCGCGAGCATGACCTGGTGAGTTTCGATGCGGGCAACTTCAAGGCGCTGCGGGCTGCGGAGTTGCGCATGGCTGCCGAGACGGCCGCGGAGAAGGTACGGAAGACCGGGGTTCCGTATGCGTTTCCTCCGATGAACAGCCGGGAACGGCGGCTGCTGCATCTCGCCTTCAAATCGCTGGAGGGTGTGGAGACGGCGAGTTCGGGTGAAGGAATGGACCGCTTTCTGGCGGTGTATCCGGCGGGAAAGACGAATTTGCCGGTGGCAGCTCCGATGAAGCCGAGAGGGTTTGGGCGGAGATAGGTTTATCCCAGGTCTCAGAATCGAGACCTGGGGCACCCCTGTTAGTGCGGCATGTTGTCAGCAGGGGATGCAGGCTGCACTCTCCGCACCAGCCATCCGTCGTTACTCTTCGTCAAGTTGGCGGTCGCGCTCTGCTGCCCCGAGCTCTCTGAAGCCAGCTTGGGGAACGCGGTTTTCATCTCGGTGGAGTTGGCCCACTCGGGAAGATGGCTGGGGCCGTAATGGTAGATCACGTTGTACTGCGTGGCGTTATCATCGGCCGGTGTGTAGCCGTCGATTGAAGTCACTTCAGGGTGCCCATAGCAGAAATTGCCGTAACCTGGCTGCGTCTGGTCCGCTGTCCAGTCGGAGCGGCCCTTGTCGGAGAGATCGTAGTTGTTGACCTGCTTTGAGCCGACCAGAAAGCGCTTCTTCTCAGCCGATGAGCGGGTCAGCAAGCCCGCGTCAGTGAGCGCATCGAAGCCCTTGGTCTGCTCATCGTTCGAGGTATCCGCCTGCGCCGGCAATTTCATCGGAGCTGTCCACAAACACACTTGACGGCTGCTGTAGTAATTATTCAAAGCAGATTTAAAGGCGCTTTGGTCGACGACGTTCTTCTTGCATCCTGCGCCGAGGGCGAGTATCCCGGTCATGATGAAAACCACGGACCTGCGTGTGAGCATGCGAGGCCTCTCCTGGAGGCTTGGATGCATAAACAGGCCTGGCCCGCAGAATGGATCTTGCTGCCATTACCGGATCGAACCTGAAGTCGAGCTTCAGATGGTGGGAGATTTCTCGCGGATGGAGAGGAAAGAGTCTGACCGCGGGCAGGGTCTACGTTCCACATTCAAGGGCATATTGGTCTTGATTTCGTTTGCCAGGTCAGAGATGAGGGCGCCCTGGAGAAGCTCGAGAACGGCCTGCTGCGCCTTCGCCCAAACCGGGTGCGCCGGACACCATGACTTCCTCGCGCACGATTTCCCGCTGCTCAGGCAGACGTTGAGGCACATCGGCCCGTCGATCGCCTCGATGACATCGCGCATGGATGCCTCGCGGCCCAGCTGCGAAATTTCGAAGCCGCCGGCCTGGCCCCGGTGCGAAGAAATCAGGCCGGCGCGGGCGAGAGCTTGCAGCACTTTAGAAAGAAAGCTGTCGGGCGCACTGGTTGCCTCAGCGAGTGCGGCCAGTGACACCCGCCCGTCGCGCGCCACTCCAGCCAGGTGAATCATGACGCGGACGCCGTAATCGGCAGCCCGAGTCAATTGCATCGACGAATTATTTCTTTCCATGACCGGCCTCGCCGAGATCGAACCGCGGCCGCGTGCGCTACGCCATGCGCGCAGACCGAGGGGATGAGGAACAGGGCAGAGTGTATCTGAGGGCGTCACAACCGAATGTGTTCGGAGTCACAGACCGCAATTTGCCTCGGACGCTAACTTAACCCTTCGCGGTCCAATTTGGAGAGAAACAGTCCAAAATGTTTCCGGAATCCTCGGCCTCCCCTCCACACCATTCGCGCAGCCTGGCCCAGCCCGGCTGCGCGGACGGATTCAGATAACTCGCAGCACCTGCCTCTGCCAGTTTGTCAGCCGGAGAGTGAAAGGAACTTTGTAAACAGTTATGCAATCATTTCCCGCTGTCGATCCCATACCTTTGCCAGCCCCAATATGGCTTTTCAAACTGTTGCATATCGTTACGCTTTCGCTGCATTTTGTGGCCGTGGAAATGCTGCTGGGCGGACTTTTGCTGGCGGTGCTGCTCAGCTTGTTTCGCAACTCGCCCGCTTCGCTGGTCACTGCGCGGGCGATGGCGCGGCGGCTGACGGTGGTGATGACGTATGTGATTAATCTGGGCGTGCCGCCGCTCTTGTTCGCGCAGGTGCTCTATGGCCGTGCGCTCTACACCAGCAGCGTGCTGATGGGCGTGTACTGGATCTCGATTGTCGGCCTTCTTACCCTGACCTATTGGCTGCTCTACCAGTTCACCGGAAGGCTTGAAGCGGGAAAATCCGGCTGGGCAGTGGGTCTGAGCGCATGGGTGCTTGCCGGGTTTATCGCGCGCCTGCTGTCGTCGAACATGACGCTGATGCTGCGGCCCGAAGTGTGGCGGCAGATGTACTCGGCCTCGGGTGCGGGCGCTTATCTTCCCACGGGGGACCCAACGCTGACTCCACGCTGGCTGCTGATGCTGGCGGGCGGTCTTTTTATCGCTGGGCTATGGATGGTCTACCTGGCAGGCCGCAGCACATTCACCGCCGAAGAGAAGCAGTTTGTGGCGGGGCTGGGTGGAAAGGTCGCCGCAATCTTCGGACTGGTTTATCTGGTCGCCGGCTTGTGGGCGGCGAGCGTGCAGCCGGAAGCTGTCAAAGCGGGACTGGTTAACCACGCGCTTTATCACTTTGCGGGATTCGCCGGTTACGGCTGGATGGCAATGGTGGTCATCGCAGTGCTGGTGGGGGGCGTTGCCGGTTTCGGCAAGATCAGCGCGAACTGGCTGGCGTGGACGGGCGCGCTGCTGGCGCTCCTGGTTGAGATCACCTTTACGACCTACCGCGACGGCGTGCGCGATCTGACTCTGCTCAGCAAGGGATTCGATGTGTGGGATCGGGTCGTGGTCACCAACTGGAGCGTTGTCGGCCTGTTTCTGGTGCTGTTTGTTGGCGGACTGGGAGTTGTCGGCTGGCTCATCTCTGTCGTCGCGCGCGCACAAAAGCCCATGGAAGGAGCGGCGTTATGAGCAGTCACATTGTTCTCGAAGAACCGAAGGCAAAAACCGGAGCTGAAGATCCTGGCGAAACTACGACACGACGTGCGTTTCTTGCTGCGGCGGGCGCCGCCGGACTTTGCTACACCGCCGCGCTGGGCTATCCCATCTACCGTTATCTCGCCTCACCGATGGAGATGGCGTCCAGCGCCACCGCCATTACCGAAGTGACGCTGAAAGACGCGCAGAAGCTGCCCGCGGGTTCCGTGCTGATGTTCAAATTCGGCACCGCTCCGGCCATGCTGATCCACCATCAGGACGGAGCCTGGGTGGCGCTGACCGCAGTCTGCACTCACCTTGGCTGCACGGTGCAATACGAGGCCCAGGCCAATCGGATTCACTGCGCCTGCCATGGCGGTGTCTACGATCCTCGCACTGGCGCCAACGTAAGCGGACCGCCGCCCAAGCCGCTGAAGGTCTTCAAGGTAGTTGTCAACGATACCGGCGTCGATGTTTCACGCGCTTGATCACTGATAAGGATTGCCGCATGACTACAAAATCCATTTCGAGCTCTGTTTACGACTGGGTCGACGACCGCCTGGGCCTGTCGGAGATTGCCGCGTTTGCGCGTCACAAGACTGTCCCCGTTCACGCGCAATCGTTCTGGTACTACTGGGGCGGCATCTCGCTGTTCCTCTTCCTCGTGCAGTGCTTCACAGGCGTGCTGCTGCTGGTTTACTACCGGCCGGGAGCGGAGGCGTACGAGTCTGTCCGCCAGATCACGTATGTGATGCATTTTGGATGGCTGATTCGCTCGGCGCACTCATGGTCGTCGAATCTGATGCTGTTCGCCATCTTTGTGCACATGTTCTCGGTCTTCTTCATGAAGGCTTACCGCAAGCCGCGGGAATTTGGCTGGCTCAGCGGGATGGCTCTGCTCGGCCTCGCGACTGTCTTCGGCTTCTCAGGCTACTTGCTGCCGATGGACGAGCTGAGCTACTTCGCGACAAAGGTGGGCCTCGAGATTCCGGCGGCGGTTCCGTTCATTGGGCCGGCGATCGCGAACATGCTGCGCGGCGGCCCCGAGGTGAGCGAGTTCACCGTTCAGCGGTTCTTTGCACTGCACGTCGTGGTGCTGCCTGCGATATTTCTCCCTCTTCTTGGATTTCACCTGTGTCTGGTGCAGAAGCACGGCAATGCATTGCCACCCAGCGAAGAGGTCAAACCGGCAAGCGAACGCAAGACCATCCCGTTCATGCCGGGGTTTCTACGCAAGGACCTGGCGATGTGGCTGATCTCGCTCAATGTCCTGGCGCTGCTGGCCTCTGTGTTTCCGTGGACGCTGGGCAAACAGGCAGACTCACTGGTACCCGCTCCGGTTGGCATTCATCCCGAGTGGTACTTCATGAGCCCGTTTGAGATGTTGAAGCTGCTGGGCAACTGGCTTCCCGGCGAGTTCGGCGAGATCGCAGGATTGCTGCTGTTTTCAGCCGGCATCGTACTGTGGATTCTGATTCCCTTCTACGACATCAATCGCGAGGCAGGCCGGCGCAGCCGCGCAGCCCACTACTTTGGGCTGGTGGCGGTGATCCTGCTGCTGGCAACGACCGTCGTTGGCTACTGGACGATTCGGTAATGCAGCTTCTAGCTACTAGCCTCTAGCTTCTAGCTTGTTGGGCTCAGTTGAGGAATTCAGTCTTGGCAGAAATGACGCAAAGCTAGGAGCTAGTAGCTAGAAGCTAGGAGCTTAAAAGAAATGAACTATCCATTCTGGGACATTCCGCATTTAGGTTCGGGCTGGGTTATCGGCCTTATCGCAATATTTCACGTAATGATTTCGCAGTTCGCGGTGGGCGGCGGCCTGTATCTTCCCTTGGCAGAGCGAAAAGCCATGCGCATGGCGGATAAGGAAGTGGGCGCCGCGTGGCTCAGTCAACTGGTGCGCCACTCGAAGTTCTTCCTGGTTCTGACCGCCGTGTTTGGCACTGTTTCTGGCGTGGGCATCTGGTTTGCAATTGGACTCACGCATCCTGAAGGCACAAGCACGCTGATCCATAACTTCGTTTTCGGCTGGGCGATTGAGTGGGTCTTCTTCATGGTCGAGCTCACCACTATCGCAGTCTATTACGCTACGTGGAACCGCATCGATCCCAAGCTTCATCTCAAGGTGGGTTGGGTTTATGGCGTGGCCTCGGTGTGCACGCTCATTATTATCAACGGCATTTTGACTTTTATGCTGACGCCGGGCGACACGTGGCTCGCGGTGGCCGGCACGGGACATGAAGCCAGCAAATTCTGGAACGCCTTCTTCAATCCCACTTACTGGCCGAGCCTTCTGCTACGCACCGGCGTATGCACGTCGCTGGCCGGCATCTGGGCGCTCATTACATCAAGCCGCATCGACGGCGATAAGCAGCCCGCGCTGAAGACCAGCATGGTGCAGTGGAGCGTCAAGTGGCTTGTGCCCTCTTTCGTGGCCACGCCGTTTCTGTTGGTGTGGTATCTGTTCATGGTCCCGGCGTCACAGCGCGCGCTCCTCACGCTGGGCATCGACACAATCGGTGCCGGGACGTTTTCTACGGTTACGCGCATCGCGCTGATTATTATCACCACTTCGGCAACGATCGTGGGCGTAGCGTACTACCTGGCGTATCGCAATCCGGTGGAGTTTAATCTTTCGCACGCGGTCAGCGTTCTGCTGCTTGCTCTTATCGCCACAGGCTCAGGCGAGTATGCCCGCGAAATGCTGCGCAAGCCTTATGTGATCGGGCGCTGGATGTACTCCAATGGCGTGCGTGTGAACTCTGTGAATCGCATCAACACGGAGGGGTATCTCGCAAATTCGCAGTGGACCTGGAACGGAGCAGGCAATGCGCCCACGAGCTATTCGCGGGGCGAAGCCATATTCCGTGGAGAGTGCGGATCGTGCCACACGCTGGCCGGGTACCGCTCGCTGCAACAATTGCTGAACGGACGCGATCGGACCGGCATCAACAACTTTCTCGTCATGCTGCACGAGTACAAGCCCGACTCGCCGTACCGCCGCTTCATGCCTCCGCTGATCGGTACCCGGCAGGATGTCGACGATCTGACCGACTACTTGAATGCGCAAGTCAATCCGCCGACGGATGCCGCCAAAACGGCGGTGCTGACCGCGCAGAAATAGGTGCCGGACTGGGACCTGTCTTAGGACTTATCTTAGGGCCCTCCCTTAGGGCCTTTCGATGGGGGGCAATTCTGCCCCCGGCCCATACTGCTCCGCGATTGGCTCGCTTGTGCTTTCAACAACCCCGTTTGCGGCGGCAGGGGTCGAGTTGGATAGCTGGTTCCGCACCGGCGTCGCGGCAGTCGTTCCCGGCTCGTCGATCCAAAGGCAGACAATCCACCAGATCAGCACGGCCAGGTAGACCACACTATTGGTGTTGAAGAGTTTTTCGCGGATTCCCACGATGTGCTCATAATCGGCCATCGTATGCGCCACTGCCGTATGCGCAATCCTCTCCCAGACCGCCTGCATCGTCAGCTGCGCAATCGAAGCGGTGGAGAGGCCGATCATGATCTGCTGGGTGTGGCTGCGGAAGGCTGCTCCAAAGCGGCGTCCAATGGTGACGATGAGGAGCCCCAGCGCGATGGTCTCTACATCGACCAGGAGGCTGGCCTTTTGGGCGAGCAATTGCAGCAGTTGCAGGGTTGACGTCGTGGATTTGGAAGTGAGTGTCTTCCAGGCCGGCCACGGGCCCCACAGCGCCAGGACCGCCGCGCCTATCGCGATCAGAACCAGCGCACCGGTCACCCAGGTTGTACGACGTACCCGCCCAAAAGCACGCCGCGCCAGCTCGAGGATCACCATCAGGCTGATAATGGCTCCCAGATCGGCCATTACGACAAACACCGCGCTCAGCGTCATCTGCGGCATGCGCCCAAACAGCAGGCGGCTCGCGAGCAGGCGCAGAGCTACCAGCACAATGCTGGCGGTGAACCACGGGAAACGCGAGATGCGGTCCCTGCCCATCAGCACGACGAGCAGCACCAGGTGGGCCGCAAACGTCAGTGTCCACAAGATCTGGAGGGCGGTAAAAGGGAAATGAAGATGCATGTTTTGCCTTATCTACGGCATTTTCGGAAATACTGTGGTCTTTCCCGCTTATTGGAAGCCGCCGCTCCGTGATGGTCGCGGCTACCAGAATTGTGGTTTTTGGTCTACACCATTTCCGAAAAATGCGTCAGGCCGCGCAATGTCGGCTGGCGGCTCATCCTCAGTCTAACCGGCGAGGGGTCGAAGCGAACATCCTCTCCGGCGGGACCTTCATCTCAGCATCCAGAGTTGGACAAACGACTCCAGCAGCGGAGCATGGATGCACTTCGTTATCTTCGGGCTTTCAATCTCCTCATCCTGGGGAAACGGTCACGCGACCATCTGGCGCGGTCTGCTCAAGGCCATGGCGAGCCCCTGCCACACGGCCAGCTTTTATGAGAAAGACGTTTCCTATTACGCCAATACGCGCGATGGCTGGCAGTGTCCGCCGGGAGTCCATCTCCGCCTCTATGAATCTTTTGACGCGGTGAGGGATGAAGCTCAGCGCGAACTTGATTATGCCGATGTCGCACTCGGAACAAGCTATTGCCCTGACGGTCCTCGCGCGTCACGCCTTGTGCTTGACGCCCGCGCGGCCATCCGCGCCTTCTACGATCTCGATACGCCGGTGACGCTTGACGCGGTTCGTGCAGGAACGCCAGTGGCTTATCTGCCGCCAGAGGATCTGGGGAGCCATCAAAATGCCCGGTTCGGTGTTTCACGAACTCCACGCTTTATGGCGCCGCACCGAGCGCCGCGACGAGTACTTTGGCACACTTGTTAACGCCTGGCTCGCGGAAGGTGGACGACGCGCGGTAGGCGTTCGCGCGGGACGGAGATACGTCGATACCGGCACGCTGCATGGATATCGCTCCGCGATCCACCTGCTGGAAGATGCAGAGCGACCGGCAGGCGAATCGATCATGCCGGTCCAGTGTGCGCAACCAGCCGCTGTGGTGTCAGGGAAGGCTGCAATGAAATGAGGATTGTGGGCTTCCCTAGAACTAACGGAAAGGTTCGACCACGCAGCACAACTTCGATCAGAGTTTTTGAACCAAGCATTAGAGCCCGTTGAAACCAGTAGATCAGGGAGCGTTCGCACATTGTCCGAAGCGAAGCTGGGTATCGAAGGAATCCCCGATCCCGAAAATGCGATATGCTGATAGAGCGCGCCCGTAGCTCAGCTGGATAGAGCGAACGCCTCCGGAGCGTTAGGTCGGGAGTTCGAATCTCTCCGGGCGCACCAT
>Ga0137378_10005758_pt1 | contig 10735 bp, 9 predicted proteins | sample SagtaG_21_FD_104813 | JGI IMG/M metagenome (GOLD analysis project Ga0137378, IMG submission 104813) | Vadose zone soil microbial communities from Sagehorn Ranch, Mendocino, California, USA - Sage2_L_60_16 metaG | ecosystem: Environmental > Terrestrial > Soil > Vadose zone | place: USA... | reverse complement strand
GCACTCCCTTCATCGACCGCGGCTTCGAGAACATTCCCGCCCTCGCCCACCTACACGAATGGCTGCTCCAGACCATGCCAGCAGCCTGACGGGTTTCAGATGTCCGGTGGAACCTCACCTAGCCGCAACCGAAGGTGCGCCGCGCCAAAATGGAAACCACAGTGAGCGCCCCGGCACCCCTACGTTTGCGCCCGCTGGAGATCGGCGACCTTCTCGACGAGACCTTTCGCATCTACCGCCGCTATTTCCTGCTCTTCGCCGGCATCTCGGTGGTCCTCGCGATCCCCGCCGCCGGGCTGCAGGGCTACAGCTTCTTCGCCCTGTTCTCGACTTTCCTGCAGGCCGTGAACGGCACCACGACCCCCGACTTCAACAGCCTGCTGCCGGCGCTGGCCGTGTTCGCCATCGGATATCTCGTCAACTTTCTGCTGGCGCCCTTCACGTCGGCGACCGTGATCTACGCGGCGTGTCAATCGGCGCTGGGGCGGCCGGTGACCGTGTGGGGCGCGATGGGCGGCGTCCTTCGGCGGTATTTCCCGATCCTCGGGTACCTGTTCATCCTCGACTTGATGGCGGTGCTGTTCTGCCTCTTCCCGCTGTGGATCTGGATCGCGGTGGGCTGGGTGGCCGTGATCCCGGTGATGTTCGTGGAGAACGCCGGGCTCGTGGCGGCGATGGGCCGCAGCTGGCGCCTTGTCGAGGGCCGGTGGTGGCGCACCGCCCTCATCCTCTTCCTGATCGTCCTGGTCTGGTACTTCGCCGGCCTGGCCCTCGAGGCCTTCATCGGCATCGCCAATGCCCTGATCGGGGTGGTGGTGTCCAGCTACGTCGTGCAGGCGGTGGCGCAGGGCGCCGCGGTGATCGTCGCCGCGCTGGTGAATCCCGTGCTGCAGATCGCGATCGTGCTCATCTACTTCGACCTGCGCGTTCGGCGCGAGGCGATTGACCTCTTCCAGCTCGCCCAGCACGTTTCCGCATCGCAACCGGCGTGAGCGCCACCTGAAAACCCACGCCGCCATCAAGGCGCTGACACCGCTGCTGCTCGCCATCGGCCTCGCCTGGCCGATCGCCGCGTCTGCCGATCCTCCGCCGCCACCGACCTACGTCGAGGCGGTGCAGAGCACCATCGACATCGTCGGCGGTGCGCACGACGGGGACGTGGACGCGGCGCAGAGGGCGGTCGGCGCGCTGGTTGCGGGCACCGGCCACAGCCAGCCGGAGATCATCGCCGACCTGCAGATGCGTCCGCCGGATTTCGTCGACGCGTATACGCGCCTGCGCGCGCTGCTCGACGCGCTAAACGCGCCTCTCACCACCGCCGACCCGGCGCAGGCGTCGCAGCGGCTCCAGGACGTGCTGTCGATGAGCCGCTACCGCCCGCTGCACCAGCCGCCGACGCTCCTCGACCGCCTGGGCCAGTGGGTCCGCGATCGGATCAGCGACCTGCTCCGATTCCTCTTCGGCGGCAGGGGGGGGCCGGTTGTCCCGCCCGTGTACTTCTACATCGTCGGCATCGTCACCGTCGCCGTGGCCGCGGTCGTGATCTTTCGCGCCGCCCGCGGGCGAATGGCCGAGGTCGCGCTCTCGCGCGCGCCCATGGGGCCGCAGTCGCCGGCCGACTTCTTCGCGGAGGCCGATCGCCTCGCTGCTGCCGGGGATCGCGTCGGCGCGATCCGCGCGCTGTGCGCAGGTGTCGCGGCCTCCCTCGCCGGGGAGCAATCGTGGACGGGGAGCCCCCTCACCGTGCGCGAGATCTTCCAGCGCGCGCCCGAACCCGCCCGCCTGCGGCCGCTGCTGCGACCGTTCGAGGCCGCGGTGTACGGGGGTCGCGATGTCGACCCGGCCGCTTATTCGCAAGCAGAAGTCGCGGCGGCGCCCTTCAGGAAGCCGCCGGCGGAGGCGGCGGCATGAAGGGGCTGCGAGGCTGGGTCATAGCGCTGGTGATCGCGCTGCTCATCGGAGCGACGGCCTACCTCGGCCAGCCGCGACAGGACTCGCCGGAGCACAGCTCCAACAGCGATGCGGCCAACGGCGCCTCCGCCGCGCTGCTTTTCACCCAGGCCATGGGCCATCCGACGAGCCAGATCGAAGGCAGCTTCTCGATACCGTCGCAGGACAGCCTCATGTTCGTTTTCACCCCGACCAGCCCGTACACGTCCGACGATGCCGGCAGGACGGCCGCCTGGGTGCGGTCAGGGGGCGTGCTCGTTTACGCCTCCGAGCAGGGGGACCCGGAGCTGGATCATGCGTTTGGGGTGAGCAGGCTCAACGGGCAGATTTCCAGCCAGACCGAGCTTGCCAGCCCCGTGCTGGCCGGCGTGAGGACCGTGTCCGGCGCTGATATGGCCGTCCCCCTGGACGCATCCTCGTCGCAGGTCCCGATCCTGCGCACCAGCGGCTATCCGCTCGGTTACATCGAGAAGCTCGGCCAGGGGACCGTGCTCGTCCTGTCCGACCCGCTGGTGCTCTGCAACGGCTATCTCGACAAAGCGGACAACGGCCGGCTGCTCGCCGACCTCCTCGGGCTCGCCGGCAGCGGCGCTCCCGTCGCCTTTGACGAATACCATCACGGCCTGATCCTCACCGACTTTGCGCCGCAAGCCTGGGTGACGACTCCATGGGGCGCCGCCATCCTGTGGTTCCTGGTCGCTGTGTTCGCCGGCCTGCTGCTCCGCGGCCGTCGCTTCGGCCCGCTGGTTCCGCGTCCCTCGGAGGCGGCTCGTGCCGACGCCGAGTGGGCCGTCGCGGTCGGCGAGCTGCTGCGACGCTCGGGTGCGCGCGCCCTCACGCTGGGCATGCTGGCGAACGCCAGCGAGCGCGCGGTCGCGGCCCGGACAGGCCTGCCCGCCCAGCCGCGCGACCGGTTCTGGAATGCTCTGTATGCCCGCGCGCCTGAGCTGCACGCCGAGCTGGCCGCGGCCGAGCATGCGCTGTACGGCTCAACCGGTGATGACGTCGAGCTGATGAGTGCCGCGCAGAGACTGCATCAAATCGCATACCCGCCGGCGCGCGAGCGCCGCCGTCAATGATTGAAGGAGGCTCGATGACCGGATCGTCCACGATGACCGCCCCAGATTTCTATGCCCGCTTCCGTGAACAGCTGGTCAAGGCGGTGGTCGGGCAGGAGGAGGCGATCCGGCTGTGCGCGGTGGCCCTGGTGGCGCAGGGTCACATCCTTCTCGAAGGAGTCCCGGGGACCGGCAAGACCCTTCGCGCCAAGGCCATCGCGCGTGCGCTCGCGCTGGACTACGGTCGAGTGCAGTTCACGCCCGACCTCATGCCGGCGGACATCGTCGGGACCGCGATCTACGACCTGGTCAACCGAACGTTCACGCTGAGGAAGGGACCGATCTTCACCAACATCCTCCTTGCCGACGAGGTCAACCGGGCCCCCGCCAAGGTGCAGTCCGCGCTGCTGGAGGCGATGGAGGAGCGAGGCGTGACCCTCGAAGGGTCGCAGATGCCGCTGCCCGCGCCGTTCTTCGTCCTCGCCACCCAGAACCCTGTCGAGTACGAGGGCACCTATCCGCTCCCTGAGGCGCAGCAGGACCGCTTCCTGTTCAAGGTCCGCCTGGACTACCCGCTCCCCGCCGACGAGCTCGAGGTCCTGAAGCGATGGGAGTCCGGAATCGAGCTTCGCGACCCGGTCAAGGCCGGGGTCGAGCCTGCGCTGGGCGCCTCCGACATCGAGGCCTGCCGCGAACAGGTGGCCAGGGTGGTCCTGGACGAGAAGATCCGCCGCTACATCGTGGAGCTGGCCTCGGCGACCCGCACCGCGCCCGAGATCGCGTTGGGCGCCAGCACGCGAGCCGAGGTCCTCCTGATGCTGGCGGCGCGGGCCGCGGCCGCGTTCGAAGGGTCTGAGTTCGTGACTCCCGACCACGTCAAAGCCCTGCTCGCGCCGGCGTTCCGGCACCGCCTCATCCTGCGGCCTGAGGCTGAGGTCGGGGGCCAAACGCCGGACAGCGTGCTGCAGGCGGTGGCGAGCCGCGTCGTCCCGCCGCGTTGATTCCCCTTTTGAGCTTCGTGCGCGGGCTGGCGCCCCAGCCGCGGCTGCTGTGGGCGGTCGCCATCGGCGCGGCGCTGATCGCGCTGAGCATCGTGTCGCCGGTGCTCCTGGTGGTGGCGATCGCGTACCACACGGGCCTCGTCCTGATCCTCGCGCGCGACCTCGCCCTGCTGCCGGGCCGCTCGGGCTATCGCGTGCGGCGGCTGATGCCGGAACCTTTCTCACTCGGTGAGCACGAGGAGGTGCGGGTCGTGGTCGAGAACGCCGCCGCCGCCGGGCTGGCGGCCAGGGTCGCCGACCACGCGCCCGCCGGCCTCAAACCGCAGCCTCGCGAGCTCGAGGGAACGTTCGATGCGGGCGGCCGGCTCGAGCTCAGGTACTCCACCTCCTCACCACGGCGCGGCGCTTACGGATTCGGCCCTGTCGACCTGCAGGTTTCCCGGCGCGACGGCTGGTGGCGCCGCCAGGTGCGGCTGCAGCATCCCGACGAGGTGGCCGTGTTCCCGAACGTCGTGGCCATCAAGCGGATCCAGCTCACGCTGCGGCGCGGCCTGCGAGCGATGGCCGGCCTGCGCCGGGCGCGGCCGCCAGGTGCATCGACCGCGTTCGCCGGTCTTCGGGACTACGTGCGCGGCGACGACATCAGGCGAGTGAGCTGGACCGCCACCGCTCGGCGGGACCACCCGGTGGTGGTCGAGGTCGAGGCCGAGCGCGGCCAGCAGGTGATGATCGCCATCGACTGCGGGCGGCTCATGACCGCGCCCGCCGGCGAGCTCGACAAGCTGGACCACGCCGTCAATGCGGCGCTCATGCTCGCCTGGGTCGCGCAGGCTTACGGCGACAGGGTCGGGCTGATGACCTTCGACGATCGTGTCACGAGCTTCATCAAGCCAGAGCGGGGCAGCTCACAGCTGCGCCGCATCACTGAGGCGCTGTACGCGATCAGGCCCGAGTACGTGGAGCCCGATTTCGGCCACGCGCTCACACACCTCTCGCTGCGCCTGGGCCGGCGCTCGATGGTGGTCGTGCTCACGGACCTCCAGGATCCCGAGGCGTCGAAGGAGCTCGTCGCCCACTGCCTGCGGCTGGCCGCCCGCCACCTCGTCCTGGTCGTGGCGATGTCAGACCCTGCGGTCCTGGACGCGCGCCAGGCACCCATCACCAGCTCTTCACGCGCATATGAATGGGCCGCCGCCGAGGAGCTCATGGGGAGCCGGCGGGAGAGCTTCGAGCTGCTTCGCCGCGGCGGTGTGCTGGGGCTCGACGTCGTCGCGGGGAATCTCAGCCCCGCGCTGGTCGAGCGCTACCTGGAGCTGAAGGAGCGCGCGCTGCTGTAGACGGCCCCGGCGCCGGCGCGGCGTGGTCCGATGCCCGGCGGCGTGGCTGGAGACCGGTGAACAGGAGGTACGTGTAGAGAAGGACGCCGGTCGTCAGGCCGATCGTGAGCTTGACGGCGAAGGGCGCGTCGGACGGAGAGATGTTCCCTTCGATCGTGCCCGCGACGATCAGAAGGGGCGCCAGCCCGAGCAGGAGCGTGAAGGCCCGGCGGGTCGCGATCACCAGCGCGTCGGTGCGTTTGAGGTTGCCGGGCGAGATCAGCGCCCAGCCCATCATCAGCCCGCCCGCGCCCTGCGCGACGACGATCGACAGCTCGAGGACCCCGTGGCCGATGACGAAATCGAAGAGCCCGCCGCTCAGGCCGTAAGCCTGCGTGAGCCCGAACAGCCCGCCGAGGCTGATGCCGTTGTTGATGAGGACGTAGATCACGGGAAGGCCGAAGATGACGCCGAACGCAAACGCCAGCATCGAGACGTAGATGTTGTTGACCATGATCAGCCCGGCGGCTTCGACCCGAACCTCGGGCGGGATGTTGGTCCAGAGCTGGTGGTGGTGCACCCGATCGATCAGCTCCGGGGAAGCGATGCCGTAAGCGGCGTTGGGATTGGCCAGCACCACGAAGAAGGCGATGATCGCGGGCACGAACAGGAGCGCGGCCGAGGCGACGACGTAGGGCCACGCCCCGCGGTAGGTGCGGGGCAGCGTCTCGGCGTAGAAGGCGCGGATCCTGCTCCACACGCGGCCTCCACGCCTGTAGACGACACCATGCCCACGCGCGACCAGGCCGTTCAGGTAGCGGTGTAGGGGCTCGTCCGGCCAGTCGCGCTGGGCGAGTGCGAGATCGGCTGTGGCCCGCCGGTAGAGTGCCGCCAAGGTCATGACCTGCGCGGGCGCGAGGCCGTTGAGGTTGCCGGAGCCGGCTCGGGCGATCAGGTCCTCCAGGCGGTTCCAGTCATCGCGCCGTCGCGCTATGAAGTCTTCGGCGCGCATCAGACGCCCAAAATAACCGAATGGCGCAGCCCGTCCCCGACACCGACCTCATCGTTTCGACGCCCGAACGAGTCTCCTTCGACTACCAGGTGGCGGGGCTGGGCACACGCGGCATCGCGCAGATCCTCGACCTCCTCATCGTCACGGGCTTCCTGATCGTCGTGTTCTTCTTCGCCGCGTTCGCCGCCGCCGCCACCAATTCCGACGTCATCGCGACCCTGATCGAGCTGTTCGGCAGCTTCGTGGTCATATTCGGGTACTTCTGGATCAGCGAGGCGCTGTTCTCCGGGCAGACGCTCGGCAAGAGGGCGTTTCGGCTCCGCGTGGTGGGCGATCGCGGCGAGCCCGTGACCTGGTTCCAGGCCGGCATCCGCAACGTGATCCGCATCATCGACTTCCTGCCGTATGGGTACGGCGTGGGCGTCGTGGTGCTGTTCGCCAACGGGCGCGGCAAGCGCCTGGGCGACCTCGCCGCGGGAACGGTCGTGGTCAAGGACTCGGACCACGTCTGGCTGTGGCAGCTCGGCCGGCCGGCCTTCCGGATGCCGCCCCCGCCGCCACCTCCACCTCCACCTCCGCCTCCACCTCCACCTCCGCCTGCGGGCGCCGCCGCCCAGAACCCGCCTCCTCCACCGCCACCGCCGCCCCCGCCGCCGGGTTACGTCCCGGCGCCCATCCCTTATGCCCCGGCTTCGCAGGCCGAGCTCATACTCCGCCGCCTCGACCCGGAGCTGCGGCGTTTCGTGAGCTCATACGCCCGACGCCGCCCGCAGCTGCCTCTCGACGTGCGCGTCCAGCTCGCGAGCACGGTGCAGGGCAACCTGCGCACCGCGCTCCCGGACGTGTTCGCCCAGCGTGGGCCGCTGGCGGCGCTCGACCAGCTCGCGGACCTGTCCATTCAATAGCACCGCTACAGCCAGAGCCGGAGCTGCTCCTCGGTCACGTTCCCGCCGGTCAACGGGACGGCGACGCGCTTGCCGGCGAGCTCGGCCCGAAGCCTGGCGACGGCGGCGACGCCGGCCGCCCCGGCCGGCTCGACGACAAGGCCGGCGTCGCTGTGCAGCCAGCGCATGGACTCGATGATCTCCGTGTCCGTGACGAGCATCACATCGTCCACGGTGCCGAACATGATCTCGAGCGCTTCGGGCACAGGCACGCGTACGGCGATGCCGTCGGCGATGGTGTCGATCGCGGGCGTGCTCATCGGCTTGCCGTGTCGCCAGGACAGGAACATCGAGGGCGCGCCCGACGGGCAGACGGCGATGACCCTGGTCGCCGGCGAGCGGCGCTTGAGCCACGTGCCCATCCCGTTGACGAGCGAGCCGTTGCCGAGCGGGACGATGCAAGCGTCCAGCGGTTCGGGCATGCGGCCGAGCTCGTACGCGACGGTGCCTGCGCCCTCGGCGATGGGGCCCAGCAGCCCATCTTCGACATAGAACGCGCCGGTTTCATCGGCGTGCCGCACCGCCCCTTCCTTGGCGTCGTCGAAATCCTGGCCCTCGAGGACGACCGTGGCGCCGAGCGCACGCATGCGCTCCACCTTGAGCGGGTTCGCGCCGAGGGCCGCGAAGACCGTCATCGGCATGCCTCGCTTGCGAGCCGCGTAAGCCATGCCCTGGCCGAAATTTCCGGCCGATGCGCAGACCAGGACCTTCGGCTGGGGCCCGAGCGAGTGCAGGAGGTAGTCCGTGCCGCGTCCCTTGAAGGAGCGAATCGGGTTCACGCACTCGACCTTGAGCACCGTGGTCACGCCGAGGCGATTGCTCAACGGCTCGCAGACGAACTGCGGCGTGTCGCGGAACACCGGGTCGATCACCCCGGCCGCCTCTTCGATGCGGTCGATGGAGATCGAGGCGTCCACCACACGAGTCTAAGAACACGCAGACGCCGCCCCGGGGGTAGTCAGGGCGGCGCCTTTTCGTTCCAAGAGGCGGGGTGGGGACCCGGCGCTCTCTACTGAATAAAACGCCCGAGCCAGTAAAAGGCTACGTGTCCACTTGTAAAAACCCGATCATGGGCGGAGAGTCAACCTGATGCCGAAGTCGACTGTCACCTTCATGTGCTCCGAATGCGGGGGCGAGAGCCTGCGCTGGGCCGGCCAGTGCCCGCACTGCCACGCGTGGAACACGCTCCAGGAGTTCCAGGTCCGCAAGGCAACCCCTGGGCGCCGGCAGCCCGAAGCGCCTGTTTTCGCTCCCAGCCGGCCTGTGCCCCTGAGCGCCATCGAGTCCGAAGCCGCCCCCCGGCGCCGCCTGGCGTGGGGCGAGCTCAACCGGGTGCTGGGAGGCGGCGTCGTCCCGGGCAGTGTCGTCCTGGTCGGAGGCGAGCCCGGCGTGGGCAAGTCGACCCTGCTCATGCATGCCGCCCAGCAGGTCGCCGCCGGCGGCGGCAGGGTCATCTATGCCTCGGGTGAGGAATCGCCTCAGCAGGTGAGGATGCGCGCGGCCAGGCTCGGTTCTGTCTCGGCGGAGATCCTGCTCCTGGCCGAGAACGACCTCGACGCAATCTGTGAGGCGATCCGAGCCGAGGCGCCGCAGCTGGCCATCGTCGACTCGATCCAGACCGTAAGCGACGCCGGCTTCGAAGGCAGCGCCGGCAGCGTCACCCAGGTGCGCGAATCGGCCGCGCGCCTCATGCGGCTCGCCAAGGAGATCGGGGTGCCGATCTTCCTGGTCGGCCACGTCACCAAGGACGGTGCGATCGCCGGGCCGAGGGTCCTCGAGCATATCGTTGACACCGTGCTGTACCTCGAAGGCGACCGGCGCCAGGAGCTTCGCATCCTGCGCGCCATGAAGAACCGGTTCGGATCAGCCGAGGAGATCGGCGTGTTCGCCATGGGCGAGGCGGGGCTGGAGGAGGTCCCCGACCCGTCGTCGGCGCTGCTCGGCAACGCAGGCGTGTCGTCACCCGGCACCGCGGTGGTCGTCGTGCTGGAGGGGACGCGCCCGCTGCTCATCGAGATCCAGAGCCTGGTCAACAAGGTGAACAACAACTACTCCCCGCGACTGATCGCCAGCGGCATGGACATCAACCGCTTGCACATGATCATCGCGGTGCTCGAGAAGCGCGCTGCGATCGCCCTCGGGCAGTCAGACATCTTCGTCAACGTCGCGGGCGGCATCCGCGTCACGGAGCCTGCCGCCGACCTTGGTCTTGCCCTGTCCATCCACAGCAACACGAGCGACAGGCCCCTGCCGGACGGCCTGGTCGTCATCGGTGAGCTGGGGCTGGCGGGCGAGGTGCGCCGCGTGGGCCAGCTGGAGCGTCGCCTTCACGAAGCGGCTCGCCACGGCCTGACGCGCGCTTTGATTCCGGCCGGCGCCAAAGCCGGCCGGCCGGCCGGCCTCGAAGTGGTCGAGGTCCGGTCTCTGGCGGAGGCGATCTCCGCCGCATTTCTTCCACCCATCCGGTCCGGCGCATTCATAAAGGAGGCCGAGGTATCGGTCACTTGAGGAGGTAATCGGTGAAGCGTTCCGATACCCTCGCCCGTCGCATCGGAGTGGGGATCGGAGTCGTCGGCGGGTTCTTTCTTGGTTACGCGCTCGTCCGCCTCTCGGGGATCAGCCACCAGGGTTGGGTGCTCATCACCCTGACCACGATTGAGGGCCTGATCTTCGCGTACCTGGGCACGCCGTACGTGCTCGGCGGGTGGCGAGGGTTCAACCGGCGCCTGGCGTCGACTCCACTGCCGGACCTGCTCAGCGGCCTGCTGGGCATGATCGTCGGACTCGTCATCGCCGTGCTCATCGGCGTCTTCGTGCGCGACCTGATCAACCCATACGGCATCGCGCTCTCCTTCGTGCTTGGGCTCCTGCTCGCGGTGCTCGGCGCCTCCGTGGGCATCACGCGACGAGAGGAGCTCACGGCCCTGTTCTTCGGCGGCGCGCAGGAGAGGACGGGCCACCGCCTCGACGCGGTCCTCCTGGACACGTCGGTCATCATCGACGGCCGCATCCTCGACATCGCCAAGACCGGCTTCGTCGACCTTCCGCTCGTGGTCTTGAGCTCCGTCCTGCGGGAGCTTCAGCTCGTCGCCGACTCCGCCGACGCCACGCGCCGGCGCCGCGGCCGTCGCGGCCTCGACGTCCTGACCGAGATGCAGAAGGATCCTTCCGTCAGCCTGCAGGTGGAGGAGGACGACGTCTCCCCGAGCACCGAGATCGATGGGCACCTGGTGCGGACGGCCAAGCGCAAGGGCTGGGGGATCATGACCAACGACTTCAACCTCAACCGGATCGCGCGACTCGAAGGCGTTTCGGTCCTCAACCTCAACGAGCTGGCGCAGGCGATGCGGCCCGTCGCGATCCCCGGCGAGGAGATCGTGGTCATGATCGCCCGCGAGGGCAAGGAGCCCGGGCAGGGGGTGGGCAGCCTCGACGACGGTACGATGGTCGTCGT
>Ga0137378_10005743_pt1 | contig 10746 bp, 7 predicted proteins | sample SagtaG_21_FD_104813 | JGI IMG/M metagenome (GOLD analysis project Ga0137378, IMG submission 104813) | Vadose zone soil microbial communities from Sagehorn Ranch, Mendocino, California, USA - Sage2_L_60_16 metaG | ecosystem: Environmental > Terrestrial > Soil > Vadose zone | place: USA... | reverse complement strand
GGCTAATATCGCGCTGTACCGGAATACCACCGAGGCCATCAACGCGGTCATGTACTCGCTGCTCACGGAGTTCCGCGACGGCGACAACGTGGTGACGACGACGATGGAGCACAACTCCAACTAGGTCCCCTGGTAAGCGATGTGCCGGGAGATCCTGCCCCGGTTCGCGCGGCGGGTGGAAATACCGCCTGGCGCGGTTCGATCCGCTCACCGGCGAGCTCGACCTAGATCACATGGCCTCGCTGATCGACACGCGCACCAAGCTCGTTTGCTGCACCGGCGCGTCGAACTTCCTCGGCACCCGGGTTCCGCTCAGAGCCGTCCGCGCGCTGGCCGACGGCAGCGGGTACCCGCAGCCCGGCGGTGAGCGGCGCTCGTACCTGCTGGTCGACGGCGCCCAGCTGGTGCCGGGTTCGTTCGTCGACGTGCAGGGCCTGGACGTGGACTACCTGGCGTTTTCCTTTCACAAGCTGCTGGCGCCGTTCGGGGGGAGTGCTGTACGCCAAGGAGCACCTGCTCGATTCCTCGCTGCCGTTCCTGTACGGCGGTGACGTGATCGCGGAAGGGCGCGTGTTCCCTGATCGGGTCGAGTACAACTGCCTGCCCTGGGAGTATGCCGCCGGAACGCCCAGCATCCTCGGCGCGATCGTCTCTGCGCAGGCGCTGCGCATCGTGCTGGACCTGGCGCTGGCGCCGAAAAGCCTGGCGTACTTCGGGACAGGCAAACCCATCGACCGCAGCCCTGTCGAGTCGCCATGGATCGCGTCTCGCTTGGAATCGCCAGCTGACCGCCGGGGCGCTCGACGGGCTCGGCGCCATCCCGGGGATCACGATCTACGGACCCGCGATGCGTTGCGCCGCACCTCGCTGATCGCCTTCAACCTCGCCGGCCGTGATCCGGTCAGCGTGGCGGAAAACCTGAACCGGGCCGGGTGGAGTCACGCGCAGGCTGCCACTGTGCCACGCTCGCCTTTTCCCCGCTCAGGGCTTGCGGGCCAGGACTCTCCAGCCAACCGGGCTCGCGCTGACGGCGGCATCACGCTCGAAGGCCTGCGCATGCCGGGCCAGGACCTCTGGCTCGATGAGCTCGAAGCCGTCAAGCAGGCGCGTGATCTCCGCCGGGGTGCGCGGGTGCAGCCGCTCGCTGGCCTGCTCGTAGATCTTGTACACGCGGTCGGCCACGTCCTTGTCCACTTCTTTGTCCTGCACACGGCCGGGGACGATGTGGCTTATCACCAGGTAGCTGCCCGGCGCGAGCGCGTCCCTGATAGTGGCGATGATCCCGGCGGGGTCGTCATCGCCGGAGATGAAGTGCAAGATCGCGAGCAGGATCACCGCGACCGGGCGGCCGAAGTCGAGGTGGCCCCTGATCACCGGATCTTCCAGCAGCACGGCAGGCTCACGCAGGTCCCCCCGGACGGCGACGGCGCGGTCGGGCCTGGCCAGCAGGGCGTTCGCATGCGAGATGACAACCGGGTCGTAGTCGACGTAGGCGACGCGCGCTTCGGGGTTGACCTCGCGGGCCACCTCGTGGACCGCGCCCCGGGTCGGCAGGCCGACGCCGATGTCAAGGAACTGGCTGATGCCCGCCTCCGCCGCCAGGTAGCGGACGGCTAGCCGGAGGAACTTCCGGTTCGTCGTGGCCTCGGCCCGGGTCACGGGGACAAGCTGCATGATCTCCTCGGCGGCCACCCGGTCGGCCTCGAAGTTGTCCTTGCCGCCGAGGTAATAGTCATACATCCGCGCGACGTTGGGGATAGACGTGTCCACCCCTTCAGGGAGACGTGGCATCTTCGGCTGGCCTGAGGCTTCCTGGCCGCGATTTCCGGCCGGCAGTTTCCGTGATCGGCAGGCTCCAGTCTAGACCGGCCCAGCCCTCCGCTTACTTCCAGGAAAACGTGCTGACCGCCGGACAGCCGACCGTGCGTGGCCGCACCGACCACCCTACCCGTCCCCTCGGTACAGGGCGGTCCGCAGCCGACGGGCGCCAGCACTGCTCATTTCCGGAGAATATCCCGGGCTAAATCCAATCTGCGCGGACGGTGGCGCCGAATCGGGGGCATCAGCGGTGCCTGGGGAGGGCACCCATTCGCCGAAAGAAGCAGCGATGTCCCGATCCACCGCGGCCCGTACCGGGGCCGCCGTGCTGCTCGCCGCGAGCGCCGCCCTCGTCGCCGGGGGACTTGCGAGCTTGACCCCAGGTCAAGCCGGAGCCTCCAGCCACAGGGAAGCCCCGCTCATCTCCGGGCAGCCACAATACGACAACACCGATGTGTACGCGTTCGTCAGCCCCGACAAGCCGGGCACCACCACGCTGGTGGCGAACTGGCTGCCCTTCGAGGACCCGGCGGGCGGCCCGAACTTCTACAAGTTCGCTACCGACGCCCGTTACGACATCAACATCGACAACGACGGTGACTCGCAGACCGACCTTACTTACCGCTTGACCTTCAAGGACCACTACAAGAGCACGAACACGTTCCTCTACAACACCGGCCCGGTGAGGAGTCTGCACGACCCTAACCTCAACTTCACCCAGACCTATGACCTCACCCTGATCAGGCGGGTCCACGGGGGCGCGGTCTCCGCGCAGAGGCTCGCGTCGGACGTGCCGGTGGCGCCGTCCAACGTCGGCAAGGCGTCGATGCCCGACTACACCGCACTACGCACGCAGGCGGTGCGACCGCTGGCCAGCGGTGGGCAGGTATTCGCCGGCCAGGCCGACGACCCGTTCTTCCTCGACCTGCGGGTCTTCGACCTGCTGTACGGCGGGAACCTGTCCGAGGTCGGCCACGACACGCTGCACGGTTACAACGTGCAGACCGTGGCGCTGCAGGTGCCCTCGAAGCAGTTGGCGCCCACCCAGCCGACCATCGGCATCTGGTCCGACACGCAGCGGCGGACCGCCGCCGGCGGGTTCACCCAGGTGTCGCGGCTCGGGATGCCGCTGGTCAACGAGGTCGTCATCCCGGTCAAGGACAAGGACAAGTTCAACGCGTCCATCCCGTGGCACGACGCGCAGTTCGGGCAATACGTCACCGACCCGGAGCTGCCCAAGCTGATCCAGGGCATCTACAAGATCCCGGCTCCGGCGGCGCCGCGCAAGGACCTGGTCCAGGTCTTCCTGACCGGTGTTCCCGGGCTCAACCAGCCGCCGAACGCGCGCCCGGCCGAGATGATCCGGCTTAACACCTCGATCCCGCCGAGCAAGGACCCCCAACGGCTCGGCGTACTCGCCGGTGACAAGGCAGGCTACCCGAACGGCCGCCGGCTCACCGACGACGTGGTGGACATCTCGCTCCAGGTCGTGGAGGGCAAGCTACTCGGCGCGAAGATCCCGCCGCTCGGCGACGCCGTTAACGCCAACGACAGAGCATTCGGCGGTACGTTCCCGTATGTCGCGCTGCCCTGGTCGGGTTCCGATGTCAAGGCCTCCGGCTCGGGCATCACTCCGGCGGCAGCCAGCATGGCCGGCGACTCGCGGGCCACCCCGCTGACCGGCGGTGCGGAGGCTGCGGCCAAGGCGGCGCAGCAGAAACCCGCCTCGTCCCCCGTGCTGCCGATGGTCGCGATCGGCGTGGGCGCGCTGTTCCTCGGCGGCAGCGGCGGGCTGTGGCTGATGCGCCGCAGGCTCCCGTCAGCCTGATCCCTGCCGCTTTCCCCGCACAGGCCCGGCCGCGCCGCCCGGCAGCGCCATCCCGGCGCAGCGCGGCCGGGCCGACCCACATTGCTCGCACCGGAGGTGAACCCGTGCACACCCCGATCACCACTGCCGCACCGGTCGTGCGACCGGTCCGGTCACTGGCCGGACGGCTGGCCCGCCTGCTGCTGACGGCCGGCCTCGTCGCGGCCCTCGCTGGAGGGCTCACCTTCGGCGCCGCCCTGATCAGCGGCCGGTCCGGCCCGCCGCCAGCCACATACCCGGATTCCGCCGCGGCCTTCGAACAACTTTCCTCCACGAGCCTCGCCGCGGGCATCGGCCAGCTCCAGCAGCACCTGCGGGCGCAGCCGCGAGATGCCACCGGGTGGGCGACCCTAGGGCTTTCCTACGTCGAGCAGGCCCGGCTCACCGCCGATCCGGCGTACTACCCGAAGGCCGCCGCCGCGCTGGCGGAGGCGCTGCGGGTCAGGCCGGCCGGCAACGACTCGGCATACGCCGGCCTGGCCGCGCTGGCGGCGGCCAGGCACGACTTCGGTACCGCGCTCCGCGAGGCCGACCGGGCGCTGGCCATCAACCCCTTCGGGGCGCGGGCGCTGGCCGTGCGGATCGACGCGCTGGTCGAACTGGGCCGCTACCCCGCGGCGATGGTGGCGGCCAGGCACGCCGACAGTATCGCCCCCGGCATTCCGGTGTTCACGCGGCTGGCGTACGTCAACGAGCTCTACGGCCGGACCGCCGAGGCCCGCCGGGTGCTGGAACTGGCCCTGACCTCGGCCGACGACCCGGGCGACCTGTCGTACGTACACGCGCAGCTCGGCGAGCTGGCCTGGAGCCAGGGCCAGGTGTCCAGGGCCGGCGGCGAGTTCGCCGCCGCGCTGCGCGCCGACCCTGGCTACCTGGCCGCGCTGGAAGGCCGGGCCAGGGTTCGCGCGGCGGCCGGTGATATCACGGGCGCGCTCCAGGACCTGCAGACGGTGGTGAACCGGCTGCCACTGCCCGGTTACCTGACCGAATACGGCGAGATGCTCACGTCGGCGGGCCGGTCCGCCGAGGCCGCCCGGCAGTACGCGGTGGCCCGTGCGTGGGTGAGACTGGCGCAGGCGAGCGGTGTGGCCACCGACCTGGAGACCGCGCTGTTCGCCGCCGATCACGGCGGCGAGGCGGAGGCGCTGCGCGCGGCACGGGCCGAATGGGCCAGGCGGCACAGCGTCCACGTCGAAGACGCGCTGGCCTGGGCGCTGCACGTCAATGGCAAGGACGCCGAGGCGCTGCGCTATGCCGAGCTGGCCAACGGACTCGGCTACCGCTCCGCAATGTTCCGCTACCACCTGGGCATGATCGAGAAGGCGCTGGGCCGGACCGCGGACGCCCGCCGTGACCTGACCTCCGCTTTGCGCCTGAACTCGCACTTCTCGGCCCGGCACGCGCCGCTGGCGAAGGCGGCGCTGACCTCGCTGGGCGGTACCTCGTGATCCGGTACGTGATCAGCGGGATGCTGGCCGGGTCTGCGCTGATCCCGCAGCACCCGCTGGGCAACTTCACAGTGAACCGGTACGACGGCCTGGTGGCCGCCCCGCACGTGCTGCGCATTGACCACGTGCAGGACCTGGCGGAGATTCCGGCCGCCCAGGTACTGGACGGTCGGCGGGTCGGCACCGATCTGCACACCTGGGCCGTCCACTCGTGCGCCACAGCGAGCCGGATCTTCAAGATCGCGGAGTCCGGGCGGCCGGTCCGCGCGGAGGTCCGCACCGTGGCCGCCCGGACCCGCCCCGGCCAAGCCGGGCTGCCGACGCTGAGGCTGGAATGCACGATGACGGCCCCGCTGGCCGACCGGCCCGGCGGCGTGGTGGTGACCTTCCGCGATCCCGGTGCCGCCGACCATGTCGGCTGGCACGAGATCACCGCGGCCGGGGATCGGATGACCGTCTCGCGAGCTGATGTTCCCGCCACCTCGCGCAGCGCCCGGCTGACCGTCTACCCGAAAGACATGTTGAGCTCGCCGCTCGACCAGCGATCGGCGTCGTTCACGGTGACCCCCGGCGGCCCCGCGCTGGCCGCCCCGGCCGCGCCCGGTGGCGCGGCCGGGGTGCTGCCACGGGGCGTCGACCAGCTGACGCAGTCGTTCACCGACCTGGTGGCCCGGCGTCATCTGACTGCGGGATTCGCGCTGGTCGCCCTGCTCATCGCCGTCGCGCTCGGCGCGGTCCACGCGCTGGCCCCCGGTCATGGCAAGACCATCATGGCGGCCCAGGCGCTCAGCCGCGGCCGCCGCGGCTTGCGCGACATCCTTACCCTCGGCCTTACCGTCACGGTCACCCACACGCTGGGCGTCCTCGTCCTCGGACTGCTGGTAGCCGGCGGTTCCTCGGTCGTGACCCCGGGCCTGTTCCCGTGGCTCGGCGCCGCCAGCGGAGCCCTGGTCGCCCTCACCGGCTGCACGCTGCTCCGCCGCGCCCTCCGCCCGCCACCCGGGCACGGGCACGGGCACGACCACGGGCACGGGCACGACCACGGGCACGGGCACGACCACGGGCACGGGCACGACCACGGGCACGGGCACCCTCACGTGGACGTGCCGCGGCGGGGGACCGTGGTGGTCATGGGGTTCGCGGGCGGGCTAATGCCCAGCCCGTCGGCGGTCGTGGTGCTACTGGGGGCGGTGGCGCTGCGTCATGCGTGGTTCGGGGTGCTGCTCGTGCTGGCGTACGGGCTGGGGCTGGCGGTGACACTGACCGGCATCGGGGTGTTCATCACCGGGTCGGGGCGATGGCTGGCGGCCCGCGTGCCCGGGCTGCGGGACCGCGCGGGGCGGTTCCCTGCGCGGCTGGTGCCCGCCGGGTCGGCGGTACTCGTCGTGCTGCTCGGGGTCGCGCTGGCCGTGCGGAGCCTCGCGACGGTTCTGGGCTGACCGTATCGCCTGGGAACCGGGCCGCCGCGGCGGCATCAGCGTGATCGTCGCAGGGAAGGAGACCAGGAAAGGCCGGACCGTTCGGGCCTTACCGCTCGCCGGTCCGGTCGCAGCTGTCCCGGCCGAGTTCTGCGCGGTTCGCATGTACCCGAGCCATGACGAAGCAACTGTCAATTGCTGACTTGACAGCGCGTCAGAACACCCCGATCTGTCCGGTCTGACCCGGGCAACGAAGATCACCCATGATCACACGAGTGGTCCCGGGTGCTCAGCCATGCGGGCTTCCACGCGCGGCTGCCGGGCTGGCGGCGATGCAGGCCTGCTTGCCGGTGTGCCGCCAGCCCGGCGGCTGGCTGGGCGAGAAGGGCTCAGGAATGAGTTACTGGGCCAGGTAGCGGGCGAGTATGAGGTTGACTCCTCCGCCTGGGATGAATCCTTGCCCGACGACCAGGATCTTCCCGTCTGGCTGGATGAGGACGACCGATGCCTGGCCGCCTCCGGGCAGGTTTGCAGTCCGGGTACCGCCGGTGCCGAAGGCCGGGTCGAGGCTTCCGCTGGAATTCAGCCGGGCGACGGTGAATGCCGTGCTGCCGCCCGCCGAACGCAGCCCGGCGGCGATGATCTGTCCGTTGGGCTGGACCGCGAGCGCCTGAACGGCATCGGTGGCGACCGTGTTGTCTGCGCTGAAGTCGAAGGCGGGGTTGGTGAATCCGGGGTCTACCGCCCCGGTGGGCAGGTACCTGACTACCTTGGCGTCGATGTCATGACGGCTGAACCCTGCGCCCCCCGATATGGCGAGATACTTGCCGTCAGCCTGGAACACCGAGGAGGTGCCCCTGCTGGACGCGATCGTGATTGGGGACGGGGTCACCTGGGATTGGAGCGCGCCGGCCGCGCTGAACTCGGCCGTCGAGGCGCCGTTGAGCGCGAAGATGTGGCCGACGGCGTCCTCGGCCAGCGCGGTGATCCCGCCTATCGCGGTGACGGCCACCATGCCGCCGCTGCCGAAGGTGGTGTCCAGGCTTCCGTCGGCGTTGTAGCGGGCCAGCGCGCTCTGGGCCGGGCACCTCCTGGCGCATTGGCTGGCCAGCCCGCCGACAAGGATCTTCCCGTCGGCCTGGATGAGTACCGAGTCGGCCGGGTTGGACACGCCGCCGGCCTTGACCCCGACGAAGTTCGTGGTGACTTTGCCGCCAGCGCCGAAGCTGGCATCCAGGATCCCGTTCGCGTTGAAGCGGGCGACGGCGAACTCGCTGACGGTGCCGTCGGCGCTTTCCGCAGTGCCTGCGACCACGATCTTGCCGTCCCGCTGGAGGGCCAGGTCGTTGGGAGAGTTGATGAAGTTGGTGAACGCGGCAGTGGTACGCCCGCCAGCACCGAAGCTGTTGTCTGGAGTTCCGTTGCCCCGATAGCGGAGCACGCCGAAGGCCTCAGTGGCCGAGGGGTCGTTGTCGAATCCCGCGATGACCACGATCCGGCCGTCCGGTTGCAGCGCGGCATCCGCGGGGAACGGGCCGTTGTAACTTGTCGTGACGATCCCGCCGCTGCCGAACGTCTGGTCAAGGTCACCCGCCGCAGCGTGCGCAGCGGTGACGCCGGCAAGCACGCCCAGCACGGCCAGGAACGTCACCATCCCCGAACGCGACATATTCATCTGCCATCCTCCCTGCGACACGGCACCCGCTCCGGACAGATGCCCACTACCACCGGCACGTGCCATGCCGCCGTTCGGTTCGGCGGGGAAGAAAAGCAGCCCGAGCGGCAGGAGCCGCAATTGCGGCCGCCGCGGACGGTGACCGGCCAACGGACGGGCGGCGGCGCGGGCGGGAATAGAGGGACACCGCGAATGGCATCGCGTAGGTTAGGGCGATCTTGACGGCCACGACCGGCGTCAGGTGGCCGCCGAGCACGACGTCGAGCTGATTGATGGCGAAGGGTACGGTCCCGGCCCGCCCGTCCCGGCCCTTCGGCGCCTGCTCGACGCCTGCGCATCAGCTAACCAGGTCAAACCCAGCGCGAACAGTGACTAACGTCCGCAAACCGCTCACGCATGGACGTGGCTGATCCCGCCCCAGCGCCGACGCAGCTCACGAACCCGTCCAAGGGACCGTCAACGGGATGACGCGCCGCCCTGGCGTTCAGTTCTACCTGTCACCGCCGGAAGTGTAGGCGCGCACGTCGGCGACGCTCCACCAGCTGCCGCTGGACGCGCTCAGGGTCATGCGGATGTACCGGACCGGGGCGCCGCTCAGGTCAGCGGTGGTGAACTGCCCGGTTCCCCGGCCGGCGGCTACGGCGGTGGTCCAGTTCACGCCGTCGGTGCTGGTCATGATCGTGTAACCGCGCGGGTAGTCGCCAGTGGACACCCCGGTGTCGAAGACGACCCGCCGGGCGTCGATCGCATGGCCGAAGTCGACCTGAAGGTACTGGCCGGGGGCCTGCCCGGCGCCGGTGGAGTAGCGGGTGCTGGCGTCGCCGTCCACGGCGTTGGCCGCCACGTCGCCGGTGCAGCACGGGTCGGCCGGGCCGGCCGGGTTCGCCGTCGCGGTCCAGCCGCCTGGGCTGACTTGGCGCAGGGCATACGTGCCGGGGACCTGGCCGCGCCACGTGAAGGTGGCCAGCGCCCCGCCGGGCAGGGTGTAGGTGAACGCCTGGTCGCCCTCACGCACGGCGAAGGTGCTCGGGTTGTCGTTCTCGTTGTGCGCGACCAGGACCGTGCTGCCGTCTGGGTTGCGGAACGCCACGTCCATGACCTGCCCGTTCCAACCTGTCGTGCCGAACGAGGTGCTGGCGATGCGCACCGCCCCGGGCTGCACGAAACGGGCCAGATGACCGAGCGTGTAGTACTCGGCATTATCAGTCACGCTGTCACCGGGGCCGACGGTGACGATGCCGGTGCAGGTGCCGCAACCGCCCACATGCGGACCGCCGGACGGGTCCAGGGCCAGGTTCCAGTTGATGACGGTCTCGGCCCAGTTGCGGGTGGCGCCGATGATCAGGTTGCGGGCGTGCCACTTGAGCGTGTCGGAGAAGGTGTTCGCCGGATCGGCGGACTGGCTTCCCGAGCACTCGGTGAAGTAGATCGGCTGGTCAGGGAACTGGTTATGCAGCGTGGTCATCGCGCTCGGGTCGCCGTAGTAGCAGTGGTAGGCCACGCCGGTGATGTATTTCGCGGCCGGCGAGTTCAGGACGTTCTGCGGGTAGGCGTTGATGTCGGCGGTCTCGTCCGGCGGGGTGGCCGCGATGTCGTTGGGGTGTTCGGCCCAGTTGTGGTCGTAGGCGAAGATCTGGGTGCGCAGGCCGGCGGCGCGCAGCATAGGCCCGAGCGCCCCGATGACCTTCTCCTCCTGGGAGGAGGGCATATCCGTGCCCGGGTAGCCGGAGGGGGTGCGGTTCTGCGGCTCGTTCTGCACCGTGATCGCGTTGACCGTGACGCCGTTCTGTTTGTACGCCTGGACGAATTTCAGCAGGTACAGCGCGTAGGAGCGGTAGACGCGCGGGTCGTCGATCAGGCGTCCGCCGATCAGCGAGCCATTCGTCTTCATCCACGCGGGCGGGCTCCACGGGCTCGCGATGATCTGCAGCCGGGGGTTGATGGCCTCGGCCTGGCGCAGCAGCGGCAGGATATGCGCCTGGTCGTGCCCGATGGAGAAGTGTTTTTGCTGGTAGTCGGTCTGGCCTGCGGGCAGGTCGTCGTAGGTGTAGTCCGCGGTGGCGACGAAATCCGAGGCACCGATCGGCTGGCGCAGGTAATCCAGACCGTCCCCGGTCACCGGGTCGAACAGGGACCGCATCGTGGCCGCGCGCACCGCCGGGGACAGCCGGTATAGCACCGTGGCCGAGGAGTCGGTGATCGCCCCGCCGAAGCCCTGCATCCTCTGGAAGGACAGGGTCGGGTCGACGACGATCGCCGGCGCGGTGACCGGGGCGCTGCTGAACGCCACCGTGCCCAGATCGCGGAGCTTGTCCGCGCCGTCCGGAGTGGTCACCCACACGTGCGCCGACACCGCCGCCGGGCCGCTAGCGCTGGGCGCGGCGGCGGAGGCGCCGACGGCTGCGGTCGTGGCGGTGACGGCCGCCAGCGCCGTACCCAGCGAAGTCACGATGAGTCTGATGCGGGACATCGTCGTCCTTTCCGCGCGGAAACCGGCTCGAGCGTGATGTAACAAAGTGG
>Ga0137378_10005742_pt1 | contig 10746 bp, 23 predicted proteins | sample SagtaG_21_FD_104813 | JGI IMG/M metagenome (GOLD analysis project Ga0137378, IMG submission 104813) | Vadose zone soil microbial communities from Sagehorn Ranch, Mendocino, California, USA - Sage2_L_60_16 metaG | ecosystem: Environmental > Terrestrial > Soil > Vadose zone | place: USA... | reverse complement strand
CGAGGTGCCAACATGGTATGCCACACTGGTCTGGTCCTGGGTAATGTGCATCCCCTCCCTGCTAGTGTTTCTATTCCTGCCTAACTGGATTGGCTTGATCGTATGGGCTGGGGTGACTTTCATTCTGGCTCTGGTGTGTGGCACATCAACGCATCGGTACTATGTTCGGCACTGCCTGGATGGCCTGTGGAGGAAATAATGAAGATACGCAAGGATTGGCAGGATGTCCCGTTCTGGTTCTCCTGGTTGGTGTGGTCCTGGTGGCTACTCTTGCCTGCATTCTTGGGAGCCACCCTGTACGCGCAGCTAGTGTACGATCTTGGGCCTGGGATAGTCTTTGTCGTGAGCCTGGTGGGAGCAATAGGTGGCGGCTTTATATCGGCGACAGTTTCACGCAAATGGGGGTATAACTAAAATGGACGAGGACGAGAAGCAGTTCATCGCGTGGTTAAGGAAGCAGCCAAAGAAACGGGTATTCGAGGCCAGGACTAGTCTATTCTGCCCACTAGCCGCGTACTACAGGGAGATGGGCCGAGACTACACCAAGATGGGTGATACGCCGTGGATGTTGCGGTTTATACTGTGGTTTGACAAGCCTGACGCCCCGTACCAGCGTGACCCAATGCTGCGAACCCTGGATGGCGTGGAGGAGGAGTGGATAGACAAGGAGATTGCCCGCGAGATTGGCCTGTTTTATTAATCGGGCTGCATTGACGGGAGCGGTGGGGTTTGGTATACTCTAAGTGCGGCTTGTTAGTGGCCCGTTTCGCTTGTTTCGATTAATCCTGGGCATAGGTAAATCCGTGTGAATGAGCTTGTGGGGAGGGATGGCAGAGTGGACTATTGCGGCTGTCTTGAAAACTGAATACTCTGCCTCCTCTTTCCCCAGGCCGGTCCACACCACCCGTGCCCCACAAATGCAGTTGTCAAGGAGAGACATATGTTTCTACTCAGACGTTGGAAGGCGGTATTGGCGTGGTCAGCTATTAGCCAGATTTTTGGAGTCGGCATATACTGGCTGGGAAACCTCAATCCACCCTACTTCCCCGAATGGACCATCTTTCTCGTATTCGTCATCGTAGCTTGTTTCGGTGCTGCATACATAACGGAGACCTGGTAATGGACCTACACGGAGCCATTGAGGAGTATCTGCTGGCTAAACAGAACTCGATCACGGCTAAAACATTTCATTGGTACGCGTATTTTTTGAGCAAGTTTGAGGAATGGTGTGGGAGACGAGAGAACCCGATTAATAAGCTGGCGCAGATCACCCCCACCCTGGTCCAGCAATTCGCAGCCGATACGACAGAGAACACTCACACCAGACATGGTCGCGCCCAGATTGTGAAGGGGTTCCTCTCGTGGTGCGCTCAGGACGGAGAGCTAGGGGTCAAGCGGGGGATGGTGGAGCGAATTGAGATGCCCAGGATAGTCCAGTCCGACGTGGAAATCTTCTCCCCGGAGGATATTAACCGGCTGCTCCATACGTGCGACAAGCTCTACTACCCACACCGGAACAAGGCCATCATTCACGTGCTCCTTGACACTGGCATCAGAGCATCCGAACTGTGTTTCGACTCCGAGCGGCCTGCGGAATTGACGGGCTTGCGGATGGATAACCTTTTCTTAAGCCGTGGGGAAGATGCGTACCTACGGGTGATGGGGAAGGGGAGGAAGTCCAGGACGGTTGGGGTTGGGCACGAGACAAGCCTGGCACTGCGGAGGTACATTAATCGGGAGCGTGTTGGGGATAGTGAGTTTGTGTTCCTGGCGCAAGGGGGGAGGCCGCTCTCTGTGCGTATGTTGCAGCACTTCCTGGACGACCTTGGGGAACGCGCTGGGGTGCTGGACTGTCACGCACACCGCTTCAGGCATACTTTTGCAGTCTCACAACTTATGGCCGGGACATCAGACTTGGTACTGATGAGGTTACTCGGCCACACGTCACTTGAGGCTACCAAGATTTACACGAGAGCCATGACCCAGGTGCAGGCGAGGAGGCTGGCACCGAGCATCATGGACAGGATGAGGGGAAGAAAATGACAATAGAGGAAGCACTGAAGATTGTTGAGGATACCGAGGCCAACTACTACCTGAACCAGACCATACTACGCGGGCTGCAAATCCTGGCGAAGTATGATGAGGTCTTGGATTGTAGCTTTGAGCATGACCAGATGTGGGTCGGTGACTTTGAGGCAACTGTAGCGAAGATGGATAAGGATGAGGTGTGGGAGATGGCACGCCTGGGTTGGTTCGAGGCCGATGATGGCTGGTCACACTGGTAAAAGGAGAGAAATATGAACTTTCTAGTCGAACGTTTAGGAGACCTGAAACACCGCCTTGGCTTTCACGAATGGAAGCCACAGCCACAGACCTTTTCGGATTATGCGTTGGGCTATCGTACCTGGAAGTGTGCTTGTGGGAAGGAAAAGACAGAAAAAGAGACGGCCCCTGATGACCCTGGTGAAGTGATAGATAGAATAGTGGAGGAGATCAGGAGTGGACACAATAGTTAGCGCGATTTTCACGGGGGAAGATGGGAGCCTGGGGTACAAGCGGGGGGATAGGTATGATCTACGCATTGTTGCCCTACCGCACCCCTGGCTGAACTACCGGGGGTCACAGATACAGGTCATGCGGCTGGACATGACTGGAGTGTGCCCTTATCGAAACATCGTCACGTTTCTCCAGAATTGGGACCACATAGATAATTCATGGATACAAGTCAAGCGCTATTAGGGCGGGGATATGAAGAACTTATTGTATCGCATTGGCATCCACATTCACACCTGGAAACCACACCCACAGTCATACACGGATTATGTTCGGAGCCAACGTGCATGGACCTGCAAGTGTGGCAAGCAGCAGTTGAGAAGAGAGCTTGTGTCCGACCCCGTTAAGGAAGTGCTGGAGCGGGCTGGACTGATAAAGAAAGGGGGCTGTACGTGAGTGAGTACAAAGGGCTAGGTGGGTTGCTTCACTTAGTCCGAGGAGCACAGAATTACGCGGCTGTGGTGGCTGAGGGACTGATCTTGCTAGCCTTTGCTGGGTCTAGCCTGGATGTGAGTATAGGTGGGAAGCTAGCTGGGATATCCTGGCTGGCTGTGGGTTGGGGCATCGTGTTCGCGTTGGGCATAGACACCTCGTTTATTCTGTCCTGGGTGCGAGTCCGGCAGCTAGCAATGGAGCTGGGGAAGAGGCGGCATCTCTGGTGGGCAATCCCCTTGGCAGCGGGCATGAGCTTCATCGTGTTCCAGCCAGTAGCCATCCAGCAATTGCAGCAGAGCATGGGGATCAGCTTTAGCGCAGCGCTAGCGAACCTGGGGATTGACCTGAACTTCCTGGTGTACGCACGGTCAGGAGTGGCAGTGCTCTTAGGGGCGGTGCTGGCGATGACGAATGTGGAGTCTCCAGTGAATACAAAAAATAGCCAGAAAATCACCGCGGATATTCAGGTGGAGACTTCTGGTTACGAAATGGAGACCGGTGGAAACCATATGGAAGTCATCGAAGAACAAAAGGAAGCCACGGTTTTCATACCGGAGACCAGTATATCCACCCGCGACCAAGTGAAAGCCGCATACAATAAGTCAGCCACCAACGGAGACAAGGTGAATATCCAAAAAATCGCACTGGAGACCGGGGTGCCATACTCAACAGCACGCAGGCACATACAAGCAATAGAGGAGCCTGAGAAACTGCGGCTGACCAGAGAGGCAACGAGTGAGAACCCAAGCATCACGGACGAGGAGCTTGCCAGGTTGCTTGGTATAAACCGCCCAGCAGCCGCACGTTTTTGGAGATTGAAGGCGAAGGAGGCAGGCAATGAGGAAGATATACCCGTGGGAACAGAGGAATAGGCCTTTCGTTCCCCCGGTCTGGAATGCTGCCCTGAATAAGAGCCTACAGTCGGGGTTACGGGCGTCGGCTGAGGGGGTTGCATGGCTGGAGATGTACAGGATAGAGCGGCTGAAGTCGAGGACCTGTGGGTTCTTTGAGGGGAGCACCAATGACAAATTATGAAAAGCTGATAGAAGAACAGCGGGTGCAGGTGGACAGGAACATGACGGAGCTTTCTCGTATGCTCTCCCTGCGTGAGGAGGATTTCTTCGCCATCAGGGAGTCACTCAGCAACCTATTCCTGGAGTCCGGTGCGATCAGCGTAGAGATAAAGTTCCACACGAGGGATAAATTTTCGATCAAAAGTACACACGTGAAGGGGGAGAACAATGACCACGAGTTATGAGGAGTTGACCCCGGAGAGCAGGGAGCAGGTGGATGCGTTCATGAGCAACGTTACCTTCCACATGTCCGAGCTATCCGAGTTTGACATCAACTACATGAGGGAGCATGTCAGCAACCTTGTCCAGACCTGCATCTATATCGAGAAGAAGGGGGACAACAAAGCGGTGATCTTGACCAGCCGGGAATGGAAGAGCTTATCGCGGGCCTACCTGAACCTCCATGAATTACTCTTGGACATGCCTAGCTACCTGGGTGACTACTTCCAGGGAAGGGAGCAAGAGTTCAGGGATATGAGGAGATGGGCTGAGAAGTTTGAGGAAGAGAAGAAACCGATTAATAAAAGGAGGGGGAGGTGACATCTGAGTTGATAACTGTGTTTACTTTAGGAGTTGCCTGTGGTGCGTGGTTGATAATACTTGTACAATTTATCGCACGGAGGTGGGGGCAGCGATGAGGACATATACCTTCTACAAGGACGAGATCGAGTTTCGGACAGACAACCTCACCGCGTTCTGCCGGGAGCATGGGCTTCAGAGGCGGCACATCAATGAGGTCCTGGCTGGAACCCGCAAGCAGCACCACGGGTTTACTCTTGCCGGAATAAACGTTAGCCCCGAAGCCATGCTGGATGATGGGGTGCAGGTGGAGCAGGTCTTACAAATGGCTGAGGTTGCTGCGAGATCAAGTGGGGACCCGGAGTACGAGGCCCTGGTCCTCTCGCGCACCGCAAAGATCAGGCGTGGTGAGGCACTACGGATTAGCCAGGACGATGCAGGCACAATCACGATGTTGGACTAAGAAAGGGGAACGATCTGATGGGCCTTCTATTCATCCTTGACATAGCAGCGCTCGTTTGCTTGCTGGCCGGAATTTTCGATGAGAATGAGGGCTGGGGGTTTCGTGCTGCCTTCATTGTCGTGGGTGTAGTATCCCTCGTGCTAACAACGCTCGCAATCATCAAGCTGTGGGGTGGCTACTAAGTTTCACACTATGCCCAGGGTTGTGGTCATATGCCCAGAGGATTGGTCATATGCCCGCTGCTTTGGGCATGCCCGTGATTGTCACCAGTGGGGTGCATTTTATTTGGAGGGGGTGAGCGAAATTGGGGGTGGTTCTCTGGATTGTGGTGTGGGGCGGTTCTATCCTCTTATATTAATCGGTATCCTTCTTATATATTAATTTATTTACTTATATAAAAAGCAAATAACAGCCTTCTTGACCTCGGTGCCTGGAGGTATACGGGGGGCTACAGGCTATGGTTTGGTAGATAATTTTCTTGAGAGAGAATGTCTTTCCTTATGTCTTCCTTAAATTATCTATCAAGACATATACGAATGAAACCCAAAAAGGTTGCAGATTGAGCTTAGACCCCCGCGAGACTCTCCCCAGGCCAGTCTAGAGGCACAGTTTCAGGCAATTTTTGACCAATGTAGATTTTAATGAGATTTTAATGTAGAGAGGAGATTTTGACATGTTTCATATTGAAGAGCTTATCGAGGCAATAGACAAAGACCTGGAGGATGATCGACCAGTCAGCGGGGTAGGGAACCCGGAAGGTGCGAAGGTCATAATCCAACTGGCGAAGGAGATCAGAGAACAAGTACGGCGAGAAGGTTTAAGAGGGAGGGCGGCTGAGAAAAAATTCTATATCCTTTTCAATGAAGCCACAGACCCACGGTTGAGCGTGAGTGAACACCCGTACCGTTTTCGGGATTGACTTTTTGTAGAGAATAGATTATAGTTAAGTAGGACAAATTCGAGTCGAAACCAGGACCTTTGGGGGAGTTCACTATTCATCCACTAGTTTTGTGGGAGGAGTTCAACATGTTAATAGAGCTTGCAGTACAGCGGGGTAAGTTGGAGCAAGTTAAAGAGGCTGTGCGTGGGTTGGGGGATGTGACTGTGGTGGATGAGTACCCGCGGGAACCTACATACTGGCCTGCCTTGCGTATCGACTTTTCCTGGCATAACCTGGACTTTGTGGTGAAGGCTCTCCACGAAGCGTTCAGGCCGTTCACAGCATAAGGAGTCACACTATGCCAGAAGAGAGTGAGAACGCGACCGAGGAGATGTGCATCGTCACCCAACTCGTCAACGCCACCAGGCTCACACGCTTCCTCCGGGACTTAGCGATCCAGGAGTTCTACGCGCAGGGCCAGAGCTATGATGACTTCGAGGGACACTTCTACAGGCACGGTGGGACAGATGAGGACCTGGATGTGGTGTTCGGAGACCTAGCTGCTGCTGATGTGGATGAGGAAGAGGAAGAGACCCCGATTAATGTGCCCGAGGAGCCTGAAGGAATGTCCCTTGAGCAGTTTACTAAGTTAATGGGAGGATGACATGCAGCTAACAGAAACAGAGTTCAGAATTATTGGCCCCATCATTCACTCCGTAACAAAGGCATTCTCAGAGCGGTACTTCAAGACAGACGCCAACACCCCGGAGCGCTCAGAGGCCATACTCAAGGCGATTGATGCACGTGTGGCCCTGGCGTTGATGGATGCTGGGTTCAGCGTACACAAAGTTACCAAAGAAATCAACGCACACCCCGTCATTAAGGCTCAGATGCTCCTGGATGGGTATCGCTGCCCGGAGGATTGGAGCACTGAGGAAGAGTGAGGTTGTGGGGAGCTATCTCTACGACGCGTTCAATGAGGAGGATAGAGGAATGAGCATGGGTCTGATTGATCGCACTCCATACATGCGGGTCACGGACTACATCTGGTTTACTCGTGTCCTCCTGGAGTCCCTCTACCGACCATACCTGCACCGTACGCCTAATACGAATGGGTATGCAACGGTTTGGGCGCAGTCGAAGGAGGATGCTGGTCGCGTTGGCCCCGGAAGAGTGACCAAACCCAAGTGGGAACGGGGCTTTATCGTGAGTCCTGGTGATTTGATCGTCGTCACCGAACTTGATGGCGGCATGATTACAATAGCAAGATAGGAGATTTGCGAATGTGCGGACCAGTTAGTATTGCAAGGTATCGGCGTAGTGCGTGGAGCAGTGTCGAGGGGGAGTACGTTCATCCAGAGACGGGTAGTGAGGCGATCACGGTAAAGGTCGGCTATGATACCCTCATCAATGTCTACAATGCCTCGGGGACAGACTACCACTACTACGACCGCCCAGGTAAGGCACGTAAGGCAATGGCGAAGCGCGGGTTTGTCCCCCAGCAGCCCCCTATCCAGTTAGAGCAACCTACCGACCAGCCAATTCAGGCCCCGGAGCCAACCAAGGAAGCCCAGGATATCACTGAGTACCTCAAAGAGCGTGAAGCACAGGGCGTAGTCCAGGGCAAGACGCAAGCTGAGTGGGCAGAGCAGGGGAGGATCAATGCCACCTTGCCACGTGAGCAGAGAGTCCACCCGGCGAAGATTGATGGGTCTGAGGATGAGCTTCTCGCCCTGGTCAACTCAATGACTGAGGAGGAGGCGGTGGGCACGGTCCTTGCGGTTGCTGAGCTTATGGAGGAGACTAAGACGGCCCTCGCTTCGGCTTCGCGCTGAGTCCCATCAAGAAGTTCTCAAGCTCGGCGGCTTCAGGGTCGTCGGGCTTTTTCCCCGCAGTTCTGGCCTTCCTTGTTACCGACAGTTGATCGAGAAGTCCACGGAGGTTGACCCCAGGATGTTGTCTGGACATAGTGATTACCTTACCTGTTTCCAGTTCTTCTCTCGCGACACGAATATATTTTATAAACTCGATCCCAGCCAGGAAAAGGGTGAGGTGGTCGGTGGGGGTAAGGTCTGGATACTGCTCATTATAAGCATCTATAAAGTAATCGAACAGCTTTTGTTCTGCCTCTTCCATTGGCATTTCTGGCATGTCCGGTGGCTGTAGCTTTGGAGGTCTACCAACGCTCTTGCCGCGTGCAGGGACAAGTTTGGTTATGGCTGCTGCATTTACTGTTTGTGTACCCGCACGTGATCCAAGGCGGTCGCTGGTCTGCTTTTTAATTGGCACGTAGGTTGTCTTTCTTGTACTATGGGGTTTGTAATGCTACATAAGTGTTCGGGTTGTGGCAGGAAGCATGATGGTCCAAAGCGTAGGTGTGAAGCTTGTTTAGAGAAGGTTAGAGTATACAACTCTGAACATGCTGAGAAATACCGGGAATACAATAGAAGATACTACCAACTATACCATCGAGATGCTCGTGAGGAGGCTCGTCAGGCTATTATAGATATACTCGGCGGTGTATGTGCGGCTTGCGGGTTTAGTGACCGGCGTATCTTAGAAATTGACCACACCAACGGGGGTGGGAGGGTACATAGAAAGCGGTTTGGTGGTGCGACACAGAGATACTATAGGGCCATCTATAATGAGATTACTTCTGGCTCTCAAGAGTATCAGCTACTCTGCCCGAACTGCCATGCATACAAAGATAGAAACATTGCTGCATAGTATCCCACCCAAATTATACCCGCCAGCCTTCCCACTTTTACTAGTACCTTTGGGCCATATAACTAGAGGCCGATGTAGATTTCGGGATTGACAATGAGTTGAAAATGGTGCATACTTAGTTCAGGCCCCTCGGATGATAAAGGGTTAGGGGCCGGGGCGGAATAATTTGGCCGCCCTTCTCTTTTGGGCGTGAAAGGTTCGACTTGTTTTCCTTAGCCTGGCTTCCTTAGCGGGGTAGCGCGGGGTGAAGGCGACAAGTGACCGGGTTTCGATTACCCGCACGTCCACCAGGCAGCCATCAGCCTATTCCCCTGGCCCGTCAGTGGATGAGAAAAGATGGTCAGCGACGCCACGTCAGGAGGCATCCCTAAGCATGGTAAGAAGGAAGTACAGGAGTGACCGGGCTCCTTCCTGTACCCTGACATCAGTTGGGTGCGTAGCGGTACGACGGCCAATAGTAGCTAGCTTGAGGTCAGTTTGGGAAGGTTCAAGTCCTTCCTGCACCCACCGCAGGGGTAGCTGGTCAACCGCCTTCGTGGCTGTGGTATGCCTAGCCCAAGGGTTCCGTGAGGCCCCTTGCTCTGGCGAAAGCTGGAGTCTGTTGTGCTATCGACACATCGGGCAGTGGGCGGCTAATGTCCGGCAGTGTAATTCCTTTTAGGTTTCTGCCCCGCGAGTCGCCCATCTCATATTCGTTGGAGAGGAGAAAGAATGTACAGAGAGTCAGAGGTGCGTCGGGGGATTGTGCTCCTGGACGAGAAGCTTCCTGATTGGCGCATCAGGTTTGACCCGGGGAACCTGGACATGAGTCGGTGTTCTACTTGTGTGCTGGGTCAGGTCTTTGGTTCATACGGGGAGGGTCTTGTGGCGTTGGGAGTCAACTACGAACAAGCGCCGGTGTATGGCTTTGATTTGCCCAACATACCAAGCAACAGTACGGAGTGGGAGTTTTCTATGGCTCAATACCGGGAATTTGGAAATACCTGGAGGAACCTGACCAACCCACCACGATCTGATCTCGTTCGGATTTAGCGTCTGATATTAATCGCTTGCTTTCTTGAGAGGAGGTTGCATTGGTTACTACTATTGAAGAGAAGATCAACGAGAAGGGTTTATTGAATGCTGCTGTGCGGAGTGCCCTTCGTGTCCCGATCCCGCAGAATAAGTTGTTATCGCGCAAGGGGCCAGGCGGGACAACCCTGACTTACACCTCGACGGACTACCTGGAAGAGCGCCTCACCGCGGTGGACCCGGACTGGCAGGTAGACTTTCGGGATGCGGGCAACGGTGCTATCGTCTGTGCTATTCGACTGCTTGGAGTCCAGCGCAGCGCATTAGCCGGGTACTTGATCCCCAAAGAGATGACATACTACGACACGGAAACGCGGACCCGCAAGACCCGGCCCACTACTACAGAGGATGCACACACCATCGTCACCAAGGCCCAGGCTGCTGCATTCCGACGTGCCTGTGCTATGTTTGGTCCTGGTGCTGAGTTGTGGCCCGACAAGACACGAGATGCACAAGATGATGTGCCCGACCGCAAGCCCACACAACCTACTCGTGCTGAACAAGCCGGGGCTCTGGCCGAAGCAAATAAGAATAATGGGCATAATGATTTGGGGCCAAGGGGTCAGGGGTTTGCTACGGAGGCACAGATCAAGTTCCTCCGCGATGTGTTTTTTGTTCCTCCGCTGGTAGCCAGGGAGTTGACCTCGGGGAGCAATGGCACCACCAGTCTGCTCATCAACTACATGAAGGAGAGGCAGGCAGATAGCAAGGCTTTCGAGGATGAGGCTCCCGGCTACTTGCGCGATGCACTTTTCCACGGCTTCACAGCGAAGAACCGTGCTGGGGAGAGTATTAAGGTGCCCCCGCATCAGCATCTCGTGAAGTTTGTAACTCAGAGCGGCCCTGTCCCTATCCCTGCTGCATATGCCGACGAGGACGATGATGCTGACTAGATGAGAGAGGAGTGCCCAATGTCACCCAAGGCAAGTCAGGTACTCCTCTCCCTGCTCCTAGCAAGGTATGAGACGCAGTTCACGCACCTGGAGTTCGCAGTCCGGGCAGGGCTAGGGGGAGAGTCAATCCCT